>VFQQ010001052.1_pt1 | contig 42693 bp, 34 predicted proteins | sample 3512341 | NCBI WGS metagenome assembly VFQQ01 (sample SAMN10412373, study PRJNA504923) | tailings metagenome | isolation source: Relicate 2 Philex TSF1 revegetated site | place: Philippines: Tuba, Benguet | collected 2017-08-29 | reverse complement strand
GTACGGTGGTGTGAGAGGACAGGTAGGGAAATAATCCCTACCTTCCTACTCGATTAAGAAGGGGTTAACTGATCTTGGATTTTGGTATAATGTCTAAATCTGAATCTTTCACTTTGCTCTATACCGTCCATGATTTGCCCCAAAATCTCATCGGCAGAGGCCTCATAATTGATGTTTAGCGGAGGCTTGATCTCCACAGAGAGGCGGGTTCCCTTTTTTTTGAGCTTCAGTCCTTGTTTGTTAAAAGCACGGCGAAAACCATTGATTACTACTGGAACTACCACGGGCTTGTTCTGCTTGATGATGTGGGCGGTCCCTTTTCGTCCTTCGGCGAAAGGCTTGGTGGTTCCTTGCGGAAAAGTAATGACCCAGCCGCTCGATAAAGCCATGTCTATTTTTTCAGTGTCTGCTTTATCTACTTCCCGATCTACTTCCTGGCCCTTACTGCGCCAAGTGCGTTTTACGGTGATGGCACCGGCCAACATGAATAACTTAGGAAGCCAACCGCTTTCTTTCATGGTTTCTTCGGCAGCCACATAATAAACCCGGGTTTGGGGAGCGAACAAGTAAAAGGGATGAGGTAGGCCATCGTAAATTTTCCACTTGGCTGCGCAAATCACATGCAGAATGGCGGCCACATCGCGGTAATAGGTCTGATGGTTCGAAACAAACAGCACATTGTGGTCGGGTAAACTGGCCAGCACCCGGCTGCCACGCACTTGCATTTTGTTGCGCACATTGAGCCCAATGTACGAAATGAGGCCTGCCACGGTATACATCAACCGCTTGACCCACACATAATACCCAAATACATCGCGTTTCATGCAGAGGTGCAAATTAAGTCTTTTTTAAAAACCACCATGCACATTCTCCATAGCCTCCTTTAGCTGATGGTGCCGCCGTTGTCGGCCGAAGCATTGGGCGCCACAAAAAGCAATTTACCGTCTTTGTTTACAGCCATCAAAATCATGCCCTGCGACATGATGCCACGCAATTTGCGGGGGGCCAAATTGGCAAGTAAAGTTACTTTTCCACCTATGATTTCCTCTGGAGAAAAATGCATGGCAATGCCACTTACCACCGTGCGCTGCTCGAAACCGAGGTCAATGGTCAATTGCAACAGTTTGTCGGCACCAGCTACTTTTTCTGCCGCCATTACTTGGCCTACGCGCAAATCGAGCTTGGCAAAATCGTCGTAAGTGATTTCGGGCTTGAGGGGTGTGAATTCGGATGGTGTGTTTTCTTCCACAGGGGTAGGTTTTACGAGCCGGGCACGCTGGGCGTCCATGGCGGCGTCTTCAATGTTTTGGAATAATAAGAAAGGTTGACCCAATTGGTGTCCGGCCTCCAAGGGAAAAACGGCATCTTGCTCCCGCCACCACTGTCGGCGGGTGGCTGTATCGGGCTCCCAATTCAGTTGCTGCAAGAGTTTTCCTTTGGTAAAAGGCAAAAAAGGTTCGCAGGCCAATGCCAATTGGGCACAAAGCTGCAGGGCATAGTCAAGAATGACTGCCGTGGCAGCTGCGTCGGTTTTGTGGAGCTTCCAGGGCTCTGTTTCGGCTAAAAAACGGTTGCCGGCACGGGCAATGTTCATCATGGTTGCCTGCGCCTCACGGAAGCGAAAATCGTTCAGCGAACGAATCATTTCGTGCTGGTAATTCGCTACCTCGTCTTGGTTGGCGCGAATGGCATCGAGTACCGCCGCACGGGCAGCCGTATCGGGCTTGAGCTTGTTGCCAGGAACCATCCCCTCAAAAAATTTATGGGTAAGTACCATGACACGGTTCACAAAATTGCCCAAAATGGCCACCAGTTCGCTGTTCACGCGGCTTTGATAGTCCTTCCAGGTAAAATCGCTGTCTTTGGTTTCGGGTGCAATGCTGGTGAGGGTGTAACGCAGTTCATCCTGCTTTTCAGGAAAATCGGTGAGATACTCGTGCAACCAAATGGCCCAGTTGCGTGAAGTGCTGAGCTTGTCGCCTTCCAGATTCAAGAACTCGTTGGCAGGCACTTGGTCGGGCAGGTTGTAACCCCCATGCTCGTTCAAAATCATGGGGAAGATGATGGTGTGGAACACAATGTTGTCCTTGCCAATGAAGTGCACCAAACTGCTCGATGGGTCTTGCCACCAGGTCTTCCAGGCATCAGGCTGTGCCAGCGCCTCAAAATACTCGCGGGTAGCACTGATGTAACCAATGGGCGCATCAAACCACACATACAATACCTTGCCATCAGCGCCTTCTACCGGAACGGGTACGCCCCATTTCAGATCGCGCGTCATGCTACGGGGCTGCAAACCCTGCTGAATCCACGAGCTGAATTGTCCTTTTACGTTGGTTTTCCAATGCTCCACACGCTTGGCGTATTCCTTGAAGCCTGGCGCTTCGGCCAATTCGTCCATGGGCAAAAACCAGTTTTTGGTCTTGCGCTTGATGGGCGACTTGCCGCTGAGGGCCGAGTGGGGGTTGATGAGCTCGTCGGGACTCAAACTGCTGCCACACTTCTCGCATTGGTCGCCGTAGGCATGGTCGTGGCCGCATTTCGGACAAGTACCAATGATGTAGCGGTCGGCCAAAAACTGCCCGGCCTCCTCGTCGAAGTACTGTTCGGTTTCAATTTCCTTGAATCGACCTTTGTCGTACAAGGTTTTGAAGAACGCCTGGGCGGTTTCGTGATGAATGGGCCTGCTGGTACGTGAAAAATGACTGAAATCGATGCCGAAATCCTTGAATGAATCGCGGATTACTTCGTAGTATTTATCCACCACGGCTTGGGGGGTGGTGTTTTCTTTGCGCGCTTTGAGCTCAATGGCCACGCCATGCTCGTCGGTGCCGCAGATAAACAGCACTTCTTCGCCTTTTGCCTTCAAAAAGCGGGTGTAGATGTCGGCAGGCAGGTAGCATCCAGCCAAATGGCCAATGTGGATGGGTCCATTTGCGTACGGCAATGCCGCCGTAATCAGATGTCGTTTTTTCATTGGGGCAAACCCTCCTCCTGGCGCGCACTCAATTGGGCCAATACGGCTTCCATGCTCACCAGTTTTTCAAGCAGGGCAGGTAGTTCGGCTATGGCCACACGCTCTTGTTGCATGCTGTCGCGGTGGCGGATGGTAACGGCACCATCTTCGAGGCTTTGGTGGTCAACCGTGATGCAAATGGGGGTGCCCAGCGCATCTTGGCGGCGGTAACGCTTGCCAATGCTATCTTTTTCGTCGTACTGACAAGCGAAACGGAATTTCAAAAGCTGCATGATTTCGCGGGCCTTTTCGGGCAAGCCGTCTTTTTTTACCAAAGGCAAAATGGCAGCTTTCACTGGAGCCAAGAAATAAGGCAGGCGCAATACCACGCGCTCGCTGCCGTCTTCGAGCTTCTCCTCGGCATAGGCATGCGAAAGGGTGGCTAAGAACAGGCGGTCGAGACCAATCGAGGTTTCTACCACATAGGGCACGTACGATTCATTGGTTTCGGGGTCGAAATAGCGGAGTTTTTTGCCGCTGTATTGCTCATGAGCGCCCAAATCGAAATCGGTGCGCGAATGTATGCCTTCCAACTCTTTGAAACCAAAGGGGAATTCAAACTCTATATCGGCAGCTGCATTGGCGTAGTGTGCCAGCTTGAGGTGGTCGTGGAAGCGGTATTTGCTTTCGGGAAAGCCCAAGCCTTGGTGCCAACGCATGCGGGCCTGCTTCCAGTAGTTGTACCAGGGCATTTCGGTACCAGGACGCACAAAAAACTGCATCTCCATTTGTTCAAACTCGCGCATGCGGAAAATGAACTGGCGGGCTACAATTTCATTCCTGAAGGCCTTGCCGGTTTGGGCAATGCCAAAAGGAACCTTCATGCGACCGCTTTTCTGTACGTTGAGGAAGTTCACAAAAATACCCTGAGCCGTTTCGGGACGAAGGTATATTTTGCCCGATTCGCCGCTCACAGCGCCCATTTCGGTGCTGAACATGAGGTTGAATTGGCGCACTTCTGTCCAGTTGCGGGTGCCGCTGATCGGACAAACGATTTCCAAGTCAATGATGAGCTGGCGCAAGGCTTCTAAATCGCCAGCTTCCAATGACGATTTCATGCGCTCATTGATTTCGTCGATTTTAACTTGGTTGCGCTGTACGTTGGGGTTGGTTGCGCGGAACTGCGCCTCATCGAAAGATTCTCCAAAGCGGCTGCGGCCTTTTTCTACTTCTTTTTCAATTTTGGCCTCAATTTTAGCCACATGCTCCTCAAGCAACACATCGGCACGGTAGCGCTTTTTCGAGTCTTTGTTGTCGATAAGTGGGTCGTTGAAGGCATCTACGTGTCCCGAAGCCTTCCAAGTAGTGGGGTGCATGAAAATGGCGGCATCAATGCCCACGATGTTTTCGTGCAATTGGGTCATCGACTTCCACCAATAATCGCGGAGGTTTTTTTTGAGCTCGGCACCCATTTGGCCATAGTCGTAAACCGCTGAAAGTCCGTCGTATATCTCGCTTGAGGGGAAAACAAAGCCATACTCCTTGGCGTGGGAGATGACGTTCTTGAATTGTTCTTCGGGAATCATGGCGCAAAGATAAGGAATGCCCCGACATGCGGCAGGCCTAATGCTTTGGCGTCATTGGCTTTAGCTGCCCTTTTCTACGTGTACTGTTCGTGTGGGGAAAGCAAAGCTCGAACCGTTGCGCTGTACAATTTCATAGATTTTGAAATTGATTTCTTCACGCACCTTTACATACAGGTCGTAGTCGTTGCTGTTTACCAAATAGGTAATTAAAATATTGAGCGATGAATCGGCATACTCAAAAAAGCGCACAACCGGGTTGTCGTTGGTGTTTTCGTGCCTCAGTAGTACATCATGTATTTCGGCAATGATGTTTTTCATCACATCGGGCTGGGTATCGTAGGTGAGGCCAATGAAAAAACGCGCTCGTCGATGGGTGCTTTCGGTGATGTTGTTCAACGGCGCGCCTACCAGTGCTTTGTTTGGCACGGTTACGTAACTTTTATCGAGGGTCCTGATGCGGGTGCTACGAAAGCCCACCTTTTCAATGGTTCCAACTATGCCATTAAAATCTACTGTATCGCCTACGGTGAAGGGCTTGTCGAGGAAGATGGTGAACGAGCCCAGCAAATTGGCCAAGCTCTCTTGAGCAGCCAAGGCAACGGCCAGGCCGCCAATGCCTAAACCGCCTACCAAAGCGGTTACGTTGGCTTTAAACACCGCCCCCAAGGCAAACATGATGGCGAAAATCACGAGCAATACCTTGATGCCATCTATGGCAAATGGCACCAATTGGTCGTCGAGTTTCGATTCGGTTTCGGCAGCTTTTTCGAGCCAACGTTCGCCAATGTATTCAGTTACCCGCAGCAGAATGCGTGTAAAACCAATGGTCATGAGCAGCTTCAAAAGCAACTCAATGTAAAAATGAATGCGGAAAGGCTCTTCAAACACCACTACATGCTCGGGTATGTTGAGCAAGGTGAAGCTCACAAACAAGGCAACCATGAGGCCAAAAAACTGCATCGATTTGCCTACCAGCTCGTTGAACCGTTCGCTTTTATCGATGCGGCCTTTTTTGCTGAAAATGCGGTACAACAGCTTGTTGGCCAATTTGGCGCCCCAAACCTTGAGCGAGAACACTACCAACAGCAAAATGCCTACCACCAGCAATTGGTGTACTGTTTGTCCGAGAACGGTGGTGCTCATCAACTCCTGCCAAGTCATACCAATTGGGTTAAAGCTATTTCAAAAGCGGTGCGGGTAATATTGGTTTTTTCGGGATTCAGCGCATACACCTTTTTCAAAGCATCGCCAATGATGTTTGACACATCGCTGAAAATGGCGTCGTCGCTGATTTCCACTTCTTTTTGCATGAGGTAGCCAAATACGCGGGCCATGCCGCAGTTGGCAATGAAGTCGGGCAAAAGGGCCACATTTTCATCCACATATTTGGCAATGGGGCCAAAGAATATCTCCGGATCGGCGAAAGGAACATTGGCACCGCTACTCACCACTTCGAGCCCCGAGGCAATGAGGCGCTCCATTTGTTCGCGGGTAACCAAACGCGAAGCCGCAGCGGGCACAAAAATGTCGGCATGCTGGTCCCAAATGCGGGCATTCACCTCTTCGAACGAAAGCATGTTGAAGGCATTCAATTTATTTCCACTTTTTGAAAGGAAGAGCGATTTAACGTCTTCGTAGGTGTATCCCGATGGATTGATCAAGCCCCCTTCGCGGTCGATAATGCCGGTAACCAAAACGCCTTGTTGCGCCAAGTAATAAGCAGCTGCCGCAGCTACGTTGCCCCAGCCTTGAATAATGGCTTTTTTGCCCAAAGCCGACTCACCACGCATTTTGTAGTAGTGAATCACCGCTTCGGCCACGCCATAACCGGTAATCATATCGGCTACCACATACTTGCGGGCAGGGTCGGGAGAATAGTGGGGGTCTTCAACCACTTTGCTCACACCGAGTCGGAGTTGACCTACACGGCGAATTTTATCCCCCTCGGGCGCTTGAAAGTGGCCGTTTACTACCCCTTCTTGTGGGTGCCACAAGCCGTACTCTTCGGTGATGGGAATTACTTCGTGGATTTCGTCCACATTCAAATCGCCTCCTGTGCCGTAATAATTCTTCAACAAAGGCATTACCGCTTTGTACCAACGGCGCAATACGTCTTTTTTGCGAGGGTCGGCCGGATCGAAGTTGATGCCCGACTTGGCTCCGCCAATGGCCGGACCGCTAACCGTGAACTTAATTTCCATGGTTTTAGCAAGCGACTCAACCTCATGCTTGTCGAGGCCCTTGCGCATGCGCGTTCCCCCACCTGCTGCTCCACCACGCAAAGAATTGATTACCACCCAGCCTTCGGCATCGGTTTCGGCATCTTTCCATTCAAAAACAATTTCGGGGGCCTTGTGCTCAAAGCGTTTGAGTAACTCTTCCATGGGTTTTTTTAAGTTGGCGCAAAAATAGCCTTTTCAAAAGGAACTGCCAACCTGCCTGCAAAGCACAGCCGTAAAACAAAAAACCCTCCGCAAGGGAGGGCTTTGGTTGGCCGACTAGGTCTCGAACCTAGACTCTTCTGAACCAAAATCAGACGTGTTGCCAATTACACCATCGGCCAAAATGGACTGCAAATATAGCAGTCCCTATTTTTATGTCAATGCTTTCTGCAAAAAATCTTATTTCACCTTCACTTTAATGGTGGCGCTCAGTGCCTCGCCATAGCTAAGGTGCGCACCATTGGCAAATTGAAGGGTGAGGGTATGTTCGCCGCTGCTGAGGCTGTCGAGCGTCATTTCGGTTTGGCCTTTGCCAAAATGTTTGTGTTGCCCATCGAACGGAATGCTGGTGCCTGGCGCCATGAAGCTACCATCAATGATGAGGTGGTGGTGGCCACGACCGTAGTTTATCTGCCCGGCAGGCTCCACTTCCATGCCTTCAATGCCCATTTGCAATGGGAACGGCAGGCTGATTTCTTGACCATCGGTGAGGTTGGCAAAGAACACCCGTGCTCCAGCCGGATAATTGACACCCAAGCCGGTGGTATCAACGGCCGCTGCACTGTGGCCCATGGCAGCATGGTCGTGTTCCGACATATCGTGACCGGCATGTTCATCGGATTTTTCGTTTCCGCAAGCAATTACCAGGGCCAGCGCGGAGATGAGTAGGAGTTTGTTCATGAGTTGCATGTTGAGGGAACACAAAAATAGCGCAATTGTTCCAAGCCCTGAAAACAAAAAACCCCGGCCAAGCGACCAGGGTTTATATAAAAGCCGAAAGGCTTAGTAGCGATACATATCGGTTTTGAACGGACCACTTACCGATACGCCGATGTAATCGGCTTGTACATTGGTAAGGGTTTCGAGCTCTACACCAATTTTGGCAAGGTGCAACATGGCTACCTTTTCGTCGAGGTGCTTAGGAAGCACGTAAACGTCGTTGCCATATTTGCTGCCGTTGGTCCACAATTCAATTTGGGCCAAGGTTTGGTTGGTGAAAGAATTCGACATCACAAAGCTGGGGTGACCCATGGCGCAACCGAGGTTCACCAAACGGCCTTCGGCCAATACGATGATTTCGTTTCCATTGATTTCGTAAACATCAACCTGCGGCTTCACCGTATACTTGGTGTGCTTGTAGTTTTTGTTCAACCACGCCATGTCGATTTCATTGTCGAAGTGGCCGATGTTGCACACGATGGTTTTGTCTTTCATGCGCAAGAAGTGCTTCTCGTTTACGATGTTGTAGTTACCAGTAGCGGTTACCACAATGTCAACGCGGTCGATAACGCTGTCGAGGCGTTTCACCTCATAGCCGTCCATGGCCGCCTGCAAAGCACAGATGGGGTCGATTTCGGTTACGATAACACGGGCACCTGCACCGCGGAACGATTCTGCGGTACCTTTACCTACGTCGCCGTAGCCACAAACTACCACCACTTTACCCGCCATCATCACGTCGGTAGCGCGGCGGATAGCGTCAACGGCCGATTCGCGACAGCCGTATTTGTTGTCGAATTTCGACTTGGTTACAGAGTCGTTCACATTGATGGCAGGCATAGGCAGGCTGCCTTCACGTACACGCTTGTACAAACGGGCTACACCAGTGGTAGTTTCTTCCGAAATACCACGGATGCCTTTGGCCAGCTCAGGATTGGTATCGAGTACCACGTTGGTGAGGTCACCACCGTCGTCGAGGATCATGTTGAGGGGTTGACCGCCTTCAAAAGCATAGAGGGTTTGTTCAATGCACCATTCGTATTCTTCTTCGGTCATGCCTTTCCAGGCGAAAACAGGGATACCGGCAGCAGCAATAGCAGCGGCAGCGTGGTCTTGGGTAGAGAAGATGTTGCAGCTCGACCAGCTTACTTCGGCACCCAATTCTACCAATGTTTCAATCAATACGGCAGTTTGGATGGTCATGTGCAAACAACCGGCAATGCGTGCGCCTTTAAGCGGTTTGGTAGGGCCAAACTCTTCGCGCAGGGCCATGAGGCCGGGCATTTCGGCTTCCGCCAATTTGATTTCTTTACGGCCCCACTCGGCCAACGAAATGTCTTTTACTTTGTACTTCTGTGTGGTTTCAATCATGGTTGAATTCTTTCTGCAACTTGCAAAATGCAAATGGATTGCAAAGATAACCTTTTTTGTGCATAATGGTTTGAAAGACCTGATTTTGAGGCCTACTTTACAGAAACTTCATCATGCAAAGACCGTTTTGGCTTGTGAATAGCTATGAAAAATGAAAATACGTTTTCAAAATTATTATGAAAAATGAAAATGAGTTTTCAATATTCTTATGAAAAATGAAAACAAGCACCTATCTTTGACATCAAAGAAGGAAATGGCCATTCACCGACTTTTGGAAAACATCTTGCATCGCAACAAGGTGTTGGTCATTTTTGGTACCCGCAGGGTGGGCAAAACAGTGCTTATTCACGAACTGGCTGCACAAAGGGGCGAAGATGCTTTGGTGCTCAACGGTGAAGACATGGACGTGCAAGAGCTGCTTGCAAGACGTTCAGCAGCCAACTATCGCCAAATAATTGGTAACTGTAGCTTGGTAGTGATTGACGAAGCCCAGGCAGTGCCCGAAATTGGTCGCATCCTCAAGCTCATGATCGACAGCCTGCCCAACATCACCATCATTGCTTCGGGTTCTTTGGCATTCGACTTGGGCAACCAAACCGGCGAACCGCTCACCGGTCGCAGCTTGCGCTTTCAGCTGCATCCTTTTACGAATAACGAGCTAAGAAACCACTATGGCTATGCGGCTGAGTATGCCCTGCTGCGCGACCGGATGTTGTATGGTTGTTATCCAGAAGTAGTGACGGCAAGCGATTATGCCGAAAAGGAAATGTACCTTAAGAACTTGGTGCAAGACTATCTGTTGAAAGACATTTTGGCTTATGACGGAATCAAAAACGCCAGTAAACTGTCGTCTTTGTTGCGCCTCATTGCCTTTCAGGTGGGTTCAGAAGTATCATATCAAGAACTGGGAAGCCAACTTGGCCTTTCGCGCATAACCGTAGAAAGTTACCTCGATTTGCTCAGCAAGGTCTTTATACTTTTCAAACTGCCGGCTTATAGCAGCAATCCACGGAAAGAAATTTCGAAAGGTGCCAAGTGGTACTTTTACGATACTGGGGTGCGCAATGCGCTCATTGCCGATTTCAGGCAGCCGGGTTTGCGTAACGATTTGGGAGCTCTTTGGGAGAACTTTGTGGTGAGCGAGTTCAAAAAACGCCAAGAAACAGTGGGCGATAAAGAAACCCAATTCTATTTCTGGCGCACCTACAACCAACAGGAAGTTGATTTGCTTGAGGTGCATGAGAAAGGAGACATGAAGGCATACGAAATCAAGTGGAAGTGGGACAAGCCTGCTCGTTTTCCTGCGGCTTTTCGCACGGCTTATCCCCATGCGTCGCTCAACATGGTAGACAGTGCTAATTTGTTCGATTATTTCGATGCGTCTGTCGAAATGCATGACGAATAAGAAAAGTAAGCCCTTAGCTTTGTGACGTGAAAGCATTGCGCGATTTAGGCATTTTGCTGCTGCTATTGCTAGGCATGTTGTGGCTCGGTGCAGAACCGCAGTGCAGCTCGGCGCCAGTGGACAACGGCACCTTGGCTTCGGCCACGTGGCTCATGCCTCCCTTTCCCGACGCCTTGTTGGAGCAACAGCCCGCTGTTCAGCTTTTGCAACAAGTGCCGGGTGCTCCGGTATGGCGCGCTTCCTACGACCCACATCAGGCACAAGCGGCTTTGCTGCATTCGTTTGAAAGCGATCGACGTACCCAGCAGCTCCGTCTACAAGGTCGTTTACAACTGCTTCACCGTGTAAAACTGTATCCCTTTCATGAGTTTGGTTAAGTGAGCCGAGATGGTTAGCCCTTTCGGCATTTCATTCTTTGTTTCACTTTAAAATACCAACCATGGATTCTGGAACCATTATCGTTACTGTAATCATGCTTGCTTTGCTGGTTTTGCCATTTTATGCAGCCCAGCGCTCCAAAAAAAAGCAGCAGTAAGCCTACTATACTCCGCCGGAAAAGCTGTAAAAGCTTCTCCGGCTTTTTTGTGCCTCTACTTCTCTCTTGCCAACGCAACATTTTTTGCTCATATCTGTTATTTTCGCTGATATGAGCCGCTTTTCGATCATCGTTTCTCTACTTTTCGCCCTCTCAGTAAAGGCACAAAGTCCACTTGATCATGCAGGCTGCAAGCATCCCGCACATTTTCATCAGGGAATGCAAGCCCGCAGTCAGGTGAGCGCCGATTTTATGCCGGTTCGCATCCAAAGCCAGGAGTTGCGGGTAACGCTCAATCCCGACCAGCGCTACATTGCCGGTGAGGTGGAATATGTGCTTAGCTTGGCTTCGTTTAGGCAAGAGCTTGCCATTGATTTAGATGAGGCCTTGCGTGTTGATTCGGTGTGGTCGCCTGCCGGGGCCATCGCTTTTCGCCAAAACGCCTTGCAATTGTGGCTAAACAGAGGTGCAGCAGGCTGGCAAGCCGATACCGTTTATCGTTTTACGATTCGCTATGCCGGCGTGCCGCCTGTCAACCCCAATGGCTTCGGCTCGTTTATGATTGCCAAACACGGCCCCGACAGTGTGCCCGTTTTATGGACCCTTTCGCAGCCTTACGGTTGTCGCGACTGGTGGCCAGCCTTTCAAGCCCTCGGCATCCGCGCTGATACCACACGTTTGGTGGCGAACATACCGCTGGGCATGCGTATTGGTGGGCCGGGACTGCTCGAGCGCATCGATACCATCGCAAACCGGGCAGTATATCATTGGCAACATACTTATTCCATGCCGCCATACCTGCTTGGATTGGCAGTGAGTGAATACGAAGTGCTCGAACAGCGCATTCCTATCGCAGGAACCAACGATACGGTTTACGTACTCAATTATGTGTATAAGGAAGATACTGCCTTTGCTTATTGGAGTTTACGCATGTTGTTGCCCGATATGTTGCAGCGCTTCAGCGACCGATTTGGGCCATATCCTTTTTTACGAGAGAAGTATGGTCACATGCAAATCAGCAATTTTTCGGGTGGTATGGAGCACAATACCATGAGCAGCATGGGCAACTGGGAATATAGTCTCATTGTACACGAGTTGGCACATCAGTGGTTTGGCAATATGGTTACTTGTGCCAGCTGGCGCGACATTTGGGTAAACGAAGGCTTTGCCACCTGGATGGTGAGTTTGTGCTTCGAAGATTTGATCGACAATGGTTATTGGTGGCCAAGGTGGAAACAAACCACCTTAGAATCGGCTAGGCTCGTGCCACAAGGGAGCGTATTTGTGCGCGATACAGCATTAACCACCACTATTTTTTTTCAGCGGCTCACCTATCATAAGGCTAGTTTTGTGTTGCATGCTTTGCGCTACCAACTGGGCGATTCGGTAGTTTTTGCCGGGTTGCGCAATTATTTGTACGACCCAGCTTTGCAATGGGCTTTCGCAAATACCGAACACATTCGTTATCACTTAGAACAAGCCAGTGGTAAAAACTTGCGCAACTATTTCGAACGCTACATTTATGGTGAAGGATATCCCCGCTACCGACTGCGCTGGGCGCAAGACGATGGCCTATTGAGGCTTCATTTGCAACAGCTCAGCCCCGATGCCAAGTTATTTCCTTTCAAGCTCGACTTGCCAGTGCGTTTGTATTTTTCAGGCGACAGCCTCGATTTACGTTTACCCTTTGACGGCAGCCAGCAAGCCTACACTTTCGATGTGCCCATGCCCATTGACAGCTTGGTTTTCGATCCAGATATCAATATTCTCATGCTGCCAGCCGTAGTGCAGCGCCAAACGGCGGCAGCTGCAACCAATTTCAATGTGCTGACTGGCGACAGGCTATGGCAAATTGAACTGCCTCTTGATGCTTCGCCGAATGAAGCGCTGCAGCTTTTTGATATGCAAGGTCGCTTGTTGTGGCAATACCGCCCGGCCGCAGGCGATCGCAGCCTTGTTTTACCCTGGGAACCTAGCTGGAAACCGGGGATTTATGTGCTTGCCTGGCAAAGCGAAAACGACCGGCAAGTGCTGAAGATATCGCTCCTAAACCGGTAATTTTGCCGCATGAAACGCCTGTCGCTCCTGCTGATCGCTGCTTTGGCAGCATGTAGTACGCCCGAACAAATGTATGTTGAAGAAAAAGCCGCCTTTCAAAACGAAAGAAAGGCCGTTGGCCCAGCACGTTTTGATTCGGCAGGAATAGCCAGCTTGCCTGCACTTTGGCAACAATACCTGCGCGTAACAGGCTTCGAAAACCAGCCCATGCACCAGGGGGCAACCATTCTGTGGGAGCAGAGCTATTTGAAATTGGGCATGAACCGCGAATGGGGAGAGCTCAAAACCGAACAGTACAACCATGTGCAGCCCTTGGCCCGCAGCAGCTGGATGCAGTTCCAAAGCATGCCGCTTTCGGGCCGCGATTTGTACCGCAATGGCTATGGTGAAATGAATGGCAAGCTGTTTCACCGGCTGAGGCTCATTCATGCCAACAACCGCGCAGTGGCACAATCTGCTCTCATCACCGTTTTTTCAGAAATGATGTTGGTGCCCGGTTCCCTTTTTCATCCGGCAGTAAAATGGGAGCAAATCAATGAGAAGGTGGTTGAAGGCACCCTTTCCGATGGAGGTTTTACTGTAAAAGGCCGCTTCTATTTCGATGAAGAAGGCCTGTGCCGCAAGTTCGAAAGTTTCGACCGATTTTACGATGCGGGCAAAGGGGTGTACCAAAAACAGCCCTTTTATGTGTTTATTGATAGCTACAAGGCGCAAAACGACCTGCGTTTACCCTACGCTGTGCGGGCCTTGTGGCAGCTGCCCGAGGAGGGCGCTTTTGAATACTACCGGGGGAAGGTGGGACATATCACTTTTGATTGATTTGAAATAGGAGCCAGAAATTCCCAAGCGCACCTTATCAATGAGCGCATCAGGTGTTCGTCGGCCTTTTAGTATATTTGATAGCATAAAAACTTGGCGCCCATGAAAACGGTGAAGACATTGAAAAGCGGATTGATTCAAAAAATCAACGCCATTCAAGACAGAGAGTTTCTTGTGGTTCTTGATGAGCTAGTAGCTTCAATCGGACTGCAAAAGTCAAATGCCGATTTGACGCCTGAGCAACGAATCATGCTGGAAATGAGCCTTCAAGATATTCATGAAGGAAAAACCATTACGCAAGAAGCCTTGATGCAAAGGAACTTGGAATGGCTCAGCGGCAAGTAATTTGGTCGAAAACGGCCGACGAACAACTAAGCGCTGTTTTGGAATACTGAGTCAATCGAAACAAGTCCAATGTATTTGCGAAACGATTGCTAGAGCTGGTAGCACAGAAAACCGCTTTGATTGCAGAAAAGCCACTTTTGTTTAAGTTAACAGCTTTCTCTGATATGCGAATGGCCGCATTAGGTCACTTTTCTATTTATTACTTGGTCGCTGAAGATGGCATAATCGTTACGGCCTTTTGGGACAATCGACAAGACCCAAAGCGATTGCTAGAACTCTTGCGTTTTGTTGAATAGCGCATTCATCAAATCACCGTCTCCACAAAGGGAACTTGCTTGCCCGGATGGTCGGTGGTATAGTGCAGTCCCCTGCTTTCGGCCCGCTGCCTGGCCGATTTGATGATGCAGTAAGCCACTTTGAGGATATTGCGTTGTTCGAGCAGGGCCACCGACAACTTGCTTTTGGCATACAACCATTCGGTTTCCTGGTGCAGGATGTGCAGGCGGTTCCAAGCACGCTCCAAACGCAAATCGTTGCGCACAATGCCTACGTACGCACTCATGATGGCCTGGGTTTCGCGGAGGTTTTGGCTGATGAGGATTTGCTCGTCGGGCACCGATGTGCCCTCGTCGTTCCAGGCTGGAATATCATTGCGGAATGCAATCTGCTGCCAGCGACTTTCAACATCGCGGAAAATGCGGTCGGCAAATACCACCGCTTCTAAGAGCGAGTTCGAAGCCAAACGGTTGGCTCCATGCAAGCCGGTACTGGCACATTCGCCGCAAGCATATAGATTTTGAATGCTGGTGCGACCCTGCTCATCGACTTTGATGCCACCTACCAGGTAGTGCATGGCGGGTACCACAGGAACCGGTTCCTTGGCCATGTCAATGCCAATGCTCAGGCATTTTTGGTAAATGTTAGGAAAGTGCGACAGCATGGTCGCCTTCGGAATGTGGGTAGCGTCGAGCAGCACATAATCGGCGCCTGATTTTTTGAGCTCGCTGTCAATGGCTCGGGCCACAATGTCACGCGGGGCGAGCGATTTGCGCTTGTCGTACTTGTCCATAAAGGCCTGCCCATGGATGTCTTTGAGCACCCCACCATAGCCCCGTACCGCTTCCGAAATCAAAAAGGCCGGATGTTCGCCCGGATTGTACAGTGCCGTAGGATGAAATTGTATGAACTCCATGTTCTCGAGCCGCGCTTTGGCCCGGTAGGCCATGGCAATGCCGTCGCCGGTGGCAATGAGTGGATTGGTGGTAGTGCTGTACACCTGTCCGGCCCCGCCCGTGGCCAAAACCACTACCCGGCCCAAAATGGTTTCAATTTCTTTGCTCGCCGTATTGAGGGCGTAGATGCCGTAGCAGCTGATATCGCTGCGCTTTTTGGTTACCTCTTCTCCCAAATGGTGCTGGGTAATGAGGTCAACGGCAAATTTATGGCTGTATAGCGTGATGTTGGGATGCTCGTAAACCTGGCTGAGCAGGGTGCGTTCAATTTCGAAGCCCGTCATGTCTTTGTGGTGCAACACCCGGCCTACGCTGTGTCCCCCTTCGCGGGCCAGGTCGTAGCTGCCATGCTCGTCGCGGTCGAACTGCGCCCCCATGTCAATGATTTCTTGAATGCGGGCCGGACCTTCTTGCACCACCATTTCTACAATGGGCAATTTACAGGCACCATCGCCGGCATCGAGGGTATCGGCCACGTGTTTGTCGAAGCTGTCGCGCAGCAAGTCAGTTACAACCGCCACCCCTCCTTGGGCATATTTGGTGTTCGACTCGTCCTCATCGCTTTTGGTGATGATGCATACCTTGCCCAAACGAGCTGCCTTCAAACCAAAGCTGAGTCCGGCTATGCCCGAGCCCACCACAATAAAATCAAACTGTTCTTGCATGCGAAAAAAACCCCGTTGAGACAACAAAGTTCTGATAATTACGTATATTCGTTTCTTGAATTTGTAAAATCACACCACGATGAAAAAGATTTTGATGACCCTCCTGCTCGTTTCGGCTGTAGCCGTAATCAGCTATGCCGGTGATGGCGATAAAAAGAAGAAGAAAAAAGAAGCCACCAAAACCGAGCAAACAGAAGAAAAGAAGTCATGCGCCCCTGCCGAAGGTGAAGGCAAGGCTTGCTGCAGCAAGAAGAAGGACGCTTAAGCAAGCTTTCCACTTCAACAGTCTATAAGCCCCGTTAAGGGGCTTTTTTGATGCGTTTTGGGGTTGTGCGAATTAGCAATACGCATAGAATTGCCGGAAATTTGCTTTTTGGCCATTGACCGCGTTAGATTTTTAGACAGAACATTTAGGTTCGACACATTTTGGTTACTTTTGCTCTCCCATTGGGGCTCTTAGCTCAGCAGGTTAGAGCATCTGACTCATAATCAGAGGGTCGCTGGTTCGAGCCCAGCAGGGCCCACGGGCAAAGGCCGCACCCAGGTGCGGCCTTTTAATTGTTACCCCATGCAGCCAGCCATTCACCACCTCATTTTCGACTTAGGAGGCTTGTTCATAGACGTGTATATGGACCGCTTTGCATACAGTTTGCAGCAATTGGTAGGCAAAGAGGTGGCTCCCACTCTCGAAAAGCTTCAGCACGAAAAGTTCTTTGATGCTTACGAAACGGGGCACATCCACACCGCTCAGTTTTTAGATACCCTTTCCGCTGCTTTTGGAAATGAGTATAGCCAGGAGCAATATGCTGCTTGTTGGAATGCCATTTTAGGCCGGGTGCAACTAGATCAACTCCAGTTGATTCAACCGCTGCGCAAACATTGCGACGTGGTGCTGCTGAGCAATACCAACAGCCTGCACGTAGAAGCACTGGAAGCGGAATTTGAAAAAAGCCATCCAGGCGAAAGGCTGAGCAATTTCTTCGACCGCATTTACTACTCGCAGCAAATTGGCTTAAGAAAGCCAGAGCCCCAAGTATTTGCACATGTGGTTGAGCAGGGGGCGTTTAATCCGGCTCATACGCTGTTCATCGACGACTCTGCTGGCCACCTGCAAGGAGCACAAGCTAAGGGTTTACAAACTTTGCTCCATCCGCAAAACGCACCTTTATTGCCCAGCTTACAAAAAGCCGGGCTCCTTTAAGCGGTAAGCTCCTTGGTAAGATTTTCGATGGGCACGGTTACAAAAACCGACTGCCCCATAAAATCGAGATCGATACGGAATTTTTTATCGCCGGCCCTTTGAACCAATATGCCTTGCCGACCAGCCAATGGACCGGTAAGCACCTCTACGCGGTCGCCGGGCGACAAATCGAGTTCGGTAGCCTCTAGCTCGTAACCTGTATCGAGCATGCGGCGTAGAAAATCCATTTGGCTGTCGGGTATGCGTACAGCCTGCCCGTTGAATGCCACAAATCGAACAATACCGTATGAATTCAGGGTTTGGAAATATTCGCGCTCACTGATATGCACAAATAAATACGACCTGAATACCGGCTCTTCCACCCATTTCCAACGGTCGGTCCAGCGTTTTCGCAGTCGCTGTAGGGGCAACCAATTGGCAATACCTTGCTTATCGAGCTGCAATTTGGCCTTTTTTTCATACCGCGGCAAGGTGTAAGCGGCGTACCAATGGTAATCGCTCACTAGCCGATTATTTGCGGGGGAAACTTCGGCCGTGGGCTTCACGGTACAAATCCTCTTCGGGCAACGATTTGAAGTATTCGTAGGTAATGCGAAGTCCTTCTTCGCGGCTTACTTTGGGCTCCCAGCCGAGCAGCTTTTTAGCCAAGCTAATATCGGGCTGGCGCTGCTTGGGGTCGTCTTTGGGAAGGTCTTTGTAAATGATTTTCTGATCAGTTCCGGTAAGTTTGATGATTTCCTCGGCAAATTGTTTGATGGTAATTTCTACCGGGTTGCCAATATTCACCGGACCCGCATAGTCGCTTTTCAACAAACGGAAAATGCCTTCCACCAAATCGTCGACATAACAAAATGAACGGGTTTGCGATCCGTCGCCAAACACGGTCAAATCTTCGCCGCGCAAAGCCTGGCCAATGAATGCAGGCAGGGCGCGGCCATCGTTGAGTCGCATGCGGGGACCGTAGGTATTAAAAATACGTACTATGCGTGTTTCAACCCTATGATAGGTATGGTAAGCCATGGTGATGGCTTCTTGAAATCGCTTGGCTTCGTCGTAAACGCCGCGCGGGCCAACCGGATTTACATTTCCCCAATATTCCTCGGTTTGTGGGTGCACCATGGGGTCGCCATACACTTCCGAAGTGCTTGCCACCAAAATGCGGGCACCTTTTTCTTTGGCCAAGCCCAACAAATTATGCGTGCCCAATGAACCTACTTTGAGGGTTTGAATGGGTATTTTCAAGTAATCGATGGGGCTTGCAGGCGAGGCAAAATGCAAAATCTCGTCGATCGGACCCGACACATGCACGTATTTGCTCACGTCGTGGTGGTAAAACTCAAAGTTGGGCAGCTTCATCAGGTGCTCTATGTTGCGCATATCGCCTGTAATGAGGTTGTCCATGCCCACCACTTGGTAGCCTTCTTTGATAAAACGGTCAGATAGGTGTGAGCCTAAGAAGCCGGCGGCGCCGGTAATTAATACACGTGGCATAGGAAATGTTTGGGAAGTAAAGATAGGAATATTTGCTGCCTGCAAAGGTTATTGCAACACCATTTTTTCGGTTTGTAAAGCCTCATAAACGCCATCCCACAACCCGCGGCGACGTGCCAAAGCACTTACCACCTTGCGGGTAGCATCTTCCCATTTTTGTTCCTCTGATCCGCAACATGCAGCAGTCATTTCTATGGCCAAATGGCTGTGATGATCGCCATCTACTTCAATATGCCGCTCAAGGTAGTACTTAAAGTCGGCCAAAGCCTCGGGGTGCTGCTTGCTGAGCTCTTGTACCATGGCGTGAAACATGTCGGGTATAAGGTCCTCGCGACCAAACGTAAATACGGCGGCCAAATTGCTGGCCTTGTTTTCGGCTAACAACTCAAAAGTGTAGCGCACAAACTGCCGAGCTGCTTCGGGTGTTTGACCCTGCTCGAACGCTTGCTCGAGACCGTGGCCTTGTTTTAAAGCTTCTATGAATCGGTTGATGCCTTGGGTATTGGCACCCATACTTTGCATGGCCTGCAAGTACAGTTCAAAATGACTCATTCTTTGTCCATGCCGGTCAACATCCGATTCTTCGCCCACCACAATTTCATTGATGAGGTAGCGGCTGTTGGCCGAGCCTACGGGAAACCACGGCACTTCCACGCAAGTAAGCTGCCGTTGCAAACCTTTGAGGAGCGACATAAAATCCCACACGGCATAAACGTGAAACTCACTGAAGGTTTGAAGAGCCTCCAATTGTTGCATTTGTGCATACAGCGGATGGTTGAGTATGGCTTCCCTTTCGGGGGCGATACGAGCGCGCAGCGCAGAGAGTGCATTTACCATGCCCTCTCAACCGCAGCGAACGGCAATTAGTTTGCCTGCTCGCTCAAAAATTTAATGCGCACCAATTTGATTTCTTCTTCCGAAAAATCTTCGCCGAAATGTTTCAAAGCAGCATTCAACTCGTCGGTTTCGGCCGAGCGGAAATAGTCATAGACCTCTTCTTGCAACTCTTCATCCATTACTTCATTGAGGTGGTAATCAATATTCACCTTGGTACCAGAGTCGACAATGGTTTTGATTTCTTCCAAAATCTCATCGTAACTCAGGCCCTTACTTCGTGCAAGCTCTTGAAGTGGAATTTTACGATCTATACCGCCAATGATAAAGACTTTTACCCCCGATTTGTTTACGGTGCTTTTTACCACAAAGTCGGCTGGCCGGTCAATTTCATTTTCCTCAACATACTTTGAAATGAGTTCAATAAAGGGCTTGCCAAATTTCATGGCTTTGCCTGGCCCAACCCCGCTTATTTGCTGCAATTCGCTCATGGAGGTGGGGTAGTTGGTGGCCATTTCCTCCAACGACGGGTCTTGGAAAATGACGTAAGGGGGCAAATTGCGCTCCTTGGCTAACTTTTTACGCAAATCGCGCAATAACTCAAACAGCTTGCTGTCGAGGGTATCGGTTTGTTGGCTTTCAATCTCCTCATCACGACCCGCTTCTTCGTAATCGTGGTCCATGGGCACATCGATGTAGTAAGGATCGGCCAGGTAATTTTCACCGGCAGGCCCTAGTTTGAGCAAACCGTAATTTTCAATGTCTTTGAGCAGGAAGTTGTTAAAAAGCGCCACCTTGATGGCCGATTTCCAAAAACGCTCTCCTTTCTCTTTGCCCTTGCCAAAACCTGCCATGCGGTGGTGGCCATAGGCTTCGATAGAAGGGCTCACCTCACCCATGAGGTAGGCCAAAACGTGGAAAAAATCAAACTTCTTCACCAGTTCTTTCACCGTTTCAAGCAGCATCACCATTTCGGCCTGCACGCTTTCGCGGGGCTGCGGATGGCGACAGGCATCGCACATATTGTTGCAGTTGGCTTCGGAATACACCTCGCCGAAATAATGTAAGATTTGCCGGCGGCGACATACGGCCGATTCGGCATACGACACCACCTCGTGCAGCAACAAATGACCAATTTCCTTTTCGGAAACAGGCTTGTCTTTCATGAATTTCTGCAGTTTGAGGATGTCTTTATCGCTGTAATAGGCAATACAAACGCCTTCCAGTCCGTCGCGGCCAGCACGACCCGTTTCTTGGTAGTAGCTTTCGATCGATTTAGGGATGTCGTAATGTATCACAAAACGCACATCGGGCTTGTCGATGCCCATGCCAAAGGCAATGGTGGCCACAATTACGTCCACTTCTTCCATGAGGAAGGCGTCTTGGTTTTTCATGCGCACCGCCGAATCGAGTCCGGCATGGTACGGCGCAGCCTTGATGCCATTGGCTACCAGGGTTTCAGCAATTTCCTCGGCTTTCTTGCGGCTGAGCGTATAAATGATTCCCGACTTCCCTTGGTGATCTTTGATGTATTTGATAATGCTTTTGAGGGCATTGATTTTTGGACGTACCTCGTAATAAAGGTTGGGGCGATTGAAGCTCGATTTGAACACGGTGGCTTCCGACATCTGCAAATTCTTCATGATGTCGAGCTGAACCTTGGGCGTGGCTGTAGCAGTGAGGGCGATCAAGGGTACATCGCCAATGAGCTGCACCATTTGTTTGATTTTGCGGTATTCGGGACGGAAATCGTGCCCCCATTCCGAAATACAGTGCGCCTCGTCTACCGCTACAAAGCTGATTTTTACACTTTGCAAAAACTCAATGTTCTCGAGCTTGCCGAGCGATTCGGGTGCCACATACAGCAATTTGGTAGTGCCATTGGTGACATTCTCCTTTACCCGCTTGATTTCTGCTTTGTTGAGAGATGAGTTTAAAAACTCTGCAATGCCCTCGGTGCCGGCAAACGCACGAATGGCATCGACTTGGTTTTTCATCAACGCGATGAGGGGAGAAATGACAATGGCCGTACCCTCCTGCGCAATGGCGGGTAACTGGTAGCACAGCGATTTGCCGGCTCCTGTGGGCATAATAACGAAGGTATTTTTGCCCTCGTAAATGTTCTGAATGATGTCTTCCTGCTGGCCTTTGAAATGGTCAAAACCAAAAAATGATTTTAACGACTCACGCAGTCTTTGCTTGGAATCCATACTGATAATCGCCTCGTGCACCTAAATTCAATACTTTTGTATGTCAAGATATATAAAAATTCCGATTTGTCGAACAAACTCGAAATAAAAAAAGCAGCTCAAAGGTCGTTAAAAATCGAAGGAAATGCCATTCTGGCCCTTGGAGAAAGTATTGGCGATGATTTTGTGGCAGCGGTGGAGGCTATTTTGTTGGCCGAGGGCCGCTTGGTAGTCACCGGAATAGGCAAAAGCGCCCTCATTGCGCAGAAGTTGGTAGCTACTTTTAACAGCACCGGCACGCCTGCCTTGTTCATGCATGCTGCCGATGCTGTGCACGGCGATTTGGGCATGGTGCAACGCAACGACTTGGTCTTGTGCATTTCGCAAAGCGGCAATACCCCCGAAATCAAGCTGCTGGTTCCCATGATCAAACACGGGGGCAATTTGTTAATTGGCATGACCGGTGCAGCCGACAGTTATTTGGCCCTTCAAAGCGATGTGCTGCTGCTCTCTGCCATTACCGAAGAGGCTTGTCCGCTTAAACTGGCCCCTACCACCTCCACGGCAGTGCAGTTGGCCTTAGGCGATGCACTGGCCGTTTGCTTGCTGGAGCAACGGGGTTTTACCGAAAAAGACTTCGCCCGTTACCATCCAGGTGGTGCCTTGGGCAAGCGGCTGTATTTGCGGGTCGACGATTTATTGGTGAACAACCAAGCGCCGGCCGTGCAACACCAGGCTTCTGTAAAGGAAGCCTTGTTGGCAATAAGTAAAGGCCGCTTGGGTGTTACTGCCGTACTCGATGGCGAAAGGCTGGTGGGCATCATTACCGATGGCGATGTGCGCCGCATGCTCGACAAACACAACGACTTGGGCAGGCTGCTGGCCTCGGAGGTAATGACTCCCCATCCGCGCACCATCGCATCGGGCAGTTATGCGGCCGAAGCCCTACAAATCATCAGGGCCAACAACATCACCCAATTGCTGGTGGTTGACGCTCACGAAAAATACCTGGGAGTGGTGCATGTGCACGACCTCTTGAAAGAAGGCATCATCTAGGCTTCACATCAATTGTGTATCTTGGCAACGGAGGAAAAGCATGCATAAGCTCTATGTGATTATCATGGCCGGAGGGGTGGGAAGCAGGTTGTGGCCCATGAGTACCCAGCAAAAGCCCAAGCAGTTTGTAGATTTATTGGGCAAGGGCGAAACCTTGCTGCAGATTACTTACCAACGGGCCTTGCAGCTTACCAGTGCCGAACAGGTGCTGGTGGTTACCAACAAACAGTGGGTGCACCTGGTAGAGGAGCAGCTGCCGGGTATTAGCCCCTCGCAATTGGTCGTTGAACCCATTCGCAAGAATACGGCAACCGCTACTTTGTATGCCATAAACAAGGTGGCCAACCGCGATATGGATGCTGAAATGGTGATCATGCCTTCCGACCATGTGATTTCGGATGTACAACGGTTCGTTCAAGTGGTTAAAACCGGATTGAAGTACATCCGCAAAAACCCCGTATTGCTTACCGTGGGCATGAAGGTGAGCCGGCCTGAGGTGAATTATGGCTACATTCAGTACCTTCCGGAGGCAGTAGATGAACAGGTCTACAACATCAAGACTTTCACCGAAAAGCCCACCAAAGAAATTGCGAACGCATTTCACCGTTCGGGCGACTTTTTGTGGTATTCGGGCATCAAAGTGGTGGCAGTAAGCACTCTGCTCCACCTTTACGCCGAGCACTTACCCGATACAGCACAGCTTTTTGAAGAGGTACGCCCCTACCTCAACGAAGAAGAGGAGGAGCGTTTCATTGAAAAAATATATCCGCAGTGCGAAACACTCGCCTTCCGGCAGGCCATCATGTACAAGGCCGAAAACCAGGTAAAAGTGCTGCTGGGCGATTTTGGCTGGACCGACATTACCCTCTGGGGCGAAGTATATGCCACGCATGAAAAAGACTATATGGGTAATGCCGTTACAGGAGCTCAAGTGGTGATGTACGACGCCAGCAACTGTTTGGTAGAGATTGCCGGCGACAAGCTGGTGATCATAAGCGGCCTCGAAAATTATATAGTTGCCGACTCGCCCAAAGGGCTGTTGATTTGTCCGCGAGACCAAGAAAACGAAATAAAAAACATGCTGCTTGAAAGCAAGCGGCAAGTAGGTGATAAATACTTGTGAGATGATGAAAAACCGATTGATTTTGCTCTTGGCCATGCTGCTAGGCAGCACGGCGGTACTGGCCCAAAACGAACTCAAACTGCGTCGCCTGCACCTTTACCGCGACGGGGCAGCCATTTTGGAGTATAGCGGACTCATGTCGACACGCCAAGCCCGCTACCAGATGCCCTTGCCTGCAACCGCTGTGGCGGCGGGTATTCAGGTGCGCCTTGCTGAACGTGAAAAATTGGTGAACTACCAGTTGCACGAGGTAGAAAAAGAACGGTTTGAAGCCCTAGGAAGCATCCAAGATCTCCTGAAGGCCAATGTGGGCCAAAATGTGACCATTGAAGCATTCGAAGGCCGCGAAAGCGTTGGCTATAGCGGCGAACTGCTGCCCATTCACCCAGCAGCTGAAGTGGTTTTTTTGCGTACCGGATCGGCCGTTGAAACCATCCCTATCAAGGCCATTCAACACCTAACGGGCGGAAAAACGCTACAAACCAACACCTCCGTAAAGCATTTCGATAAAGTACTTACCGTGTATCTAACGGGCGATTTCGCCGATTTAAACACCACCATTCTCATTCCGGTGCGCGATTTTTCGAGCGACGCCCGCTATTTGCTCGATTTCGACAAAGAAAAAGCAGAGATGAGCCTCGACCTGAGCATCAGTTCGCCCATGGTGTTGGAAGACATGGAAATATTGTACTACAATCATCCATACGAACTAAACGAAGTGGCCGCCTTCAGCAGCCAGGCTGCGTTTAGGTTTACAGGCGTGAATGTGCCAGCAAAAACAAAAACCAATTTCCAGGTACTTGCTACCGAAGTGCCTTTGGCTTTAAGTGATGAAGTGGCTGTTCCTGCTTGGGAGCCCGGCGACCAGGCGCTCACCAGCAAAACCACAGGCAAACGCTACCTCAGTTTAACGAATGTGAGTCAAATGGACTGGTTCTCCTCTGTGATCTACGAACGCAAAGGCATGAGTTTGGGCCGCATACCTGCACCGCTACCCGAAATACCGAAAAAAGCCACCATTCGCATGGAATATGGGCCTTCGCCCTATGTACTCACCGACAACGCCCGCTTGGTTAAAGTGAAAAAACGGGCTGTCGACCTAAATGGCATGCGCTACGACAGCTATTTATATGTAGGCCGCATTGAAATAAGAAACACCAGCCTCGAGGCCGGTCGTGTACGCGTGGTAAAGCAATGTGTGCCCGATACCCGCCGCAATTATTGGTTTGCCAACCAGTACCTCGATTTAAAGGCCAAAACCAAACAAGAAGTACAAAAACTCGAGTACGAGGTGAAAGTAGAAGCCAACGATGTGGCCTTTTACTCTTACCGTTACGAATTGTTGATACCCAGCGACAACTAAATGGAACGTCCGGCCTTTTCAGCATTTTCGCCCCATTTGTTTTGGGACGTTGACCTCAAGGAATTGAGCTGGGAGAAGCATACAGCTTTTATTGTTGGGCGTGTTTTAGACTATGGCGTTATGGAAGATTGGCGCTTATTGCGTAAATACTTTAGCATCGACGAAATTGCCGATTATGCCTCCACACTGAGAAGCTTAACAGACCTTAGCTTGAATTTATTGGTAGTGCTCACCAAAAGAGATAAATCGACGTTCAGATGTACCAAATACACGCAGTTCGAACAGACACTCTAGCGGTCCTAAAGGAAATAAGGCAAATTCGTTTTTTCGATGATTTTGTATTGGTAGGAGAAACGGCTCTCGCCATGCACTTTGGTCACAGGCTATCGATTGATTTGGATTTGTTTTCAGTGAAGCATAACAATTTTGACGCGATTGATTTGTACCTAAATAAAATTGAACAATGCCAATCAACTTACACATCCAAAAGCATTAAAGTATTTTCAGTCAAAGGTGTTAAAGTCGATTTTGTTAATTACCCAAATGAGTGGCTAAAGCCAACCGAAGAGGCTGAGGGGTTTTTAATTGCTTCGGTAGACGACATTGCAGCCATGAAAATTCATGCGATCACTAACAGGGGCAACATCAAAGACTTTGTCGACTTGTACTTCTTGTTGCAAGTGTATAGTCCCAATCAACTCTTAGAATTGTACCAACAAAAATACCCGAGCAGTAGTCTCTTTTTGGCTGTGAAGAGCCTTTTGTATTTTGAAGATGCTGAAAAACAAACCATGCCTGTGATGATAAAGCCATTAACATGGGATCAAATGAGATTTACGGTTGAGCAAGCCTTTTCACCTTACTTGTAGGGGTTACAGAAATAAAAGGGGCGGGATGCAAATCCCGCCCTTTCCATTTAAAACCGCAACTGCACATTGGCCAGGAAATTGGTGCCGGCCTGTGGATAGAAGAAATTATCGGCTACCAAAGCACCATCAAAAATATAGGGGTAGGTGTAGCCATTGGCGCTGTACATCAAATTGGTGAAGTTGTTCACCAACAAGCCAAAAACAAACTGCTTGGCGAAACCGTAACCCGGCATTTGGTAGTTCACACGCAGGTCGTGTACCAGGTAAGCAGGCAAGGATCGGGCATCGTCGCCGCTGTTGTCGAGATACTGTTTGCCAACGTATTTGCTGAGCACATCTAACTGCAAGCCTTTGGCCGGACGGAAGCCAAGAATGCTCGTGGCAATTACATCGGGTGAAAAGGCAATGGGCGTATTGTTGAAGCTGCGGCTGCGGGCATTGCCAATAAAATCGAAATTGGCATCATACAAGTCAACGTATTCGTCGTAGTTGAGAATGCGGTTGCGGCTGAGCGTGAGGTTGGCGCCCCATTGGAACCAGCGGGTAACGTTTAGGCCGTATTCCAACTCAATGCCCGCACGGTAGCTCCGGTCAACGTTTGTGCGGATGTAACCACCCACATCGTTGATTTGGCCGTTCAACACCAATTGGTTGTAGTAATCCATGTAGTACACATTGGCCTGAAAAAGGCTGCGTTTACCCTGGCGTTTATAACCCAATTCGTAGTCGACCATGCGCTCGGCTTGGGGACGGCTCACCGGGCTCGATTCTACCAAATCGGCCCTCACGGGTTCGCGGTTACCTACAGCCACCGAGGCAAACACCTGGCTCGAGGCATCGATGCGGTACAAAGCACCGGCTTTGGGGTTGAAAAAGTCGAAACGCACTTGCTGATCTACATTTACCAGCTGGTTGTTGAAGCCCTCAAAGCGGTAGTTGATGCCACGGTATTGCAAGTCGCCATACAAAAACAGGTTGTCGAGCAGGGTATACTCAGCCCGCACGTAAAAGTTGTAGTCGGTTTTGAGTGCGTTGTTTTCGTAGTAACGCGGACGCAATTCGCTCGTAGGACCGAGCAGGCGCGCCCAAACCACATCGCCAAAATGGTCGCCATTGTACTGGTACCAACCGCCGCCAAAGGTGGTGTTGAGTTTGCCGGCTTTGTAGTTGGCGGTGAGCAGTGTGCCGTAAAAATGGTTGTCGAGCCAGCGCTGGCGGATAAAGTCGGTGCGGGTTACGGTGTCACTGCCAATCACCACATTGGGCAGTCCATAGCGCGAAAAGCGCTCGTTGTTGCGGAACTGCTCGTAATATCCGCGGCCATAGGTGTAAAACCAGGTGCTGTTCAAGGTCCAGCGGCTGTTTGGAGTATAGGTGTAGAAGAGCTGGTAATGGTCTTGCTGGTAATTATCGGTTTCGTTTTCGTAAAAACGGGTGTTGCCTTGTGGGTCGGTGTATTGTCCGGCCGGATTAAACCTGCGGTTCGTCGCCAGCGAATCTTGTGGCACCCCGTACCAGGCTTGGTAGGTTTTTGCACGACCGCTGAAGATGTTGAAGCGCAGGATGCTCTTTTTGCCGTATCGCCCACCGCTGAGGGCATAGCTGCTGAGGTCGCTGCTGGCCCGGTCGATGTAGCCGTCGCTCGTAATGCGGCTCAAACGGCCGTCGAACGCCCAGCCACTTTTAAGCAAGCCGGTACCGAAGGTGGCATTTTGGCGCCAGGTGTTGAAAGAACCCACGCTGAGACCGAGGTTGGCGTAGGCCGTGTCTATCAGCTGGTTCGTTTGGATGTTGAGACTGGCTCCAAAAGCTGCGGCGCCATTGGTGCTGGTGCCTACGCCGCGTTGTATCTGGATGTTGTCGACCGAGCTGGCAAAGTCGGGCATATTCACCCAAAACACCCCGTGCGACTCGGCATCGTTCACCGGAATGCCGTTCATAGTGACGTTGATGCGGGTGGCATCGCTGCCCCGGATGCGAATGCCGGTATAGCCAACACCTGCCCCGGCATCGCTGGTTACCACCACCGAAGGGGTGAATTGCAGCAAAAAGGGCAGGTCTTGTCCCAGGTTTTGTTTGGCCAGCTCTTGCTTGCTTACATTGGTCACCGCCATGGGCGTGATGTCGCTGGCGCGGGTGGCTTCTACCACCACCTCATCGGTAAGCATGCGTTTGGCTTGCAGGGCGATGTTTATTTCGCGGTCGGCACGCAAATCAACGCGCTGGCTTTGCGTTTCGTAACCCAGGTATTGCACCCTGAGCTGGTAGGTGCCCGCCGGCAATTGCGCCAGGCTGAAGCTGCCATCGGCACCACTGGCGGTACCGCGGAAGGTATTTTCGAGCAGGATGGATGCGCCGGCCAGCGGTTGGCCACTGTTGGCATCGGTAATTTTACCCGAAATACGGTATTGATTGGTTTGTGCACCGGCTACCAATTGCAGGAGCAGGAGCGTGAGGAGGGTGATTGTACGCATTTGCGAAACAGTTAAAGGTTTTACAAATGCTCACCAGGGGCAAGTAAGCAGGAACTGACTTAAAAAACATCTTCCCTTCGCAGGAATTACCCTGTGCAGGTTCAATGGGTATGATCTCAGCCGCACCTAAGTGCAGCACCCCTAAAGACGGGGCAAAGGTAAGGGGGAAATTGACATACGCAATATGGGTTCTAGGTTCAAAGTTTGTCGGAGGCAAGTTGAGGTCGACCAAATTAGAATGATTATTGCGGAGAGGCGCATATGCAAACTTTTATCATGCCTCCCGCCGCTGCCGATGTCTTGGCTTTGGCCCAAACCCGACTGTGGTTAAACGCACTCAGTCCACTAACCACAGCTCCTGCAGCCCATTTCGATGGCCTTTATGCAGCAAATGCAGGGCAAGCTTTCGTTTGGCAAGCCGGAACATCGAGTTTGTTAGAAGCAGATTGGCTAAAAGAAGCCGCACGCCAAACACCCTCCACTTGGTACATCCACTGTGCAGAAAAAGCAACACCGCCCGCCACGGGCTGCCTCCTTTGCATCGAAAAAACCAAGGAGCTGGGTTTGTTGCTCATGCGATTCGATTACCACATGCAATTCAACGAAAGACAGGTTCAGTGGCAGTGGTTAGACTTACTTGCGCAACAACACCAAGGTGTGGTATGGGGGGTGATTCCTGCCGAACAATAGTTGCTTGGGCGGCTTTGTCGGTTTAGAGTCAGTAGTTGGTCAGCGCAAAGTCACAAGCACCCGCAGCTATTGCCTTGGCCAAAGGGTGAAACTACCTTGAACCATGTTTCACCTCTAAAACCAAAAGCCATGAAAAAGCTGCTACCCGCCCTGCTGGTCTTGCTCTTTTCAGCAAGCCTGGCGCAAGCTACAGACACCCTGCTGCTCCGCAGCAAAATAAAACAGGTGACTTTGTTCTTCACTGGTGCCCAAATCACCCGTTCGGGGGAGGTGAATTTACGCCCTGGCGAACAGTTCGTTATGATCAAGGGCCTTTCGCAGTTCCTGCGTACGGGCAGCGTACAAGTTTCGGGCTTAGACGAAGTGCAGTTGCTGAGTCTGCAAACCACTACCCTCGAAAGCTTTAAGCCTGCCGACACCGCCGCGCAAGAACGACTCGAAACCAAACAAAAGGCTATCAGCAGGCAAATTGCCGATCTCAAGCACGAGTTGAGTGTGTACGAGCAAGAAGAAAAGATTTTGCTGGCCAACAGCCAAATAGAACAAAACCGCAATGCCGCCGTGCAAACCTTGCGCGAAGCCGCCGATTTTTACAGGCAGCGTTTGATGGAGCTTCGCAAAACCCGGGCGCGTATTGCCCGCGACATTGAGGCCTTGCAAGACGAATTGAAGGCAGTTTACCAAGCCATGAGCCGGGCTGCTGCAGTGGCCGAGCCCGTAACCCATGCCTTGCTGCTCAGCTTGCGGGCACCCAAAGCCATCAAAATCAATTTGGTGGTCAGCTATTTCGATGAAGCCGCCGGTTGGACTCCCAATTACGAATTCCGTGTAAAACAAATTGGTGCCCCCGCCGAACTCAGTTACCTGGCCGAAGTATATCAGTTCGGCGGTGAAAATTGGGAGCAAGTGGGCCTGAAGTTGAGCACTTCTAATCCGTTGATGAGCAGCACCAAACCACTACTAAAGCCATGGATTTTGGGCCGTTCTCAACCCGCCACCGAAGAAAAAAACAGGGGTCAAAGTGAATCCAAGCTTGGCGCCATACAGGGCAAAGTGGTAGAAGAGCAGAACAAAAAAAATGGAATACCCTTTGCCAATGTGGTGATAAAACAGCTGGGAAAAGTGATTGGCAATGCCATTACAGATTTGGACGGAAAGTATCAAATACGTACAGTTCTAACAGGCACATACGATGTTGAGGTGAGCTATGTGGGATACATGCCTTCACGCACGGTGGGGGTAAAGGTTTACCCCGATCGGAGCACTTTCGCCGAAATTGCCTTGAAACCAAGCATTACGCTTCAAGAAGTCAATATCGTTGATTACGAAGTGCCCCTTATTTCGAAGGACGAAACCAGCACGGGTGGAGTTGTTACCCGTGAAGAAATTGCAGCATTGCCTACCAGAGATGTAAACAGTGTTGGTGGTGTTGGCGGAGGGGTTTTCGGCACGCAACACGACTATTTTGTGGATGGAATTCGTCGGGGAGGAATACCCGCGCAGTATGGCGATCATTCCTTGCAGGCTTTTAATACATTCCTTCAAGATGTACAAAATGCAAACGATGTGCTTCCGGAGTTCGTGCTCAACGGATTGCATAGCCTGTCCAGCGATGGCGAAAAGCGACAACTATTCGTGCGCAAAGCCGAAGTTGCGGCCGAATATGTTTACCATTTGGTGCCTCGCGTAAGTCGCGATGCCTTTTTGGTGGCGCGCATCCCGCAGTTTCAGCAGTTGGGCTTGTTGGCCGGCGAAGCGTCGGTATACTACCAAGGCACCTTCATTGGCCGAACACCCATTCAGCCGCAGCAGTTGAGCGATACGCTGCTTTTGGGGCTGGGCCGTGACCCCTCGGTGCAGGCCGTACGCGTGCAAGACGCTGATCGCTTAAGCAAACGGGCTCTTGGCAGCAACAAACAGGAGTTTAATTCCACCTTGGCCATCCGCAGCAGCAAAGAAGTGGCGGTGAAAGTGGTGGTAGAAGACCAGGTGCCTATTTCGGAATACGAGCAGGTGACCGTTGAAGTAACTACTTTGCCCAAAGCCGAGCTCGACGCCCGCAGGGGCTTGCTCATCTGGCAATTCAGCTTGCCCGCACAAGGCAGCATGAGTCTGTCGGAAAAGGTGGTGATTCGCAGCAAATAGGAAATTTGGAGGTGCTCACAAGTGGCACCTCCACCTGTTTTAACGTTCTCCTAATTTCGGTCTGAACAAGTAGGTATCGCTTATATTTGCAGCATGCAGTTATACAAAAACCACAACCTCAGTGAGCTTAATTCTTTTGGACTTTCGGTGCATTGCAAATATCTCATCGACATTCATGATGAAAACGAATTGCCGCGAGCAATAGAAATGGCCATTCACTTTGGGTTGCCTTATTTGTTTTTGGGGGGGGGCAGCAATATGCTCTTTACCAAAGATTATGAGGGCACCATCATCCGTTTGTGTATAGATGGCATTGCTGCCGTGGAGCAAGGCGACGAAGTATTGGTTACAGCTGGTGCTGGAGTTGTGTGGAACGATTTGGTACAGCATTGTGTGCGCAATGGTTGGGGAGGTATAGAAAACCTCGCACTTATTCCAGGCACAGTGGGTGCTTCGCCCATTCAGAACATTGGGGCTTATGGGGTAGAGTTGCAAGATGTTTTTGTGTCGCTGAGGGGTTTTCACACCGAACAAGGCTTTTTAGAATTCGATAAAAAAGGTTGTCGGTTTGGGTACCGACAATCGATTTTTAAAAGCGACTTGAAACAAAAATTCATTGTGAGTTCGGTAACCTTGCGTTTAAACAAATCGGCCGAGCTCAAACTGAGCTATGGCGCGATAGGTGAGGAGCTTGAACGAAGGGGAATTTCAGCGCCTACCATTGCCGATGTAGCCGATGTGGTAAGCAGCATTAGAGTGAGTAAATTGCCCGACCCCAACACCATTGGTAATGCGGGCAGTTTTTTTAAAAACCCAGAAATTCCGAATGAGCAATTTCAACGCATGAAAATTGATTATCCAGGTTTGGTGGGATATCCGGCCGGCGAAGGCATTACCAAGGTGTCGGCCGCATGGATGATAGAGCAATGTGGCTGGAAGGGCAAAAAAATTGGGAATACGGGTACTTACGAAAAACACGCACTCGTATTGGTGAACCATGGCGGGGCCACTGGAAGCGAAATTGCCGCATTAGCACGCCAAATTCAATACAGCGTGTATGAGAAATTTGGATTAGCCATTGAAGCAGAGGTAAATATCATTTGATGCGTAAATTGCATCGGTTGTGTTGAGCCCTAAGGCCTACCTTGGCAACAACAACCAATTCAACCCCAATTGCAGCGACAATGCACCGGCCTCCAAACGGTTGAGTCCGAGCGGCCGCAAAGGGTGGTAGTAGTTCAAAATGGCCTGCAACTCCAGGTTCTGGCGCCACTGGTAGCTTGTGCCAATTCCGGCATTGAGGTGTGAGATGTTCAAGCCGCCCCGGCCACTCACGGTGCGCTGCCAAACATCGCGGTCTACATTTTCTTTGTCGTACACAAAAGTTTCGCCCAATACCGCATTGCCCAAAGCACCACCTGCCACTTGTACTCGCCAAGCGCGGTAGTCGTACACCGTAAATCGGGCTTGTAAGGGTATTAGTAAATGCTCTGAAATTACACCTACTTCTTCGGGCTCACTGGTCAAATTGCTGTAGCCCGGAAAAGCTTGTCGTCGCTCAAGCGGTACCAAGCCCAATTCGTCGAGTTCGTTGAGCTGAAAACCATACTGCAAGCCCACTTCGAGTTGCCATTTATGCCAGTCGATTTGCACCGCTCCACCTGCAAATGTGCCGAATCGGGTATCGAAATTGCCGTAGTTCAGTGGCGAAAAACTGGTTAAACGCGGACCTGCAGACACAAAGATGCCCGCATTTTGCATTTTGCTCTCAGGTTCGGTGGGTATTTCTGCAATGGCGGCTTGTTCGATGCTATCCATCTGCGCCGCCAGCACCGCTGGATCGACCTTTGCCTGTTCTTTCAAGCTATCCGATGCTGTGATTGTGAGGTGTTCGTTGTCTTTGGCTTTCTCGCTTTCATCCCCGCTTTCTGTTTCTTGTGGCGCTTGCTCATTCGACTTTCGTCCACCACCAGCAGCTGGTTTTCCAACATCGGTATTTTGCCGTTGACCTACCACAATGCCACCACCAGCCTTTGCTTGCAGACTGCTTTCTGCACGCTGCGGTAGACCATTATTCGCGATTACTCCATCCTCTATCTTTTGACTACCACGGGTACTCCGTTGCTGACTGTTTTCTGCCCTCCATACCAACACCACCGTATCTCTTACCACCAAGGTATCGCGTGTTACCACCAGCTCTTTCACCACTACTGTATCGCGCAAAGAAGCGGCATCGGGCAAGCGTTGTGCATCTCTACCAAACCAAAACCAAGCGCCTCCAAAAAGCAGGCTGCTGAAAAGGTAAGGCATCCACCACAACTTCCACCAAGAAAGTCGTGGGGCAGGGTAGGTTCGGGCGTACTTTTTCCAGTACGACTTTTCGTATGGCGCCTCGTAGCTTTCGAGCTGCTGGCGAATCTTGTCTTCAAACGATTCCTTGCCCATTACGCCCATTTTTTTGGTGCCGGATACTGCTCAAGGATGGCTTGTTGCAGTTTCAAGCGTGCTTTGTGATAGTTCGACTTGGATGCCCCCTCGGTGATGCCCAGCTGTGCTGCTATTTCTTTGTGCGAATAACCGTCGATGGCAAAGAGCGAAAACACCAGGCGGTAGGCCGGACTCAATTGCTGAATCAAGCGCAACAGTTCTTCGGCATGTAGCCGATCGAGTGTGTCGTTGATTTCGAGTTCCAGCGCATGTTCATCGTCCAGAAAATCGGTATCGGCACTTACCCGCTGGCGCAAGTTGAAGTGGTCAATGGCCGTGTTCACCACAATGCGCCGCAACCAGGTGGTAAAGGCAAACGACGGATCGTAGCTTTTCAAGTAGTTGAACATCTTGAAAAAGGCCTCGTTCACAATCTCCAGGCTGTCGTCGCGGTCGGCACCATAGCGCATGGCCACCGACATGGCATACGGAAAGGCCATTTCGTACAGGCGGTTCTGCGCCCGCCGGCTTCCGGCAATGCATTTGTGGATAAGCGGAAGAAGGTCCTTGCTTTCGTGCAGCTTCATGCGTGCGGCCGCTCCCGTTTTTGAAGAGGTCCAACAGCCTATACCCCAAAATCGCGGAAAGGTTTCCTCCGTAGTGAAATTTATTTTTCTGGCCGGAGCTGGTGAAGGGTAACGGTTGACAGGAAAAAAGTGATAACAGGTAACGGCTGATGGGTGACGGTATCTTGTCGTCTTTGAGAATGCAAAGAAGTGTCAACCTTAATCGGGCATCGTCAAACTTTGAACCTTAAACCTTGAACGCACTTAGCTTGCCCTGCCGCTGCACAAATATTTTTTACGAGCCAGGCAACCTTACCCAATGCTCCGCTGTATAGGCAATCGATAAACCACAAATCATGTCGCGTAACTTGTTTTTCGTTTTCCTTTTCACATCGGTATTGCTGCAAGCCTGTAACAAAGGCGATGATCCATTTCGCAAACGCGATGAATTCCGCTTCCAGCCCATTGGTGTACCCGAATTGCCTCAACAGGTGCGCAGCCACGCCGCAGCTACCTTTCCAACAGCAGCGGTGCTTAGTGCCGGACAAAATGCCCAATTGGGTTATGAGGTAAAGCTCAACAACCGATGGGACATGTATTACACTCCCCAAGGTGTGTTTGTTTTCAAGAACAACGACAACGATTTTGACCAGGCCATTCCAGTGAGCAGCTTGCCCAAAGCCATCACCGACTACATCAGCGCCAATTTTCCGGGTCGCACCATTGTTTGGGCAGAAATTGATGACGATGAATACGAAGTGTACCTGAGCGATGGTACCGAGGTGTATTTCGACCGCCGTGGTCGTTTTTTAGAAGTTGACCGCGACCGCGATGCCATCAATCCGGCGAATCTGCCCCAGAACATACTCAGCTACATCAGCACCAATTTCCCAAACGCCACCATCATCAAGGCCGAATTAGATGATAATTTCTATGAGGTAGAGCTGAACAACGGCATGGAACTTTATTTCGACGCCCAAGGCAATTTCCTTGGCTCAGAAGTAGACGACCGTCCCGTTGCTGTTGGCGACCTGCCCGCGGCCATCACCCAATACGTGAGCCAAAACTACCCCAATCAGACCATCGTTTCGGCCGAAATCGACGACAACATGTACGAGCTGGAGTTGTCGAACGGCGTGGAATTGTATTTCGACCTGAGCGGTAATTTCCTCTACGCCGACTAAACAGCATCCGAACCTCCCCCCCCAGGCAGCGAAACCACAACCCCTTTTGAATCTTGAATTTTTGAACCCGAGCGTATCCCTGTTCAACCCCAAAATCATCGTTTCATTACCCTCATTCACTTGAACCTTGAACTTTGAACCTTGAACCCAAAGGCACACTCGGCGAACCCCCAAATCCCAGTCCCCCCACAATTATCCTCTTGAATGTTGAATCTTAAATTTTGAATAAACACATGCAACGTATCCTTTTTTTCCTCCTCCTATCTACCGCCACTTTTTCGGCGCACGCCCAATCCGAAACCCAGACCCTGCTTGGCAAAGGCAAGGTAAACAGCTGGGGCGTGATGATCAGCCCTTCGCTCCAAACCGCCAGCATTTACGGCGAAACCGCGCTTTTCACCCAAATGAAGGCGGGGGTAGTGCTCAATGGCAACTGGACTGTTGGTGCTTTCAGTGGTGTAACCCCGATGGAACTGTATCCAGCTGGTTTGCAGGCTCAGTTTGCTCGCCCTACTGATTTTCGCCTGATCACCGGCGGAGGATTTGTTGAGTACCGGGTGCAGCCTACGAAACTGCTGCATTTGGCCTTTCCATTGGCCGTGGGCGGCATCATCAACGACATGGATGACCGCGATTGGAACGGTGGCTTTGACCTTGATGACGACGGCGAAGACTACCGCCTGTTTGTAGAGCCGGGTGTTAACCTCGAGCTCAATTTACACAAGTATGCGCGTCTTTATGCCGGATTGAGCTACCGTTTCCACGGCAATAGCTTTTACACCGAAGGTTTAGCTGTTCCAGCCACGGGCGATTACTTATTGGTCAATGCTGGCTTGAAATTCGGCATCTTCGATTTCAAAGACATCAAGCGAAAGAAAGACTAAGCTGTCTTGTTTCCGCATTGAAAACCCCGCTGGTCGGGGTTTTTTTATGGGGTTTTGGCACACAAACGATTTGCTTTGGGGGGAGAATTGGCCAAAAAACAGCCGTTTAGCCTAGTTATGGCCGATTTTTGGTCATTCATTTGGCTTTATAGGGCATTGTTGTGCCATTAATGCCTCGGTTGTTACATATAAACATTGTTTTTATATTAGGCCGTTTTTTCAACCCTAATTACCCGAAAAATGGCCACTAGCCCAGCGTTCGCCAGTTGGGCAAGTGAAAGTGTAGGCACCATAACCGAACAATTCGCAACTAAACCCTATGAAGCCAATTGCCTTCATCGATACCGAAATAGAGCCCAAAAGCAAAAAGCTGCTTGATTTGGGCGCAGTGAAGGGCGATGGACAGCAGTTTCACAAAAACTCTCCGGCCGATTTCATGGCTTTTTTGCGCGGATGTGAATTTGTGGCCGGTCACAACATCATCAAACACGATTTGAGTTACGTGGGTAGGGCGGTTGCCGAGGCAGGTATCCCTTATGTAAACGCTATCGATACGCTGTATTGGTCGCCCTTACTGTTTCCTACCCATCCGTACCACGCCCTGCTGAAAGACGACAAGCTGCAGACCGACGAAATGAACAACCCCTTGAACGACGCCATCAAGGCCAAGGATTTGTTTTTTGATGAGGTTACTGCTTTTTGGGCCTTGGAACCGGCCATGCAGCAAATTTTTTATGGCCTGTTACACCGCCAGCGCGAGTTTGAAGCATTTTTTCGCTTTTTAGGATTTTCTGCCGCTGTTGTCGATTTGGAGCAGCTCATCCGCCAAACCTTTGCAGATGAAATTTGTGAGCACGCACGTTTGAGTCAATACATCTCTGACCAAGCTGTTGCCCTGGCCTACAGCCTGTCGCTGCTACACACTTTTATCAAACACCGGAAAATACACTCCATTACTCCGCCTTGGGTGCTGAAAAACTATCCCGATGTAGAACGCATCCTGTTACGCTTGCGCAACCAACCCTGTGTAACGGGTTGTTCGTATTGCCATCAAGCGCTAGATGTTCACAGGGCACTGGGCCGTTTTTTTGGCTACGGTAAGTTCAGAAGTTACGGAGGCGAGCCGCTGCAAGAACGTGCAGTAAGGGCCGCGGTAAACAACCAGTCGATACTAGCCATTTTCCCTACCGGAGGTGGCAAATCAATCACTTTTCAGCTCCCTGCACTCATGAGTGGCGAGGCCGCTAAAGGCTTAACCGTGGTGATATCGCCCCTGCAGTCGCTCATGAAAGACCAGGTCGACAACCTCGAGAAGGCCGGCATCACCGAAGCAGTGACCATCAATGGGCTATTCGACCCCATTGAAAGGGCCAAGTCGTTCGAACGTGTTGAAGATGGTTCGGCCAGTTTGCTCTACATTTCTCCCGAATCGTTGCGCTCAAAAACCATCGAAAAGCTGCTGTTGGGCCGCAAAGTGGTGCGGTTTGTCATTGATGAAGCGCACTGTTTTTCGGCGTGGGGACAAGATTTCAGGGTCGATTACCTCTACATTGGCGACTTCATCAAGCGTTTGCAGGAACTCAAAAATCAGGAAGAGTGCATTCCTGTTTCGTGCTTTACAGCCACAGCCAAGCCCAAGGTCATCGACGATATCCGTGCTTATTTCCGCGAAAAATTGGCGCTCGAACTCCAGCTATTCACTTCCAAGGCCAGTCGCACCAACCTGCAGTACAAAGTATTTCAAAAGGGCAACGAAGAAGAAAAGTACCAAGCCGTCCGAGATTTATTGGAGACTAAAAATTGTCCCACCATCATTTACGTTTCACGCACCCGCAAGGCCTACGATTTGGCCAAGCGCCTGCGCACCGATGGTTTCAGTGCCCTGCCATACCATGGTAAAATGGAAAAGCAGGAAAAGTCGGAAAACCAAGATGCGTTCATCAGAGGCGAAACCCAAATCATGGTGGCTACTTCGGCCTTTGGCATGGGGGTCGACAAGAAGGATGTGGGCATGGTGATTCACTTCGAAATATCCGACTCGTTAGAAAACTACATCCAAGAGGCGGGTCGGGCTGGCCGTGATGAGAATATTGTGGCCGACTGTTATGTGCTATTCAACGAAGAGGACCTCAGCAAGCACTTCATTTTGTTGAACCAAACCAAACTTTCTATCAAAGAAATTCAGCAAGTTTGGAAAGCCATCAAAGACATCACCCGCTTTCGCTCGCAAATGTCGAATTCAGCCTTGGAAATTGCGCGAAAGGCTGGCTGGGACGACAATGTAGCCGAAATTGAAACACGCGTAACCACCGCCATTGCCGCTTTAGAAGAGGCTGGTTATTTGAAACGCGGGCAAAACATGCCCAAAATTTTTGCCAACAGCATCCTTTCTAAAAATGCACAAGAAGCCATTCAAAAAATAAATGCTTCGAGCAAATTCGAAGAGCGGCAGAAAGCCATGGGTGTGCGTATCATCAAAAAGCTGTTTTCGAGCAAAAGCAAAAAAGACGTTGACGAAGAATTTGCCGAATCGCGGATTGACCACATCAGCGATCATTTAGGCATTGTAAAGGAAGAAGTAATCGACATCATCAACCTGCTGCGCGAAGAAAACATCTTGGCCGATGCCAAAGATTTAACGGCTTTCATCAAAAAAGGAGAGCAGAAGAGCCGTTCGTTGCAGTTGGTGGAGAGTTTTGGCAGCATCGAAAATTACCTGTTGGGGGTATTGGAGGAGGAGGAAAAGAGCTTTCATCTCAAGGCCATGAACGAAGAAGCCGAGCAGCAAGGCTGTTTGGATGCTTCTCCTCAAAAAATCAAAACGCTGTTGAATTTTTGGGCTATCAAAAATTGGGTCAAGCGGCAGCAGCAGGCCTTTTCTAAGAACCATTTTGTGGCCTTGCTTCAACAGCCCAAAGCCTTGCTGAAAGACAAATTGGCCAAGCGGCATGAATTGGCCAAGTTCATCATCGATCGTTTGCATGCAAAAAGCCTTGCCTTGGTGAATCACGAGGATTTAGAAAAGGAAGAAGTGCTGGTAGAGTTTTCGGTGCACGAATTAAAAACGGCTTATGAAACGCAGATGAGCTTGTTTAAGCTGCAGATAGAAATCGACGACATCGAAGACACCCTTTTCTACCTGTCGCGCATTGAGGCCATTAAAATAGAGGGCGGCTTTATGGTGGTTTACAACAAGCTCACCATTGAACGCCTCGAGCAAGACAACAAACGCCGCTACAAGCAAGAAGACTACCAAAAACTGCATCAGTTCTACGAGAACAAGGCCCAGCAAATACACATTGTAGGCGAGTATGCCCAAAAAATGTTGAGCGATTACAAAGAAGCACTCCAGTTTGTAGAAGACTATTTTCAGCTCAATTACGCTTCTTTTCTTAGCAAATATTTCAAAGGCAGCCGTGCCGACGACATCAAACGCAACATCACTCCCGCCAAATTCAGGCAACTGTTTGGCGAACTTTCACCTACGCAGTTGAATATCATCAAAGACAACACGGCCCAGCACATCGTGGTGGCTGCGGGTCCGGGCAGCGGTAAAACGAGGGTATTGGTACACAAACTCGCCTCGTTATTATTGATGGAGGATGTGAAGCACGAGCAATTGTTGATGCTCACCTTCTCGCGAGCCGCGGCCACCGAGTTTAAAAAACGCTTGCATCAGCTCATTGGCAGCGCTGCCAACTTTGTAGAGATAAACACCTTCCACGCTTATTGTTTCGATTTGTTGGGCAAGGTAGGCACGCTCGAAAAGTCGGGCGCTATTTTAAAAACCACAGTCGACAAAATCCGCCAACGAGAGGTGGAGCCCAGCCGCATCACCAAAACGGTATTGGTGATTGATGAGGCACAAGACATGGACCCCGATGAATACCGTTTGGTGCAAGTCCTCATGGAGCAAAACGAAGAAATGCGTGTGATTGCTGTTGGCGACGACGACCAGAACATCTACGAATTCAGGGGGGCCGATTCAAAACAACTCCGAAAATTCATAGAAGCGCACAAAGCAACCACCTACGAATTGGTGGTGAATTACCGCAGTAAAAGCAATTTGGTGGCTTACACCAACCAGTTTGTTCAAAGCATTGGTCACCGCTTAAAAACCACCCCCATCGTGGCCCATCAGGCCGACAACGGGAAAATACAATTGGTGCGGCACCCCAATGGCAGCAATCTTATCGAACCGCTGGTGCAAGAGGTATTAAACGCCGATTTAACGGGGACTTGCTGTGTGCTCACCAAAACCAATGAAGAGGCGCTGCAAATTGCGGGCTTATTGTTGCAAAACGGGTTGCCAGCCAAACTCATCCAGTCGAACGAAGGCTTCAATTTGTACAACTTGCTGGAGCTGCGCTATTTTGTACAGCAACTGTGTTTGACAAACGACATTTACACCATCGGCGATGAGGTGTGGGAACAAGCCAAGCGCGATTTAAAGCAACATTTTCACCACAGCAGCAAATTAGATTGGTGCCTTAACCTTATCAAAGACTTTGAGGCCGTATATCCCAAGCGAAAATACAAGTCAGATTTAGAGGTGTTCATCCGCGAATCGAAATTCGAAGACTTTGTAAGTGCCCAAGGAGAAACCATGTTTGTTTCCACCATCCACAAGGCCAAAGGCAAAGAGTTCGACCATGTTTTCATGATGCTCGATAACTACATGGCCAGCACCGACGAGGCCAAACGACAACTTTATGTTGGTATGACGCGGGCCAAACGCAGTCTCAGCATCCATATAAACACGACCATGCTCGATGCCTTTTCGGCAGAAGACCTGTTGAAGTTGGTAGACGATGAGGTTTATGAAACTCCCCAAATGCTGGTCATGCAGCTGAGCTTCAAAGATGTGTGGCTCGACTATTTCGAAGGCCGTCAATTTTTGATAAACAAGCTCATTTCTGGCCAGAAATTGTCTTTAGAAGGCGAAGAGGGTTTAGCACACCAAGGAAAAACGGTGCTCAAGTTTTCGAAGCACTTTAAGGCAAAAATGGCGGCTCACAAAGAGAAAGGCTATGTTTTACAAAGTGCCAAAGTAAACTTATTGGTGTACTGGCATAAAGAAGGCTCAACCCAGGATGTGCTGGTGGTTTTGCCGGAAGTTTGTTTTGAGAAGCCGTTGCATTTGTTATGAGCACTGGATCGACTTCGTTTTCTTGAAAATTTGTTTTGAAAAAGTCAACAATTATTTACCTTTACTCATGAAATGCTCCGAAGTGTATAAAATACTTCTTACGGATGGATGGTATCCCATTTCTCAAAAAGGTTCGCACGTAAAACTGAGACATGCCACAAAGGAGGGCATCATCATTTTCCCGAACCACGGTAGTCAGGAGTTAGGTAAAGGCTTGGAGAAAAAGCTCTTTAAACAGGCAGGAATAAAAATCTAAGGGAATGAAAGCACTGAAGAAAAAAATAAACGTTCATGTTGAAAAAACATCAACAGGTTACTCTGCTTACACTGAAGACTTAAGTGTTTTCACTACTGGAAAAGACATTGCTGAGCTCCATGTACACTTAATTGAAGCACTAAATTTGGCCTATGAGAGCATGGGAGTTGTGGTTACTTCTGAAAACTTGAAGTTGCATTTAGATTTGCATCAGTTTTTTCAGCATTACAAAGTGCTGAATGCCAATTTTTTGGCTAAACGCATTGGAATGAATCCTACCTTGCTTTCGCAGTATGTGCGTGGTAAAAAACAACCTTCCGTTAAACAGACTGACAGAATTATAAAAGGCATCCAAAACATAGGAAAAGAACTGGCTGAATTGAATTTAGTTTAATTCAATTGTTTGAGGTTCTAGTTGGTTGTTGCTTTAAGCGCTTATTTAATTCCAATCTTCCTTAATATATTTGCAGCCCATTCTCGGAGAGGTGTCAGAGTGGTCGAATGTGCTTGATTCGAAATCAGGTGTACCGCAAGGTACCGGGGGTTCGAATCCCTCCCTCTCCGCAACCAAACCTCTGCAGCGTAAGCGGCAGAGGTTTTTTATGTGTGCCGTGCATGGCAATCAACTAGGTGGTGCAAGTCCACTGTGGGGGTATGTA
>VFQQ010001051.1_pt1 | contig 42696 bp, 39 predicted proteins | sample 3512341 | NCBI WGS metagenome assembly VFQQ01 (sample SAMN10412373, study PRJNA504923) | tailings metagenome | isolation source: Relicate 2 Philex TSF1 revegetated site | place: Philippines: Tuba, Benguet | collected 2017-08-29 | reverse complement strand
CGCCGGCGCGCTCGAGATCCCGCGCCCACTTGATATTGGCCGCCTCGTCGAAACGTGCCTTCAGCTCGACCAACGCAGTCACGGTCTTGCCGGCTTCCGCAGCCTCGATCAGCGCCTTGACGATCGGACTGTCGTCGGAGGTGCGGTACAGGGTCTGCTTGATGGCGACGACATTGGGATCGGCGGCCGCCTCGCGCAGGAACTGGACGACGACGTCGAAGCTCTCATAGGGGTGGTGGACGACGATGTCCTTGTGCCGGATGGCCGCCAGACAGTCGCCGCCGAAATCGCGGATTCGCTCGGGAAACCGCGGATTGTAGGGCGGAAACTTGAGGTCGGGGCGCTCGTCCACGATGAGCTGCTTGGTATCCGCCAGGCCGAGGATGCCATCCACCACGATCACGTTCTCGGGCCGGACCTCGAGTTCGTCCATGACGAACCGGCGCAGGTCCTCGGGCATCGAGGCGTCGATCTTGAGGCGGATCACCGAACCCCGCCGGCGGCGTTTCAGGGCGGTCTCGAAATAGCGGACGAGATCCTCGGCCTCTTCCTCGATTTCGATGTCGCTGTCGCGGGTTATGCGGAAGATGCCGCGCCCCACGGCGGCGTAGCCGGGGAACAGTCGGGGCATGAAGAGCTCGACCAGAGTCTCGAGCGCCAGGAAGCGGATGTCGGCGCCGGGCAGGCGGAAAAACCGTCCGACCTGGCTCGGCAGGGGAAGCAGCGCGTTCATCGGCCGGCCGTCGCGGACCCGCCGCAGCTGCAGCACCATGGCGAAGCCGAGATTGGGGATGAACGGAAAAGGATGAGCCGGATCAATGGCTAAGGGGGTAAGGATGGGGAAGACGCGTTCGAGGAAGAAGGTCTCGAGCCATTCGCGTTCGGCCGGTGACAGTTCATCCGGCTGGACCACGGCGATCCCCGCCTGCCTCAACTCGGACAACAGCATGATCCAGCACCGCTGCTGTTCAATCATCAGATCCGAAGCCGAAGCATTGATCAAGTCGAGTTGCTGGGCCGGGGTCAGTCCCTCCGGACTGGTCATTTGAATGTTGGCCCGTACCTGCCCCCAAAGACCGGCGACACGGACCATGAAGAACTCGTCGAGATTGTTCGCCGAGATGGAAAGAAAGCGAAGCCGCTCGAGGAGAGGGTGACCTTCATTATAGGCCTCCTCCATCACCCGGCGATTGAAGGCGAGCCAGGAGAGTTCGCGGTTGATGAACCGGTCCTTTGCCTCGAACCCCAGGCAAGTGCCTTCGATCATTGGGGTTTCATGGATTTTGAGCGCGGATTCCGGCATCGTCTTCCCAGTCGTGAGGGCCTGTGGAGACCTGTAGAGCAGGCTCAGATTGCAGGTCGGTGACCATAAAATCCACCAGCACTCGTCCAGCCTTCACCTTGACCACGATTCCGCGACAGGGCACAGGGCTGTTCGATCACGGTGGAACGCAGCGGAGGGGACCCATGGCGCGCATCGCGGTCGGCGGCTTCCAGCACGAGACCAATTCCTTCGTCGCCCACCGGGCGGACTTCGACTACTTCGCCGCCCATCGCGACCGGCCGCCGCTGGTGCGCGGGAGCGAGGTCGTCGAGTGGCTGAGGGGTGGCAGCTATGCGCTCTCGGGCTTTCTCGAGGCGATCGGCGAGCGGCACTCGATCGTCCCGCTGGTCTGGGCCAGCGGCGGGGCAGGCGGCATCGTCACCGAGGACGCCTTCGAGCGCATCGTCGGTGAGATGCAGGGCATGCTGTCCCGCGCCCTGCCGGTGGATGCGATCTATCTCGACCTGCACGGGGCGATGGTGTCGGCCGGGTTCGAGGATGCGGAGGGTGAGATGTTGCGCCGCCTGCGCGCCGTCGCCGGGCCGGCGGTCCCGATCGTGGCGAGCCTCGACTATCACGCCAACGTCACGCCGCTGATGCTGGAGCACGCCGACGGGCTGATCGGCTTCCGCACCTATCCGCATGTCGACCGGCCGGAGACCGGCGCCAATGCGGCACGGGTGATCGAGGCGCTGCTGCGGCGGGGCCGGCCAGCGGGCCGGGCGTTGCGGCATGCGCCCTTCCTGATCCCGGCCGAGTGCCAGTGCACCCTGGTCGAACCCTCGCGCGGCATCGTCGCGCGGTCGAAAGTGGACGAGGGCGAGATCCTGAGCCTGTCCTACCTCGCCGGATTCCCGCCCGCCGACCTGTACTGGTGCGGCCCGTCCGTGGCCGCCTATGCCTGGTCGCAGGCCGCGGCGGATCGCGCCGCCGATGCGCTGGCGGCGGAAGTCTGCGCGCGCGAGGCCGAGTTCATGGTCGAGCTGCATCCGCCGGAGGAGGGGGTACGGCGGGCGATGCTGGCGGCCCGCGGCGCGGGCAGGCCGGTCGTCATCGCCGATACCCAGGACAATCCCGGGGCGGGCAGCAGCGCCGACACCACCGGCATCCTGGCGGCGCTGGTCGAGGCGGGCGCCGAAGGCGCGGTGATCGGATATCTGTGCGACCCGGATGCCGCGGCGGCGGCGCATCGCGCCGGTGCGGGCGCCCGCCTGACGCTGGACCTGGGCGGCAGGAGCGGACCGCAGGGCGTGCAGCCCTATCGTGCCGAGTACAAAGTCGAACGCATCGGCAGCGGGCGGTTGCGGACCACCGGTGCCGTCGCCGGCGGCATGGAGGCCGATCTCGGTCCGATGGCGCTGCTGTCGGTGGGCGGGGTGTCGGTGGCGGTGACATCGAAGCGCATGCAGGCTTACGACCCAGCCCCGTTCCACCACCTGGGCGTGGACCCCGCGCGCCAGCGCATCCTGGTGTTGAAGAGCACCTGCCATTTTCGCGCCGATTTCGAACCCATGGCCGAGGCGGTGCTGATGGTCACCGCGCCGGGGGGCTATCTCTCCGACCCCGCGCTCTATCCCTATCGCCGGCTGCGGGGCGGGGTGCGCCTGCGTCCGCTCGGCCCGGTGTCGAAGCCGCCCGCGCGATAGGCGGAGCGTCAGCCGACAACGCCCTTCGCCCGCAAGCCCGCGATCCGTTCCGCCGAGAACCCGGCCGCCCGCAGGAGCGCATCCGTGTGCTGTCCCAGGCCGGGTGCCGCAGCGTCGACCGGAGGCAGGCCGGCCGTGCGGATGGGATTGGCCATCAGGTCGACCGCGGCGCCGTCCTCGGTCCGCGCCTCGCGGACCAGGCCGCGATCGCGCAGGAAGGGGTTGGCGAGGGCCTGCGCGACGTCGAGGATGGGCGAGGCGGGAATGCGGCCGCCGAAGAGAGCCATCCATTCGGCGGTCGTTCGCGCCGACAGTGCCTCGTCGATCAGACCGGTCAGCAGGTCGCGATGGACGAGGCGCTCGGGGAAGCCGGCGAAGCGGGGATCGGTCAGCCAGGCCTCGCGGCCGATGGCGGCGCAGAGCCGCCGCCAGAACTTCTCCTTGTTGCACATGATGAAGATCCAGCCGTCGGCCGTGGCATAGGTCTGACAGGGGGTCATCGACGGATGGGCGGAGCGGGCGACCCGCTTCTGGTTGGCGCCGGCACCCAGGGTCCAGGCGGCGACGTAGTTCAGATGGAAGGCGGCGACATCGAACAGGCTGACGTCGACATCGCGCCCGATACCACTCCGCCGTGCCTCCATCACGCCGGCCAGCACGCCGAGCGCGGTGACCGTTCCCGCCATCATGTCGATCACGGAGAGGCCCATGCGGCTGGGCGGGCCGTCCGGTTCGCCGGTCAGGGCGAAGTACCCGGTCTCCGCCTGCATGAGGTAGTCATAGCCGGGCCAGGCGGCGCGCGGTCCCTCGCGGCCATAGGCGCTCAGATGCGCGCAGACGATCCTCGGGTTGGCTTCGGCCAGATCGGCATGGGTGAGACCGAGCCGCGCCGGCACGTCCCCGCGCAGGTTGCCGATCAGCGCGTCGGCGCCCCGCGCAAGCTCGCGCAGGACGGCACGGCCGTCGTCATGCGCGAGGTCGAGCGCGATGCTCTTCTTGTTCCGGTTGAAGGCCTGGAAGAAGAGGCTGGCGCGATCCTTGGGCAGGTGGGGGGAGAAGTGCGGGCCGACGGTCCGGCTTATGTCGCCGCCGCCTTGCAGATGCTCGATCTTCACGACCTCGGCCCCGAGATCGGCGAGGAATTGCGTACCGAAGGGGCCGGCGCCGTATTGTTCGATGGCGAGGACGCGCAGCCCGCCGAGCGGCGAACGGGCCGGCATCAGATCACCACCACGTAACCGTCGCGGCGCGGGTCGCAGGCGCCGGTCTTGGCGCCGGTGACAGGATCTATGGCGATGCCCTGCATGCCGCCCACCTTCATGGTCCAATCGCCGACCCGTTCGACGGCATGGCCCCTGTGGCCGAGCTTGTCCAGCACCGTGTCGGCCAGGCGCGTCTCGACGGCGGCGACCGCGCCGTCCATCAGCCGACCGCGCGGCGCCTCGATCGCCTCCTGCAGCGGCAGGCCGAAGTCGACGTGCTGGATCAGCGCCTGGGCCTGCGTCTGCAGGATTCCGTAGCTCCCCGGCGTGCCCAGCGCCAGCGCCGGCCGGCCGTCGCGAATGGAAATACTGGGCGACATGCAGTTCGGCATCAGCCCGCCGGGCTTGGAGCGGTTCGGGCTCTGCGGGTTCACGTCGGACCAGAACAGGAAGTTGTTGAGGCAGATGCCTGTCCCCGGCACGACCACGCCCGAGCCGAAGACGCTGCCCAGGCTCTGGGTCAGGCAGATGACGTTGCCGTCCCGGTCGGCGATCGAGAAGGAAGTGGTGTGGCCTTCCGCGTCGACGCCGGCCGGCGGCGGCATCCATTGCTCGGCCGGGCCCTGCAGCGGGAAGCCGCCGCGCACGCGCTCGCGCAAGCCCTCCACATGCTCCTCGCCGAGGAGGCGGGCGAGCGCCTGGGGCGAGGGCTGGTTGTTGGCGATGCGCACCCCGGCGGCGAGCCGGATGGCGCGCAAGACCGTGTCGATATGCTCGACGTCGTTCCGCTCCATCCGGCCGAGGTCGAATCCGTCGAGGATGCGCAGCGTCAGCAGAAACTGGAAGCCTTCGCAGGGCGGCGGCGGCACATTCACCGTCAGGCCGCGATAGGCGACGGTGACGGGGTCCTTCCAGACCGGCTTCACGGTCTCGAGGTCGCGCAGCGTCAGCACCCCGCCGAGCGCGGCGACGTGATCGACCACCTTCCGCCCCAGCGCACCGCCATAGAGGAGCTTCGTCCCCTCGGCCGCCAGCGCCTCGAAGGTCGCTGCGAGGTCGGGCTGCTTCAGCACCCAGCCGGTAGAAGCGCGGCCGGAGCCGTCGGTGTAGGTCCCTGCCCAGGTCGGGTAGAGCGTCGCATGCGCCCGCAGCTCACCGCCGACGCCGTTTATCTCCTCGACGTTGAATTCGATCAGCGGATAGCCCTCGCGGGCGAGCGTCACCGCCGGGGCGAAGACCTCGGCCAGCGACTTCCTGCCGTGGGCCGACACCAGTTCGGCCCAGCCGGCGAGGTTGCCCGGGCCGCCCACGGCGAGCGGCCCGCGGAGCACATCCTCGCGGCGCTTGAATCGCTCGACCGGGAAGGCCTCCGGGATGGCTGGCAGGAAGTCGAGGCAGCGCACGCGATTCTCTGCGGCGATCCAGCAGGTGGCGAGGCCCTGGCCCGCCATGCCGGACATGTAGGGCTCGACCACGTTGAGCGCCGCAGCGGTGGCCGCCGCGGCGTCGAAGGCGTTGCCGCCCGCAGAAAGAATGCGGGCCCCGGCGGCCGCGGCGAGAGGATGAGCCGCGGCCACGACGCCATTCAACGTGGAAACCGTCGGGCGCTTTCCGTGCAATTTCCTCTCCCCCATTCATTTCCGGCGGCGATCCTGCCTCAGGCGGGGGACGCGAAGCCAGCGATGATTGGGGTAGCCGAACGCCCGAATCCCCGCCCGGCCATCCGGGCGCGGGCCCGGTTCGCAGGGTCAGGCCGCCTGGGACCGCCGGTGCCGGCCTTCGTTCACTTCCTCGATGATCTTGGCGACGAACGCCTCGAGATCGTCGGGAGACCGGCTGGTGACGATACCGCCATCCGCGACCACCTCGCGATCGAGCCATTCGGCCCCGGCATTCTCGAGATCCTTGCGGATCGAGCCGTAGGACGTGACCTTGCGGCCGCGCACGGCGTCGGCTTCCACGAGCAGCCAGGGGCCGTGGCAGATGGCGGCGACGATCTTGCCGTCGTCCAGGAAGGCATGGACGGCTTTCATCGCGTCGGGATCGGCGCGAAGGACGTCGGGGTTGATCTGTCCACCCGGGATGACCAGCGCGGCATAGGCGGCCGGGGCCACATCGGCGATCTTCAGATCGGCATCGATCCGCGTGCCCCAGTCGGTGTGGTTCCACCCCCGGATCGCCCTGCCGTCGGCGGAGGCGACATCGACCTTCGCGCCGGCCTTGCGCAAGCTGTCGCGCGGCACCAGCAGTTCCGACTGTTCGACGCCGTGGGTGGCGATGATGAGTATGCGCGCATCCTGAATGCCGGGCATTGGGGGTCTCCGATTGCTGCGGTGCGGGATGTTTGAGGAACGAAGGCGGATGGAGTTGGTTCCGCCGCCGCCCGGCCGTTGCTTGGGCCGGCAGCCTGCGGCATCACGGGCGTGGACGTGGCGCGGCGGTGCGCTTTAGGGTGCCGGCTGGAGAGAACCGTGACACGTCCGCATCGCCCGGCCTTCAAGTCCTTTCTGACGCTCCTGGTCGCCTGGGTGCTGGCGCTGCAGGCCGTGGCGAGCGGCGCGGCGGCCGGCCGGATGCTGTCGGAGGCGGGCTTCCGGAACGCGCTGCTGGCATCGCTCTGCGCACCCGGCGACGAGGGGACCCTTCCCGACAACGGCGCCGACCATGAACTGCCGGCCTGCTGCGCGCTCGGTTGCCCACTCGCCGCCGGCAGCCTCCTGCCGCTGCCGGCGGTGGCCGAGATCGCGCGGCCCGCGGCCGCCGCCCTCGCCGACGATCATCTCCTCCCAGAACGCAGCGGGCCGAAGACGCGGCCGGCTGCCTCACCGCATATCCCCCGAGGGCCCCCGGCCCGCGCTTGACGCGCGCGCTCTCCCGGCAGGCAACTGCATCCATCGCAGCGAAGCGCAACCGGCACCCGGCTCACACGCCTGATCCGGAGGAGTTTCAGCGGCAAGCCGCCGTTTGCCGGCGCCACGCGGGTGACGCATGGACCACCCGGCACAGCCCCTCCGGCCCGAGACCGAAACACGACTCACTCGACCATCTCCAGGAGTACAGACACATGATCCACAGGCTGGTCATCCTTTCGACGCTTCTTCTCTCCGCGCCCGCCTGGGCACAGCAGGTGCAGATCGAAGGCCCCTTCGCGCGGCCGACGATCGGACAACAGCGGACCTCGGCCGCCTACATGACCATCAGGACGCCGGGCCAGGCCGACACGCTGCTGCGCGCCTCCTCGCCGCTCGCCGCCAAGGTCGAACTGCACAACCACATCAGAGACGGCGATGTGATGCGCATGCGCGAGGTGGAGTCGATTCCGATCCCCGCGGCCGGCGCCGCGACACTGGCGCCGGGGGGGCTGCACATCATGCTCCTGGAGCTGAAGCAGCCGCTGAAGACCGGCGACAAGGTGCCGCTCACGCTGGAGTTCGAGAAGGCCGGCAAGGTCGAGGTCTCCGCACCGGTGCAGATGCCGACCGCGGGTGGCGGCGGGCACCACAAGCACTGAGGCCGGGAACGGCCCGGGCGGGGGCGGAGCGACGCGGCGACGCGTTTAGTCCCTCTGCCCGGACTCCGTGGCCAGGATCAGGGTCGGTACGATCAGAGCCGGCTCGCGCGGGGTGAAGACGCGCGTGCCGGGGCGTCGGCCCTTGCGCATGTCGGAGGGATTCATTCCGGCCTGGGTGAGCCGCGCATGCGCTGCCGGCAGGTCGCTCGTGCGCCATGAGAGACCCCAGAGGCTGTCGGGGCGATCGCTCGTGCCGGCCTTCAGGTCGTGCGCCACCTCGACCACAAGGTCGCCGCAGCGGAAGAAGAGAAGCCGCGTGCCCCAATCGGCGAACGTGCGGTCCAGGCGCATGTCGAGGCCGAGCCGCCCGGCGAAGAGGGCGACGGCGCGGTCAGGGTTGCCGGTGCGTACCACGACATGGTCGAGCCCGGTGACAGTGCCGGCCCGGCCCTCCGGCGCTACGGGCACGGCCGGGAACCGTGCGGTGAAGTGCAGGGTGAGGCCCTGGGTCTCGACGGTGGCGACCGGCCGCCCGCCCGTCTCGTTCCGGACGACGGTGAGCCCCCTGCGGCCGAGCAGCGTGGCCGCGCGGTCGAGGTCGGCGACGGCGAAGGTTGCGGCCGACAGCCCCACCCGCCCGTCCGCGGCTGCCGTGAGGGTGATCGCCGTGTTGGATAGCTGAAATCGTCCGCCCTGCCCGGCCTCCCGGCCGAGGAAGACGCCGTAGACGGCCGCGGTCGCGGCCGGATCGGGGCAGGCGAGGGTCAGGTCGTCGAGGGCCAGGATCATTCGCCCGAAGCTCCGCAGGGTTGGGTGCGGGGCATCTTCGGGCCGCGCCCGGGCGCTTGGCAACCTCAGCGCAACAGGCGTCCGACCAGGGCGCCCAGCGTGCGTTCGATCCGGCGGACATGGCGCGCCGCCACCGTCTTCTCGTAGGTGCGGCGGAGCGTCCCGGTGGTGAAGGCCTGGACCACCACGGCATGAACGTAGCTCTTGCGCACCACGGCCGGGGTATTGGCGAGCTGTTCGGAGACCGCGCGCATCACCGCGGCGAGCTGGCGCCGCTGTCCCCCCTCGCTCGCCGCCGGTTCGATCCCGACCAGCCGCTCGGCGGCGCCGGCGCTGGCGGCGAGGGTGCGCAGGTCCTTCGCGGTCACCGGCACGCCGGAGACGCGGCGCAGATAGGCGTTGATCTCGGTCGAGCGGATCGCATGCGAGCCGCCGTCCTCGCCCGTGTAGCGGAGGAGGCGGCGGCCGGGCAGGCGCCTGATCCGCCTGACCGCGCGGGCGAGACCGGGATCCTCGATGCTGCAGGTGATGGCCTTCGATCCCTTGCCGGTGAAGTTGAGTTCCAGGCGCGGACCGCGCACGTCGGCATGCCGCTTCAGCAGCGTGGCGGCGCCGTGGCTGCCGTTGGTCCGGGCGTAGCACTCGTTGCCGATCCGGATATGGCCCGCATCGATGATCGCGACGGCGCAGGCGAGCGCCTTGTTCCGGTCGAGCCTGGGCGAGGCCATGTCGCGGCGCACGGCGGCGCGGATGCGGGGCAGCGCGTCGATCAGCCGGGCGAGCCGCGCCGCCTTCCGGTCTTCGCGCACGGCATCCCATTCGGGATGATAGCGGTGCTGGATGCGGCCCGCCTCGTCGCGCCCGACCGCCTGCAGATGGGCATTCGGATCGGCGGCGATGCGGACGTCCTGATAGGCCGGCGGTATGGCGAGGCTTCTGATGCGGCGGAGGGCGGTGGAGCTCCTGATGCGTCGGCCCTGGGCATCGAAATAGCAGAACCCCTTGCCGGAGCGGCGGCGGGTGATGGTGAGGTCCTCAGCCCGCACGAGGGTGAGGCCGGCCTGCCTGACCGCGCGGGCGAGCCGGCGGCGTTCGGGGTCAGCGGTGATGCGGGCCGCGGTGCCGGGTGTGGCCGGCGGGGCCTTTTGTCGAGGCGGTACGGCCTCGGCCGACTGGGTCTGCATGCTCGCCCGAACGCCCGGGCCGGGTCTCGCGTTCCACAGGCGGGGGGCGCCACACGAGTCCGGTGTGCCGCATCATCGATTGCGCATTGTCGGGGGCGTGCAGCTTGTCGGTATTGTCGAAGAACAGGAAGACGTCGCGCTTGCGGGCACGCCCTTGGGTGCGACCGGCGAAGTCGCCGTCGGCCATCGGCCGGCCCTCCGACCAGGCCCTGGCCCTTTCGGCCCAGCGGCGCAGCGCCGCCTCGGAGTAGCGGCTGCGGTAGAGTTCCCCCGATCCGTGCAGGCGGCAGTAGACGAAGTCGGCGGTCAGATCCATCAGCAGCGGCCAGTCGACCGTGTCGGCGCAGACGAGGGCGATGCCGTGCCGGCGCAGCAGCGCGATGAAGGCGGCATCGCGAAAGCTGTCGTGACGGATCTCCAGCGCGTGACGGAGCGGACGGTCGGCATCCGTCTCGACCCAGACCCGGTCCCTGAAGCGCGCATCGTGCCCGCGGGCGAGGCGGGCGGCTGCGGCCGTGCTGCGCGGAAGGAGATCGAAGAAGGCCGCGAGCAGGTCCGCATCGAAGCGGAAGTTGGGCGGAAGCTGCCAGAGGAAGGGGCCGAGCCCGGCGCCGAGCGCGAGCGGGCCGGAAGCGAAGAAGTTGGCGAGCGCGCCCCTCGCATCCTTCAGCCGCTTGATATGGGTTATGAAGCGCGGTCCCTTGAGGGCGAAAACAAACCCGTCGGGCACCTGCCCGGACCAGGACCTGAAGGTTTCCGGCCGTTGCAGGCTGTAGAAGGTGCCGTTGACCTCGATGCTGTTGAACACGGAGGCGGCATAGGCGAGTTCGCGCTTGTAGGGGTGCTTCGGAGGATAGAAGTGGCCGCGCCAGGGCTTGTAGCTCCAGCCGGAGAGGCCGATCCGGATCTCGCCCGCGCGCCGCATCATCGATCAACCGTCGATCTTCGGCGCCGGTTCCGGCTAGGTTTGCCGATCAGTCAGGATCGGAACCACGCTCATGCAGGACATCGTCCCTATCGCCACGCTCGTCGATGCCGAAAGCCCCGCCTATGTCGCGCTGTCCGACAGGGTCTGGGAACTGGCCGAGCTCCGCTACCAGGAACACGGGTCGGTCGCCGCGCAGATCGAGCAGTTCGAGAAGGAAGGCTTCCGCATCACCCGGGGGGTCGCCGGCATTCCGACCGCCTTCATGGCGGAAGCGGGCGAGGGCGGCCCGCTGGTGGGGTTCCTCGGTGAATACGATGCGTTGTCGGGGTTGAGCCAGCAGGCGAATGTGGCCCGGCGAGCGGATGCCGGCGGGGCGAACGGGCAGGGGTGCGGGCACAACCTGCTCGGCACGGGGGCCATGCTGGCGGCGGTCGCCGTGCGCAAGTATCTGGCGGGCGCCGGGATGCCCGGCCGCGTGCGCTACTACGGCTGCCCGGCGGAGGAGGGCGGATCGGGCAAGACCTTCATGGCCCGGGCCGGGCTGTTCGCCGATCTCGATCTCGCGATCACCTGGCATCCGGGTGCCTATTTCGGCACCATGTCGGTGAAGTCGCTCGCCAACGTGCAGGCCTATTTCCGCTTCACCGGGCGGGCGACGCATGCGGCTTCCGCCCCGCATCTGGGACGAAGCGCGCTCGACGCGGTCGAGCTGATGAATGTCGGCGTCAACTACATGCGCGAGCACATGCCCTCGGACGCGCGCATCCACTACGCGGTGACCGATACCGGCGGCATCTCGCCCAATGTCGTGCAGGCCAAGGCAGAGGTGCTGTACCTGGTCCGCGCCACGACCGTGGCCGGGGCCATGGAACTCTTCGAACGGGTGAAGAAGATCGCCGAGGGCGCGGCGCTGATGACCGAAACCCAGGCCGTGGTCGATTTCGACAAGGCCTGTTCGGAAGTGCTGCCCAATACCGCGCTGGAGATGGCGCTGTACCGGAATGCGCTGAAGCTCGGGCCGACGCCCTTCGTGGAGGCCGACAAGGCGCTCGCCGTCGAGCTGCGCGGCAACGCGATCACCCCCGCCGACGTCGCCGCCTCGCTCCGGCTGGTGCACATGCCATCCAATTATCCGCATCCCCTGCACCAGGACGTGCTGCCCTTCGACGGCACGCCCTTCGACCTGCCGGGGTCGACCGATGTCGGCGACGTTTCCTGGGTGACGCCGACGGTGCAGGCCTGGGGCGCCTGCTTCGCCATCGGCACGCCGGGGCATTCCTGGCAGCTCGTCGCGCAAGGAAAGAGCAGCGCGGCGCACAAGGGCATGGTGCATGCGGCGAAGGCGATGGCCGCCACCGCCGTCGATGCCTTCACCGATCCGACGCTGATCGAGGCGGCGCGGGCGGAATGGAAGGAGCGGACCGGGGGCCGCCCCTATGCCTGCCCGATCCCGGACCTGGTGCCGCTGCCGTTTGCCAAGAAGGCCGGCAGCGGCGCGCCGCTGGGACGGCCGCTGTCGCCGATGGGCGCGGGGGCTCTATCACAGATGAAGCCGATTGCGGGGTAACGCGGTCTCCTATTGACGAAGGGCGCCTTCGCGCCCGATCCTCCCGCCCGTCAACGAAGCGCCGGCACAGACCGGCCGAGGGAGGTTCATCTTGACAGACGACAGCCGGACTCCGTCCCGCATCATCACCCGCCGGCGGACGCTCGCGCTCGCGGGTGCCGCCGTGGCGGCCCCGCTCATCCTGCCGGCGAGCGCCGTCAGGGCGCAGGGCGCCTGGCCGAACAAGCCGGTGCGCTACATCAATCCCTTCCCGGCGGGCGGGGCGACCGACACGCTCTCGCGCCTGTACTGCGCCAAGATGTCGGAACTGACCGGCCAGCAATGGATCGTCGACAACCGCGGCGGCGCGGGCGGCGACCTCGGCGTGGACGTGGTGGCGAAATCGGCCCCCGACGGCTACACGCTCGGCCTCGGCGGCATCGCCTCGCATGCCATCTCGCCGACGCTCAAGGCCGGCAAGCTGCCCTTCGACCCGGCCAAGGACTTCACCTTCATCACCAACATCTGGGCGCTGCCCAACATGCTGGTGAGCAACATCAACCTGCCGGTGAACACCGTCCCGGAGATGATCGACCTGTTCAAGAAGGAGCCGGGCAAGTACTTCTACGCCTCGGCCGGACACGGAACGACGCTGCAGCTCTCGGGCGAACTGTTCAAGCTCCTCGCGGGCGTCGACGTGAAGCACGTCCCCTATCGCGGCGCGGCTCCCGCGATGCTGGATATCCTGTCCGGCGCCGTCCACATCATCTTCGACAACATTCCGGGCGCGCTGGCCCAGTATCGGCCCGGCAAGGTGAAGGGCTTCGCGGTCACCACGGCGAAGCGCAGTCCGGTGGTGCCTGACATCCCGGCGATGTCGGAATTCCTTCCCGGCTTCGACGTCACCTCCTGGACCGCGGTGGTCGGCCCCGCCGGCCTGCCGGCGGCGGTGGTCGAGCAGATCTCCGTCGTCTCCAAGAAGGCGCTGGAGAGCGACGACCTGAAGGCGAAATTCCTCGACCTCGGGGCCAGCGCCTGGTGGAGCACGCCCGCCGAGGTGACGGCCTACCGCGCCTCGGAGGAGAAGCGGCTGGCCGAGATCATCCGGAAGGCCAACATCACCGTCGACTGAGCATCAGACGATCTGGTTCCTCAGGGCCGCCTCGCCACGCCAGAGGCGGCCCAGATTGTCCAGCAGGATGTCGAGGACATTGTCCTCGTAGGCGCGCGTCTCGCCCCCCGTATGCGGGGTGACGAAGACGTTGGGCAGGTCCCACAGCGGCGAGGCGCCGGGCAGCGGTTCCTCCCGGGTGACATCGATGCCGGCGCCGAAGATGCGCCCCGCACGCATCGTCTCGACCAGCGCCGCCTCGTCCACCACCTTGCCGCGGGCAACATTGATCAACGAGGCGGAGGCCTTCATCAGGCCGAGCTGCCTGGCGCCGATCAGGCCTTCCGTCTCCGGTGTCAGCGCACAGGTCAGCGCCACGTAGTCGGCCTGCGGAATCAGGCGGTCGAGATCGGCGTAGGTATGCACCGCATCGGCGGCGCCCTTGTCGGCCCCGGCGTCGCGGCGGATGCCGATCACCTTCATGTCGAAGGCCTTGGCGATCTGCGCCAGCCGGCCGCCGATGCGGCCCTGGCCGACGATCAGCATGGTCTTGCCGCCGAGTTCGTCCTCGCGAACGGAGAGGTCGCCGATCATGCCGCGCCAGGCGTGCTTCGCCTGGTTGTCGCGGGCTTCGCCCAGGCGGCGGCTGATGGCCAGCACCAGGGCGATCGCGTGCTCGGCCACGGCACGCGCATTCACGCCGGCGGCGGAGGCGAGGCGGATGCCGGCGGCGGCGAGCTTCTCCTTCGAATACTGGTCGACGCCGGCGCTGATCGACTGGATGAAGCGCAGCTTCGGCGCCAGCTCGATCAGTTCGTTCCGCCACAGGCCGGAAACCAGCAGCACGTCGGCCTCCTTCAGCCGTGCCTCCAGGTCGTCGCGGGTCCGCACCTCGAAGCACTTCAACCCGGTGTCGCGGAGGGCGATACGATCCTGCAGCCGATAGGCGGCGTGGGCGAAGCAGATGGTCAGGTCTTCCTTCTTCGGGAACATCGTCATTTGTCCTGCGCTCGATAGGGCACGGCGTCGCCCACAGCATCCCAGATATGGCGTGCGGTGGGAATGCGCTGCTCCTCGTAGATATGGCCGACGAGGCCGGCGGCGCGGCTGACGACGGCGATGCCCCGCATCACCGATTGCGGCATGCCGATTTCACCCAGCACGGCGGCGATGGCGCCGGTGGCGTTGATCGTGAGGTGCCGGCCCCACGCCTTGTCGACGGCCACTGACAGGGCTCTCAGGGCAGCGATATGGCGTCCGGGGACGCCTGCTTCCTCGGCAACCGCCAAAAGCCTGGGACTTCTGGGATCGTCGGGCTTGTGGAAGGGGTGGCCGAAGCCGGGCAGCGGCAGACGGGCGGCGCGGATGCGGGTGGCGACGGCCGTTGCACCCGCCTCGATCCCGTCGGGCGAGGCCAGGATCTCGTCGATCAGGCCGGCGCAGCCTTCCATGGTGCCGACGAAAGTGCCGGCCACGCCCAGGAGACCGGCGGCGACGGCCGATTGCAGCGCCTCGGGTGCGCTGTCGTAGATCAGCCGGGTGACGATGGAGCTCGGCGTGTGGCCATGCTCCATGATCGTGACCAGGACGGCGTCCAGGACCTTCACCTCGGCCGGTGTCGCCTTCCGCCCCAGAAGCTGCAGGATCATCATTTCGGTGAAGCTGACCCTTCCGATCAGGTCGTTCACCAGGTCGTGCTCGCGCACGAAGACGGCGCTCTCCGTATGGCGCGCGATGGAGGTGTGCGGAGCAGGCTTGTCGGTCATGGCGTTTCCTTCTTCTTGATCTGGCGGTCGTGCAGGCGGCCGAGCAGCAGAATACCGGCCGAGGCGCCGAGGAGTGCCCAGAACATGTCGGCCTGCGTGTCCCATTCATCGCCCTGAGTGCCGAGAAACTCGTCTGCGCCCTGACCCATGACCAGGGCGGCCGCCCATTCGACCAACTCGTAGACGGCGCTGACCGCAAGGGCCACGCAGATGCCGAGGAACCCAGCCATCCTGCGGTTTCCCACCTGCCCGGTCCGGATCAGTACCTCGCGAGCCAAGAGTGCCGGGACCAGTCCCTGCATGAAGTGGCCGATCTTGTCGTAGGGATTGCGCATCGTCCCGAGCACATCCTGCAGCCAGAAGCCGAGCGGAACCCTGGCGTAGGTATGGGCACCGCCCAGGATCAGGACGAGGCAGTGGACGAGGATGAGACCATAGAGAAGGCCGGTGAGCGGGAACCGCCGTCGGGTCGCGTACAGGACGGGGGCTGCGACCAGTACGGGCGCCACTTCCATCCACCACGTGGTCCGGTCGTAGGGTGCCACCCCCGACCAGAGAAGAGCCACGGCCACCACCGCAGACCCGGCCCAGAGCGCGCGTCTTTCTGCTGTCATTCGACGATTGTGCCGGATTCGCGAGAACGTGAATGCACTCTCGAATGTTCGTGATATGTTCTCTCTATGAATCTCATACGCAAGCTGGAAATCCTGGCCGATGCAGCCAAATACGACGCCTCCTGCGCCTCCAGCGGAACCGACAAGCGCCAGGCGGGGCCAGGCAAGGGCATAGGGTCGACCGAAGGGTTGGGCATCTGTCATTCCTATGCGCCGGACGGTCGCTGCATCTCGCTGCTGAAGATCCTGCTGACCAACGCCTGTGCCTTCGACTGCCTCTATTGCGTCAACCGCGCATCCTCGAACGTGCCGCGCGCCCGCTTCACAGTGGAGGAGGCGGTCCACCTCACGCTCTCCTTCTACCGGCGCAACTATATCGAGGGCCTGTTTCTCTCTTCGGGCATCATCCGCAGCCCGGATTACACGATGGAACAGGTCGTGCGCGTGGCGCGGACCCTGCGGGAGGAGCATGGCTTCCGGGGGTATATTCACCTGAAAACCATCCCTGACGCCGACGAGCGGTTGATTTCGGAAGCCGGGCGCTACGCCGACCGGCTCAGCATAAACATCGAGCTGCCGACGGAAGCCGGGCTTGCCCGTTTCGCCCCCGAGAAGGATCTGCGCGCCATCCGGCGGACGATGGCGCGCTTGAAGGCGAAGCTGGACGAGACCACGACCGAAAGGAAAGCGCCGCGTTTCGCACCGGCCGGCCAGAGCACGCAGATGATCGTCGGCGCCGATGCCTCCGACGACCGCGCCATCCTGGAGACCAGCACCAACCTCTACGGGTCGTACGCCCTGAAGCGTGTCTACTATTCCGCCTTCAGCCCGATCCCCGATGCGGCCGCGGCCCTGCCGCTGAAGGCACCGCCGCTGCTCCGCGAACACCGGCTCTATCAGGCCGATTGGCTGCTTCGTTTCTACGGCTTCGGGCTGGATGAAATCGTAGCGGAGACCGACCGGATGCTGGCACTGGAGATCGACCCCAAGCTCGCCTGGGCCCTGCGCCATCGTGACCGCTTCCCCATGGATCTGAACAAGGCGCCACGGGAGGATCTTCTGCGCGTCCCCGGATTGGGCGTGAAGACCGTGGACCGCATTCTCAGGGCGAGGCGCCTGGGGCGAGTTCGGATCGAGGATCTCGGCCGGCTGCACGTCTCGGTTCCCAAGGTATCGGCCTTTCTGGTCGCGCCGGGCCATCGGCCGGAGCGACCGGATGGGACGGACCTTAGCCGGCGTCTGATGGCGAAGCCCCGGCAATTGGCGCTCGACCTCTGATGCTGCGTGCCGAGTTGGAGGACGAGACGGACTTCGAAGGCTGGCGCGTGGCCGCCCGCATCGCCATCCGCCGGAATGTGCCGCCCGACATGATCGAATGGAAGCTGAAGGGCGGTCCGCCTGATCTGATCGAACCCGAGTATCTGCTCGGACGGGGAGGCGAGTCCGCCTCCTTCTCGGTTCCGCGCGCCTTCCTGGACCTCGCGGGGACGGCGATCCTGCATAAGGACCCGGACCGCTTCGCACTTCTCTATACACTCCTCTGGCGTCTGCAGTTCGACCGTGCCGTGCTGTCGAATCCTCTCGATCCGTTGATGGCGCGGCTGTCGGGCTTCGCCAAGTCGGTGCACCGGGACCAGCACAAGATGACCGCCTTCGTCCGCTTCCGCTCCGTCGTCGACGAAGGCGGTGAGCGCATGGTGGCGTGGTTCGAGCCCGAGCATCACATCGTCGTGGCGACGGCGCCCTTTTTCGTGCGCCGCTTCACGAACATGCGGTGGGCCATCCTGTCGCCAGAGGTCTCCGTCTCCTGGGACGGAGAGGCTCTGACAGCCGGTCCCGGCGCAACTAGAGAGCAGGCCCCGGCGGAGGACGCCTTCGAGGACGCGTGGCGGACCTATTACGCATCCATCTTCAACCCGGCGCGTTTGAAGGTGGACGCGATGCGGGCGGAGATGCCGAAGAAATACTGGAGCAATCTGCCCGAAGCCCCTTTGATCAAGCCGCTGATCGCCGCGGCCCAGGCAAGGAGTTCGGCCATGGTTGCCGCCCCGGCTCCGACACCGAAGGTGAATCCGCAGCGCCGCCCGCGGCAGGAGGAAGCTCCGCTGCCGGAAGCCGACACGCTGCCCGCACTTCGCGATGAGGCGATTCGCTGCAAGCGCTGCCCATTGTGGAAGCCGGCGACGCAGACCGTGTTCGGCGAAGGGGCGGCGCATGCGCGGGTCGTGTTGCTCGGCGAACAACCGGGCGACAGCGAGGACCTGCAGGGGCGGCCCTTCGTCGGGCCGGCCGGCAAGCTTCTCGACCGTGCACTGGAGGAGGCCGGGATCACCCGCAAATGGGTCTACGTCACCAACGCGGTCAAGCACTTCAAGTTCGAGCCCCGGGGCAAGAAGCGCCTGCACAAGCGGCCCGACCGGACAGAGGTGCAGGCCTGCCGGGTCTGGCTCGATCGGGAATTGCGCCTGGTTCGGCCGGACCTGGTCGTCGCGCTCGGCGCCACGGCGGCGCAGGCGCTGTTCGGCAAGGCGACGGCGGTGGGTGCCAATCGCGGGCACATGATGAACACTCAGTTCGGCTTTCAGGTGATGATCACCGTGCACCCGTCCTATCTGCTCCGCATTCCGCCTGAGAGACAGGGCGAAGAGTTTCGCCGCTTCGTCGCCGATCTGAAGCTGGCGGTGCCGTACCTGGATCGGACGGCGGGGTGAGCACGGCCTTCAACCCCATCCTCACGATCGTCCTGCGGCGTTTGTCAGGGTTTGCGGGCCTTGTCGGAGATCGCCAGTTCCCTGATGTCCGCGATCCGAAGGCAGTGCGGCGCACCCGTCTGGGGGACCGGGACCGGGGCGCCCACCGAGCCTTATGACATCGGTTCAGCGGCAGGTGGCGGATCTCCCGGCAGCGGAACGAATTCGGCGTTGTCGAAGTCCGGAAGCTTCATCCGGCCCGCCCGCCAGTCGGCCTTGGCCTGCTCGATCCGTTCCCTGGTCGACGAGACGAAGTTCCATTCGATGAAGCGCGGGCCCAAAGGTTCACCGCCGAGCAGCATCAGCGTCGCCGGCGTGACGGCTCGCAGTCCAGTGGCCACCCCGGACTGCAGCACCAACATGCGACCGGCGTCATGGATGCGCCCGCACATCTCGATCGAGCCCGATGCGATGTAGACCGCGCGTTCGGGGTAGGCCGTCGGGACGGCCAGTGCCGCGCCGGGCTGCAGCTCGCAATGGGCATAGAACATGGGCGAATGGGTCGGAACTTGGGCCCTGACGCCGAAGGCATCGCCGACCAGCACGCGACCCCACAGGCCTCGATCCTCGAAACTCGGCAGCCGATCGGTGCCGTGGTGCACGAAGGACGGGGCCGTTTCCTCCTCTTCACGGGGCAGGGCCACCCAAGCCTGTATGCCGTGAGTCCGCCCTCCGGCGAGCCTCGCCTTCTCGAACCGCTCCGAATGGGTGATGCCGCGACCGGCGGTCATCCAGTTCATCTCGCCCGGCCGGATCGCCTGCTCGGACCCTACGCTGTCGCGATGCATGATCTCGCCGTCGAAGAGGTAAGTGACCGTGGACAGGCCGATATGCGGATGGGGACGCACATCGACCGTCTTCGGGATTCCGGCCGGGAAATCGACCGGGCCCATGTGGTCGAAGAAGACGAAGGGACCCACCATGCGGTGCCCGGCCACCGGCAGGACGCGGCCGACTTCGAACCCACCGAGATCCCGTCGGCGCTGCTCGATCACCCGTTCCAGCATGAGGGTCCTCCTGTCCGGGGCACTCAGCGCCCGTCGATGAAGCTCACGATGCGCTGAAGCATCGCCGGATCCTGGGCGATCATCCGATGCCCGAGGCCATCGGCCAGTGCGATCTTGGCTCCCGGCCACCGGTCGCGCAGCGCCTCCACGTCGGCGACCGGGCATTGCTCGTCGTCGACCGAGTGTAGAAACAGGGCAGGCACCGCCATGGCCGGGGCGGCCGCCATGAGGTCGAAGCGCGGTTCCTTCGATTCCGGACGGTCCTGATAGAGTTCCGCGGCCCGGGCGATGACCTCCTCGGGAACGCCGACACGCCGCGCCCGTTCCCAGCGGCGTTCCGGCTTGGGGACGGGTGCTGCCAGGAAGGCGGCACGCTTCGCGGGAAGGCCCTCCGCCAGAGCCTGGATGCCGACGGCGCAGCCGTAGGAATGGCCGACATAGGCATCGATGGGGCCGACCACTTCCGCCACGGCGAGTACCGCCGCGGCGGCGGATTTGGGCGAGGGATCCTCGGCGCGGGAAAAGCCATGCCCGGGCAGGTCCAGCGCCACGACCGGATAGCCGATCTCCATGAGCCGGTCGATCAGGGGACCCCAAAGGCAATTGTCGTCGTCCCAGCCATGGACCAGCAGCACCGCCGGACCCTTTCCGAGGCGCCAGGCCTTTACCGGACCGAAGGGGGTGACGACCTCATGTTCCTGGGCCGTGCGGAGCGGTTCGGCGAGGCGGGGACGGGCCCGCCGCTTGGGATAGAGGAGGGCGTCGATCAGCTCTTGGGCTTCCTCGTCCAGCGCGCTCATCGCCGGTTCACTCATGCGTTTCTCCCGATTTTGTGTGCCGTCCGGCCCGTGCGGTTCAACCGCTACATTCGAGCCGTCGGCTGGCAACAACAATGCAGCCAGATGCGGAAAGACGCGAGTGTGATTGGGGATGGTCGCTGCCAGCCCTGGAGCGGACGTCTAGACTAGGGCCGCGCCTGCATCGTCATTCTATCGCCTCATCGGCCCGCGCCAGGATGGAGTCCGGCACGTCGATGCCGAGGTTCCTTGCTGCCTTCAGGTTCACCACCAGCTCGAATATCGTCGGCTGCTGGACGGGCAGGTTGGCGGGGTGCTCGCCGGCCAGGATGCGAGCGGCATATCCCGCCGCTTTCCTGTAGAGGTCTGGAAAACTCGGCCCCAGGGCAATGAGGCCGCCGCTGTCTACGAACTCGCGCCGGAAGTAGAGCGCCGGGATGCCGACGCGCGCCACGACCTGCAACAGCCTGAGCCGGGCAGCCGCCCGATCCGTATAACCGCCCGGCGCCCAGATCGTCGCCTGGATGTTTCGTGCCTGCAGCTCCGCCGCCGCGGGCTCGAATCCCTCCGGGCTGCGGGCATCGACGAAGTGGGTTTCAAAACCTAGGCGACGAGCCGGTTCCTGCATGTGCCCGAAGAACAGGGGCTCGGGCGGCAGGGTGGCATTTCCGACCAGCGCCACCCTGCGTGCGGCCGGAAGCAGTTCGCGCACAAGTTCGAGTTGCTTGACGGCCAGTTCGGCGCCGAGGAAGGAATTGCCGGTCGCATTTCCGCCCGGTCGCGCCAGGCTGTCCACCAGACCGCTGCCGATAGCGTCGCCGCTGGAGGTGAAGACGATCGGGATCGAGTCCGTGACGCGTTTCGCGGCGAGTGCTGCCGTCGTGGTCTGCGCGATGATGATGTCGACCTTGTGTCGCACCAGATCAGCGGCCAGCCCTTGCAGCCGCGCCGCATCGCCATCGGCGAACCGACGCTCAAAGACGACATTCTGTCCCTCGACATAGCCGAGCCGCGCCAGTTCGGCCTTGATGGTCTCGAAGGCTTCGCCTTGCACGGCGGGCGCCTCGGCCTGGGGGTGCAGGTAGCCGATCCGCACCTGCTCGCCCCCACGCAGCTGGGCCAGGGTCGCGCCGGACCAGATCGGCCATGCAAGGCTCGTCGCCAGGAACTCGCGCCGCCTCATTCACCCTTCTCCCGTCCGCTGGAAGCGGGACAGAAACCCGGACGGAACCTATCGAGCCGTGCAGCCGGCGTCTGTGAATAACCACACAGTCGGGTATTGTCGGGAGTGTGGCATGTCCCCGTCCGGAGTGAGGTCGAAGCAGAATGAGCGGGAGCGAAGCGTCACGGGCGGTGACCCGTTGGCTCGAGGCGTTTTCCACGGCACTGGAGGCGAGAGACATCGCCGGGGCGCTGGCGCTGTTCGGGCCGGAAGCCTATTGGCGCGATTTCGTGGCGTTCACCTGGAACCTGACCACGATGGAAGGCCGTGATGCGATCACGGATATGCTGGAACGCACGCTGGACCGCGTCTCGCCCTCGCGCTGGACAGCCGATGGCAAAGCGAGCGAGGGCGACGGTGTCACCCAGGGTTGGTTCACTTTCGAGACCGCCGTCGGCCGCGGCAAGGGACAGGTGCGGCTCAAGGACGGAAAGGCCTGGACGCTGTTCACTACGCTTCAGGAGCTGAAAGGTTACGAGGAGAAGGCCGGCTTCACCCGCCCGAACGGCACCGAACACGGCGCCTTCAAGAAGCGGAAGAGCTGGCTGGAAAAACGCCAGCAGGAAGAGGCGGAGTTCGGCTACAGCGTGCAGCCCTACTGCCTGATCATCGGCGGCGGCCAGGGCGGCATCGGCCTCGGCGCCCGCCTGAAACGGATCGGCGTGCCGACCCTCATCATCGACCGGCATGCGCGCGCGGGCGACGCGTGGCGCAAGCGCTACAAGTCGCTCTGCCTGCACGATCCCGTCTGGTACGACCACCTGCCTTATCTGCCCTTTCCGGATCATTGGCCGATCTATACGCCGAAGGACCAGATGGGCGACTGGCTGGAAGCCTATACCAAGCTGATGGAGCTGAACTACTGGGCCTCGACCCGCTGCCGCAGCGCGTCCTATGACGAGGGGAAGCGGGAATGGAGCGTGGTGGTGGAGCGGGAAGGCCAGCCCGTGACGCTGCGCCCCAGGCACTTGGTGCTCGCCACCGGCATGTCGGGCGTTCCGAACGTGCCGCACTATCCCGGCGCCGACATGTTCAGGGGAAAGCAGCATCACTCGAGCCTGCATTCCGGCGGGGAAGGCTACGAGGGCAAGCATTGCGTCGTGGTGGGTTCCAACAACTCGGCCCACGACATCGCGGCCGATCTTTGGGAATACGGCGCGGCTTCCGTGACCATGCTGCAGCGGTCCCCGACCCTTGTGGTGAAGTCGGAGACGCTGGCCAAGTTCCGCAGCCTCTATTCCGAGGAGGCGGTGAGGTCCGGCATCGACGTCGACATGGCCGACCTGATGACGGCCTCGATCCCGTATGCCCTGCTGCCGCGGTTCCTGAAGCCGGTGGTGGAGCAGATCAAGAAGATCGACGCGGAGTTCTACGACGGGCTGCGGGGGGCCGGCTTCATGCTGACCTTCGGCGAGGACGAGAGCGGCATCGGCATGATGTATCCGCGCCGGGGCTCCGGATACTACATAGACGTCGGTGCCTCGCAGCTGATCATCGAGGGCGAGATCGGGCTGAAGGCGGGTGCCAGCATCCGACGGTTGACCGAGGACGGCGTCGTGCTGCAGGACGGCAGCGAATTGCCGGCCGACCTGATCGTCTATGCCACCGGCTACGGCTCGATGAACGGCTGGGCCGCCGAGCTGATATCGCCCGCCGTGGCCGAGAAGGTCGGGCCGTGCTGGGGTCTGGGGTCGGACACGGCGAAGGACCCGGGCCCCTGGCAGGGGGAACTGCGCAACATGTGGAAACCCACCGCGCAGGAGGCCCTGTGGTTCCATGGCGGCAACCTGGCGCAGTCGCGGCACTACTCGCGCTACATGGCGCTGCAGCTGAAGGCGCGGATGGAGGGTATCCCGACGCCCGTCTACGGCCCGGTCAGTAACGCCTGACCACAAAAGAAAACCGCCGCCCCGATCGCCCGGGGCGGCGGCCTTTTGCCCAGACCAATCAGATGCGTTCGATGATGATCGCCGGGGCCATGCCGCCGGCGGCGCACATCGTGACGAGGCCGCGCTTCAGGTCGCGGCGCTCGAGTTCGTCGAGCATGGTGCCGATCAGGATCGAGCCGGTGGCGCCGATCGGATGGCCGAGGGCCATCGCGCCGCCGTTCACGTTCACTTTGTCGCGGTCGAGCTTCAGGTCGCGGATGAACTTCTCCGCCACCACGGCGAAGGCCTCGTTGATCTCCCAGAGATCGATGTCCTCGACCTTGAGGCCTGCCTTCGCCAGCACCTTGCGCGCGGCCGGGACGGGCGCGTTCAGCATCAGGGTGGGCGAGTCGCCCATATTGGCCATGGCCACCACGCGGGCGCGCGGCTTCAGGCCGTTCTTCTTCGCGTAAGAGGGCGAGGCGAGCAGGACCGCACCGGAACCGTCGACCACGCCCGAGGAGTTGCCGGCATGGTGGACGAACTTGATGTCGAGGCCCGGGTGCTTCTGCAGCACGAGGCTGCGATAGGTGTTGCCCTTCTCGTCGAGCTTGATGTCCGCCATGGCCTCGAAGGAGGGTTTCAGCGCCGAGAGGCCCTCGATCGTGGTGCCGGGGCGGGGAAATTCCTCGCGGTCGAGCGCGAGCGTGCCGTCCTCCTTATAGACCGGGACGACGCTCTTCTTGAAATGGCCGCCCTTGATCGCGGCGTCGGCGCGCTGCTGGCTGACGAGTGCCAGTTCGTCCAGGGCGCGGCGCGGGATGCCTTCGAGCGTGGCGATGGCATCGGCGCAGACGCCCTGCTGGGACTGCGGGTGCATGGCGCGGAGCGCCAGGTTTCCGCCATCGAGGAGCGCCGGACCGGCATCGGCCGCGCGCCGGCCGGTCATCGACATCATTTCGGTCCCGCCGGCGATGACGAGATCCTCCATGCCGGACATGATCGACGCCGCGGCGAGGTTCACGGTGGTGATGCCGGAGCCGCAGAAGCGGTCCAGGGTCACCCCGCTCGAGCGGATGTCGTAGCCGGCGAGCAGGGCGGACATGCGGCCGAGATCGTAGCCCTGCGGCCCGACCTGGGAGCTGCAACCCCAGATGATGTCGTCGACCTCCTCGGTCTTGAGGTCGTTGCGCTCGGCCAGGGCCTTCAGCACGGTGGCCCCGAGATGCTGGGGATGCAGTTCGGCCAGCGCGCCCTTGCCGAGCTTGCCGATGCCGCGGGGAGTGCGGGCCGCGTCGATGATCAGTGCTTCAGCCATTCCTGGTCCTCCGATGACGTTCTTTTGGGTGATTGTCGTACTCTTTACCGGCTCAAGGCTCAGGGTCTAGCCGTTTCCCTTCGCCTTGGCGACCTCCTGGTTGCGCAGGATGAAGCGCTGCAGCTTGCCCGAAGGCGTCTTGGGCAGTTCCGTGACGAACTCGATCTCGCGCGGATAGGCATGTGCCGACAGCCGGCGGCGGACATGCTGCTGCAGTTCCTCGGCCAGGGCGCCGGTCGGCTCCTGTCCCGGCTTCAGGACCACGAAGGCCTTGACCAGTTCGGTCCGTTCCGGGTCGGGCTTGCCGACCACCGCCGTCTCCACCACGGCCGGGTGCTCGATCAGCGCGCTCTCGACGTCGAAGGGGCCGATGCGATAGCCGGCCGAGGTGATGACATCGTCGGCCCGCCCGACGAAACTGATGCTGCCGTCGTCGTTCAACTCCACCGTGTCGCCGGAGAGATAGTAGTTGCCGATCAGCGAGGGCGTGTCCTTCTGCCAGTAGCCCTTGAACCAGTAGAGCGGCGATCTCGTCCGGTCGACCGCCAGGATGCCGGGTGTGCCGGGGGGCAGCTCGTGCTTTCCCTCCTCGTCCACCACGACGACGCGATGACCAGGCACGGCGAAGCCGGCGGAACCCAGGCGCACGGGGTGCGCCAGCGCATGATGATTGCAGAGCACCATGCCGAGTTCGGTCTGGCCGTAGTGATCGTGGATGGTGACGGACAGGTGCTCGGCAAACCACTCGATCACCTTGGGGTTCAAGGGCTCTCCGGCGCTCGAGACGGCGCGGAGCCGGCCCTTCATGTCCCTTGCGGGTTCAGGCCCCGCCGCGATCAGAAGCCGGTAGGCAGTGGGTGCGCCCGCCATGTTGGTGATGCCGTATTTCTTCAGGATGCGATATGTGCTCTCCACCGTGAAGGGGCCGTCGTAAAAGGTCGTAGCGTGGCCGAGCGAGAGCGGCCCGGTAACGGCGTAATACAGCCCATAGGCCCAGCCGGGATCGGCGATGTTCCAAAAGCTGTCGGAGGGGCGCAGGCCCACCGCGTCACGCATGTAGGCCTTGAAGGCGACGATGGCCTTCAGCGGCACGATCAGCGGCTTGGCGAGGCCGGTGGTGCCTGAGGTGAACATCATCAGGAACGGGTCTTCGCCGGTGCGCATCACCGGGGCGAAGTCCTTCGGTTCGGCTTCCAATGATGACCAGAAATCGCCGTCCCCGCCGGCGGCCGGTTTCGTGCCCCGCGCCTGCGCCAGGATGACCGGCGGGCAAGCCTCGACCTCGTCCAGCTTCGGGCGGTTGGCGGGATCGGTGACGACGAGCTTGGTCTCCGCCGTCTTCAGGCGGTGCTCGATCGCCTTGGGCCCGAACGCGGTGAAGAGCGGCTGATACACGGCCCCGGCCCGCCAGGTACCGAGGATAGTGATCAGGAGCTCGGGCGTGCGCGAGAGCAGGCCGCCCACGCGGTCGCCAGGAGCGATGCCCCGCTTCTCGAGAACGCCCGCGAACTGTGACGAGAGCGTCTTCAGCTCGGCGAAGGTGAAGGTGGCGGCGGCGCCGTCACGCCCTTCCCAGCGGAGCGCTACGGCACTTCCGTCGGCGTGGCGGTCGCAGCACTCGATGCAGGCATTCATGGCCGAGAGATCTCCGGCCAGCGCATCCTTCACCGCCGCGTCGAAGTCGAAGCCGGCGGCGGCTTTGGCGTAGTCCATCATGTTTCCTGCCCCTGGCGGGTCTGACGCTCGATCCTAGGCTGCCACGCTCAGGCCTTGCCCGCCAGCAGGGCGGCCAGCCTTTCACCGGCGATGCGCCCCTCGCCGGGCTTCAGGGCCATCGGATTGAAGCGGATCAGTCCTTGCTTCGCCCCCGAGGGATCGACATGCACCGAAGGGATCCCGTTCTGCAGGCCGATGACGGCGTCGAGCGCCGTTCGCCCGGCCGCCGCCTCGTCCAGCCGCGCTTCCAGGATGGGCACGGAGTCCTGGCCGGGATCGACCAGGCTGACCTGCAGCAGGTTGACGGGGCGGAGCGCGTCCTGCGCCTCGGTGAGGCGTGCCAGCCACTCGGCATGCCGCTTCGCCGGATCCTCCCTCACGAAGCGGCGCAGCGCGACGAGCAGGCCGACGACCTGCTCCTTGCCGACCTTGCAGGGCCTGCCGATCCCGTGCTGGGGCAGGCCCTTCAGGCGGTGCTTGTCGAACAGGGCGGGCGGGGGGGTCCACTGCCGGAACCAGATGTCCTGGTCCAGCATCTGCAGCGCCGCCGACTGGATCAGATCGCGCCGGCCGGCCAGGATGCCGCTGGCTTGCGGCCCGAGGATCGCCTTGCCGCCGGAGAAGGAGACAAGATCGGCGCCCTCGGCGAGGAAGCGCCGGAGGTTGCCGGCGGGTGGCAGCTGCGCGGCGGCATCCACCAGCACCGGCACGCCCTTTGCTCGCGCCGCCGCCACGACTTCGGGCAGGCTCGGTTCCGACTGCGGTTGCGCGACATACAGGACGCAGGCCGTCCGGGGGGTGATCGCATCGGCGATTTCCCAGGCTTCGGCGTCGCGCAGGCCGGCGCCGGAGAAACGGTCGGCGATGCCGACCTCGACCAGCTTCACGCCGGCCTGGCGCACGGCGTGGTCGTAGAAGTTGCGCTGGCTGCGCACGACCACCACCTCGTCCTTCAGCCCGGTGGTGTCGGGCAGGCGGTTCATCAGGCCGGGATCGAGGCCGGCGATGCACGCGGCGGTCCCCAAGAGCAGGCCCGCTGCGGCGCCGGCGGTGACGATGCCCGCTTCCGCGCCCGTCACCTCCGAGATGATCTCGCTGGCCCGGCCCTGCAGGGTCGGCATGTCGACGCAGGCCTGCGTGGCTTCGCGCATGGCCTCGGCCACCTCGGCGGGGAGGATTCCTCCCGAGACCCGGGTCGAGGTGCCCTTCGCGTTGATGATCGTCGGAATGCCCAACGTTTCGAATATGCCTGACGTCATTCGCCACCCGGCCTTTCTCGTTTCCGGCCATAAAAACACGAGCACACGGTGATCCGCCATCGCGGCTTCTGCGTCAAAGGGACGGACGGAACGGAGACACCGGCATGCCGATCACCGCACTCTATGCGAGCCTCCTGGCCCTTTTGTTCGTCGCTCTTTCGGTCCGGGTCATCGGTCTCCGGCGCCTGAGCGGGGTCGCCCTGGGTGATGGTGGCAAGGCCGACCTGATGCGTCGGATGCGTGTCCATGCGAATTTCGCCGAATATGTGCCGCTCGCCCTGGTGCTGCTGGGTTTCGCCGAGAGCCTCGGCACGCCGTCGCCGTTCCTTCACCTTCTCGGCCTGACCCTGCTTCTTGGAAGGCTGCTGCACGCATTCGGCGTGTCGCAAGCCCGCGAGACCTTCTTCTTCCGCGTGAGCGGGATGGCGCTCACCCTCGGGACGCTCCTGCTCGCCGCCGGCTCATGCCTGCTATGGCCCTACTTCGGCGCGTAATGGGCGGCCAGGATTGACAAGCACGGCCGCTGCCCCATCCTGGCCGCTGACTTTTCAAGGGGAGGGGCCTGAGATGGGCGTCGAGGGGCTGCAACTGCGTTCGCTGATGAAGGCGAGCGGCGAACTGGAACTGTCGCTGGCGAAGGTGACCACGCCGGACCCGGGCCCCGACGAGGTTCTTGTCCGCGTCGAGGCGACGCCTATCAATCCCTCCGATCTCGGCCTGCTGCTCGGACCCGCCGACCTCTCCACAGCCAAGGCGGGAGGGACGCCGCAGAGCCCCACCGTCACCGCGGTGGTCCCGCAACATCTCTTGAAGGCCTTCGCCGCCCGTCTCGACCAGTCGATGCCGGTCGGCAACGAGGGGGCCGGGACAGTGATCAAGGCCGGGGCCAACGCAAAGCACCTGGAGGGCAAGCTGGTCGCCATGCTCGGTGGGGCCATGTATGCGCAATACCGGCTGATGAAGGCGGCGGACTGTCTGCCCTTGCCGGCCGGCGCCACGGCGGCCGACGGTGCGTCCTGCTTCGTCAACCCGCTTACCGCGCTTTCCATGGTCGAGACCATGCGCATGGAGGGCCACAAGGCACTGGTGCATACCGCCGCCGCCTCCAACCTCGGCCAGATGCTGAACAAGATCTGCCAGAAGGACGGCGTGGCCCTGGTCAACATCGTCCGCAACCAGGCCCAGGCCAAGATCCTGCGCGACATCGGCGCCAGGCACGTCGTCGACAGCAGCAGCCCCGACTTCATCGACGCGCTGACCGAGGCGCTGGTGCAGACCGGCGCCACCATCGCCTTCGATGCCATCGGCGGCGGCAAGCTGCCGGGGCAGATCCTGAACGCCATGGAAGTGGCCGCCAACCGCACGGCGACCAGCTACAGCCGCTACGGCTCCACCACCCACAAGCAGGTCTATCTCTACGGCGCCCTCGACACCGGTCCGACCGTGATCGAGCGGCGCGCCGGCATGGCCTGGAGCGTCGGCGGCTTCCTGCTCACCTACTTCCTGATCAAGATCGGCCAGGAGGCGGCGCAGAAGCTCCGCCTGCGCGTCGCCTCCGAGCTGAAGACCACCTTCGCCAGCCACTACACGGCGGAAATCTCCCTGGCCGAGGCGCTGCAGCTCGACAAGATCGCCGCCTACAACAAGCGGGCGACGGGCGAGAAGTACCTGATCAATCCGAGCAAGGGGCTCGGCTGAGCCACGAACGGGGAGACGCGCCGGCGCGTCTCCCGTCTCGGGGGTCAGTCGAGCGGCAGGCCCTCCGGATCGGGTTCGGCGTCGATGGCGATGTTTTCCCAGTCGCCGCCCTCCCATCGGCGGCGCTGGCGCGCCAGGATCGTCCGTCCCTGCCGCGTCTGTTCGAAAGTCTCGAACAGCACCTCTGCGTTCATGGCATCGGCGATCAGGACATGCCGCGATATCAGGAACTGTTCGTCGCGCGCGATCGAGGTGCGCGTCGCCTGCCAGTAGAGGCGGCTTCCCTCGACCGGTTGAAGCATCATGGTCAAACCGCTTTCTGCGCCGAACCCCTCGGGACTCGGCTCGGCGCGCAGGCGCTCGGCCACGTCGGCGCTGTCAAGCCAGTCTGCTTCCAGCAGCCGCAGGTTTTCCGGAGTCGAAGGACCCGGCCCCTGTGCGTGGAAGCTGAGACTGCCATTGAAATAGAGCCAAGCGCTCAGGGAATCGGCGAGCGGGCGGCGGGTGTCGACATAGCTGAACTGCCAGAGCCCGACCCCGGGAGCGAGCCGTCCGCCCGAGGTGAGATTGCCGCCCCCGAAAAGGCTCGCGAGCGTCCAGGCGGGGCCCAAGCCGCGCATGAAGGGCGTGAGCAGTTGCAGTGCTTCCCGGGCGCTGAGATCGGGGCGGGGCACAGCAATCGTCCTGCGCGGTGGAAGCTTCAGCCTTTCCGCCGCGGTCGGGGGCCTGGTGCCAAGCTTGCGGCCGCCCTGCTCGATCAGGTCGCCCGTGTGACGCTGGGCGAGTTGCGGCGACAGCCATTTGTAGGCGGGCAGCCGCAGGATCTCGGCGAAGGCGTAGGCCGGTCGCCACTCGAACGCGCGGGCCGCGTCCGCGCCTTCGAAAAGCGGGGCCAGGGCGTCGACATCGGCGATCGGGCGGAGGGCTTCGAGATCGAGCCGGGCGCGCTCCACCGTCGGCTCGGGGTTCCACCAGCAGGCGAAGCCGCTCGGAGCTTCACCCGGGCGCACCCAGGTGAAGCTCCAACCATGGTCTTCGCCGTAGCTGTAGTGCAGCACCGCCGCCGAGAGGATCTGGCTCAGCTGCCGTGCGAAGACGCCCTCCCCCTGCGCGTCCCGAAACGCCTTCAGTTCCTCATAGGGAATGAAAGTCAGCCATCCGTTCGACGGACCAAAGGTGATGCCGGCGAGCCGGGCGCGCCGCAGGCGCTGCAGGCATTCCGCTGGATCGTCGGTGCGGATGTGGAAACTGTCGCTGAACTCGCTCATCCCGGGCGGTCGCTTATCGTCGGTGGACGACCCGACTGCACGACAAAAGCGACGTCCCTGGCAACCGGTTTGTCGCCGGTGGACGATCAGCCCGAAGAGGCATCCCGCCTGATCCAGCGCCGGTAGAGACCGACCAGGCCATAGGGCGCCAGCCACAGCGAGGCGATCAGGAGCGCGCCGTAGACCGGCCAGGCTAGGTTCTTGGACAGCTGGTCGGCCAGCACGGGGAGGAATTGGAGGATCAGGCCACCCAGGATCGCGCCGCCGATCGACTGCACGCCGCCCAGGACCGCGCCGACCAAGAGCTGGATCGAGAAGAAGAAGCTGTAGCGGTCGGGCGAAACGAAATCGGTGACGATCACTGCGAGTGCCCCGCCGAGGCCGGCATATGCGGCACTGAAGCCGAAGGCGAGGGCCCGATACCAGGCGACGTCGACTCCGCTCGCCGCGGCGGCGATCGGATGCTCGCGGATGGCCAGGAGAGCGCGTCCGATCCGTCCCCGCGCCAGATTGCCGGCGGTCCACAGGGCGGCCAGCAGGATGGCGAGCGTCACCAGATACCACCACTGATCGGCGGTCAGCGGCAGGAAGTCGGGTACCGGCGGCTTGTCGATGTAGATTCCCTGAACGCCGAGGGTCCAGGGCGCGGCGATGGAGGATTTCAGGAACTGGGGCAGGGCGACGGCCAGCGCGTAGGTGGCGAGGGCCAGGGCCAGGAAGGGCAGGCGCGACGCCGGCAAGCCGAGCGCGAGGCCGGCGCCAAAGCAGCCGACGGCGGCCATCGGCAGGGTGAGATAGCCGCTGATACCGTAATGGGCCATCAGGCCCGCCGTGACATAGCCGCCGAGCGCGTAGAAGGCGCCGTGACCGAGCGAAATCTGCCCCGAATAGCCGATCAGGATGTTCAGGCCGAGAATGGCGAGCGCGTAGGTACCGGCGAGGGTGAACTGATAGAGCCGGAAACTGCCGGCGAGGAACGGTATAGCGCAGGCCGTCCCGAACACGATCGAGAACGCGATGACCCGGAGAAGGGATCGGGATTGCGAGGGACCGGCCGGCATGGAGGATCGTGGAGCGACCGGTGCTTGTGGAAGGACGCGGGCCCCTTCTTACGCGATCCGTTCCCGGTTCGCATGCCGAACCGGCACTAGGGGCGCTCGGTGCGCCGTTGCGGTTCGCCGCTCGGCCTGCGCGAGAAGAAGCTCGCTCCCCGCTTTTGCGCACCCTGGGGCTGCCGCAGTTCCTCGGCGCTCGCTCCCGGCATGATGACGAATCAGGGACGATGCAGGCAGGCTGCTTGCCGCGCGAGACATGGCGAAGGCATCCTGGAAGCCGCGGGGGTATCGCTGGCGGCGTCCGGATGGTACCGGCCCGTGAAGGAGCGATCCGGAAAGGAACGACAGGGCAGTGCCCCAACGTGTTCTGCTCGCCGGAAGTACCGGGCTCGTCGGACGAGGCGTCTGTAGCCGGCTCTCCGCCGATACCTGCGTTCAGCTGGTGTCTCTCGTGCGCCGGCCCTCGCGCGCCTCCGATCGCAAGATCGACTACGAGCGGCTGTGCGAGAGCCCGGAAGCGGTGCTGCGGCCGTTTGCCCCCGAGGGCATCGATCTCGCCATTTCCTGTCTCGGCACCACGATCCGTGCCGCCGGCTCGCAGTCCGCGATGTTTCGTGTCGACCACGACTACGTCCTGGCCGTCGCGCGGGGCGCTCTGGCACTGGGTGCCCGCCAGTTCATCCTGGTCAGTTCCGCGGGGGCGGGCGGGCCGGGTTTCTACCTCCGAACCAAGGGCGCGATCGAACGGGCCGTCTGCGCGGTCGGATTTGCGCGCGTCGACCTGATGCGCCCCGGATTCCTCCTCGGCGACCGGGACGAAGGCCGCTTCTGGGAAGCGATCGCACAGCGGATGTTCACCGTGCTGGCGCCGGTCATGCGCGGCCCGGCTTCACGCTATGGCGCGATATCTGCGGACACCGTCGCGCGGGCGATCGCGTCGATCGTCGGCGCGACGGGAGACGGGTGGCATATCCACGAGAACGAAGCGATGCGCCGTATGGGCTGAGCGCGCGGCACGGCCGGACAGGGTTGTCTGCGGCTCGTCAGGCGCGTCGAGCCCTCGGCTGGGGGTTCTCCCGCTGGGCCGCCTTCCGCGCCGCCTTGCGCGCGCGGCGCACGGCCTCGGCCGCCTTGCGCATGCGCTTCTCCGACGGCTTCTCGTAGGCCCTCCTCGCCTTCATCTCGCGGAAGACGCCTTCGCGCTGCATCTTCTTTTTGAGCGCGCGCAGCGCCTGGTCGACGTTGTTCTCGCGAACAAAGACCTGCAATGGCTATCCGATCATGGGCGGTCCGGGGCGACATGGGCGACACGCTCAGGGGCGCGCTCGCACCGGACGAGACTGAGGCCCGACACCTACCACCCGGGGGCCCGGAAAGCGAACCTCCTCTCGGGCGGTTACCAAAATCTTTGACAAACCGTCGAAATGGGCGCAGTCATAGGATGCAATCAACGTTTTGGGCTGACTTGGCCCTTGCCCGCCCCCTCGGGGCGCGGTCACCGACTGAAACTTCCGAAAATTTGATTGTCGGTGCCCGCGGCTGTCGCGGCGCGCCGAACGATGGTTTCGGCCAGCGCGCCGATACCACATTCCGAAAGAAGACAAGATGGCTACCGGAACCGTGAAATGGTTCAACGCCCAGAAGGGCTTCGGCTTCATTCAGCCCGCCGGCGGCGGCAACGATGTGTTCGTGCATGTCACGGCGGTCGAGCGCGCCGGCATGGGAACGCTGGTCGAAGGCCAGCAGGTCAGCTTCGAAGTGTCGATGGAACGGGGCAAGCCCGCCGCGGTCAACCTGAAGGCCGGTTGATCTAGTCGAGGCGCCGAGATTTCGGCCTGAAGCGAAGCCCCGGCCTCGTGCCGGGGCTTTTTCGTTCGAGGGCCGGCGTGATTGCTTCCGACCCTGCAGGGAGTTGAAAAATGTCGAGCAGCAATGGTGGCTCCACATCGGTGCGCAGCCGGGCCGACGCGGTCTGGCAGCGCGCCAAGGACACCGCCCACAAGGAACGTGAGGCGCAGTCCATCGCCGAGCGCGCCAAGACGGCTCGCCTGCGCGAACTACGCCTAGCCAAGGAAGCGGCGGACAAGGCGGCCGCCGAGGCCGAGTCTGCGAGCCTCCTGGTGCTGAAGGCGGCGGCGAAGAAGCGCAAAGCCCCAAAGGCCGCCACGGGCGCCTAGCCAAATCGCCCGGTGCACGCAGTTCTGGCGGAAGGGGTGGGATTCGAACCCACGGTGGGCTTGCACCCACGGCGGTTTTCAAGACCGCTGCCTTAAACCACTCGGCCACCCTTCCCCGCAGGCAATCAATAACTTAACTATACGTCCATACGGCTCCCGGATCCCTTGTAACCGCGCTGCAACCGCCCGCTTACCGATCCGTTCGAAGCGCGTTCTAAGGGTCGCCGCTCTTCCTGCCAAGCCTCACGGAACGATAGGCGTCAACGCGGCCTTCGGCAGACCGCTTACCACCTCCGCCGTTCGGTCTTCGGCGCGGCGCGTAGATCGTCATCGGCGTCACCGGGCCGGAATACCTGTTGCGCTTTGCCACCGCGTCAACCGGCACCCGCGCGAGGAGGAGCAGGGTGGCATGGGTGTGTCGCAAGAGACGCGGGGTCGTCTCGGGAAGCCGGCCGCCTTTGCCAGTTCTCCACCCTCGAATGGGTCGACGGGTTCAAGAATCGAATTCACGAACCGAAGGCTGCTCGAGCCGATCGGACACATCCCCCCGGCTGAAGCCGAACAACGCTACTCTGACCCACCGAGTGAGCCCGCAAGGGCTGCCTGACTCAAGCCGAGATGCCTCCGGCAAACCCGGGCGGTTCACCACGCAGATTGGCGTCGGTCGATCACGAGAGTACGGGTGTCTACCGACACTGATCTGGGTGCAGGCAGGCCGAGACGAAGCGGCGGCCCCAGCGAATGACGCCTGGACACGCTCCGCTATTTCAACGAACAGTCACTGCGTTCTTCCTGCAGGCATGACCGAAAGCGCTCCGCCGCCTCCATCCGCGCGGTTGCATCTGCCAGTCCACCTTCCAGGCAGGCGCGGTACTCTTGCAGCGAGGCGAGATAACGGTCGGCATCGCCTCGGCACTTCATCCGGCTGGAAACAATATCGGCACCCGGCATAGTGATTGCGCACACTGGGCGGATCGGTCGGCTGCAGTGAGCCTGAGCGTGGAGATCCTCGGTCGCAGCGAGGAGGAAAACCAGCGCGGCAATGCACGGGGAAAACCGCAGGATGGCGCCTTTGGTCATGGGAGCCCTCGCCTTGAGTTGCCCCGGAGATTCGTGCTTCCCGGTGCCGCTGTTGTGCCTCGGCCTGTCTACCGGCAAGCCCCGCACAGTGCAACCGCCCGCCGTTCTGTCGACCAATCGGCACCTTTAGGCTTCGGCAGAGGGTGGCGCCGTCGGCCCGCTCCGGCAGGCGACGATATGCGCTCGTCGAACGGTTGCGCAGTCCCTCAACCTGCCAGGCCGGCGCATCGTTGCCACGCCTCTCTGAGGCCGCACCGTGAGAAGCGCGAGATCACCGGGTATCCCATGCACCCGAGTCCCGGCGGCCGTCAGCTATGTCCAAACCACCAGCTAAAGGCGGGCGGCGCCTATGCCGTTCTCGCCCGCCGGGGCAGCAGGCTTCCGTGAGGCGAACACAGGATGACCTCCGCCAAAATCACCAACGCGCCTGAACTCGGCTCCGACCCCTGGTGCGCAGCTCTCCTCGCTTCCAAAAGGTTCGCACCCTGAAAGAGGGTGAGTCGAGTTTCGATGCTTGCCCGACCTGCTTCCGGCGGCGCGAATTCTCGATCCTCCAGCCTGTGGTCCGACCGCACCGCGGCCGGGCGTTGCACGGCTTTCTGTTGGGGGGCGACCGCTATCTGGCAGGCGGCCACTCCGTCCACTTTCGCCGCCCGCATCGCTAAACTCCCCCGCAAACGACCCGGGAGGAAATCATGCCGAAGCTGGAAAAGCTGAAGACAAGCAGCGGGCTCACATTCGATACCTGGGTGGAGGGGCCGGCGAACGGACCGCTCGTGCTCATGCTGCACGGCTATCCGCAATCGCGGCACACCTGGCGCGAACAGGTCCCAGCGCTGGCGGCGGAGGGATACCGGGTGGTGGCGCCCGACCAGCGCGGCTATTCGCCCGGCGCGCGGCCCGATCCGGGCGAGCTTTCCAACTATGGCTACGACCTCCTGGTGAAGGACGCGATCGACATCGCTGCCGCGGCGGGACGGCAGACCGGGCGCTTTCATCTGGTCGGCCACGATTGGGGCGGGCAGGTTTCCTGGGGTGTGGCCGACCGGCATCCGGATCGTCTCGCCAGCCTGTCGATCCTGTCACGGCCGCATCCGGCCGCCTTCATCGCCGCGCTGCAGGCGGCCGACGGCGATCAGAAGCACCGGTCGCGCCACCATCGGGCCTTTCTGGATCCCAAGACCGGCGCGATGCTGCTGGAAGACGGCGCCCGCCGATTGCGGCGCAACCTCGCCGCCGCCCATGTACCTGAGGCCGCAATCGAGGAGTATGTCTCGGTGCTCGGCAATCCGGCCGCCATGGAGGCGGCCCTCGCCTGGTATCGGGCGCAGGTGGGGCTACGCGCCACACTCGGCCGGATACGAGTGCCGGTCCTGTACATCTGGGGTGATGCCGACGAGACCGTGGGGCGCATGGCGGCCGAAGGCACGGCAGCGGAGGTGGAGGCGGCATTCCGCTTCGCGGTGCTGCCCGGCATCGGCCATTTCGTCACCGACCAGGATGCCGACACCGTGACGCGGCTGCTGAAGGATTTCCTCGCAGCCCATCCGGCCTGAGGGGAAGGGGTGAGGTTCAGTCCTCGTCGGCACCGACGGCAAGGTCGCTCACGAAGGGGTTGGTCTTGCGTTCCCAGCCGAATGTCGACATCTGTCCGTGCCCGGGTACGAACTGGATGTCGTCGCCGAGTGGAAACAGGCGGTTGCGGATCGAGCCGATCAGGTCGGCATGATTCCCCTTGGGGAAGTCGGTGCGCCCGATCGAGCTGCGGAACAACACGTCGCCGACGAAGGCCAGGCGGGCCGCATCGTTGAAGAAGACGACATGGCCCGGCGTATGGCCGGGACAATGGATGACCTCGAAGCGGAAGGGGCCGACCTCCACCTTGTCGCCATGCTCGAGCCAGCGGTCGGGTTCGAAGGCGCGAACCGGCGGAAAGCCGTAGCGCTGGGCGGATTCCTGCATCCGCTCGATCCAGAAGATGTCGTCCCGGTGCGGCCCCTCGACGGGGATTCCCAGTTCCTGCGCCAGATCCGCCGTGCCGCCGGCGTGATCCAGGTGGCCATGGGTGATCAGTATCTTCTCGAGCCTGATGTCGTTCTCTCCGACCACCTGCATCAGGCGCTCGAGATCGCCGCCGGGATCGACAACCGCCCCCACGCGGGACTCCTCGTCCCAGAAGATCGAACAGTTCTGCTGAAAGGCGGTGACCGGCACGACCGCGAGCTTCATCTGCACGCCAGACTCCTCTGATGAACGGGGCGACCCTAGCGCCTGAGCGGGCGGTTGCCCATCGCCCCGCTTTGCCCCAGGCTAGGGCCACAAGAACGAGAACAGAGTTCGAGGAAATGCCCGTCTACGCGTCGACCATCCCGGTGATGGAGCGGCACCGCTTCGATTCCGCGCGTCTGGAGGCCTATCTGAAGGCGCAGGTCCCTGGATTTCGCGGCGGCCTGGAGATCCGCCAGTTCGACAGCGGCCATTCCAACCCCACCTTCTTCCTATCGGCGGACTGGGAAGGCGGCGGCCGGCGCGACCTGGTGCTGCGCAAGAAGCCGCCGGGCCGGCTGGTCGCCTCGGCGCATCAGGTCGATCGCGAGTTCCGCGTCATCCGCGCGCTGGCCGGAACCGATGTGCCGGTCGCCAAGGCCCATGTCCTGTGTTCCGACGACAGCGTCATCGGACAGATGTTCTACGTCATGGATTGCGTGGAGGGGCGGATCTTCACCGATCCGACCATGCCGGGCCTGACGCCGGGCGAGCGGGCAGCCGTCTTCGATTCCATGAACGATGTTCTGGCGCGGCTGCACCGGGTGGATCCCGCCGCGGTCGGACTCGGCGACTACGGGCGCACGGGCCAGTACATCGCCCGCCAGGTGGCCCGCTGGAGCAAGCAATACGCGGAGCTGAAGACCGAGGACATCCCGGCCATGGACAAACTGGCCGCCTGGTTGCCCGAGCATGTCCCGGCCGAGGATCCGACCGGCATCGTCCATGGCGACTACCGGCTCGGCAACATCATCATCCATCCGACGGAACCGCGCGTGGTGGCGGTGCTGGACTGGGAACTGTCGACCCTCGGCCATCCGCTCTGCGACCTCGCCTACAACTGCATCGGCTATCACCTGAGCGATCCGCCGCACGGTTTCGCCGCGGTCGACTTCGCCGCCACCGGCATCCCGACCGAGGCCGACTATGTCGCCGCCTATTGCCGGCGGTCCGGGCGCGAAGGGATCGCCGACTTCAACTACTACCTCGCCTTCTCGCTCTTCCGCCTCGCCGCCATCGCGCAGGGCGTCTATCGCCGCGGCCTCGGCGGCAACGCCGCTTCCGCCGAGTCCATCAAGATGGGTAATGCCGCGCGCGAGCGGGCGGAACTCGCCTGGAGCCTCGTATCCTAGTCCGGAGTACCCAATAAGAAGGCCAGCAGGAGGAGACACAGACATGAAGAAACTGACACGACGCCAGTCCCTCGCCGTGCTCGGTGGCGCCGCGGCGGCACCCAGCCTCATTCCCACCGTCAGCGCGCATGCCGCGCTGCCGGAAGGCAATATCCGTCTCCTGGTCGGTTTCCCCGCCGGCGGCGGCACCGACGTGATGGGCCGCCTGATCGCCGAGGCGCTGAAGCAGCGCACCGGCCGCACCGTCATCGTCGAGAACAAGGCGGGCGCCTCCGGCACCATCGCCGCCGCGGACGTGAAGAACTCGCCCCCCGACGGGCGAACCATCATCTACATCCCTTCGGCCTCCATCGTTCAGAAGCTGACCATGGCGGACGTGCCTTTCGATCCGCGCAAGGATTTCGCGCCGCTCACCCTCGCCGGCACGGTGCAGACGGCCTTCTGCGTCTCCTCGACCCTCGGGGTGAACACCTTCGCCGAGTACCTGACCTGGCTGAAGGCCAATCCCTCGAAGGCCAAGTTCGGCACCACCGCGATGGGCTCCTTCACCCATTTCTTCGGCGTGATGATCGGGCAGGAGATCGGCATCCCGCTGGAACCGATCGCCTATCGCGGCGCGGCACCGCTGATGACCGACCTGTACGGCGGCCACGTGCCGGCCGGCTGCGGCGGCATCACCGACTTCCTGGAGCATCACCGCGGCGGCAAGCTGAAGGTGCTGCTGACCTCGGGCTTGAGCCGGGTGCAGGCGGCACCGGAACTGCCCACCGCAACCGAACTCGGCTATCCGAAGCTCAACATCCTCGGCTGGTACGTGTTCCTCGCCGCGGCCAAGACGCCGGCGCCGATCGTGGAAGCCTGGAACCGAGAACTGACCGCCGTGCTGCAGATGCCCGACATCAAGAAGCGCCTGGTCGAGTTCGGGCTGGACGTCGAAACATCGACGCCGCAGCAGTTCTCGGAGCGGCTCGACAACGACCTCGCCAAGTGGCAGCGCATCCTGGACAGCATCGGCTGGAAGCCCGCCTGATCCCCTGAAGCCCCGGCGCCGCTACACCGCGAGGTAGCGGCGCTTCACTTCCTCGTCGGCCTTCAACGCCTCGATGCTCCCTCGATAGACGATATGGCCCTTGTCGATCACCACCGCATGGGTGGCGATATCGAGGCAAAAGTGCATGTTCTGCTCCGCGACGATCAGGGTCACGCCCATGCCGCGGAGTTCGAGGATCAGTTCGCCGATCTTCTCGACGATGATCGGGGCGAGGCCTTCGCTCGGCTCGTCCAGCAGCAGCACGTCCGGATTGCCCATCAGCGTGCGCGCGATGGTCAGCATCTGCTGTTCACCGCCCGACAGCCGGCCCGCCATCCGCTTCTTCATCGAGGCGAGGATGGGAAACACCCGGTAGATGCGCTCCAGGCTCCAGTCCTTGCGTCCGCCGGTGCCCGGCTTGGCGCCGATCAGCAGGTTGTCCTCGACCGAGTGCTCGGGAAAGACCTGCCGGTCTTCCGGTACGAAGCCGATGCCGGCGCGGGCGACATGGTCGGCCGACCGCCCGGCCATGTCGGCGCCACGCACCTTCACCGAACCCCGGCGCGGCGGGGCGAGGCCGATGATCGCCTTCATCGTCGTGCTCTTGCCCGCGCCGTTCCTGCCGAGCAGCGCCAGAGACTGCCCCGGCACCACGTCGAGCGACACGCCGAACAGGATCTGGCTGGCGCCGTAGAAGACGTCGATCTCCTCGACCTGCAGGATGGGCGCGCTCATGCCGCCGCTCCCTTGGTCGCCGACTTGCCGAGATAGGCCTCGATCACCTTCGGATTGCTCCGGATCTCCTCGGCCGTACCCTCCGCCAGCACCGCGCCATAGGAAAGCACGCGGATCGACTGTGCCACCTTGAAGACGATGTCCATGTCGTGCTCGATGAAGATCAGTGTGATTCCGGTCTGCCGCCACAGGCGTTGCACCGTCTCGATCATCTGCCAGCGCTCTTCCGGCCCCATGCCGGCGGTGGGCTCGTCGAGCAGAAGCACCCTGGGCTCCAGCGCGAGCGCGAGGCCGATGTCGAGCAGCTTCTGGTCGCCATGCGCGAGATTGGCGCTGACGATCCCGGCCGAGCGTGTGAGCTGCAGCATCTCCATCACCGCGCCGGCGCGGGCCCGCACATCGGGCGAGGGGAAATGCGACAGCTTCCGCGTCTCCTGTCGCATATGCGCCTGCACCGCGGCCGAGAGCGCCTCCTCCACGGTCAGGGTGGGGAACAGGCTCGCCACCTGGAAGGCGCGGCCGATCCCCTTGCGCACGATGGCCCGCGGCCCGAGGCCGGCGATGTTCTCGCCCGCCAGCAGGATACGTCCGCCGTCCGGCCCGAACCGCCCGGTGATCAGGTTGAACAGCGTGGTCTTGCCCGCGCCGTTGGGGCCGATGATCGCGGTCAGCGACTTCTCGGGGAAATCCAGCGTCACGTTCCGCGTCGCCGCCACGCCGCCGAAGGACTTGGACAGGTCTTCCAGCTTCAGCATGGTCAGGCCACCTTCGCCGCGTCGGCGGCGTCGCGTTCGCTCCGGGCTACGGCCTGCCGCCGGGCTTCCAGCTTCTCGGCGATGATGTCGAGCACGCCTTTGCGCAGGCCCAGCACGAAGAACAGGATGACGAGGCCGAGCACCAGTTCCGTATGCGAGGTGTAGACCACGGTGACGTCGTTCAGGACGCGCAACATCACCGTCCCCAGCATCGGCCCCAGGAAAACCTTCGATCCGCCCATCAGGATCATGAAGATCGCTTCGCCCGACGTCGTCCAGAAGCCGAAATTGGGATACGCGCCGGAGACGAAAAGGGTCAACAGGATGCCGCCGACGGCGGCTATGCAGGCGGAGATCACGAAGGAGACGAGCTTGGCCCGGAACACGTCGATACCCAGGAAGGCCGCCCGGTCCTGGTTGTCGCGGATCAACCTCAGCGTATAGCCGAAGGGCGACACGGTGATCTGGCGCAGGATCAGGATGCAGACGAGGAAGCAGACCGTGCAGAAGAGATAGAGCTGTGTGCGGTCGGCGAGGTCGATGCCGAGAAAGACCGGACGCGGGATGCCTCCCATCAATCCCTGGTCGCCGCCCGTGAGCGGGACCCAGCCCAGGATAAGGTTGTAGATCATCATCTGGAAGGCGAGCGTCAGAAAGGCGAAGTAGATCTCGTGCAGGCGCACGCAGATCGCACCGATCACGATCGCGACGAAGCCGGTGAACAGGATGGCGAAGCCGAAGGCGAGCGGGATCGAGAACTTGCCCGACTGCATGGCGAGGCCGAAGGAATAGGCCCCGAGCGCGAAGAACATGGCATGGCCGAAGGAAACGAGGCCGGTATAGCCGATGAGAAGGTTGAGCGACATCGACAGGAGCGCATAGGCCATGCCGAACATGATGAAGTCGCGCAGCGCGGTCGACACGCCCACGAAAGGAAGCGCGGCGAGGACGATCAGGGCCAGCAGCGCCCAGCGCAGGTCGCGCCAGCGGAGCATCCAGGCAGAGGTCATGGCGGTCCCCCTCAGCGGTGCGGTCGGCCGAACAGGCCGCTCGGCTTGAAGATCAGGACCAGCGCCATGATCAGAAACATGATCCCATCGACGAAGAAGGGAAATCCGATCGAGCCGAAGGAGCGGGTGATGCCGAGTATGAGCGCGGCGACGAAGGCGCCGATGATCGATCCCATGCCGCCGATGACGGTGACGATGAAGCTCTCGATCAGGATGGAGAAGCCCATGCCCGGCACGATGGAGCGCACCGGGGCGGCGAGGGCGCCGGCCGCGCCGGCGAGCGCGCTGCCCAGGCCGAAGACGATGGCGAAGTAGAGGTTCACCCTGATGCCGAGCGCGGAAACCATCGGCGCGTTGACCGCCGCGGCGCGCACGATCTTTCCGAAGCGGGTCAGTCCGATCACGAGCCACAGCGCCACGCCGATCACCAGCGCCGCCACGATCAGAAAGAGATAGAAGGGCGGCACGACGCCGCCGAAGATGCGCAGGGGCGGCAGGCGGAATTCCTGCGGCATGCCCATGGAGAGCGAGTTGGGCCCCCAGATGATCTTGGCGAGATCGTCGAAGATGAGGATCACCGCATAGCAGACCAGAAGCTGCATGAGCACGTTCGATCCGTAGACCCGGCTCATCAGGAAGCGTTCGAACAGGATGCCGAGGAGCCCGACCCCGATCGAGGCACCGATAGCGGCGACGAAGTAGTCCCCCGTCAGCCTGTACAGCGTCAGCGCGAAATAGGCGCCGGCCATGTAGAGCGAGCCATGGGCGAAGTTGGTGACGTTCAGTACGCCGAAGATCAGCGTGACGCCGGATGCGATCAGGAACAGCAGCATGCCGATGATCAGCGCGCTGGTGCTCTGGGTCACCACGCAGCTCATCTGGCCGAAGCAGGCGATCAGCGCCTCGAGCTTCACCGCGAGTTCCCCCTCCCC
>VFQQ010001050.1_pt1 | contig 42743 bp, 74 predicted proteins | sample 3512341 | NCBI WGS metagenome assembly VFQQ01 (sample SAMN10412373, study PRJNA504923) | tailings metagenome | isolation source: Relicate 2 Philex TSF1 revegetated site | place: Philippines: Tuba, Benguet | collected 2017-08-29 | reverse complement strand
CTGCCATGCACAGTGCACCGCAGTTGGTGCTGTTCATGCAAGCGGTGCACCAAACAAGGCAGCTTCCCGGACACACGCAGGCTGCTACACCAACACACACCTGCGGCGCATGGGTGAGGGACTGCGGCGCGAGGGGCGCGGCGACCGGCTGCGGTCGTAGCTGGGGCTGCAGCAGGGGGGGCAGGAGGCAAGGGCAGGCTTGGAAAGGTGAGATGATGCAGCGACGCTGCTTTCAGGGTAGGGAGCAGGCGCGTTTTATTGGCTGCTACAGGTGTGCCAGCGCAGGTCCCCAAACAATGCAACTGAGTCCCATGCCACATTACACAGGGCAGCCCATAGATAACCTCTCACCTGCGCCGCCGCTCGCGGCGCTCCATGGACCGGCTGCGGCTGCGCCCGCGGTAGCCGCGGTCCCGGTCATCATAGCCCCTGCTTAGTGTGGGAGGGTAACACAACAGCAGCAGTAGCATGGTGAGGGTGAGGGCTGCAAGTGGTTGCAAGATGGACAAGCAAGGCAGCAGGCAAGCCAGCATAGCACTGCAAGCGGAAACAAGCAGCTGTGCAGCACTGTCGCTCGCGACGCCCTGCCGCTGGTCGCAGGCCAGTGCGCACAGCATGCGCTTGCCTGCCACGGTCTGCGTAGCTGCCGCCACCGCCACCGCCGCCGCCGCCGCCGGCCCAGCTGCCCTTGTTCACCACATACTCCACTGCAGCAAGCAAGGGCATTGCATGTTAGTTCTTGATGCAATTTGCCATTCTGGTTCACCCCAGCTGCCCTTGTTCACCACATACTCCACTGCAGCAAGCGAGTGCAGGGCGTGCACGTGAGTGTTTGTTGCAAGCTCCTGATGTTGATTCAGCCCTGCTGCCCCATGCACAGGCAGCATCACACCATGCAGACATGGCAAGTTGACCAGCCGACTGGCCTGTCTCCGCAGCAGGCAGGTTCAACCTTCCATCACAGCAGCATCCGCCCGCCGGCCCACGGCCACGCACCCACGATTTCGCGGCCGGCGATGCGGGAGCCGTGCAGCTGCTCGCACGCCTCCTTTGCGTCCTCCAGCCGCTCAAACTCCACAAAGGAGAAGCTCTTCTTGATCTCGCAGCGCTGCAGGGTGAGAGAGGCGGGGGTGGGAAGCTCAAATTACACGAAGGAGAGCTCATCTTGCCCTCGCAGCGCTGCAGGAGATATGATTGAGATGAGGTGTGTGGAGCTTGGGCACAGTGCAGCAGCTGAACACGGGGCACGCTCCATGTATTGCAAGCCCTGCGTCGGGTTTGGTAAGCGGCCTGCAGCCGCGCACACGCCCTGTGGCTGTCCTGCTATCCACAGCCCCTCTTGATGCGCCTGCAGCTCACCACCAGGCGGCCAAACTCCTCGAAAGCGCGCTCGATGTCCCGGGTGCGGATGGAGCGGGGGTCGAAGCCAGCCACAAACAGAGTGCGGTTGGGCTCCGCGCCGCTGCGCCGCGCCTGTGAAGAGAAGGGAGGGATGTGGTACAGTAAGCATGGTGTGGTGTGGCCGTGGGGTGGCCAAGAAGCAGTTGAGGTAACAGTGTGCAGTTGGGCTCTCCACCGCTGTGAAGAGCATGTTAAGAGAGGTGCAGGGACGTGATGCTGTGCTGCAGAGGCAGGCGGGCCGCCCAGCAGGCGATGCCAGCCCAATACTTGGCAAACTGCATGCCCTGCCGAGAAATTCGGCAGGGCCGAGAAATGCTGCGTCGGAGTAACAACCGGGCAGCACGAGGGCAGCACACCTTGCAAGTGACAGACACTGGAGCTCACCCGCTCACGCTCCCGCACGTTGGCGTCGTTCTTGGCAAACTCGACCCTCAGGCGGCGGCGCAGGCGGCCCCACTCGCGCCTGCAAGCGGATGGCGGGGGCAAAGCAGCGCGAGCAGTTGAGGGGCAGCAGTGCAACCAACTTCATGATGGGCTGCCTTTGCATGGGCTGAAAAAGTCACATGGCAGTGCGGCTGCCCTCAAGAGCGCCACCAGATCAAGCAGCATGCACCCAGATGCGCCTGAACGGCTGGCTGCAAGCGCGGCAGCAGCGCTACCAGGCAGTCTGTGCTCCCAGCCGTCTTGCACCCACTCGTGCAGCGCATAGCTGCTTGCTAGCAGGGGAGCGTGCAGTAACAAGGATCTAATGCAGTAACAAGGATCTTACCCGTCCAGCGCGTGGATGCAGTCCTCCGCATCGCGCTTGTCCTTGTAATACACAAAGCAGAAGCCTGCAGGGGACAAAAATTAAGCAGCAGGAGGGGAGGGGGGGGGGGGGGGGGGGGCAGAGAGGCGCGGAGTCAGGGTTGAAAAGTGCTGCAGAGAGTGGCGGAGTGCCATGCTGTGCGCGGCGGGCGCCTGCTGTGGTGTGGAGGCAGGTTCCCCAAGGTGGGCGAGGGTGGGCGGGGGGGAGTCAGTGCGTCAGGTGGGTGGGTGCACGTGCAGGCATCACACCGTGTGCAGGCAGCAGCGAATGACCTAGGGTTGGTGGAAACGTTGGCCCAAAGGGTTGCAAGCGATGCTTCTGGTCAGCTGGGTGCTGTTGGCTGGCGGTGTCAGGGTTGTGCGTTGGCAGGGCAGCGGCAGCGACCGACGGCAGCGTTGGCAGACGGTGGCACAGGTTGGCAGGGGCAGTTGCACGGTTGTGGCGCGTTGGCTGGGGTGGCCGGGTTGCCAGGCAGCCCGGTCACACGAGGGCAGGACGGCAGGAGGCCAGGCGAGCGAAGGCAGGCGAGGATGGCGGGATGGCAGGGATGTGCCCGTTTTTCAGCGGCCGAAACGGCGGCTGCCCGTTTTGGGGGCACGCCGCGCCGGCCCCAGGTGTGCGTTGCGGTTGGGACGTTGTTGTCTCTCAGGTGAGATGGCAGGGCAGGGTGGGGCTGGGCGGCTCCCGCAGGGCAGGTTGACAGGGTGTTGGACCGGTGGCAGCGATGGAACGTGGTGTCACCCGGGGGAGGGCGGGCAGAAGAGCGGCGACTGACCCGACTTGTACTCGACTCGGTCCACGTCGCCATACTTCTCAAACGTGTGCTCCAGCTCCCGCTCGCTGGCGTCATACTCGTAGTTGCCCACGTACACTGCGGCAGCAGGGGAAGAGAGGCGGCCAGCGGCGGTGAGGGAGCGGCGGCGCGAGTACGGGCGGCACCTGGGCAAGAGCAGCACGGGCTGACGGCGCTGCCGCCCGATCTGTTAAAGCGATGTGATCGATTTTCGGTGGGAAAGGCAGCCGGGGCTGTGGGGCGCGCAAAGCGGCGGAAGGGGCGCGGCTGCGTCGCCAGCAGCGCTGCGTGCGCTGGCTCCCTGCGGAACAGACGGTGCGCTCACCGGGCGGGATGGACGACATGGTGGCGGCCCCTGGGTGCCTCAGGCGCCGGTCGAGCGCTTTGGCAGGGGCACTACACAGCTCCTGGCGGGCCTACGGTCTGCCCGATGATCCAGCGAAGCTTGGCAGTGGTCCACGAAGCCTGCATATAGCAGCCAGGGGTCCCCAGCGCCGCAAGCACAGCCCGGCATGAAGAACTGGCGCCTTGCAGCGGCCTCCAGGCTCTGCATGGCATTGACACTGTGCATCGCACATCAATCGTGACATCGGAAGCGCTTGCCGAGCCAGCGGGAGCCTGGAGTGCAGGCTCGACTATGAAGGCCTGCATACACGTCCTGGGCGACGCCGGCTACGTCTGGGATGCAGATGGTGAGCCTGGAATCGTTTCGCATATGCAAACGCCTGCAGCAAGAGCAGGCGCCTTGCCGCCGCCGCCGCCGCCTGCTGCCGCCCCTCTGCTCAGCTCGTGTCACATGCCCAACACTGCGTTTGTGCTTGCCTCCTTACCCCCTGCAGTCGCTCACTGGCTGCGCCTGGAGTGCGGCATTGTGGGCGCCATGGTCGGCGGCGTGGCAAGTAAGCAGGCAGCACCTGCGTGGCAGGCAGCAAGCCTGCTGTTGCCGACATTGCCGACGTCCACCAAACTGCTCAAGCTTGCCGCCTCCCCTTGCCGCCACTCCACCGAGCTACCTGCCGCTCCACCGCTCCACCCATCACGCAGCCTTCAAGCAGCAGAACGCGGTGCATGGACTGCCGCTGGAGCTGAGTGCGGAGGAAGTCACGCTGGCGGTAGAGAAGGGGTGGGGCGAGCTGGCGCCTGCACTGGACACGGCCACACTGGCCGCCGCGCTGAGCGGCGGCGGCCGCAAGCGCGGGCGGCAGTCGGCGTTCCAATACTATGAGGATGAAGATGACTTGGACACCGACATGGCAGATGCAGCGGCGGCGGCGCAGCAGCAGCAGCCAGCGGCTGAGCCGACGTGGCGGCCGGCGCTGGCCAGCGGTGCAGCCTTTGTCATCCCCACCACACTGGCAGAGGCCACTGCTGCCAATGAGGGCCGCAGTTTGGATGGAGGACCGGATGGCGCGGATGGCGCGGGCGGCTCAGCAGCGGATGCAGCAGCAGCGGGCGCCGCACCCGATGCCCTCCCAGCAGCGGGTGCTGCAGAGGCGCCAGGCGTGGCAGCAGCGGATGCGGCAGCCGGGGGCACTGCGGCAGCCGCAGGTGAAGCAGCAGCTGGGGGCGCAGCGGCAGCAGCGCAATGGAGCTTCCCGGCCACCCAGGAGGAGCGGCATCGCTACTGGGTGTTTCGTGACCTGCACTCGAGAGGGTGCGCCGCTGCAACCTGGGCCTTGGTGGTGTGGGAGGGAGCGGCTGTTCACTGAGCGCTTCGATGGGATGGCACTTGTGAGAGCTGTGGATGCAGCCCGCAGCGCCTGCGCTGTGCCTGTAAGACGGGCGGCGAACCCGACGACCCCAGCAGGATGCTGCTGTCCGTTGTGCTGCAGGTATCGCCTGACGGGCGGCAGCGAGTTTGGGGCCGACTATCTAGTGTACCCTGAGCAACAACCCACTTGCAATTGTTGCCCTGCCTTGCGCCGCAGGTACCGCCTGGCGGGCAGCAGCAAGTTTGGGGCAGACTACCTGATGTGCCTGAACAACTGATCACAGAACTTAAGTTGAAACTGTTTTTGCTTCGAGTTGCAGGTACCGCCTGACGGGCGGCAGCAAGTTTGGGGCCGACTACCTGCTGTGCCTGAACGACTGCTCACAATAACTATTCTTGCGTCAACTTGCAGGTACCGCCTGACGGGCGGCAGCAAGTTTGGGGCCGACTACCTGATTTACCCCGGTGATCCCACCCTCTACCACGCCCAGTTCTGTGTGCGCCTGCTGCCCTACCGCCAGCCCATCACGCCTTCCATGCTGGCATCGGCCACGCGCGGGTCGCACCAGGTGGGGAAGAGAGGGAAATTTGATTGGTGTTGAGTTTGATTGTTTGTGAGGATGTGCATCCCTGCTTGCGTCGGCCATGCGCGGCTCGCACCAGGTGGGCAGGGATGTATTGGTGTTTATTTGGGTGCAACTGATGTGCCTTAATTTCAGGCAGGCCTGGCTCAGTGGGTTTGTTTGTTTGCGAAAATCAGGTTGGCAGCTTGTGCAGCATGGTGCCAACAGCTGCCCTGGCTCTTCATTGCCCTGCAGGCACGCAAGCACCTGCTGATTGCCTCGGTGACTGAGGATGCAGAGGAGGCTGCAGCAGGCGGCGACGCAGCAGCAGCAGCAGGGGCGGCATCCCAGCCAGCGCAGCAGCCAGAGCAGCAAGCTCAACAGCAGCAGCAGCAGGAGCAGCAAGCCCGGCAGCAGCAGCAGCAGGAGGCAGCAGCGCCACAAGGCCAGCAGGCTGAGCAGGCAGCGAAACCGGCATGCAACGGCTCCGAGGCTGGCCCGCTTGCGGAGCAGCAGCAGGAGGCGGGCAGTGTGCAGCTGGGCATACGGGCGAGCGGGGTGGGCAGCCGCGGCGAGCGATACCGCATCCATTACATGACCATTGGACCTGTGGAGGGCTTTGGCGGCTGATGCTGCAGCTGTTTGTGTCATGGCTAGGTGTCCAACTGCCTGTAAAAGTGCCAACTCAGTGCGCCTGCTTGTGTGATAGCGGCAGGGCCAGCAATGCACTGCTGTGCACAAACACAGTAAACGATGGCCCTTCTGGTACAATCAAGGCTGTGGTGCGAAATATGTACCTTTCTAGTGCAGCAGCCTAGTGCAGCAGCCAGCTGTGCACATGCTGCCTGCAGTCACGCCTGATGGCTGCCCTCCACAAGCACAGGCACATGCCTGCTGGCGGCAGCGTGCCATTACAATCAGAGCGCTTTGCAGTAGAAAGCATGCAGCACCCTGCCGTGTTGTGCTGCCTGGTGGTGCTGGCACAGTCGTGCCCAGGCGGCGGTGCAGCGGCTCATTGTCGCTTACAGAGCGGTCAGGACGGTCATGGTCAGGAGCACGTATGGGTCAGTCAGCCGTCAAGGTCAGGTTGAGCAGAGTCAAGTCGAGCAACAGAACAGCACAGAGCGTGAGCTGTGGATGTGAGAGAAGCGGGTTGGGAGTTGGGGGCGGCTGCGCGTATCAGAGGGCAGCCCATGAGCGGGGAGGGTCGGGCGGTAAGCAGAAACATTTTGAGGCAAGGGAATGATGGCACGAGCCGGGCCGGCCAGCGGCCGCGCTGAATCAAATACATGGCTGTCTGTCTGTTTTTGGAGATTTTCGGTTTTGGCGAGGGTTGGGAAAACTGGGGAGCGGAGCGAGAGAACGAGAGGGTTGGTGTTGTAACAGCCGGGGGTCAACACAGTAAGGTATTTTTTTAGGGCAGCTGCTTGGCGGTGATGGCACGCTGCAGGTGCGCCTTCCTCCTGCTAGCGCTGCCCGCTGGCTCGTGAATGTGCAAGCATAGTCCAGGTCAGTGGCAGCCAGCTGCCTGCAGCAGGAGCGGAAGGGCCAGGACAGAAGAGTAAGGGCACCACTGATGCAACTATTTACTGTCACACAAACAAGGTATGCTCCAGATGCCCATGCACATCATGGCAAGGCAACAGGACGGGTGTGCAGTGCTGCTGGGCCCTCAGGGCAAAGATTTCTCCGCAACGGTCAGGCTGACCGGCTATTGATCAGAATAGCGTATAATAGAATAGCATCACCGGGCGCGCAGCAGAGTGTGACGTGCAGTGGATGTGGATTGATGGGCATGCCGTGCATCGTGTGCAACCAAGCAACTGCAGTTCATGTGCACAGCCACAGCTGCTTACCGCGAGCAAGAAAGACGCCCCTCAGCGGCGGCCGCGGTCCCGATAGTCGCCTCGGTCTGCACAGGATGGCAGAAGGGTGGGCCCAGGGCAACTTGAGAGAGTCATGCAGCAACCAGGCACGATTGGAGGGGCAGTTGGGAGGCAAGCAAGAGTGAGTGTTGAGGTAGCTGGGGGAGGCTGCAGCAGCGGCAGCGCAGCATTGCAGCGCCTCGCAACCGCAGCAGCCGGGCTGCCTACCGAGCAGCAATGAGGGCGCAGAGGCGCAGAAGAGTGCAGAGGACTCCAGGCAGCAAGCAGGCGAGCACAGGCAGCAGCTGGGCAACCCACTGCAGAGGTCTTACCACCTGCCTGCCCCCAGCCGTGGTGCGGGGCAGGGCGCCGGGCGGCCGCGCGGCGGTGGGAGGGCGGGTGGGCGGGGGGCGGCGGCCTTGTGGGGGCAGCCAGGGGGAGCCAGCCAGGGCCACTGATGCATGTGATGCACTCAAGAAATGTGCGGACAGGAATGCAGCAGAAGGCTGAGAGGAGAGAGGAGGGCCTGCTGGTGAGCCAACAGGAGGGGAAGCAGCGGGTGAGCAGGCGTGGCAGTCGGGAGGATAGTGGTGGGGCCAGGAATAGGTTGCGAGTGCGAGGCCGAAATAGTGGTTGGGGGTTGTCTGGAAGCAAATAGGGGAGGCGGGGTAGCTGAGCAGGGTCAGCGTGACTGCCCTGGGCAGCAGAGGTGCAGCGGTTGGGGGGCTGTTGAGCAAGAACAGCAAGCTCGTGGGTGCGCGCATAGGGGCAGGGGTGGGCTCAGGGCCAAACAGAGTGTTGCCAGGTGGGCATGCATCGAGGCGTGTGCATACCTGTGTGGTTGGCTGGCTGGCTTGGATCCCCTGGCATGCTTACCCACGAGGTGCAACGCAGTGCACACGCTGAGGGGCGCAGCGTGCCCGCCGCCGCCACCGCCCTCCTGCCAGCGCGCAGCGGCCGCCGGCGGGGCAGGCAGGGTGCCTCATGCGGCCAGCGCAGCAGCAGCACGGGCCGGGGAGGCACCGTGTGCGCTGGGGCGGTGGGTGCCTGGAGAGAGGAAGGGCGGAAAGCGAGGGGGCCGGACGAGCAGGGGCGTAAGTGTGTGTGCGATATGGTTGCAATGGGGCAATGCAGGGGAAGGGCGAGCAAGGCATGCACCCCTGGTAGTTGAAGTGAAGCAGAAGGCATTGACAGACGACTTGAGGCTGACCAGAGGGTTGGTGGAGGGCTAGCGTGAATCGCCTGCCGATACGCCCCTCCACCAGCTGGGCTCCAACGCCACAAATCTGTAATCGCTAACTTCAGCCTGCCCTACCAAAACTGTTACCTGCCTGCCAGGGCGTGCGCACAGCGCAGCGCGCTGCGCAGCGCAGCCCCGGCAGCTGCTCCAGCACTTCCATCCGTGTGTAGCTGGGGGCAGCCCCCTGCTTGGGAACCAAGGGCAGCAAGGCAGGGGAGAGAACACACCTTCGCGGCGCCGATCGTCGTCGCGGCGGGGCGGGCGGCCAGCGGCGCCAGAGCCGGGGCGGTAGAGCGGCCGATCGTCTCGCCGCTCGCGCTTGCTAGGGCTGGGACGCCGTCCAGGGCTGCCTGGACGCCGTCCAGGGCTGCCGGGCCGGCGCCCGGGGCTGGGCCGCCGCTCGCGGTCTGAGCGGTCTGAGCGCCGGCGGTCCCGGCTGCGGGAGCGAGAGCGGCGCCGTGGGCTGCGGCTGCGGCTCCTGCTGCGGTCGCGGCTGCGAGCCCGCTTGGCACCTCGGCTCCGCTCGCTGCGCCCTCGCGAGCGGCTGCGCGAGCGGCTGCTGCGGCTCCTGCTGCGGCTGCGTGACTGCGACCGACCGCTGCGTTTTTCTGACGCCGTCCCATTGGCCGCCTGCTGCTGCTGCTGCTTGTCGCCTGCGCCGGAGTGAGTAACCGACGGCGCTCCGCCGTCGCTGGTGCGAGCAGCCGGCTCCCCAGCTGGAGCAGCTGCCGCCGCCGGCTGCTCCGAAGCGGGCTGCGAGGGCGGCGAGCCCAGCGGCGTGACTGCCTGCGGCGTGCTCGCCGGCACCTCGCCCTGAGAGGAGGCGACTGCGGCGGGCGGCGGCGGCGCGCCGGCGCTGGGCTGCGCTCGCGGCTGGCTGTACAGCTCACAGAGTGTGGCGCACACGTCATAGACCTGCTCGTCCTCCACTTCAAACAGGTGCCACCAGGGCGGGTTCTCAGGCAGCGGGATCTGCAGGGGTGGGAAGAAGGAAGGGCGGGGTGGCTGAGCATGGCTGAGTTGGTGGCTGGGAGGCAGGGCGACCTTGAAAGGCAGCGCAGTGCTGAACAGCGGTGCCAGCAGGCAGAGGGTGCTGACTGCCCGGCACGTGGCAACACTCATGGGTGCGCAGCTGGTTCCAAGGCCGTCCACAGCCCAGCACCGCAAGAGCAGCAGACCAAGACGCGGCTGAGGTTGGAGAGCTTGGGGCTGGCGCTGCAGATGCCATGTGCAGCCAATTTGCAGCAACAAGTGCAACCAAGAGCAGCAGCGCAGGGGTGGAGAGAGCGCACCTTGAGCTTGCGTGCGGCGGTAAAAATGATGCCGCAGGCCACCGCCTCTGCTCGGTACGTCACGCACAGCGGCGTGCGCAGGCTGTCGTTGGCCATGTTCCACGCCTCCTGCTGCAGCGCGCGCTGCTGCTCCTTGCTGCAGGGGAGCGGCAGGGCTGGGAGGAGCATGAGGTGAAGGGCTGGGAAGCGTGCTTGCATAGCAGCAGGGAAACCGGACGCCGCACCCAAGTAGGAGGGCAGCTAAGCAGCTTGGCTGCTTGGGTACGCTGTCGAGCGGCAAGCCGTTCACACCACCACCGTTATCGCAGGCCGGCGCTTTGCAGCACGGCCTCGCAGCCGTTACACTGCCCTCCTCACCTCTCGGGGTGCTCGACGGTGTCAAACAGCAAGCTGAGCCATGATAGCCATTTGCAGAGTAGAACAGTGCAGCAGCCACCGCCCCAACTGAGCGCTCACCTCTCGGGGTGCTTGACGGTGTCAAACAGCACCATCTGGCAGTAGTTGAGGATGAAGCGGTGCGGGTGCTCCACGTGCACCACAAAGCCAAAGGCGCGCAGCATGTGCCGCTCCGCCTGCACCGCCTCCTGCTTCAGCATGTCGTAGCGCTGCGGGGGAGGGGCGTGGGGAGCGCAGCGCAGGCAGCAACGGTTAGATGGTTGTGTGATAGGCAAACCAAGCGGGATTGAGAAGCACGCTGCCTGCCCATGCCCTGGCTGTTGCAAACCAAACACAGCCCGGTCCACAGCCCGCTAACAAACCACGTTGACAGCCTCACGCTGCCTCACCTGGCTGTAGGGGTCCATGATGGCGAGCGACTTGCCCTCGCGCCGCCGCGTGGCGCGGTCGACCACGCGGATCACGTCCCGCAGCGTGAGGCGGTTGGGGTTGTCGATCTCGATCACCTCCTCCAGCTTGGCCCCCAGCCAAAAGGCGGCCATGGCCACCACCTGCAGGCGGTGAGGAGGGTGGAGCGAGGGAGGGGCAGCGGTTGGGGGCCGCCACATGCGCCACATGCAAGCGGCGCAGGTTGCACGTGCTGACGGTTGGGACGCTGCGGGGACGAGCGGCGTCAAAGCAGCCGGGCCGCGGTCCCAGAGCCAAGTGTCACAAATGGCCAGCAGCGACCACGAGCAAAAGCGATCACTAGCAAGCAAGCTTTCGACACCGTCCAGCCTTCCTTTGCAGAACCCCGCGGAGCACACCCACCTTGGGGTCGAACTTCTTCAGCGAGCGCTTGCAGTAGAAGCGCTGCACCAGGACCTGCGCCGTGGCCGCCACGACCTGGGGCAGGCGCAGCAGCACGGCCGCCTCGGCCACCACATCGGCGCAGTAGTGGCGCAGCTCGCGCTCGGCGGCGGCGGTGATGCCGTCGCGGCGGGAGGGGCTGGCCTCCTGCTCCCCCTTGGTGAGGTAGAAGTTGTCCAGCGAGCCCAGCAGCGTCATGGCGGCGCGCTAGGGGCGGCCAACGGTGCCGGCGAGGGGGCCCCGCTGCGGGCCGCTGCGGGCCGCGACCGGGCGCCGCTGGGGATGCTGGGCCCGGGTCGCTGCTGGCTGCTGGCTGGCGGCGCTTGGGGCGGAGGTGATGGGTTGGGACGGTGCCTGGGGAGGCCTGCCAGCGGCTCGGGGGCCTGCTGATGGTCGATGGCGACTGCCAGGGACGGGTGAAGTGGCTGCCGGGCGCTGCCGGCGGCATGCCTATGCCAGCGCAGCACGCCTTCTTGATGTCGAGCCATCGGGCCGCCATTTCGCGCCGCCCATCGCTCCACAAATCTCCGCCGCCATGAGCTGCTTCACCATGGCGCCCCTGCGGGCGGCCCTGCCCCGCGCGAGCGTGCAGCGGCCGCAGCAGCAGAGGCTGGCGCTGCCCGCCTTCAGCGGCCTGCGGGCCAGCAGCAGCATGCCCCAGCAGCTAGCAGGTGGGGCGGGCGGGGCGAATGCGTGGTGGGGCCCGGGAGGAGCCCGTGCTGCCGGCCGCCCCTGCCTGCGCCTACCGCTCCCACACCCTCACACGATCGCCCCCTGTGCATGCCCCGCAGCGGCGGAGCCCAGCAGCAGCAGCCTTGCGGCGCCGAGCAACGGCGGGCGGGTGTTTGCGATGCGGCACGGCGTCAAGGGCGCGCGGCTGGGCCGCCCCGCGGACCAGCGCAAGGCCCTCATCCGCGGCCTGGTCACCGAGGTGCTGCGCCACGGCAAGATCACGACCACCAAGGTGCGCGCCGGGGCGCGGCAGCAAGGGAGGAGGGGCCGCCGAGCGGCGGCATCGCGAGGCGGCGGGTTCCAGCCGCATGGGCAGTCATGGGGCAGGCTGGCTGCGCTGACGGGCCTTTTTCAGGCAGCGGAACGGACAGATGGGCTGAGTGCCAGCCAGTGGTGGCAGCAGCGGCATGAGTAGGTAGCCGGAGGTGGCACCGTGGCAAGTGCAGCAGCAGACCGCTGGCGGTTCCGGCATGAACAGAGGGCCCTCCAGAGCTGCAGCGCTGATTTTGCAGCTCGGCCTGCAGCCAGACTGGACACAAGCGCTGCCGGCGGTAGCGGGGATGGGAGCCAGCCACACCAGCACAGTCGGGCGGAGCTTGCAGCCGGCGCAGCTGCCCACAGCTGCCCCGCCGAGCTGCTGCTTCCCTCTGCCCTCCCCACCCGCCATGCCTGCCTGCCTGCTTCACACGCCCTTTGCTGCTGCTGCCACTCCTCCCTCTATATTCGCCGCAGACCAAGGCCAAGGCGATCCGCAAGTATGTGGACAAGATGATTGGTCTGGCCAAGGAGGGCACGCTGCACGCGCGCCGCCAGGCCCTCGGCTTCATCTACGACCCCGAGCTCGTCAAGAGCCTGTTTGAGCAGGTGTGTAAAGATCCTGATGGTTTAGAATTGTTTGGTTGGTCAAGTTGTGTCTAGTTGTTGGCTGGCATCTACGACCCCAAGCTCGTCAAGAGCCTGTTGAGCAGGTGCGTAGGTTTTGACGTTGCAGGCGGGCCCACATTTGCACTCCAATGTAGGCATGTTCAGCAACCTCTACTTGTTGCCTTTAGTTGTGAGCTCAAGCGTTGTAGAGTCCTCTTCACACTGTTTGTGGCTGCGCTTGCACATGCCGCTGCTCCTTGCCACAGCCGCCAGCCACTTCCGTAGCTCCAGCCCGTGTGCAGCTGCCAGTGCGCTTCAGCAGCCTCCGCAGCAGCGCCCCTCACCATCCACACTCAGCTGGATGCAGCCCCACCAACCTCACCTCGCGCCCTGTCCTGCCTCCCCATGTGTGCCCCGCAGGTGCCCGCCCGCTATGGCGAGCGCAACGGCGGCTACTGCCGCGTGAAGGCTGAGATCCAGCCCCGCCGCGGTGACAACACTGAGATGGCCACCATTGAGCTGGTCTAAAGCAGCTCAGCTGGCCTGAACAGCTGGCCCTGACTGGTGTCTGCCACGTCAGCATGCACGGCATGGCCGCCGCTCAGCGGGCCCAGCGCAGACGGCTGGCCACCTCTCAGCCGCTGCCGCCGCCGCCCGCGGGCTCATGACATTACAATGCAGCCCGGCGGGGCAGGCCCGCCGCCGCGGATTGTGCGGCCGCGGCCTGCGCACCTTTGCTTCCTGCTTCCTCCCTCGGTTCTTTCGTTCACACACACTTCACATGCCAATGCGGTTGGGGCGGGCACCCCCAATGTAAGGACCCGCCCATGAAGTTGCAGTTCCATGGCAAGGCAGGCAAATCAAAGCAAAGGAGGCTGGCATGCACTTGCATTTGGCAGTGCGATCCGCCTGCTGCCGCCCATGTTGGCTCGCGCCATCCCACCCACATCGCCCGCATTGCGTGGCGTTGTGCAGTCGGGGTCATCTCCTGCGTCTCGGCAATTGATCATGGCATCCGCAGCGGTCGTCCTCACGCCGGGCGCTCGGCTCGCCGGCCGCCCGAGCAGTCAGGTGTGCCACAGAACCGCCGAAGCTGCTATAATTGTGCCATAGACGGTCAGAAGCTGACGCCATGCCGCTCTGCTGCCGTGCAGGCGGTGCCGCGGCCGCGGACGGTGGCGGCGGCAGCACGGCGGCAGCAGCAGGCAGGCAAGGGATTCGGCAAAGGCACACCACCCACAGCCGACGCGCCGCAGCAGGAGCAGCAGACCCAGCAAGATTTGGCCCAGCAGCAGCAGCAGCAGCAGCAGCCGGCGGCAAGCACGGCGGCGCCGCCAGCGCCGGCTGCGCTGCAGGAGGGCAGCGCTCCGGCAGCAGCCCAGTCTGCCGGGCAAGCCCTGCCAGCAGTCGGCCGCGGCCGCATCTTTGCGGTGTGCGCCCAGGTGTCGGTTCTGGTGGCCACCCTAGGGTTTGTGCTGCGACAGGTGGCGCCAGCCATCTCACCGGCTGTTAAAGACGGGCAGGGCGAGGCGGTCGAAGCGCTGCTCGATTGTGAGTGGGCAGCAGAGAGGTGCAGGGGGAGTGAATGCACAGATTATGCAGGCAGTGCAGGCAGTGCATGGAACCTTGACATCATGATCCGCGTGAGGGTGCTTCTGCCGTTTGACCACTTTCTGCACCTCTGGCTTGCAGGGGCCACGCTGCCGGGTGCCGGCCAGCTGGCTCTTGCAGTCGCCGTGGCAGCTGGGGTGACTGCCGCTCGCACCGCCCTGCTGGCGGCCTGGCCAGAGTTCAAGGAGGCCAGCGACCGCTCCAACCAGCAGGTGAGTTGTGTTGGGCGGCTGTCCTGGCGCGTCCTGGCCACCCTATGGTTGCGGTGGCAAGCGCGCCTGCTGGCTTCCCTTGTATGTATCCCCTGTATTCCGTCCTCCTTCTGGCACGGGCTGCTGCTGCTGCCGCTGAGGACATCGCGACTCAAGCACACAGTCGGAATGGCAGCTGCTCAGCCCTGCCTGCAAGCCTGGTCAACCCACAGGTTTTGGCCCCGCTGGCCGCTGCCGACTTACTTTGGGTGGCGGCCCTGCCCGCTATCAGCGAGGAGCTGCTGTTCCGCGGCGCCCTCATCCCTGCAGTTTACCCTGATTGGTGAGCGGTGCAATGCAAGCAGACCTGTCGGTTTGTGTGGATTTTTAGGCGCGGTATGCTTGCAGACCTGCTGCTGATCCCGCCTGGTGCAGCGGGCTGTGTAAGCTGACCTTCGGTCTACACTGACTGCTACAGCTGGCATTGTAAGCAGGCCTGCTGCTCACTAAACAGCGCTGACTTGCGCCCATCTCCAATGCGTGTGCCTGGCACGCCCTGGCTCAGCACCTACCATCTTGCATCCCTCGCCTGCAGGCGCGGGGTGCTGATTGCGGGCCTCGCTTTTGGTGTGCTGCACAACAGCGGCGGGCGCAACCCAGCCTTTGCTGCGTGGGCCTCTTTGGTAAGAGGAGGGAGGTGTTGGACATTCTGCTTGCAATGCGGCCCTGAACTGTTGAACCCTAAACACTCAATTGCTGCCAGGTGGCCAGACAGCCCTGGGCATCACCCATCCACCGGTTCTTTCATTGCCTTGATAGCAAACTCTCCACACGCCCCCCACCGGTGCCGCCGCAGGTCGGCTGCGCCTATGGTGCTCTGTTCCTGGCCACAGCGTCGGTGGCCTGCTCTGCATTGGCCCACAGCGTGGCCAACATCGCCTCTGGTGCGCTGTGGCGCGCGGCCAACCCTGGCGCCGGCGGCAGCGGCAGCAGCAGCTGAGCAGTGGGTGCGTCGGTGCGGGCGGTTCGGCCCGTTCATGCTTGTGCTCTCATGGCCATGCCCATGGAAACAGTTGAGGTTACACCTGCTTGCCTCATGTAGCAGAGGCATGCGCCAAATGGGTTGTGAGAGACAGTTCTCAAAGAGTGTGTGTCAGGTCAGGAAGCCGGGGAAAGAAGGCTGGGTGGCTAACACTACGGCTGCACTACAGCATGGGGTGTTGCCATGCATCGTGCAGGGGTGCAAGCGCCGTGCCTGTGAGGGCTGCCGCTGCTGCTTGCAGTGCTTGCATCGCCGCTCAGCGAGGCATGGCGCTGCGTAAAGCGGCCCGCTCGCTGCCTGCGGGCTCGCTGGCTGCTGCTGCTGCTGCTGGTTGGCGCTGCCAGGTGGCAGGCCTCAGTTGCTGGTGCCGATGATGATCTGCGGAATGGGTAGAGCAGACAGCAAAAGACTCAGCTGCAGTGCACACAGACACCACCTTGCAGCACAGTAGGGGCAGACTGCCGCCTCCATTAGGTGTTGCTGTGTTGCTACACGCAGAGCAATGTCAGCCCACACAGCTGCAGCGTGTGCCAAGCCAGGCCAACCAGGCACAGCGCCAGGCACAGTGCAGCAAGCGAGCGCAAAGATTAGCACCTGGTTGATGGGGATGAAGATCACCTGCAAAAACGAGGGAGAAGGAAGGGAGAAGGCGTGAGCGGCCATCGTGCACAGCACTGTCGGAAAATTGCGGAGGCGGCATTGCCCCGCCACGCCTACAGGGCACACTCGAGCGTATTGCGCTGCAACCGCCGGGGCAGCAAGGCGGCCAACTGTGGCCGGCCTTCAGCAGCGACGCCCACGCACAGCCCAGCAGCAGTGAGGCGATGCAGGGCGGCAGGGCAGGCTGTCGCAGTGCCTCTTGCCTTGACCAGGAAGCCGATGAGGCCCACCGCCAGGAAGCCCACGCCCGTCAGCCGCGCCACCTTGCCAAACTCTTTCTGCGGCAGCAAGTAGGGCGCGAGGGCGGTTGGCAGGGCGGCGGCGGCACCGAGCGCGGGTGCAGGCAGGAGAAGCGGCGGCTAGCCCAGGCCCTTGGCTGCTGATCTGCTGCATTCTGTTGATCGTCTGCTGCCCGTCCAAAAGGCCTGGCGAAGAGCGATCCAGCCGCAGAATGCCCCGTGCGTGCTGCCGTTGCGGGCGGCTGCCGCCTGCCGCCGCGGCTTGAGGACCAGCACACTGGGCGCGCTGCTAACGCCTTGCAGGCTGCAACCATGATCGCGCCAGCCACCCAGGTGCGCGCCAGGCGGCCCGACGCGGCGGGCAGCTTGAGCGCGGCGGGCAGCTTGAGCTCTCACCCGATCCGGCTTCTGGCACCGCTTGACCAGCCTGCGGATCACGGGTGGGAGGTGATGGCGCGGCTCGGCAGGGGCCAGGGGCGCTCGGGATGGCCGGCCGCAACAGCGGGCGCTCCCGCCCCTCCCGCCCTTGCCGATGGGATCGTCCAACGCACCGGATGCTGTTCTTGGTGAACTCCTGCAGCGTCGCGCTTGCGTTGTCCATCGCTGCGGCTGCTCTCCCTCTCCGCGGTTCCAGACGAGCTGCCCGCGCTCTGAAAGCTGCCACGACAAGTCCCAAGATCGGCTGCAAGGCCGCCAGGGGCGTGGAAGCGGCATGAAGGGCTGGCGGCACGACGCGGCGGCGCGGCACGGTGAGCGGCCTCCTGCCACCGAACATCGCCTCTGCCTACATCTGCCCCACTACATAGCGTTTATTATAATGTGCAGGGATGTCTGTACCTTCCAGACCAAGCCACCCCACCAGCCGCTGCACCCGCTTGAGTGCACGACACTGCAGCCGCGCAGCCATGCACCCGACGCCTCTGCTCTTCTTTGGTGCTTCGCTTACAGCGAGCACAAGCTGCTTCATTGCATCAGGATTGAGGGCAGCATGGGAGGTGAGGGGACGAGAGCGGGGCCTCAGGCCTGGGCAGCAAGTGACGTGGTTCGTTTGGTGGGTGGGAGGGCGGCCGGAAAAAGCGGGCCCCGCCAACACAGGGCAGCCGCGCGGCGCTTAGGGACAAGGGCAACAGGATGGAAAGCACACATTTCAATGTGCGGATACACGGCGGCAAGTCAGGTGCTTATCGCAAAGTAAGTACTCGACAACACGGCCAGGAGCTTGGGAGGCGCAGGGGGGCAGGCGGCCCGCAGGATACAGCGGCAATGCGTACAAAGCAAAAAAAATGGGAGCTGGGCAGAGGCGACGAGGGGACTAGCAGCGCACGAATGTGCAAAACACGTCAAACGGAAGACAGAGAATGGAAAATACACGGGGCGGGACGGCGCGGGAGGCAGCTGGGCGAGCGTGGTTGGATTGCTCACTCGGCGCCCGTGCGCCGCTCCGCCGGCGGCAAGCAGTGGTAAGCGGATGCGCTGCACAGAAAAACTGGCGCCGCTGGCAATGTTGGGTTAGGCGAGTGTCAAAAAGCCGGTGGCTGCGGGCTGCGGATGGTGCAGTCTCGCCTGGGCGTCGGGCTGGTGCCAGCTCCGGTTCCGCCGGCGGTGCCGGCAGAATTGGTGGCCTGCGGGGCGGCGGGGGGCGTCGCAACCGATTTAGATCTGGTCGGAGGCCACGGAATGGGGCTTGCAGCGGCGAGCGGGCCCTTGCACGCTGAGGTTGAGGTGCTCCCTTACCCTCAGCCACGGTGAGCACTGGAGGGCAGGCTGGCAGGGTCGAGCATGCTGCGCCCGGACATGACGCTCCAGCCCCACGCTGCCGCGCAAAACAGAGTCGTGGAGCCCACGAGCGCCTTGCCGCACCGCTGACGCAGGAGGGAGACCGGCATGATGATGAGGTGACTTGCAAGACCAACTGGAGGTGCAGGAGATAGCGACCAGGGCGGTCAGGGACGGCAGGCCATGGCTCCTGTGCGTGCTCTCGGGCGCTTCATGCTCGCGCCCCTGCCTGCCTCTACTGCTGCTGAGGTTGATCATGGCATCTGCAGGCCAACTGGAAGCAGAATTGCGCAGCCGTCTGCGCGCACAGGCCGGCTGCTGCAAGGACGGGCGGGAGCGCAGTTCAACCTCTGGGCGCGGCCCCGGCATATGCGTTTCGATCAGGACCAGGAAGCCCAGCTGCTGGCTCACACTCGTGCAGACGCCTCAGTTGCCTGCTCCCAGTGGCCTGGAATGTATAACACCACAGCACTTTGCCGCTGGTGCACCAGCCGGGGAGCTGCACTTGTGGGCAGCCGGCGGCAGCTGGTGGCAGGCACAGCAAGGCGCCCTTCACGCTTGCCTTCCCTGGTTCCGTTTGCACCATGCCCGTGACAATCACTGTGCAACCAGCAGTTTCTTTGAGGACCTCACACCATGCGGACTGCGTCGACCACCTGTTGCCTGCTGCTGCTGGCAACCAGTGCGCTGGCCACGCATGGCGCTGATTCACCTTTTCCGTCCCCAGCTGCTTCCTCCCGAGCTGCTGTGCCTGCCCCATTCCAGCTGACTGGGCCTTCGCCACTCCGTCCGGTCGGCCATCCGACCCACCCTGCGCCCTGCCATGCAGCAGGCCGCAAGCTGCGTGGTTATGGTGTGACTGGAGGCGCCGGCGGCTATCCCACCAGTGCAACGAGCGAGGGCGGCGGCACGGGCCCCCTGCTGGCCACCGCCCTGCGCTGGCACAGCTTCCTCGCCAGCAGCAAGCAGCGCATCCGCTACAATGCCACCCTGGCCAGCGAGGCTGGCCGCTAAGCTCATGCCACCCTACGGACTTGCAGTAGTTGGTAGTGTCTAGTATCTTGTTGTCGGCCCCCATCTGCCGCCAGTTTCACCCGACTGCTCCCGCCCGCGGTCACCTTGGTTTGCATGTTGTGCCTCTGCCTCCCCTGCTTGCATGCTCTGACTGCGTGTAGCTATGTCAGCATGCGTGCTTTGCAGCCGACGGGCGCAACCACATACAAACGCTTCCAGCACAGCTGGGGCGCAGGCGCGAAAAGCAGCCAGCACATTAGTGGACGATGCTTCTCGTGCGCTGCCACGCCTCATGTGCGCTGCCGCTTGGCGCGCCGCCCGCTGGTCTCCTCAGACAGGGCAGACTCCAGGTGGTCCAGGGTGAAGCCCTCCTCAGAGACCTGCAAACATACAGCCATGGGCAGCAGGAGGCAGCAATGTCAAGAAGCGACGTGCAGGCAGGAGCACGCAGTCGCATCTGCAAGGGTGATCCAGGGTGAAGCCCTCCTCCGAGACCTGTGGATATATAGGCAGCACGAGGCAGGGACTTGAAGGGGTACGAAAAGGCAGGCAGGAGGGAGGCAGCGGCATCTGCAATGGTGCTCAGCAAGCTCGCTGGCCAGTGTTGAAACAGGTGAGCGAGCAATCCACATGCAAACCAGCCAGTACGTTGCTGTGCGCATGCCATCCACTGGTTTGTTTGCACATGCATGCCAAGCGCTCATCAAACGATTGCTCACCAGCTCCACGCTACCCTCTTCATCTGAGCTGTCCTCCTCCTCGCTGCTGCTCTCCTCCTCCTCCTCATCTTCCTCTTCCTCTTCGTCTTCATCCTCCTCCCCTTCTGCAGCACAGCCAAACAGAGCTGGACATAAGCAGGGCAGCGGCGCGTCATCATACATTACGCCGCCTACTTCACTTATGCAATTCTTGCTGCCTGACATCCCACCGCACCCACCTGCGCCCGCCTCCGCGGCTGCCCCGCGGCTGCGCTTGCTGCCGCCCGACCGCTGCTGCTGCTGCTGCTGCGAGCCGCCCTCCCCTTCCTCCTCATCCTCGTCCGAGCTGCTGCTGGGGTCAAAGTCCTCGTCCTGCAACAAACAAATCAAAAGGCAGCCGCGGCAATGAACTCTCGCCGTCATTGCAGCATCACCTTGTGGATAACCGTCACCCCGGCGCATGTAGCAAGAAAGCAGTCAACTGCCGGCGCATGTGGTATCTGCAGAAGCAAGCAAATGCATACCTCAGGGTCATCTGAATCCTCATCCTCCGCCTCTGCTGCCGCCCCGCGGCTGCCCTCCTCTCCCTCCTCCTCTCCCTGAGCTCCATCCTCCTCATCCGAGCTGGCAGCTGCGCCCAGCGGCAGCCGGCACTTGCGCAGGTAGTCTGCAGCAGGGAGCAGAACGAGCCAGTGGAGTGAATTAGCATGCAGATGGGCCTGACAGGGCCTCGAGCCAGTTAACCTAGCCTTTGGGGTAGCAGCCGCGGAGGTTTGTGCTGAACAGCAAATGTGCAAGGGGCGACGCAAACCGAGCAGCAGCGCTTGCATGACCCACCCTCGATCGCGGGCGCCTCCTGCCGCGCAATAAACGTGAACTCCTGCTGCTTGCCGCTGCGGAGGAAGGGCAGATGGAAATGAAGCAGGCGTGAACAGACGCTGCTCCCACATCTCGGCAGTACAGGCGCAAGTTCCATGTCACGGGTGGTGCAGGGGCAGCGGCACACTTGCTAAGCTTCTTGAACAGTTAATTTGGGGCCCCACATTTGATACATAGATCCAAATCAAAGCTCCCCACCTCTTCAAGTGCAGCACCATGTCAAAGGTGGAGGATGCGCCACCCGCACGCATCAGCTCCACGCTGCGGATCGCCGAGTGCGGCAGGAACATGGCGGGCTGCACAACAGAGGGGAGGTGCGGCAGGAACATCGGCGGAGAGGGAGCCATTTGGGCGTGGCACTGCTGCAAGCCCAGACAGCCCTAATTGCTGGAAAGGGATGGGTGCAGGCTGGCCGGGGCCATGCAGGCGCGGCAGTCAGGCCGCACGGCATAGCAGCCGGGCCGCACAGCAGGGCAGCTGGGCCGCATGGATAGCAGCAGGGCAGCACAGCATGCCAGCCGGGCCGCACCGAGTCCAGGAAGCACAGGGCGGTGGGCAGGGGGTACAGGAAGCCGTCCTTTGCTTTGACGTGCGCCCGCACGCCTGCAAGGACAGGCCAGGACAGCCGTCAACAGGCAGGTGGGGCCGAGCAGGCGAGACTGGCGATGTGATTGCAGCATCAGCTAGTGCATTGCTAGTGCATCACAGCGTGCAGACAGCCGCTGCAACAACATGTCGCGCAGCAGCCGCCTCTAGATTGCCCAGGCAAAGGGCGGTCCACATGCAACCGGCCAGTCAGGCCACGTCAGGCGGCAGCTCACAGCACAGCAGGCAACAGCACAGCAGCGGGGCAGGCACCTGCGGCCTTGTTCGCCGACTGGAAGTAGGCTGCGTCTGGGCTGACAAAGCAGGTGGGGTCCACTCCGTTGGGCACCGCGCTGCATTGCAGGAAAATGAAGGGTTGATGGCAACATGGATCAGGCTCTGGGGTGGGCTGGCTACACTGGGCTGGTGGGGTTTGGGCCCAACCCCTAGGCCGGTGAGTCAGCCAATTGCCAGGGGGCACTGCCTGCAGGCAACACACTGACCATGGTATGGCGCATTAAAGCCCAGCAAGGCTCACCCCAGCGCCTGGCAGAGCACCACGGGTGCGGCGCCTTGCAGCCCCCCGCCGCCCTGTGGGTGTGCCACATCCAGCTGCAATTAGAGGGCATGTGAAGGCAAGCAGCTCAAGTAATCGGAACTGGTGCAACGGATTGCCGCTGCCTCCAAGGTGCGCCACATCCAGCTGCAATAAGAGGAGGGCACGTGAAGGCAAGGCAGGTCGAGTCAAGTGTTGGTACCTGTGCCGAGGCCACTGCCTTGGGATGCGCAGCATCCGACCACTGCTGCCACAACAAACTGATGCATGGCAGAGCGGCACGATCAGATCAGGCCTCCGCGCGTCCGTCTGCAGCCCACCTGCGCGTCTGCGGTGGTCTGGATGACAACTGCGGCCAGCTGCGTCTTGCCGTTCATCACCTTGGTGTGGTCGCTGCACAGGGAGTGGCTGAAATGTGATTGAGCAGTTGAGAGCAACTGACCGAAGATCCGTAGCTGCGGCAGTACTTGAGGCGATGCTGTCTGCCAAAAGACGCAGGGCTGCTGACCACACGTGCGGTGCACGTGGGATGACTTCTTAGATGCTGTGCAACTGGTGCGCAACAGCAACCCTCGGTAGCAGCCGTACCCTGCTGATCATCTGTCAAACAAACGTCCAAAAGCCAGTGCGTTGCTGAGCAGCCGCACCTGTCGATGTGCAGGTACAGCAGCACCTTGCCCTTGGTGTCTCCGGGGATGCTGTCAATGATCTACACGCAAGGGGAATGCAAACGGCGAACAAAAGCCAGGAAATGAGCCATTGCATGCAAAACTGCGTGCGCTTGTGGCAGCCATGCAACCATGCAGCCGGTCGCAGCAGCCCGGATGGCACCGTGCAAGCAGCCCCAGCATAGACAGCGTGCCAGAATAGATGGCTAGCACGGCAGCAGAGCTCACCGCCACATGCTTGATGGCTCCATACGGCACTGTGATATCGGACTTGGCGGTCCGCACCAGCAGTCGGTCTGAGAACAGCGCCAGCTGCTGCTTGCCCCTGCACAGGGATTGGGCACACAGGCAGGAGATGATGGACGGAGAGCGAGCCTTCTGTCACCCGTGCCAGCAGCCCGTCTGCGCCGTTGATCTCCAAACTGCAGCTGTGACAGGGTTCAGTGGCATGCCAATGTTGCTGCGCACCTGGGGTGCAGGAAGGACAGCCCATCCGCCACACACAGCGCGCTGTCGAGCGACTGCCGCTCGCCACCTGCCGCTGCCGCCGCGCCTGCTGCCGTGGCGGGTGCGGGTGCAGAGCCGCCCACCGCTCCGCCCGCCGCAGCTGGCTTGGCTGTGCCGCCGGCGCTGCCGCTGGCTGCCAGTTTCTCTCCGATCACTGCTGTGATGAGGCTGGGGATGTCTGAGTTGGCAAGGGAGGCCGACTCGAGAGCGGCCGCCAGGCGGGCGCCTGTGGGGCAACCCGCCACCTCCTTGCGAAGCGCCTGCATGCCGCCGCCGGCGTTCTCAGACATGCCAGGAGCGCAGGGGTGCAGCGCTGCAGGGGCTGGACCGGCGCAGCGGCTCGGCTGGAGGGGCCTGCGGAACGGCGGCGGCGAGGCGGGTGGGGACGGCGGCGGCAGGCAAGGTCGGCGGGCACCGCGATGGCGTGTGGACATCGCCTAGCATCGATCCGCGGCGACAGCAGGCCCAAAGGCAGGCGGCAGGCGGCGGCGAGCGCAAACTTGAACCCGCCCGAGCAGCTGCCGGCGCGCAAAGCGATCACAACAATCACGCCATCATCGCACCTCAATCAAACAGCTGTCGCGGCGCCAGGACGCGACGCTCCAAAAGGACGGTCGGGCGCTGCTTCCAAAGGCCACCAGTGCTGAACAAGCAATGTACAATGCAATTGCAGAGCATAGGCCATGGCCGTGCGGTCCGTCTGCTCAGCAGGCACTGCAGCTGCGCTCTCGGCCCGCCGCTCGCCGCCCTCAGCTTTACAGCCGAGAGCAACTTTGCACGGCCAGATGCAGATGAATCAAATGGATGGCTGGAAGCAGGGTGCTGCTAGCATCTGTCATGAATGAGGGCTTTTAGCGCCGCTGTTGCATTCGCCCTGGCCGTGCCTGACTGCCACGCACTGTCCGAGGCTCACTGGGACTGGGGCCGCACAAACTTGAGCAGCATGCGGCAGTAATCGCGGTGACCGGGCCAGTCGAGCTTCTGCGGTGAGGGGAGGAGCGAGGTGGTAATGCCAATGTGTAACGTGACTTGGGCGCAATGTGCAATGCGGGCTAATGTTGCGTTCTCGAGCCAAATGCCGGCGACTCGAATCCGCCAGCGAACAGGCACGAATACTTCCCAAGGAACAGCCGCGTTCCCACCTGGCATTCCGTGGAGCAGTAGTAGGCCGTGGTGCATGGGCAACGAAGCAGCCCCCCACCGGTCTCATCAGGGCCGGCGCCGCAGCGGCCGCACATGCGCGGCGCTTTGACCCGCTCCGTCTGCACTGCTGCCTCAGCAGTGGGAGCCGGAGGGGCCGCCGGCTCAGCTGGCAGCGCTGCGGCCGCCGCCGCAGCATTGGCCAGCAGGGCACTGCACGCCTGCGCCACCGGCGCCAGGGCAGCCATCAGCTGCTGTGCCGCTGCCAGCGAGGAGTGCAGGGCAGCGGGGTTGGGCAGGCCGTCGGCGCTCGCCGCAGCTGCCGCTGCCGCCGCTGCGGCCGCCATGCTGCTGAGCTGTTGTGCCAGGGGGGGCCGCCTCAACTGCATCCTCAACTTCCGCAGCAGGACCCGCCGTTGCTGGTTGGGCCGCTCCATTTGGCGTTGCTGCTGTGCCCTGCAGCCTCCCCAGCGCCCCTGCCTCAGACGCAGCTGCTTGGGCGGGGGTGATGGGGGCCGCAGAGCAGGCTGCAGCTGACGGGGGCAGCCCCACGACATTCCACTCGTGCAGCGGATAGTCAACATCGACTGTCTCTGCCGAAGTCGTGCTGCTCAGCTCTGCTGCGCCATTGCCATCTGGCCCGGGCAGCTGGGGCGAGCCGTTGGCTGCAACAATGCCATCGCCCTCGCTCCACTGAGGGCTGCAGAATGGTGGGGGGACGCCTTCTGGCCCAACAAGCTCTGGAGACCCATTGCCGCTACCGCTGCTCCTGCTGCTGGCGATTGTGACGTAACCGCTGCTGGTTGCACTGTAGCCGCTGCCGGATGGAACGCTACCGCTGCTGATGCTGCTGGGCAGGCCCCGGTCAGGCACGCTCGTGCCCGCCAAGCCGGCCTGGTGCTCCACTGCTCCCCCTGCTTGGCCTGCAGCATCTGCCCGCCTGCCCGCCTGCCCTGCCGCAGGCGAAGCAAGCTGCTCCTGGGCAGGCACATCCCCGCTATCTGCTGCTGCCAGGGAGCCCCGCACGGCTGGCACGGCGGCTGGAGGGAACAGTCGCCGCAGCCACGAGAGCGGGTCCGACGAGCCCTGCGGCTGCCGCTGCTCCTCGCCTCGCTGCTCTTCCGCTGCACGGCCCACGTGCTCCCGCTCGCCCTCCGCATGGCCAGCCTCCTGCTCCTCCCCTTCAAGCTGCTCTGCGTCCTCGTCGGCATCCTGCTCCTGCTGCTGCTGCTGCTGCTGCTGCTGCTGCTGCTGCTGCACCTGCTGCTCTTGTGCCTGCTGCGCCTGCTGCTGCCGCTGCTGCTCCTGCTGCTCTTGTGCCTGCTGCCGCTGCTGTGCCCGCTGTGCCTGCTGCCGGCGCCATCGCGACAGCGAGACCAGGCGCACAGGACCCTGCCTGCTGCCAACCTGCCCGCTGGCCCAGTGCGCACGAAGCGCTGCCTTCAGCTGCGCGAAAGTTGTGTCCACCGGGCAGTTTGCCACCTCGATTGAGCCCCCTGCAGGGCAGAGGCGCGGGAGAGGCATGGCCAGCCTGAGAATGGCGGGCGGGAGTGGCACAATTGCTAGCTGCAGGCAGGGCCAGCATGTAGTACAGTATGAGCGATGCAGTCTAGGTGTGTCTAAGGCAGCAGCAGCAGAGCAATTTCCTGCTCGCCTGGGTGCACGATCTCCAGCAGGCGGTGTGAGCCATCCTGAGAGGCCTTCATGCCTGGAACCGCCCTCAGCAGGGCCTTTGTGCCCTCAGACTCTGTGCCTGACTTGTATGTTGTCACTGCGGGCAGAAAGGGAGTAGCAGCAGGCGCACGTGGCCAATGCTGCCTTGTATCGCCAGCAAGCTGGGCGGGTGCGGAGCGCGGTTGGAGCAGCAGCTAGCAACACGCCAGCAGCTGCCCGATGCTAAACGTATCGTGCACAGTCAACAGCACAGGCATCATGCGTGGCCGCACAACCACATAACAGGGGATGACAATCAGCTTACGGCTGTTGGGATGAGACACATGCACCGTGTCATAGTTGCGCAGGTAATTGCCCAGCGGATCCTGTCAGGAGCCGGAAGCAGGATGCGAGCAGTTTGGCTCTCCGCCGCACAGCTGATTTGTCCCACCACAGGCTACATACCGGCAGGCAGCACACAATGTGCCTCCATACAAACAGCAGCTGCGCTTGCATGGAAACACTTTGCACTGCCATGGTTGCAGCGTGTGCTGTGCCACCATGCAGCAGCAAAGGCACTAGGGCGCGGCAAGGGCAGCAAGTCGCGGCACAGGCAGCGCACCAAATCCTGAAGCCTGCGGCCCCGCACAACAAGGGTCATGGCCCGCGCCGGCCTGCCAGCGGCGTCCACCAGAAGCTGCTTGAGGTGGGCCACCTGCAGCAATGCTGGATGCAGCAAGAACTTAGCGATGCTGACAGACGGGAGCAGCAGCTGCTTGAGGCACATCACCTGCAGCAGACAGTGCAGCAGTAGCCGTCACCGTCAACACCGCCGCAACAGCCCTTCGTGTGCAGCGCTTGCTCGCCTTCATGCCGCCGGTGGCTTGCACGTGTGCCTTTGTTCCGTTGAGCAGCTGGACAGTCACCGACATTGGGTCGCCCAGCGGGCCTGCAGCAGCAGTGGAGGCACCACGTACAAACGTTTGCCATTCCAGATCAACCGAGCCCGACCGCAGGGCCAGGCGCGTGCCCCCGCACGGCACATCACGAGCTTTTGTTCATGCAACGCATCCCACCCGCAACCGTACACCAGCTGCAGGTGACGTGACCCATTGTTTGCAGGGCGCTGACAACAGGGGCTCGCCTTGCAGCATTTGCAAGCGCCAATCGGGCGTGACGCCCAATGCGTGCAGCGTGGCATCATTGGGCAGCAGCAGCTCCTGCTCCGCTGTGGACACGTCCTGAGTGCAGGCAAGCAAGGGCAGGTACACCGTTGGCAGTGTGAGGCGTGCTGGCCAGCACGGCAGGCACACAGTGGACAACACTGGCACAGCCCACCATGCCACCCGCAAGCAGCAAGCAGCTAGTCCGGAGGGAGCCGTGCAGGCTGCTGCCAGGCGCCACAGCGCCGTTGCTGGAAAGGAGCTGGATTAGGACGGCTACAAGCAGTGCATGTGGAGCAGCGGCCCACCCACAATCCAGCACACAGGCAGCCCAAGCCCTGTCAGCTTACCGGTGCAGGGTTGTGCGCGAGCAGGACCATGTGGGTGGCCGGAATCCCAAGTGCATCAGCTAGCACTGCCTTGTATTGGGCCACAGGAATGTGCGGCCGTGCGGCCAGGTGTACTGTTGGCAGGTGCTCACCGCAATCCACACTAACCTGCAAGCAGTACCCAGGCAGGGTGCGCCGTTGCATGGCTGTGCTTCAACTGAGCATTGGGCGGCGTGTTCATAGAAGCACGCATGCTTGCCGGTGCAGTATGCACAGTAGCCGACCCGAGGCCACAGCCACAAAAAGCGCACGTGGGCATGCACTGATTGCTACCGCACAGACCGCAAGACCAGCACCCACCATCTGCTCCACGATTGGCCAGGCACGCACTGTGAGGCGCCCCACCCCGACAAGGAATGGCATGGCGGGCACTGCGGACAGAGGCGGCCGCTGGTCCAGCAAGCGGCGCTCCCGGACCTGGCAGTGGTGGCAGCAAAAGGCGGAACAAGCAGAGGGTTGAGAATGCCTATTGGTTGGAGGGCCGGCTGCCATCGCAGCAAAAGGCAGCGGGGCACATGGTTGGGGATGGCTGGAGATTGGAGCGCAGGCTGCTGTCGCCCTGACGACGCGCGGGAGCAATGCAACCCGCAATCCACAGCAAAATACGCATGGCTGCACAAATTGCACGACCTCAGAACAGCAGGAAGCTGTCGACAGGTAGAGCTCAGGCAGAGCAGTACCAAGCGCACCTGCAGGAGGATGGGGCCCTCGCTCTCGCCGAGCGAGCCGCCAGTGGCAGCTGTGCTGGGTGCAAGGAACACCCGGTGGAATGGACCTGCAGCAGCAGAGGACCGCAGCAGCGCTTGCAGGCACGTTGAGCTGTGTGTGGAGGCAGCGGGCATGGAGCAGAGGCGGCTGGCGGTTGTTGTTTGCAGCATGTCGGGCAGGAGCGTTCAAAGCGAGTGCAAACAGGCCGACCAGCATGGCGCTTGCCTGGTCCGCTCACAGCCATGGTGTACAGCGGTCGCATGGCCTGCAGCAGGCAGGTGCAAACGGCAGCAATTGTGGGTGTCTTGGCTTGGGGGGTGAAGTTGGCGACCGTGGTGAACCCAGCTGCGCTTCGTGCCTGCACAGACCCGCTCCTGAGATTCAGCCGCAGCTTTGCATGGCCAAGATCCCACCCGCCAGCACCCAGCTGTGGCCCCCAACTGCCAGCACCCAGCTGTACCTCCCCCATCCGCCAGCACCCACCTCCACATCGTCATGATCCAGCTCGATCCAAGTCCCTTCATCCAGCTGCTCCTCCAGTGCGTCTGCCACGTCTTGCAGCGTCTGGCACCCGGCAGGCACGTCCACTATGACTGGGCGCCGCTGCCCCGCCAGCTGTACCGGTAGCTGCATGGTCTGTGCGCTGGCGGGCTGGGGTGCAGGCCGGGGCAGCGCACCCAGCGGCCCCGACACTCGGGCCTCGCGCTGCCGGCGGCGGTCGGCGAGCGGCGGTGACGGCGGCCGCCCCTCAGGCCGCCCCTCAGGCGGACTGCGGGCCGTCGGCGCGCCAAACCGAGCCTCGGGGCGCCAGCAAGAGCGACTGCAGCGGGTTTGCCGATCGCTAGACGGCCCCTGGGCGAGGAGCCCAACCGGTACAGATGAAGCCCTTCTGCTGAGCGAGTTGCGGAGCTATATTGATCGATTCAGGGCACGCACGGTTCAGCCCCGATCACCGGGAGCAGTGCTGACCCACTGCCAGCTCATGCGCGCCCGCCGGCGTCACGCCGTGCTCGGCTGCTGCCGCAGGCTCATCCCTGCCATTGTCTTGCCTATTCCGGTTTGTGTTCCACTTGCAATCTAGAGATTCCATCCGTGACGGATGTTGTGGGGCAAGCGTGGTAGACGCATGAGTGCTGAAGCAGAGGACGGGCGGCCACTGAGCGGCCGGCCAGCGTTGAATGGAAACAGGGGTGATGACAGGGTGCAATTGGCACTGCGGGGTGCTGTGTAGGGTAGAAAGGAGTATGAATGCAAAAGGACGAACAAAGGGGAGCGAAAGGAGCGAGCAAAAGCACGTGCCAAGGGTTTGGGGGTGTGGCGGCAAGCCACCATGTGCAGGCACCGGCACAGGAAAAATGCATGGGGGGATGGGTTGCTGCTAGGAGGCTGCGAGCCCGGTGGGGCCCGCGACTGCTGCTGTTGCTGTTGCTGCGGCTGCTGCTGCTGCGGGGCTGGCCTGTCATCAAGCATCAGTGACCACCAGCGTTGCCCGCATGCCGGCCGTGTAGTGGTCGTGCACCTGCAACAAAGGTTGGGGCGGTTGGAAGGCAGCGCATTGTGGTGGTAAGCCGCCATGTACGCTAGGCATGTGGCTCTATTTGCAAAGGCACAGCGCCACTGCCGCCCTGCCTCAGCCAAACACCACAGGAATGTTGAGCCCAGCAACCCCCTGCTCCTCAACACTGCTGTATCGCTAGCAGCAGCACCCACCTGGCAGTACACGTCCCAGCGGCCCGCCGCCTGCAGCTGCACATCCACCTCCTGCACCACCGTGGGCATCAGCTCCGCGGTCTGGTAGGTGGTCGACTTAGTGCGCAGCACCTGCAGGGAGGGGAGTGGGGCACTCGAGCATTAATAAAGGTGCATTGTAGCTGGACTGGTAGGCGGTAGGTGGTTGACTTGGTGCGCAGCACATGCAAGGGGGGGGACGCAGGGTTGCTTCTCGAGGACTTTCCTCTGTGGCATCATCCTGCACAGGTGGCAAGGCAAGGGCCTGGCGCGCCGGCCAGCTGCCATTGCACGCCCAGATAGCACCGCCCCGCATGTACCATGTGCGCACCTGTCCCGCAAAGGCGGGGGAGTGCAGGTCGGCTTCGGAGCCCATGCCGATGAGTACAAAGCGAACGTTGCTGCCGCGGGGTGCCTCCAGGCCCGGCAGGTTGCAATACAGGTAGCCTGCGGAAGAGGAACACAGAAAACAAGATTTATTGAGATGTAGCAGCAAATCAAGGTAGGCAGGCAGCTCTAGGGGCGCCTCCAGGCCCGGCAGGTTGCAGTACAGGTAGCCTGTGAGCAGGAGTCGGGAGGTGTAAAGTGGAGCGCGATCAGGAGTGATGTGGAACAGAGGCAGGGAGGGCCAAGCCGCCCAGGCTGGGCTCGGCTTGGCAACAAGATGCAATCAATTTCACAGCTGTCTGCCTGTCTGCGCTGCCCCTTGGTGCGGCCAAATGCCAATGTGAAAACGAGAAGTATGAAAGGCCAACCCACCGTTGACCACGTGCTTGAGGTTGGACTCTCCCCAGGTGGGGGTGAAGGTGGCCGCCATGCCCACGCCCGCCGCCTGCGCAGGGACGGAGCTTGCGAGACTTGTGAGCACAGCATGGCAAGGCGGGGCCAGCAGCTGCAAGCCCAGCATGTAAGGTACGAAGACGAACGCGGCCTGCAACTTGCATGCCACAAACAGGCTGCCGATCTGCCTCCTAACCAGGGCCTCAGGCCTGCCCCTCTCCTCGGAGAGGCTGGAACACAGTCAGTGGCCGCACCTTCATGCTGTCGCAGCAGCGGAAAGACACAAGTGCAGGCCACGACAACTTGTCAAAGTCAATTCCAGCCTGCCCTCTACAGGAAGCGGGCCGCACCTTCATGCTGTCGGGCAGCAGCGGCGAGGCGCCCTCGTCCAGGATGGTGAACAGCAGGGGCACGATGGAATCAACGCCCTGGGGAGTGCCGCTGGCACTGCAGAGGAAGCAGGGAGGTCCACCACTGTGTCACAATGTGCTGCGTGACCGCTGAGGCAGAAAGCTGGGACTGGGCTGAGGCTACGCAGGCATGCCACCGATCCTCAGGCCCAGCCGATTGGACCCCACTGCGTTGTGCACCCTTGCGGACTGACCAGCCAGTGTTGCGCGCACCTGTCCAGGGCGCCAGGGGCGCCGATCACCATCACGCCAATCAGGCCGGCGTTGGGGTGGCCCACCAAGTCCACAGACGAGGTGTAGGTGTAGGCAACAGTGTTCAGGTCGCCCGGCCCAGGCCCAGCGCTGCAAGCCAGAAAGGGGAGCAAAAGATGGGGTCAGGAAGGGAAGCAGGAGGGGAAATGTAGGTGTAGGCCACAGTGTTCAGATCGCCCGCAGCAGGCCCAGAGCTGCAAGTTGAGAGGGGGAGGAGAAGGCGGGGTGAAGGGCGCAGCTGATGGGCGGCAGGCAGACGAGGGGTGGGTGGGCACTTTAGCTTGACTAGAAAGCAGCCCTAACCCAAACAGCGCCCAATGACAGCCCGCCTGGCAGGCACGTAGTAGCGCAGAGTGACCGCCTCGCCCGTGGCCACGCTTTGAAGTTTGACAAAAAAAATAGCTTGAGACAAGAGACCAGCAATATCCCACCTGGCAGGCACGTAGTAGCGCAGGGTGACGGTCTCGCCCGTGGCCACCGGCGCCTCGGCCTCAATGGTGCCGTTGGCGCCGCCCTCGCCGCCCGCGGGCAGCAGCTCCAGCCCACCGTCAGGCATGAAGTTGGCGGGGAAGGGCAGCGAGTTCTGCGGAGGGAAGATGAAACCGAGGGATGGAAATGGGGGGATGGGTAAGAACAGTTGCTGCGACCAGCGTCTGATCGGCCTGCCAACCCAGCGTGCACCCCGACATTGTTGCACGACCAAGAGCTAGTCCACCCCAAACACATGTTCAGCGCACCTGGAACACAACCTCCAGCGTCTGGCCGACCTCGGCAAACAAGGTGGGGCCCAGCACGCCCTGGAAGGCGGGGGCGGCCACCTGCAGGGCGCAAGTAGTGGAGAAGGGCAGGCAGGGTGGGCGTGAGGCTTGCCGCTGGCGCAATGGCAGGGGGCTGGCGGGTGCGTGAACTTGCACCGCACTGGCGGCAACAGGCGCAGGGCACGTGGTGAGGCGCCCGCAGCACCAAGTGTCCAGGTCATGGCGGCGGCGCACCCGCTGGGTGAAGCGCGCGTCTGTGTACTGGCGGTACACGGCCTTCTTGTAGACCGAGCCCACGGTGACGTTGGTCTTGGCCACAAACACCTCGGCATCGGGCCTGCAGTGGGTTGGAAAGGAGGCGGGTGAAGGAGGAGGCAAGGTGAGTGAAGCACGCTCCCTGTGCATTCAGCCGGCTGTGCCCTGCCCGCTAGAAGCATGTGCAGGCGCTAGCTCAGCATGCCCACAAATCTCCGGCAAGCCTGCCCGCACCCCAAAGTGAAGTTGGTGCAGGCGTCCAGGCCGAGGGGGGTATAGTTCCAATCCGCGAGCTCAGCATGAACAAAACAGCGCAGATCCAAACCATGTACCAAATGAACCATCAGTCCTCACCCAAAGGTGGAGTTGGTGCAGGCGTCCAGGCCGAGGGGGGTGTAGTTCCAATCCGCCAGCTCAGCGCGGATAAAGTAGCGCTTCACAGTCGCCTCGGCCGCGGCCTTGTTCTGCTCAGCGGCCAGCTCCGGCGCGGCGGTGACATTGATCAGGGCGCGCATGCCTGGCGGGGGCGGGGGTGGGGTGAAGGGGATGATAGAGTGTCAGGGTGGCATGCCCTGGTACCCATTCGAGTTCCTAGCTGCCCTCCCAAGTGCCCCACAGCTGCCCTCGAAAGTGCCCCACAGCAGCCTCACCCGCGCTGATGTGGTCGGCCACGCGGCACTGCACCAGGCTGAGGCCAGGGTTGGACATGACCACATCAACCGAGTGCATGGCGCCCGGCATCATGCTGCAACATGGGCAGAATGGGAGGTGGTGCGTCAGCGAGGCAAGAGGGCCAGTTGGATCAGTGCGTGAAACCGCCATCATGCTGCATGGGGCAGGACACCTAAAATGACATGCGAACAATGACAACGGGAAGTGGTTGCATTGCAGCCTCGACCCGGCATAGGACAAGGGGACGCTCAGAAAGGCGTACACATGCTGCTCACCCAGCTGCGGCGCGACGCTCCCGGTCCACCAGCAGCGACTGTCCCACAAAGTTGGGGGTGTGCAGGTCGACTGAGGGGCAGGAAAGGAGAGAGGGACGGTAAGGGGTGAACGGCGGGTGTGAAAAGGAGCAGGGAGGGAAGCTCAACAGCAAGCAGGGACGTGGCGGCACCAGCTTGCAAGGCCGGCATCTGTGCTTGCAAGCCACCGCATGACAACACATCAGCTGCAAGCTGCTGGCGAGCTCGCCCTCGGTGCCCAGGGCCATGCCGGGGAAGCACACAGGGGCAGTGTTCCAGGACCCAAGAGCAGGACTATTATCAACCCAAAAGCATTGCTACATGTATGTATCCATTTTGTGCCTCACCCTCAGTGCCCAGGGCCATGACGTGGAAGCGCACGATCTGGCCCTGGGTGAAGTTCATGACAGGCATGTTGCAGTACAGGTAGCCTGCAGGGGGAGGGTGAAAAGTCAACAGCAATGCATTTGGTTGGAAGGCAGCCAGCTACGGGTATGTATCGGCAAGTCCTCTGCTCAGGATCAGTGCACGGGCACTGATCAGGCACAGGCTTGCGTGCAGGACAAGCAGCCTGCATCCTGCACTGCCCGCCAGGCAAGTCATCAGCGACTCAAACACGGCAACACACCGTTGATGACGTGCTTGAGCATGCTCTCCTCATAACCCTCCTCTTCCTCCTCCTCAGACTGAAGCTGCCGCCCCGCCAGCGCCTCAGCAACGGCCCGCGCCATCAGGCGGCGCCCGCCCGCAGCAGCAGCACGCGCGGCCGCCGGAGCTGGAGCGGCAGCGGTGCCGGTGGTGGCAGCGGCGGTAGCGGCAGTGGTGGCGGCGGCAGGGGCTGCTGCTGCCTTGGCGGCCTCGAGCTCCTCGCTGGCCAGGGCAAGGGCTTGGTCGGAGGTGGCCTTGGAGTTGAAGTTCTCCTCAGCCACTGCCTCCCAGGCTGCAGGAGGGGCATGGGATCAAATGTGTTCAGTAAATTGGGGGCTAGGCAGCCTAGCAACGTGAGCATTGGAACAGCAGGTGTAAGCTCGTTTGAGCCAAACAGGGCTTGGCACTACATCCCTCCTCCCCTTCGACGCCTCACCGTCAATGCCAGTGAAGCCCACCTTCCGTGCATTCACATTTTGGCACACGCAGATTGTATTCTCAATCAACACAACGCGTAGCAACTCACCATCAATGTCGGTGAAGCCCATCTTCTGCGCGTTCACGTTGGCGTACAGCGAGGCCACCTCGTTGTAGACCGTGAAGAACAGCACGATCTCCCTGCCAAGGCACAGAAGTTGGGAGCCTGGTCAGCACGGCAAGCAGCACCGGGCCCCTGCCTCGTGCCATGCTAACCCATGGCACTTGCATTCTCCACAAACCAACCGTCCACGGCCTTAGCGGTCAGCTCGTCCTTGCCTTCTAGACACCAACACTTTGCACACACATCAAGCTCCACTACAAGCAGTGCCGACTGCGCCCACCTGTCCACGTCCTTGGCGGTCAGGTCCTCCTTCAGTTCGCCCTTGCGCCCAACCACAATGGCGCCCGTCAGGCCCGCGTACGGGTCGGCCACCTCGTCTGCGGTTGTTACATAAAAGATGCAAGGTCACAGCACGTCGAGAAGCGGGTGGGAACCTTGTTGCTTGAATGTACCGCATGTATGTATGCAAGCACATGGTGCCTGGATGGGGATGGCCAGCAACCCACAGCACAGCTCCATGTAAAGCCCCTTTCCCCCCAAACCCTGCACTCACTGTTGTGGGAGTGGTACATGAACAAACCCATGGGGCTGGCGCCTCGCGAGGCTGTTCAGCCTCCGCAAACTACCCACAAGAAACCCTTTTGCTCACTGTTGTGGGAGTGGTACATCCACAGGATGGTGGAGGGGTCCTGAGGGCCGGGGCCCGAGCTCTCAGGCACCTGCATGCATTGCGCAGGTTGGCAGGGATCACAAAAGATGGCAGGGCACGCGAGGCGCTCCAGAGCGGTAAGCTGAGGGGGATGCGCAGCATGAGAAGCCTTGGCAAGGCGGCAAGGGCGTTGGGTGGACGGGCTGCTTAGCCAGGGCTGTCGCCGCGGGGCATGCCAGGGGGGACACCGCTCGAGTGTTCATGCGTTTGAGACTAGACACACAAAGAAACTCACGTGCCAGGTGTACTTGTAGGTGGTGCCTGGCTTGACAGAGTCGTCCGCAAGGTCATCGCCTGCACAAGTGAAAGGTAGGAGCAGGCACGCTATGTGAGTCACGCAGCAAACGGGCAGAGGCAGGTGATGCAGCCACGCAGTCGTGACCCGCAGGCCAACTTATGCGTATGCAGGGCAGCTTGAATGCATGCGCACTGATGCCTAGCCACCCGCCTGGAATCTGCACCGATAAAATGCCAGGTAAGCGCTCACCCATGGTGCCGTCAAAGTAGGGCTGCCGCTGGTCAGCCAGCCGGTCAGCTGGCCACCCACATTCCCGCTCACAGCTCTGCTGTTGCCACACTAGAGTACGGCTGCAACCAGCGCTCACCCATGGTGCCATCAAAGTAGGGCGAGCCCTCGGAGCTCTTCAGGTACGCCACGCCATGGGGGTGGATGGTCACTGCAAGGAGGGGGGTCGTACAACAGGGGGAGGCTCTCAGCAAACGATTGCAAAGGAACGCGTCTCAAGCCCCGCCCCTGTTGCAACCCACCCGGGGACCACACGAGAGTGCCAAGTCCCGCCCTGTGGCAACCCACGCGGGTAGCACAGAAACGTATCAAGCCCTGCCCTTGTTGCACCCCTGGTGTAGCGCAGACTGCTGAACATTGCTAGAAACAGACACTGCGTCAAGCCCTGCCTCCATCTTACTTACCCGGGTAGCGCAGGCTGTTCTTGAAGACCACCTCGATTGTGTCGCCGACCTCGGCGCGCAGCACGGGGCCCAGGTTGCCCTGGTACTCGTCTTGCTCGCTGCAAAAAGGAATATGGAAGGGCAGCTGGGCCGGCTTGGAGCGGTGCCATTGAGCGCAGCGTGCCACTGTGGCTAAGCACTCTGCTTGTGCGCTGCACGCTTCAGCAGGACCTGCCATGCGATCAGACCGTTAAGGTACGCAGCTGCCCACCTGCGCTCCTTCTCGGTCTTGAACGTGTCGTCGGTGTACTCAATGTAGCGTGCCTTGGTGAACCTATTTCATCGTAAAATGGAACGAGGGGAGGGGGTAAGCGCAGGCAATACACAGGGCGTGCCTGGGGCTGTGCCAGCCAAGCCGAGCTGCGCAAGGGGGAGGGCAAAGCGGCAGCCGCCAGCCAAACATGCAGCATTAGCACCCACTTGCTGCCAAGGCTGAGAGTGCCGAAAAAAGCAATGGACGTTCACTGGATGTGCCACCAGTGCAAACACCAGCAGCAGAAGCTCACTTGCTGCCCAGGCTCAGGGAGTTGGCCACGGTGAACACAGCCTGCTCGGGCGTCCAGGGCACCGGGGCACCGCTGCAGTAGTCCGCGCCACGCGGCGCATCTGCAGAGGCAGATGATCGAAAAGTATGGGTTAGGCTGCGCAAGCACTCAGCCGACAACAGAGCCTGTGCACAGCGACGTTGAAAAGACACCACAATGCCCATTCACAGCCTTTGAACAGCCAGTTCAGCCAACTCACAGTCCCAGGTCTCCTCCTCAGCCTCAATGTAGTACCGCCGCACGGTACCGCTGTTGTCCTTCACGCCCGCCAGCAGCGGCAGCGCCTCGTCCCGCTCAACCATGTACATGGCCTGCAAGGAGCCAAGCGTTTTGGTCAAGATAATCAGGTGAGAGGCAGAGAAGTGGATTCGCTGCTCAACATTCACATGGCCTGCGGGTGCAAGGGAGGAAGAGAACAGAACTATCAGTTGCAAAGCAGGATGGGAGGGCAGGATGAAAGGGCTCAGCGCCAGCAGAGGGTGCCGCGCCCAAACCCTGTGCAGGGCATGGCATGGCCAGACCAGCCGACAACCAGCGGTTCAACCAGTGAGCGCCAAGAGGCAACAAGGCCGTCACTGACCCAGTATTGGCCTCCTCACCTTCATGCCGGCATTGATGTGGTCGCCCACGTGGCAGTGCATAAGCCAGAAGCCTGCAGATGCAAGGGCAGCGCATCGGGAGCAGGCCTTAGCAAGGTGTCGGCTCATGACCATCACGTGGCAGTGCATGAGTCAGAAGCCTGCGCGGGTGCATTGGCACAGGCGCCAGCCAGTGAATCCGCAAGCAGGCATGCACCTGTGGTGCACCGTGCACTGTGCACCGTGCACCGTGCACCGTGCACCGTGACAAACCCGGAAGCGACTGAGATTGCCTGGCCTGCCGCCATGCACGCCCCTTGAGGCCAGCACGAGCTGCACTACTGCGCGAGCGTTAGAGTCGACGAAGCCAAGTGGGCCTATATGCGACTTATTGCTGCACACCCACCCGCGTTCTCAGTGCTGAACTTGAGCGAGCGCACGGTGCCGGGCAGCATGGAGAGCGAGTCGGCGCGGTGGCCGTTGCTGCAAGGCGATGAGTCAAGTGGGGTGGGAGGGGAGCATGTGGGGTGAGGCAAGATGGCAGCAAGGCGCACCAGCGGCAGCAGGGGCAGGCAGGGCCATCCCGCAGCAACTTGCGGGCGGGCAGGGGGGCGATGTGACAGCGGCAAGCGTAGAAGCAGAACATCACAGTGAAAGCCATGGCGGCGACGAAAACAGCAGTAGCGGCAGCAAGCGTTGCCCCTCACTTGAGCCACGTGTTACCGTGGAGGTGGAGGGAGTGCATGTCGGTCTCGCTGCCCACGCTGGCCATGTGCCACCGCACGCTGCAGGGGAGGGAGAGGCAAGGTGCAGTTGAGACGTGGCATTGCATAGCACGCTCACCTGCCAACCTAATCCCACACCGGCAAGCGCTCTTCCCACCAAAAGGCCAGCCCTCCTGCTGCTTCTGGACCACGCCCCTGGCATGACACACACCAACATTTCCATCCAACACCACACACTCTCCATCCATTCAAAACCTTGTTCTCACCGCTCCCCCTGCTTCATGACCATGTCGCCGGCGTTGCAGAACAGGAAGCCGTTGATGGCATGCTTCAGGTTGCTCTCAGCCAGCCCCGCCTCGGTGACGCCCATCTCCAGGGCGGTGCGGTTGGCCAGGTTCTCGGCCAGGAAGGGGGAGCTGCCCTCGTCCAAGATCTGTGAATGAATGTGTGGAAACAGAGTTTGACAGTTTACAAAAAGGCGGCACAGCAAAACAAAGTGCGGCGGCGGTTGGCCAGGTTCTCGGCCAGGAAGGGGGAGCTGCCCTCGTCCAGAATGTGTGAAGGTTGGGTTTCGAAATGCGGGTGAACACAACAAACAGTGGCTGGACTCAAATTCTGACCAAACATTTGCCACCTCAGTACCGAACGTGTCCCAACAACGGCCGCACCTGCAGGATGGTGATGATGTCGCGCTCCTGGCCGCTGCTGGCGGGATCGGCGCCGCTGTTCACCTCGGGCGTGTTGCTGCACCGAGGATGGGAGCAGGGATGTATGGGTACGTCAGCTGCTAACGTTCACACGAGGGATGGCGCGGGCTGCAAGACGCTGCCGCCGATTTGCAGGCAGGGCAGCTAAAGCAGGCTGGGTCATGCCCGCAGCGCTGTGCAGTGCACCTCTGCCGTTGCTGCGGGGCCGCCAAGCCCCGTCAGTATTTAACCACGGCTGGCAAGAAGATGAAAGAATGGTAAGCAAATTAGCCCTCACCTGACCAGCAGGGGGCCCACCAGGCCGGCGTTGCCGTGCGCCACCAGGTCGACAGTGGAGCGGTAGCTGCAAAAAAAAATGGCAGGCGGCAGGTAGCAGATAAGCTTGAGCACCCAGCCAGCCGCTAGCACCACTGCACTGCTGCACCGGCAGCCTGCATGCGATGCTGGAACGCCAGGCATGCCGGCTAGTGCGAGCCGTGGCCTTGCAGCTGCTGCTGCCACCCATGCACCGCATGCCCCGCCGACGTCGGCTCCATGCAACCACCAGCCAACTGCTGCCCACTCAACATCAACACGTGCTACTCACAGCCACATCTTAGCGGAGGGCTCCAGCTCAGAGGGGCCCATGCTGGTAGGCACCAGGAAGCGGTAGGTGACTGTCTCGCCAGGCGCCACGCTGGGTGCCACCGCTGTCTGGCCCACTGGGGTTGGGTCCGGCTGCACCACGGCTGCTGCGCCATCGGCGGGCTGCACGCCCGCTGGCTCCAGGTTGATAGCAAAGGGCAGGTTGTTCTTCAGCACAATGGTTAGCACCTGGCCGACGGAGGCCCGCAGGATGGGGCCGTAGATGCCCACGTGCTTGTCCTGCTGGGGCACCTCGGCAAGGGCCTGCGCAAGCAAGGGGTTGAGGGAAAGGCGTGCTGGTACGCGGCACATGGCACGCAGCGCATGACACGGTGGCTGTAATCGAGCAACGTTGTGACTACACGCATGGGCAGGCGCTGTTTGGGCGCTCGGCGCCGTCCCAGCGGAAAGCATGCGGCGCGCGCACGCGGGCATGTGCTCCGCGGCGACTGATTTTTGAGCGCAGGGCGGCAGCGGCAGCCACGCACCGAGAAGCTGCTGTCAGTGTAGCGCCGGTACTGGGCCTTGGTGTAGGTGCTGCCCACGCCCAGCTGCGTCCAGAGCGTGGAGTCGCCTGCGGAGATCAAGGGGGAGATGGGTGGCGGCGGTGGCCCAGCGTTCACAGCGCTGCGGCAGCGGCAGCCAGAGCTTTGCGCAGCTCGCCACCACGCCGCGGCTCCGCGCTCACCGCTGAAGGCCTCGCCGTAGCACAGGTTGACGCCCGAGGGTGCGTAGTTCCAGGCCACCTCGTCGGCTGCAATGTAATAGGTGGGGCCATCGGCCGCCGGAGCGGGCGCCGCAGCCTGTGCCGCCGCGCCCACTGCCGCCACTGCCAGCAGGAGCAGCGGCACCATCGGCCGCCGCTGCGCTGCCATCGCGCTTGTTGCTGCTTGTGGGTTGGTGGGGCCGCGGCCTGGCGGCGTTTGGTGGGACGCGAGCCGGCGGTGGAAGGGGCGCGCAAAGCCACGGCGATCTGTGGGCGGCTAAGCTTGTCACACCACACCTCACCATACACACCTCACCATACCAACATACCCTCTCCTTCTCTTTCCTCGATGCACACCCCGCGCACGCTCTGCCCGTGCCAAAAGGCCCCGGCGCCTTACGCCTCTTAAATAATGATCTCCACAACCTGTCACTGACTGGAACGAACGCAAAAAAATCGTGCGCCCCTCCTGGTCCGCGCGACCCAAGGTTGGCGCCCGCAGCCTGGCGCCGCGGCTCACTAAACATGAATCTGCATGTCACGATCTGATCACACATTGCAAAGGCGCTGCGTGATGGCGGCCTGGCCGTGGGCGCTGGTGCCCGCCGCTCTTGGGCGGCGGCGGGCGGCGGCAGCGGCGGCAGGGACGCTCCGGCTGGCCTGCGTGGCCTCTGCAGGCTCTGACGAATGTCTCCATTTGACAGGACAGCAGTATACTGCTGCTAGTAGCAGTTTGGGGCGCACCATCGCAAGGCAGGCTTGCAGGGGCAGCCATGTGCCACTTGCTGTCCGTCTGCCCATCTCGATTCCATCCCCTTGATCATCTGATGCCATCTTGCTGGCGCAGACCCACCAATGCCCATCACGCACTCAGCTAGTTCTCAAGCTCCGTCAACAACCAATCTGTAGCACTGCTTGCGGCAGGCAGCATGTTGGGAATTGGGCAGTGCAGGGCCGGTCTGGCGTGCCGCTGCCGCCATCATCGGCGCCACACCCGCTCCATCTTCAGTTGCAGCCCATTCAGCGGATGCATCTGTCCGCCCAGATGGTCTGGCAAGAACGCAGCCACATGGTAGTATTGCCAAAATGCCAAATCAAAGCGATCAGAAGACGTGTCATTACCCAGGCTTGGTGGGCACTGAGTTTGCCGGCTGTGGCAGCCCCCACCCGCAGCAAAGTTGGTCGACGCCCGCCTTGAAGGCACCCCGCCACAAGCGCCTCAGCCTTTAGGAGGAGCTGCCATGATTGAGACTATTGCAGCCGTTGCACGAGGGATCCCCTCAGCAATCACATGACCGCAGCCTTTGGGGGACTCTGCATTGTGACTGGCTGCTGCACGAAGATGCCGCCACAGGCTGCGGTTCACCAAGCGGCTTGGTTGGACCAGGTGTGGCAAAGCTTTCTTAGACCCTTTTGATCAAGCCTCCCTGCTGCCTTTCATGCCATGCATGCTTCTGCCACCCATGCCAAGGCCAAAGCAAGCTGGATGCAACATGCGCATTCAGCCGCTGCATGCTGGGCACGCTGAGCTGGGGAGCGGGGGGCGCACGCCGGCGTGCGCGACACATGGGAGCACTATGGAGCAGCGAACAGAGCTCAGCTCACGCCTCAGAGCCCCTTGCTTTAAAAGCAGAGACGCAGTCGATCGACATGAACGCCATGACCATCTGGTGCCTCGCCCTGCTGGCTGTGGCAGGCAAGCAGGGCAAGCAGACTTGCTCCTGTTGCCGCCGCCGCCGCCTGCCGATCCCAGCGCAGGCCGGGACTGCCTGCCTGCCTGCAGCTGCTCCCCCTGCAGCGGCAGCAGCTCGCTCATGTGTGCCCTGCCGCCCCCTGCCAGCTGCTGCAGGCGCCCATGCCCGCCAGCTGTACCAAGCCAACAGCTCCTGCACCAACACCGTCTGGTCGCTGGTCAACAGCAACCCCGACCTCTCCACCCTGAAGGAGGCCGTGGAAGCAGCCGGGCTCAAGGGTGAGCCCAGCCGGCCATCCCTGTGGCTCACGCCACCGCAACTTACGGTGGTGCAGCTGCTGGGCGGCCGGGAAGTTGGCAGGGCATGGCTGGGCGGGGCGAGTAGCACCAGCCCCCTGCTTTATTTAATGCCTCGCTGTGCTCACTTTGCCCTCCTACCACCTTTTGCCCCATGCAGCCACGCTGGACGACCCCCGCCTTGTGGCCACTGTGTTTGCCCCCACCAACGACGCCATTGAGCGCACCCTGCGCGACGGAGGCGCGTCCAAGCAGCAGCTGCTTGGGGTGAGGGCAGGGGCAGTGGTGGTTTGTGTGGCGTGTTGGGCAGGGGGAATGGTGTGGTTTTGGAGCAAGGGCGGTGGCGTGGCTGGTTGGGCAGGGGCGGTGGGGTGGCTTGTTGGGCAGTGGCCTTGTGCGCGGCCGATTCTCAGGGATGGCAAATCTAACGGCGGTGTTTCAGGAAGCCGGCCTCGTGTGGTGATCAGCGGGGGCAGACCTCTGACGTGACTGCAGTAGCATGCTCCGATTTACCTGCAGCCAACGGGCCCATGCCCAACCTCCTTCCCTGCCCCTGCTCCTCGCCCCTGTGCAGAGCCGCCAGCTGCTGGCTGCCATCCTGTCCAACCACATCGTGCCCGCCCGCACTTTCAAGGTGAGGCGGCCAGTACACCAAGGCAGTCAAACTGGCGCACAGGGTGCACTTGCTGCTACAAAGGGGGCGCGCCATGCGGCAGCTCGTGTGCACCAGCGCACACGAGCTAGCCCCTTGCACACCCAGCCACGTGTGCCAAACGCAATCCCCATGCTTTGCACGAGTGCTCATCTCAACCCCCACTAACACCCCCCCCCCCCCCCCCCCCCCCCCCCCCCCCCCCCCC
>VFQQ010001037.1_pt1 | contig 43310 bp, 43 predicted proteins | sample 3512341 | NCBI WGS metagenome assembly VFQQ01 (sample SAMN10412373, study PRJNA504923) | tailings metagenome | isolation source: Relicate 2 Philex TSF1 revegetated site | place: Philippines: Tuba, Benguet | collected 2017-08-29 | reverse complement strand
CTTACCCCCTTATACCATACAAAATACAAAAAAATCCTTAACTAAACGACATTGAATTCCAAATTCGAAAAAGGGATGGATTAGCTGCGCTGATCCCCAAGGGGGGAGCCTTGCAGTCAAACCCTGGCCCCGCTGGTGGCGGTGCCGGTTTTTTCATGCCCCGCCTCTCGCTTGCGGCTGGGGCCGCAGACTCGATGGGCGAGCAATGACGAATGACAAATTCCAAATTCGAATAAGGGATGGATTAGCTGCGCTGATCCCCAAGGGGGGAGCCTTGCAGTCAAACCCTGGCCCCGCTGGTGGCGGTGCCGGTTTTTTCATGCCCCGCCTCTCGCTTGCGGCTGGGGCCGCAGACTCGATGCAGGGCATGAAAAAACCCCTTCAGCTGGTGCTGAAGGGGTTTGCCTGCGGAGAGAGAGGGATTCGAACCCCCGGACCTGTTACAGTCAACGGTTTTCAAGACCGCCGCAATCGACCGCTCTGCCATCTCTCCGGGGGCAAAGGTAAGGAAATTGCCTTTTCAAAGAACGCCTGAGCTAAAATTTGGATAAAATCCTGAAACAAGGTTTTAACTGCCTGTTGTTTAGGGTGTTGTGATGGAATGGCATGCCCATTTAGCTTTTTTGATACGGCACATCATCTCGTCAACCTGAAAAATCGGTGACTTAACAAGGCTGCCGAAGCAGCCAAGCCCAGTGCCAAGGCTATCCACAAACCCAAAGCTCCCAGGTGGAAGGTAAAGGCTAATAAGCCCCCCAAAGGCAACGCCAATACCCAATAGGCCAGCATCACATAAAGGGTAGGGCGTTTTACATCTTCCATGCCCCTAAGTAGCCCTACACCCACGGCTTGAATGCCATCAACAATTTGAAAAGCGGCGGCAACTAACAGCAATTGTGCCGCTTGTTCAACCACCTCTGTATCCGATATGTACAAACCAGCCAGCTGAAAACGGGCAAAGATGAAAAATACACCGCTCGAAGCCATGAAGCCCGCCGCCAACAGGAAGGTAGATTTACCAATATTGCGAACCAAACGCATATCGCCTTTCCCTTTGGCATGACCCACCCTAATGGCACCAGCCGAAGAAAGCCCAATGGCCACCATAAAGCTGATACTTGCCAAATTAATGGCAATTTGATGCGCTGCCAAGGCTTTGCTGCCCAACCAGCCTACCATGACCGCCGCAAAGGCAAAAGCCGAGGTTTCAAAAATGAGCTGGGCACCACCAGGAATGCCGAGGGCCAACAACCGGCGTTGTACAGCTTTGTCAATTGCCGCCCGCCAACTAAGCTGTCGGAATGCCGCAAAGCGGCGGTTTTTAAGCACGTATAAGGCCAAGGCTATCGCTACCAAAACACGGGTGAGGGTAGTAGCCCAGGCTGCACCCTCCAGACCCATAGCCGGAAATCCCCAATTCCCAAAAATGAGCAACCAATTGCCAAAAGCATTGATAGGCAACATCAACAAGCCCAAAACCAAGGCCGGATACATGATTTCCATTCCTTCGCTGAATTGACGAAACGATTGAAAAACCATGATGGGTAACATCGACAAGGCCAAGATTTTAAGGTAGGGGATGGACAAGGCTGTAACTGCTGCTGTTTGCTGCATCCAAGGCAACAAACTGGCGCCAAAAAACAGGATCGTAGCCAATCCTATGCCTACCAAAACGCCATTGAACAGTCCGTTTTTTAGGATTTTCTCGGTTTGCAACACATCAGAGGCCCCGCGGGCAATGGCTGTGAGTGGTGAAATGGCAAACGAAACCCCAATGCCAAAAACCATTAAAATCGAAAATAATCCAACCGAAACCGAAACCGCTGCTAACTCGTCGGCACCCAAACGACCCACCATCACCGAGTCAATTACCCCCAAAAAAATATGGCTTAGCTGTCCCAAAATAATGGGCCAAGCAAGTTTGAGAGTGCGTAAGGTTTCGTTTTTTGCCATGGGCTGCAAAGGTAGCTTAATTCTTTCGCCTGCGGGTGCAATGCAGCAATTGCAGCTTAATTTTGTGGCAGTATTTGACATGCAACAATTCCTTGTTTTGCTTCGTCACGAAGTGCTGCTCGAATGGCGTCAACGCAATGCGTTGGGGGGCATATTGTTGTATGTGGTTTCTACTGTTTTTGTGGCTTACATGACCTTTAAGGTAGTGCCTTCCTTGAGTTGGATTGCCTTATATTGGGTGATGTTGCTTTTTGCAGCAACCAATGCCGTAGCCAAAAGCTTTATGCAATTAGCGCCTGGCCGCATGCTTTATTACTACAGCTTGGTGCCACCCACCCGCTTTTTATTGGCAAAAATGGTTTATAATGCACTTTTGCTAAGCATCATTCAACTGCTCACTGCCGCTATTATGTCGGTGTTGGTAGGGAATCCGGTGGCCGATATGGGATGGTTTCTACTTACGGGTTGGATAGGGGTGCTGGGCATCAGTGTCATGCTCACCCTGGTATCGGCCATTGCCCAAAAAGCCAGCAACCAAAGCACCCTCATGGCGGTTTTGAGTTTTCCGGTGGTTATTCCTGTGCTTGTATTGGTGATTCGCATGAGCAAACAAGCACTCGATGGCTTGGATAGAAGCCTAGGTTATTCTTGGTTGTTTAATTTGGCAGCAATTGATGTTCTGGTGATTGCCGTAGCTGTATTGCTGTTCCCTTACCTTTGGAAAGATTAAGTCATGAAGCAGAATTGGTATAAATGGGCAGCCGCCATTCTTTTGGTCTACACGGGCTGGTTTGGATTGATGGGTGAAGTGCCGCGCAAAGTGGTGCTGAACGAATCTATTCGCAATTTGTACTTTCATGTGCCCATGTGGTTTGGCATGATCATCATTTTGGCAGCCTCGGTATGGAATAGCATCAAATACCTCCAAACCAATCAGTTGAAGTACGATTTGCAAGCCGAAAGTACGGCCAAGGTGGGTATACTGTTTGGCATCCTCGGATTGGTTACTGGCATGCTTTGGGCGCAGTATACTTGGGGTGAGTGGTGGAGCAGCGATCCCAAGCAGAATACTTCTGCCATTGCTTTGCTTATTTATTTGGCTTATCTGGTGCTCAGAGGCTCCTTTAACGAAGTGTCGCAACGTGCACGCATTGGTGCAGTGTACAACATCTTTGCTTTTGCAGCCCTCATTCCGTTGCTGTTTATTTTGCCCCGGTTAACCGATTCACTGCACCCTGGCAATGGCGGAAACCCAGGCTTTGGGGCTTACGACCTCGATGGACGCATGCGCGCCATCTTTTATCCTGCCGTGCTGGGCTGGACATTTCTCGGCTTTTGGCTCGTTAACCTCAGAAATCGCATTCAAACCTTAGCTCAAAAAGATGAAGACATTTAAATTAATAGTTGTAGCCTTGTTTATGCTGGCATTACCAGCTGTTGGCAAGGCACAAGAGTCGGCCGTTGAAATGGCCGACCTGATGCGTTCCAATGGAAAAATTTACGTAGTAGTAGGGGTTGTAATGCTCATTATTTTAGGGATATTGGGCTATCTCATCAAGCTCGATCTACAGCTCAAAAAAATTGAAAAACAGCAATCAAACCATTAAACAATCTTTTTATGGCAACACAGCACCACGAAGAACACAGCTTTTTTGGCGATGTTCTGAAGTATTTCGAGAATGCCGCCAAGCACCTCGACTACCCCCAAGGCCTGCTCGACCAAATTAAGTACTGCAACAGCGTATACCGCATGCGCTTTCCAGTACGGGTGGGCGACTCTCTAGAGGTAATTGAAGCTTACCGCGTTGAGCACTCGCATCACCGCATGCCCACCAAAGGCGGTATTCGTTATGCCATGTCGGTTACCCAAGATGAGGTAATGGCCCTGGCTGCCTTGATGACTTACAAATGCGCCATTGTTGACGTACCCTTTGGTGGTGCCAAAGGCGGTGTGAAAATCGATCCAAAAAATTACACCGTCGATCAGTTGGAGCGCATCACCCGTCGCTACACCACCGAACTTATCAAAAAGAATTTCATTGGTCCTGGTATCGATGTTCCGGCTCCCGACTATGGAACTGGCGAACGCGAAATGAGTTGGATCATGGATACCTATACTACCTTTTTTCCTGGCCAAATTGACGGCATGGGTTGCGTAACAGGCAAACCTGTTACCCAAGGAGGTATTTCGGGTCGCCGCGAAGCCACGGGTTTAGGCGTTTACTTTGGTGTGCGTGAGGCATGTAGCTTTGCCGACGATATGGAGCGCTTGGGCATGACGGTTGGTTTGCAAGGCAAGACGGTTGTAGTGCAAGGTCTTGGCAATGTGGGTTACCACGCTGCCAAATATTTCCATGAAGGGGGCGCCAAGGTAATTGCGCTGGCCGAATATGAGGGTGCTATTTACAATGCCAATGGTCTCAATTACGAGGAGGTTTTCCAGCACCGCAAAAAAACGGGTAGCATATTGAACTTCCCTGGTGCCACCAATTTGGCTCAAAGTAGCGATGCACTTGAATTGGAATGCGATATCCTCATTCCAGCCGCACTTGAAAACCAAATCCACGAAGGCAATGCAGCCCGCATCAAAGCCAAAATTGTGGGTGAGGCTGCCAACGGTCCAGTTACCGCCGAAGCGGAAGAAATACTCAATGCCAAAGGCATCATGGTAATTCCCGACATTTACTTGAATGCAGGGGGCGTAACGGTTTCTTACTTCGAATGGTTGAAGAACCTTTCACACGTACGTTTTGGCCGTTTGGGCAAGCGCTTCGAAGAAAATCTCAACAACAACATCATCGATGCAGTAGAAGAAATGACCGGCCGTTCGCTCAGCGAGCAGCGCCGTCAGCTCATTGGTCGCGGAGCCGATGAAGTAGACTTCGTGTACTCAGGTTTAGAGGAAACCATGATTGAAGCTTACCGCCAAATTCGTGAAGTAAAACGTGAAATTCCTTCGATTCCCGATTACCGCACGGCAGCCTTCGTCGTAGCTATCCGCAAAATTGCGCGTTCTTACGAGTCACTGGGCGTTTTCCCTTAGACCTTCGTTCCAGAAGAAAAAAATCCGGGCCTGTCCCGGATTTTTTTTGCGTTAAATATTTTAAACCAAACTCAAATATGTGCTGTTAGCATATCACTTTTAGTAGTTTTGCACCGCTTTTACTCATGAAGAGAATATTGCTTGTTTGGATTACGTTGTTACTGTCGGTACCGGCAATTACAAGCATGCGTTCTGTAGAAAAGCAGCATGCTGAAAGTATTGCTTTAGAGTTGTCTGGTCAGCCGAGTCTTACAACCGACCAGCATGCCATTCACGACGATGAACTGCAAGAAGCAGCTCCACACAAAACTCCTAGAAGTGTTATTACTCCACGAAGAAGATTCATCAATTCAACCGTAGAGTTTTTTACCTACACTTCTTTCTCCATGTCGGCTTTGGGCTGGGGGGTCAGTCGAAAATTATTGCTAGCGGCACGAAGTGTTTTTAATTTTCTTGGAGGAGAAGAAGCCTTTTTATTTAGGCTAACGCCATTTTAAAATGGAGCGTTTATAATTCTCTCTAACTTAAAATAATTATACATGAAACTATTTTTTTCCAAATACATCATTTTGGCAGGGCTTTTTGTGTGGTCTTGCAACTCAAAAAATAAAGATATAAATCAAGCTCCTATTGAGGTCAAAGCCATGAAGATACAAATGCTTGATACGGTGGTTCAAGTACGCTACGTAGCCGATATTCATGCACAAACTTTTGTTGAAATTAGAGCACGTCAAGGAGGAATGCTCGAGAGAATACTCGTTGATGAAGGGCAAATGGTTCAAACAGGACAACCACTGTTTAAGCTTACAGCAATTGAATTGGAAGCTCAAGTTTCTTCGGCGAAGGCAGCAGTTTTGCTTGCTCAAGCAGAGTTAAAAAAAGCTCAATTAGAACGGCATCGAGTAGCCAATTTGGTAGAAAAAAATGTTGTTACTGCTACTGAGCTCGATTTAGCCGAAGCAGAAGAACAAATTGCACAAGCAAGACTTGAAGATGCCAAAGCAATGCAGAAAACGGCAGAATCACAGCTGAGCTACACGACAATTAAAGCACCTTTCAGCGGAAGAATTAACCGATTTGCCCTTAAAGTTGGAGCTATGGTTCAGCCAGGTGAGCTTATTTCTACCATGTCTGATAACAGCAGTATATTTGCTTACTTTAATATATCTGAAAAAGACTACCTGAAGAACAGGAAAAATATCAATGCCGGAGAAGGTGCAATTCCCAAAACAGTTTCCCTTTTACTTGCTGATGGTTCGGAATACTTGCGACCAGGGTATATTGAAGCCACTGAATCGGAGTTCGATGCCAATACTGGTGCAATTGCACTGCGCGCGCGTTTTCCTAATCCAGATGGTTTGTTAAAACATAGAAGTACTGGACAAGTACGGATAGAACTCGAGCAAAATGACGTCTTTCTTATTCCACAAAAGGCAGTTCAAGAATTGCAGGATAGATATTTTCTATACGTGATTGATGACAAACAAATCTTGCAAATAAGGATAGTAAAACCAACATCACGTATTGGTAATTTCTACGTTGTTTCCGAAGGCTTAAAAAATGGCGAACTGATAGTGAAGGAGGGTATTCAGAATTTGCGTGAGGGTATTTTGATAAGGCCACTGCTTGATACAGTAAACTCTATTTCTAATAAAGCCAATTAACCATGGTAGAAACTTTTATCAGAAGGCCGGTTTTATCACTGGTTATTTCTTTAATGTTGTCCTTACTTGGTATTCTGGCTTTAAATTCGTTACCAATTACCCAGTATCCCGATATAGTTCCACCTTCTGTGGTGGTCACAGCACGTTATACCGGTGCCAATGCCGAAGTTTGTGCCAAGGCCGTTGCTACGCCCATTGAGCGCGCCATCAATGGAGTCCCAGGCATGACCGCCATGCAATCGGTATCTACCAACAATGGTGTTACGCTTATACAGGTGTTTTTTGAAGTAGGTACCGACCCCGATTTGGCTGCAGTAAACGTACAGAACCGGGTAACCACTACGCTTGACGAATTGCCCGAAGAAGTAATCAAGGCTGGTGTGACTACCGAAAAGGAAGTTAATTCTATGTTACTTTATTTGAACGTAACATCTACCGACCCTACAGCGAATGAAGAATTTATTTACAATTTCGCTGACATTAATCTTTTACAGGAGCTGAAACGAATTGAAGGAGTTGGATACGCTGAAATTATGGGGGCCAAAGATTACGCCATGCGTGTATGGTTGAAGCCTGAGAAATTACTGGCTTACAAAGTAGGTACGGAAGAAATCATTACCATTTTACGCGCCCAAAACTTGGAAGCCGCACCCGGTAAAATAGGAGAATCGAGCGGAAAAAGTGAACCTACCATGCAGTATGTTTTAAGGTATGGTGGTAAGTTTTTCACCAAAGAGCAATATGAAAATGTAGTGATAAAAGCTAAGGATGATGGATCTATATTGCGGTTAAAAGATATTGCTGATATTGAATTTGGTGCTTTGAGTTATGGAATGTCGTCGAAAACAGACGGAAAACCTTCCGCATCCATTATGATGAAGCAGAGACCTGGCTCCAATGCGCGAGAAGTAATTTCAAACGTAAAAGAGCGCATGGCACAATTGAAGCAGTCATCTTTTCCTCCAGGTATGGAGTACAATTTTGCATATGATGTTTCTAGGTTTTTGGATGCTTCAATCAAAGAGGTATTAAAAACGCTTTTAGAAGCTTTCCTGCTCGTTTTTATTGTCGTATTTGTGTTTTTACAAGACTGGAGATCCACGCTTATACCAGCACTTGCAGTGCCAGTTGCACTGATATCAACACTAGCGTTTATGCAAATGTTAGGCTTTTCCATTAATTTGTTAACACTTTTAGCTTTGGTTTTAGCCATTGGAATCGTTGTTGATGACGCAATTGTGGTTGTAGAAGCTGTGCACGTAAAGATGCACAAGTATCACATGCAACCCATGGAAGCCACCATTGCTGCGATGAAAGAAATTAGCGGAGCTATTGTGGCTATTACATTGGTAATGTCGGCTGTTTTTATACCTGTTGCCTTTTTATCTGGTCCTGTAGGTGTATTTTATAAACAGTTTTCACTTACAATGGCAATTGCAATAGCAATCTCTGGTATAAATGCATTAACGCTTACACCGGCCCTATGTGCAATATTTTTGAAGAGTACTCACTACCATCCAGAGAGTTTCTTGGGTAGGTTCTTTGGTAGGTTCAATAATCGATACGATCTCTTAGAAAAGCGATACAAGAACATAATTCTTAGAGTGGCACCAAGGCGATCTATAATAGTTGGGACTTTAGTGGTGTTTTTTGCACTTACAGTAGGTACTGCATCTATTCTTCCTACCGGATTCATTCCTACCGAGGATCAAGGGATGATTTACGTGAATGTTTCCGCACCTCCGGGCGCAACAATGGAACGAACAGAGATGGTTCTCGATGAAGTGCAAAAAATTGCATCTAGCATTAGTGCGGTTGAGAATGTAACAACTTTGGCGGGTTACAGTTTACTCACAGAAACTGCTGGAGCATCTTATGGCATGGGGATGATAGGTTTAAAACCATGGGATGAAAGGGAAGAAAGCGTTAAAGAATTGATGGCTGAGCTCCGTGAAAAAACATCGACCATAAAGGATGCGAGTATAGAGTTTTTTCCACCGCCAGCGGTACCCGGCTTTGGTAATGCCTCTGGTTTCGAATTTCGCTTGCTCGACAAAAGTGGAACTGCCGATCTCAACCGAATGGCAGAAGTGAGCGATACTTTGCTCAAGGCATTGGGAGAATCGCCGGTCATTGGTGCGGCCTTCACCAATTTTGACCCAAGTTTTCCACAATACATGCTGCATGTAAACCAAGACTTGGCTGCCGCAAAAGGGGTGAGCATCGACAATGCCATGAGCAATTTACAAACCCTCATTGGCAGTTATTACGCTACCAACTTCATTCGTTTTGGTTTGATGTACAAGGTAATGGTGCAAGCCTTACCGGAATACCGCCAGCACCCCGAAGACATCTTGAAGCTGTACACTAAAAATAAAGATGGAGATATGGTCAGTTATGCCAGCTTCATGAGTATTGAACGGGTTTTTGGACCAGAACAGCTGACACGATACAATATGTACAATTCAGCCTTGGTTACTGGAGATGCGGCAATAGGGCGAACCTCTGGTGAAGCTATTGAGGCTATCCGGGAAACTGCAGAAAAGGTGTTGCCAAAAGGTTTTAGTTTTGAATGGTCTGGCATGACCCGAGAGCAAGTAATGGCAGGTAATGAAGCAATTTACATCTTCCTGTTGTGTATCGTATTTGTGTTTTTGCTGCTGAGTGCGCAATATGAGAGTTTTTTAATGCCTTTTCCAGTATTGCTAGGTCTTCCAATTGGGATTTTTGGGTCATTCTTCTTCCTTTATATTTTAGGCCTAGAAAATAATATTTTCGCCCAGATTTCTTTGATAATGCTCATAGGCTTATTGGGTAAAAATGCCATACTTATTGTTGAATTTGCTTTACAAAGGCAAAAGGAGGGTGCGAGTGAGTTGAAGGCGGCGATAGAAGGGGGAGTGTCAAGACTCAGGCCAATATTAATGACTTCGTTTGCGTTCATCGCGGGTTTGATACCACTAATAATTGCAAATGGTGCAGGTGCTATTGGCAACAACACCATAGGTGTTGCGGCTGCAGGTGGGATGTTGATAGGTACTGTTTTCGGATTGCTTGTTATACCGGGCCTCTTTGTGATTTTTGCCTCACCTGGCCGCCGAAATCGATTGAAATCTTTGCGTCAACAGCGTCAAGCCAAATTGCACGACTATGAATAAGCCTAGTTCTTTGAAATGGATGGTGTTGGTAGCGCTCAGCGTACTGTCACTGTCGGCCTGTAAAACAAAACAAATGGTGGCACCCAAAATGCCCGAATTTTCCAAGGTCGACAGCCTGCAACTTCCCAGTGCGGCCAACTTCTTTAACGACAAACGCTTGCAGCTGCTGCTCGACGAGGCCGTAAGGCACAACCCCGATTACTTGTCCTTGGAGGCAGGGGTGCAAAGCCAGCGTGCCGAATTACTTGCGCGTAAAAACGCACTGCTTCCTAATATTGATTTGTTTGCTGGTGCCGGAAGCCGACGATTTAGCGAATACAGTGTAGATGGAGTAGGGAACTTTGATACCAATTTTTCGCCCAACATTCGTCCCGACCAACGCATGCCCAATCCCTTGCCCGATTACGCCATTCGCGTGCAAGCAAGCTGGGAACTCGACTTGTGGGGCAGGCTGAATAACATGCGCAAAGCCGCGGCTTACCGCTATCTGGGAAGTGAATCGGGTTTGCGTTGGATGCGTGCTACGCTTTCGGCTGAAGTGGCCCAAGCCTACTACGAGCTTTTGGCCATGAATGAAATGCAGCGCATTGTTTCCGACAACATTGCTGTGCAACAAACGGCTGTGGAACTAGTGAAGCTGCAGCAAGCTGCTGGCCGAGCCACCGCCTTGGCGGTGCAGCAAACAGAAGCGCAATTGTTCCGCACCCGTGCTTTGGCCCAGCAAGTTGCAGCCGAACGTTTGCAAGCTAACAATCGACTGCAGTTATTGATAGGTAAGTATCCTGGTCAGGACAACGATTCAACACGTTTAACACAAGTATCGGCTCCCGTATTGCAAAAAACAGGTGTGCCAACCAGTTGGCTGTTGCAACGACCCGATATGCAGCAAGCCAGTCTCGAGCTACAAGCCAGCGGAGCCGATGTGAAAAGCGCGCAGGCTGCCTTTTTCCCGCGTTTGGTTCTCACTCCCGACTTCGGTTTACATGGCTTTAACGCCGCTCAATTTTTCAGTCCAGCCTCCATGGCTTGGCAAATGATGGGGGGATTAACCGCGCCTGTATTTAACCAGCGTATGCTCAAAGCAGGGCTGATGCAAGCCGAGGCCCGACAAAAACAAGCCTTACAGCAATTCACCAAAACAAGTTTGAATGCCTACAATGAGGTGTATGAAACCTTGTTATTGGCCGATTTGCTCGAAAAGAACTTCACAGAAAAGCAGCTTGAAGTAAACAGCTTGCGTCAAGGCGTACGTACGGCAGGTGAACTTTTTGCAGCGGGTTATGCCAGTTACCTCGAGGTAATCGTTGCTCAAAATGATGTTTTGGCCGCCGAAATGGAGTTGGTTCGGGTGCAGCAAGCACGTTTCCAAAACACCATTTTGTTGTATAAGGCCTTGGGCGGAAGCTGGTAGTTATATTGTGTATAACATGATTAGAAGGCCTGATGCTTTAAAGTGTCAGGCCTTCTTTTTGAATGACGTTGGCCAAGGTCTGCGAAAGCTGAGCTGCTTTGGCAAAACCATGTCCAATCATATAGTATTGTTTATCGAACCGCGCTACTACTGTGGGGTAACCCGATACACCATACCTTCCCACTTCATTAAATTCATCTTTGGCGGCCAATTGGTATTCCATGCTGTTAAACTTGCTGGCAAAGTCAATAAAATCAACCCCAAACGCATCACAAAGGCCTTTGTAGCTATCGGCCTCATTCAAATCAAGACCATCGCGGTAAAATACAGCTTGAACGGCATGTGCCAGCGCCACTGCTTCTTTGGGTTTGGCTTCCTTTAAAATGACAAAGGCTTTGCTAGGAGGGGTGCTATCCATATGCGTTTTGCCATCACCGTGCAAATCAGACAAAAATGCCTGCCCAAATTTTACACCCGATAATTCTTCAACACGTTGCACACCCTCTTTGATATAAGGTGCTATTTGCGACAAAGGACCCACCCGCGCACCGGTTACCATGCCACCGCTAAGCACGGTATAGTCAAATTCGGGATGGGTTTCTGAAAACGCTTTTATCTGTGGGCCGAAGCCATAGCACCAGCCACAAAGTGGGTCGAATAAATAAATAATCTCGTTGCGGCTGTTTGTTGCTGTATCCATGCCCAACCAACCTTTCAGAAGGGCTTTTGGTTCATTCGGCCAATTTCAATTTTCCTTGAACCAAACGCGCTATTTCGAGCAGGTGAAAAGCCAAACTCAGCGATGGCAGTACGAATAATAAGGATGCAAAGGGCATGTGGTTCATCCAGTTTGAAAAAGGTTCGTTGTTGCTCATTTCGTCGATTAAAAGCCAACATGACGATAACAGCAACAATGCGGCTAGGATATTCCATACCAAAACGACCGTCCGATTAAGCATTTGCTGAGAAAAGGCCAAGCTACTCAATACCGGGGCAGTAAGTCCGGCTATGATATCGAAATTCAAACCTTCGAAGGTGATTTGAAGAGGAGCAACCCCCGATTGGTACATCCATAGTGGAATAAAGGCAGCCGGTAAACGCCAAAGGTGGAAGAAATGCAAATAATCATCGCCCATTTCTCCTTGAAGTGCAGTCCATTTGTTTGATAACTGCAAGCCCAGTGCGGCCAAGCCGGGCAGTAGTAAAAACAACCACTTTTGAGCGGCCGACATGCTAGCCGGAATGGCGAAGCTCAGGCCTAAGCTAACCGCCAATACTGCTAACCACAAGACCAATCCCATGGTCGATTTTCGATAAGCAAAATAGATGAAAAACAATGCAATTAGTAAGCAGGCATAACCGGTGAGGGCAACATAGTTGGGTAATTCTGTAGCAGTGCTCATAGGTAGTATTTTGGTATTCAAATCTCTGCGTATCAGTGCTTTGATTCCAAATAAACTTATGCACATACATGGGGAAAAAGCAAAAAAGCCCCTGTTTTTAGCAGGGGCCAAGTTTTGCCAGCTTTATTTTATTCAGCAAGGATCATCGGACTTTTGCCATCGGTTACAATTACTTTAGAATTTGAACTTTTGGCCAGCTCACGAAGTACCTCAATGCTACGCAATTTGAGGATCTCAGGGGTCAATCCATCGCTCAAAATCTTTTGTGCATTTCGGGTGCCTTCGGCTTCAATGCGTTTGCGTTGTGCTTCTTTTTCCTCGGTGATGAGCACAAACTCCATTTGCTGGGCACGCTGTTCGGCTTCCAATTTGTTTTCAATGGCTTTCGCCAAACCTTGTGGCAGCGTGATAGATTTTAAGAGCACCGATTCAATATTAAAACCGCGTGTTTGTAAATAGCCATTCATTTTATAGGCAATTTCCCTCTCTATAGAATCGCGTCGGCCCGAGTGCATGTCTTTGGCGAAATAGCGAGCACAAACATCTGCAGACGCAGAGCGAAACACCGAAGTGATGATTTGATCGATATCGTCAGTTCCAATCTCCGCAATTACTTTTTTCACATGATCGGGTTGAATGTGATACAAAATAGAAATATCGGAACGGATGGTTAAGCCTTCCTTGGAGGGTAAATCAATCGTAAGCTCCCGGTTGATGGTGCGAACAGGTACTTTTTCGACCCGCGCAACAAAGGGGTTGTACCACATGATTCCACCATTTTTGGGTTCACCTTTAAACTGACCAAAACGTGTTTTTACACCTACTTGACCAGGACGAATGATGGCACACGAACTTAGAAGCAGGGCGCTGAGGGCTACGAGAACTAATGATTTCATGGTATTTGATTTAGGTTATTTGTTGAACGCTTGAGACACAAAAAAAGCGAGTCTTTCGACTCGCTTTAGCATTTTTTATCAATTATTGAATCAGAGATTACCGCGGCGCTCTTGTTCGCGTTCAATCGATTCGAAAAGGGCTTTGAAATTGCCTTTTCCAAACGATTTAGCGCCTTTACGCTGGATGATTTCGTAAAACAAGGTTGGACGGTCTTCTACCGGTTTGGTGAAAATTTGTAACAAATAACCTTCGTCGTCTCTATCCACCAGTATGTTCAAATCACGTAATGGCTGCAGCTCTTCATCGATGTTGCCAACCCGCTCCAACAAGTCGTCGTAATAAGTATCGGGTACATGCAAAAATTCTACACCACGGCTACGCAATTCTGAAACGGTATGTAGAATGTCGTTGGTAGCCACCGCAATGTGCTGCACACCAGCGCCTTTGTAGAAGTCGATGTATTCTTCAATTTGCGACTTCTTTTTGCCTTCGGCAGGTTCGTTGATGGGAAATTTGATATAGCCGTTGCCATTCGAAACTACTTTCGACATCAAAGCCGAGTACTCTGTAGAAATGTCCTTGTCGTCGAAGGTAAGGAGCAACTTAAAGCCCATCACCTCTTCATAAAACTGCACCCACTGGTTCATCTCGCCCCAACCTACATTGCCCACGCAGTGGTCAACATGCATCAAACCAACCGGTTTGCTGTCAACTTTCCAACCAGGAGCCTGGTAGCCTGGTAAAAACAGGCCTTTGTAGTTCTTGCGCTCTACAAAAGTGTGAATGGTTTCGCCATAGGTGTGTATAGAGGCGGTTACTACTTCTCCATACGCATCTTGCTGCACTTTGGGTTCGGTATGTGGCTTGGCACCGCGTTTTACAGTTTCTTCAAACGATTTGCGTGCATCGTCTACCCACAAAGCCAACACTTTCACCCCATCTCCATGTTTACGCACATGTTCGCTGATTTCCGAATCGGGATGCAAAGAAGTGGTTAAAACCAATCTGATTTTGCCTTGCTGCAGCACATACGAAGCGCGATCGCGCATGCCCGTTTCGGGGCCAGCATAGGCTACCAATTCGTAACCAAAAGCTGCTTGATAGTAATAGGCCGATTGTTTGGCATTGCCCACATAAAACTCAATGTGGTCGGTGCCATTTAATGGCAGAAAATCGGCATTCTGCACCGGAGGGGTTGCTGTTTGTGTTTCCATGCTTGCTGTTTTATTCGTAATCGGGTTCCATCCACGAACGGAAATATTTGCCATCGTCAATGCCCATGGCTTGGGTGGTAAGTGCCAAGGGTTTGAAAGTATCAACCATTACGGCCAGTTCTTCGGTAGAGGTTTTTCCAATGCTTCTTTCGTAGGCACCAGGGTGCGGTCCATGGGGTATACCACCCGGATGCAAGGTGATATGCCCTGGCGCAATGTCGTTCCGGCTCATGAAGTCGCCATCTACATAGTATAATATCTCTTCGCTATCGATATTGCTGTGGTTGTAGGGGGCAGGAATGCTGAGAGGGTGGTAATCGTACAAGCGTGGACAAAAAGAACAAACTACAAAGCCCGCATTTTCAAACATTTGGTGCACGGGTGGTGGTTGGTGGATGCGACCAGTGATGGGTTCGAAATTGTGGATTGAAATACCGTATGGGAAATTATAGCCGTCCCAACCCACCACATCAAAGGGGTGATTGGCATATACCAAGGTATGTAGCATGCCTTCTTTTTTCACTTTGAGCACAAAGTCGCCCTTCTCATCGTGCGTTTCGAGCTCGCGGGGGAGAATGTAATCGCGTTCGCAAAAAGGTGAATGCTCTAGCATTTGTCCGAACCAGTTGCGGTAGCGCTTGGGAGTGTACAATGGGCTAAATGCTTCTAGGTACAACAAACGGTTATCGGTGGTTTCGAAGGCAATTTGGTAAATCATGCCTCGCGGAATGAGCAGGTAATCGCCATATTCGAACGGAATATTGCCCAGCTGCGTCCGCAAGGTGCCTTTGCCTTTGTGTACAAATAAAAGCTCGTCGGCATCGGCATTTTTATAAAAATAGGAGCTTAGCGATTCACTGGGAGCAGCCAAACCAAAAATCACATCTTTGTTTACCATCAAAGGTACCCGGCTCTCCAAATAATCGGCCTTGGCCTCCAATTTGAACCCGTGCATGCGGCGTGGGGTGATGTTGTGCTGCACGGCAATCTCAGGCTTCATATTTACCACAGCGCCTACTTCTTTGATGATGGTAGGGCGGTGGATGTGATACATCAGGCTCGACATGCCATCGAAACCAATGGTGCCAAACAATTGCTCGTAGTACAACCCCCCGTCGGGTTTGCGGAATTGTACATGCCTTTTTTGGGGTATTTTACCTAAGTGGTGATAAACAGGCATAATTCAAACGTTTGAACAAATCTATACAAAATTGTCCGATTTTTATTTTTCCTGTTTGGGTTGTTCACCGGGTTCCACCCAATCGGTTACAAACAAATTGGTGTCTCTACCACCGCCATTGTTGCGGTTTGAAGCGAACACTAACTTTTTACCGTCGGGCGAAAACATGGGGAAAGCATCAAAGGCTTCATCGAAAGTGACTTGCGTGAGGTTTTTGCCATCTACGCCAATCATGAAAATATTGAAGGGAAAGCCCCTTTCGGTGTGGTGGTTCGAGCTGAACAAAATGCGCTTCCCGTCGGGGTGAAAGTAAGGAGCCCAATTGGCCTTGCCCAATTTGGTGATCTGGCGCATGTTGCTACCGTCGAGGTTGCAGATGAATATCTCCATTTCGGTAGGTGCCACCAAGCCTTGAGCCAACAACTCTTTGTATTCTTTAATGGCTTCTGGGCTTTGTGGTCTCGAGGCGCGGAAAAGGATTTGTTTGCTGTCGGGCGAGAAAAACGCACCTCCGTCGTAGCCCAAGGTCTTCGTAACTTGTTTGGTTGTTTTTTTGGCAATGTCGTAGAGGTACAAGTCTAAATCGCCATTGCGGGTGCTGGTGAAAACAATGTATTTGCCATCGGGCGAAACGGTAGCTTCAGCATCGTAGCCCGGGCTGTTGGTAAGCTGGTGCACTATCTTTCCCTTGCGATCGGCAAAAAAGATGTCGTAGTTCGGGTCGATTTGCCAGAGGTATTTGCGGTCGGGACGCGGCGCTGGTGGCGGCGGACAGTTGATATCACCCTTGTGGGTGCTTGCATACAAAACGAGCGAATCGCCGGGCAGAAAATAAGCGCAAGTAGTGCGGCCTTGTCCGGTTGAAACCATAGGCGGAAAAGGTTCGGGCCTTTCGGTTTGTTCGAGCACAAATATTTGGTCGCATTTTACGCCCCAAGCCGGATTGTTCGACTGAAACACCAGTTTTTGGCCTTTAAAACTCCAGTAGGCTTCGGCATTATCGCCCCCATACGTGAGTTGTACCATTTTCGAAAAGTATTGTTCGTTCTCGTAAATGAGGTTTTTTTCGCTGCTGCCATCGCTATCGGCTTCCATGAGGACGGTTTGAGCGTTGAGGGGAGCAGACCATGGGCTTGCGAGTAATACAAAAGCAAAGAGACGGATTATCTTCATGAAATGTAATTTGTTGACCAGTTTATGACTGCAAATGCCAACGAACGGCTATTTTTGCAACTTCCGCCAAAATTAGCTGATTGATGACAAAGTTGCTTCGTTTCACCTTACTGATTGCGCTCGGCACGGGCATGTTCTTCGTTTCCTGCAAACAAAAACAGGATCCCAAGGCCCTGGAGGAACGCGAAGCAGCGCCCGATATCGATCCCGAATTGGCCGAATTGAACCGCAAGGTGAGGCGTGCGCCCACCGACGCAAGTTTGTACCACGAGCGGGCCCTCTACTACAAGTCAAAAAAGCTGTACGATTTTGCTTTGGTCGACATGCGTTCGGTATTCAAATACGACACGGTGAATGCCAACTATTTCTACACCGCAGCCGATTTGTTTATCAAGGTGGGGGCCTTCGATCAGGCCGATGATGTGTTGTTGGTGGCTATTGGAAAGAATCCCAATTTGGCCAAAATACACGTAAAGCGCGGCGAATTGGCCTTCTACAACAAGCTCTACAACTCGGCCATGAAGTACATCAACGATGGTTTGAAGGTAGATGTGAACTTTGCCGAAGGCTATTTTTGGAAGGGCATGGTTTACCTCGAGCAGAAAAACACGGAAAAGGCCATCAGTTCTTTTTTAACCTGCATTGAACAAGACCCTGAGTACACCGAAGCTTATATGCAGTTGGCCTTGCTCCAGATGGAGAGCAATCCCAAACTAGCGCACCAGTACCTCACCAACGTTATCAAGCTCGATGATGCCCATGTAGAGGCCTATTATGCCCGGGGCATGCTGCTTCAAGAACAAGGCTACAGCGACAGCGCCCAAGCCGATTACGATAAAATTTTGACGATCAATCCCCAGCATGTCGACGCTACCTACAATACCGGCTACATTCATTTGCTGGAGAAGCGCTACGACGATGCCATCATGTGGTTCTCGAAAGTGCTCCAACTCGACGGCAAAAACGTGCGCGCCATGTACAACAGGGGATTGGCCTACGAGCTGAAAGGCGACAAAGAAGCAGCTCAAAAAGAATTTAGAGAAGCATTGCGCTTGGAACCGGGTTTCGACCTGGCCTTGCGCGGCATCAACCGACTCCGATAAAATGAACATAGAAGTTACACTACCTGATGGCAGCCAGCGCCATTTTCCAGCTGGCAGTACTGCCCTCGACGTAGCCAAAAGCATCAGTGAAGGACTGGCACGTGTGGTGCTAGCAGCTGAGGTAAATGGTCAAGTTTGGGATTTACATCGTGCATTGCCCGAAAAGTGCAGTTTGAGCCTGCTCAAATGGGAAAGCGAAGGCGGTAAGTATGCCTTTTGGCATTCTTCGGCGCACTTATTGGCCGAGGCCTTAGAGGCTTTGTACCCTGGCATTAAATTGGGCATTGGCCCACCCATCGAAAACGGTTTTTATTACGATATCGATTTTGGCGATTACAGCTTCTCATCGAACGACTTTGAGCAGGTAGAAGCCAAAATGCTCGAGTTGGCCAAGCAAGAAAACCGCTTCGAAAGGGTGGAGGTGAGCAAGGCCGAAGCCATGCGTTTCTTTACCGAGAAGGGTGATCCCTACAAACTAGAGCTTATCGAAGGCTTGGAAGACGGTAGCATCACCTTCTACAAGCAGGGTAACTTTACCGACCTCTGCCGCGGTCCGCATTTGCCCGATACAGGCAAGATAAAGGCCGTGAAGCTGTTGAATACGGCTGGTGCTTATTGGCGTGGGAACGAAAAAAACAAGCAGCTCACACGTATATATGCGGTAACCTTTCCTTCCTCTAAGGAGCTCAAAGAGCACCTCGAAAAACTGGAAGAAGCGAAAAAGCGCGACCACCGCAAACTAGGCAAAGAGCTGGAGTTGTTCACCTTCAGCGAAAAAGTAGGTATGGGTTTGCCTTTGTGGTTACCCAAAGGGGCCTTGCTGCGCGAGCGATTGGAGAATTTTATGCGGAAAGCCCAAGTACGTGCCGGCTATGAACAAGTAATTACCCCACACATTGGCAGTAAGCAGCTGTATGTTACCTCGGGCCACTGGGAGAAGTACGGACAAGATTCGTTCCGTCCGATTTATACCCCGCACGAAGGAGAGGAGTACCTGCTCAAACCCATGAACTGTCCGCACCACTGCGAAATCTACAAGAGCAAACCCCGCTCTTATAAAGACTTGCCGGTGCGTTTGGCCGAATTTGGTACCGTATATCGCTATGAGCAGCATGGCGAGTTGCATGGCCTGACCAGGGTTCGTGGCTTTACCCAAGACGATGCCCACCTTTTTTGTCGCCACGACCAAGTGAAAGACGAATTCAAGAAGGTAATCGACTTGGTACTTTACGTTTTTAACGCCTTGGGCTTCAGTGAATACACTGCGCAGATTTCTCTTCGCGATCCGATGAACAAAACCAAGTACATTGGTACCGATGAAGCTTGGGAAAAGGCCGAGAATGCCATCATCGAAGCAGCACAAGAAAAAGGACTTCGCACGGTTACCGAATTGGGTGAAGCTGCCTTTTATGGCCCTAAGCTCGACTTTATGGTACGCGATGCCCTGGGTAGAAAGTGGCAGTTGGGAACCATACAGGTCGATTACAACCTCCCCGAGCGCTTTGATTTAGAGTATACAGGCTCCGACAACCAGAAATACCGTCCGGTAATGATTCACCGAGCGCCTTTTGGTTCTATGGAGCGATTTGTGGCGGTATTGCTCGAACATTGCGGCGGAAAATTCCCCTTGTGGTTGTCGCCTGAGCAAGTGATTGTGTTGCCTATCAGCGAAAAATTCAAAGATTACGCCGAAAATGTTTCTCAGTTGCTGAATTATCACGATATTCGCAGCTTCGTAGACAATAGGGATGAGAAAATAGGCCGGAAAATCCGCGATGCGGAGGTTCAAAAAACGCCTTACATGCTTATTATCGGCGAAAAAGAGGTAACCGACAGTGTAGTTTCGGTGCGCAAACACGGCGAAGGCGATATCGGCGTGATGTCGCCCGAAGGCCTGTTAGATTATCTGAAACTGGAAATAAACCGCCAGATTCAACCCGTTTAAACAAAAAGGAGGAAAATATCGCACAGCAGCCATCGGCAAATCCCCGTTTCAGGAGGGAGAAACCTGTTGATCCAATCAACGAGAACATCAATTATCCTGAAGTGAGGCTTGTAGGCGAAAACGTTGAGAACGGCGTTTATCCCATTGCCAAAGCTTTAAAACTTGCCGACGAACTGGAATTAGATCTGGTTCTGATTACCGAGAATGCCAAACCACCGGTTTGTCGCATTACCGATTACAGCAAGTATCTGTACGAAAAAAAGAAGCGGGAAAAGGAAATCAAAGCGAATACTGCCAAGACAGTGATCAAGGAAATTCGTTTTGGGCCTAATACCGACGACCATGACTTCCAGTTTAAACTGAAGCATGCCAAAAAATTCCTGGAAGAAGGTGCAAAAGTGAAGGCTTATGTACATTTTAGGGGTAGGGCCATTGTCTTCAAAGAGCGAGGCGAGCTGTTATTGCTTACCTTTGCGCAAGAATTGGAAGAACTGGGAAAAGTGGAAAGCTTACCCAAACTGGAAGGCAAGCGGATGTTTATCAGCATTGCCCCCAAAGCAGTAAAAACGAAATAAAACTATTTAACCATAGAATACGATGCCTAAAATGAAAACCAATTCCGGTGCTAAAAAGAGGTTCGCTCTTACCGGATCAGGAAAAATCAAAAGGAAGCACGCCTACAAGCGTCACATTCTCACCAAGATGTCGACCAAGCAGAAGCGTCGTCTCACCAAAGGTGCTCTGGTAGATTCTACCAACGAGTCGCTCATCAAGAAACTCTTAACCATCGGTAAATAAGTCAGTTTACAAGCGTTTTCGAACCACTGACAAAAATTAACAGCTATGCCAAGATCAGTAAACCACGTAGCCTCGCGCGCACGCCGTAAGAAAGTAATGAAGATGGCCAAAGGCTACTTCACCACCCGCAGTACCGTTTGGACGGTTGCGAAAAACGCAGTAGAAAAAGCCCTCGGCTATGCCTACCGCGACCGTAAAGCCAAAAAGCGTCATTTCCGCACCTTGTGGATTGCGCGTATCAACGCTGCAGCTCGCCAAGAAGGAATGAGCTACTCGCAGATGATGGGCAAACTCGGTAAGACCGAAATTGCACTGAACCGCAAAGTGTTGGCCGATTTGGCCATGAACCACCCCGAAGCTTTCAAAGCTGTGGTGAAAGAAATCAACTAAGCGTTATCCAAAAAGAAGAACCCCGCCTCGGCGGGGTTTTTTTATGGGTTTTGCCGTACCACCTCAGCCATGATTGCTTGCAGGTATTTTTGGCGATTGAGGTACATCCGATCGCGGGCGAGAATTGAAGCCCGGTTGTAGCCCCCCACGTAATACCGTTGAAACCAAGGAAGAACCGCAATAAAAGCATCTAAAGGGGTGTACAAAGCAGCGATGCGAATACTGTAGTATATGAATATACTGTTGATGAGAACCGAATTGAGCGCTTCCTTGGGTTCCCTGGCGTATAATTGTCCCGAACCTGGCAAGGCCGCGCTCATGACCATGGCCCAGCGTGAGTTTGGCCGGTTGAATTTCTTAGGTTGGTCAAAGTGGGCTTGTAATGCCGCCGAATCTTTAACGATAGCCAAAAAAGATGCCTCAGCCTGGGTGTATTGTTCCATTTCGAAATGGCAAACGCCTTTATAAAAATGGTAAAGCAATGCTTGGGCTTCATCGGTAGGGGCTTCGTATTGCAACAGTTCTGCCAAAGCCAATCCCGGTGACTGCTCGGCAAGCAAGGTTTTGGTTTTCCATAAAAGCGATTCCATTTTAATTGAATCGTTGGGGCTATTAAAAAAGGCCAAGTCGAAAAAACGGGCTGCGCTGCTCAGGTCGCCTTGATGTAAATGGCACCTGCCTATGTTTATGCTGAGGCTGGCATCCACGGCAGGATGGATGTCAAAAGCCGCTTTGTTGTAGTGATACAAAGCCAAGGGGTACTGTTGGGCTTGTTCGAAATGCAAGCCTATACCGCGGTGGTCGGCAAGCTGTCCGTTCACTGCGCCCACTGCGAAAAGACTAACGATGAAAGTCAAGAAGACGCGCATAGGTCTGGTTTCTAATTCCGTTGTTTACTTGGGTATTGTACTTTCTAGCTTGTTTGTGGGCTCCGTAAATGTTGCCCAAATAAAATCCGGTGGTTAAACTGCCAAAAAGCCAAACATATGGACTGTTAAATCCTTGATTTTTGAAGCCCCGATAGGTGGTATAGGCATTGGCACCCACAAAAAGCATGTTCACCAAACCGTCTTTCCAGGCACCAGCATATACTTTTCCTGCACCGGGCACCAAGGCTGAAAAAGTGGCAGCCAATGCGGGTGACTTTTGTGGACGGCTTTGCCAATCCTCATGCAGCTGCAGCAAAATGCCATCAAAAGCAAGGCTGGGTTCGTAGCTGGGTAGGTCTGCCCGTCCCGACAAGATGGCATCGCCCAGCAGCAGTTGTTTGGTTAAGTATTTTTCCTTTTCGCCAAAAGCAAGTTGCCGGCTTTCTTGTGACAAAATCTGGAATCGTTGTGCATCTTTCAACAACAGGGCATTGTGGTTCTTTTCGTTTTGAAATGCCCAGCTCATACTGGCATGCACCAGCGACTGCTGCCTTGCTTGGGCGAGGTCTAATGCAAGCGAAAATTTACCCTGCAAACGGTACGATCGCGATAAAAACAACGATAAGCTATCGTTTGCCGGGTGGTGAAAGCGCAAACGTTCGTATTCAAAAGCCGCAAGTTCGTATTGGCCAGTTTGAAGCAGGTAGGCTGCAAATGCTGATTCTTGTTCCGATTGTGCCTTGGCCAATACCGCTAAATGCAGCAGTATGAAAGTGATTTTAATGCTTTTCATGAACTACCGGATCAAAGTTGAGTCCTGTCTGAGGGTCGGTGGGGTAATAACTGCGGTTCCAACCATGACATCGCGCCAAGCGATCGAAAGTAGCTAAACTACCCACCACTAAGCCATGATGTCGGATGGCATGGAGTCCGAATACCGAGCAGCTGGGCTCAAAAGTACAACTGATAGCGTCTTGTGAGGAGATGTACTTTTTGTAGAATGTAAAGGAGAAATTCGCCAGGTTTTGGGCCTCATTGCTAGCGCTAAAGTCGAACTGATAGGGAATTTTGGTGCTCCTTTCGGGTTGGTGTTTTATAACCCATTGCATTTCAGCGCTTAGTTGTGCCCTTGCCGACAGGCACATACAAAGGACTGTAAGTATACATATTACGTGCCGATGCCTCATTGATTTTGATATTGGTATAAGTGGTTTGCTGATAAGTTTCTTTGGCTCCATCGTAAACAATGTCGATGACCTCGCCGGGGAAGGGAAACCCTTGCACCAGTGTATAGGCTTTAAAAAATTGTTTTCGAACAATGTGCCCTTTCGGATGATAAAAAACCACGCCTGTCAATTTTTTGTCTTCGGTACTGGTAGCTACTTTCCCTATTTTGGGCCCAATAGAGCTGGGCGGCTTCCAAGTGGTAATTACCAGGTTTTTGTCTTTTTGAACCGACTCAATTTCGAAAGGTGAATTCTTAAGTCCATAATTTGCCAGCTGCTGGGTTAAAGCCAAATGCAAGGTGCTCAATTCAATGCGCATTTGTGCTGGTTTGGTTGAAACGAGGGTATCGTTGCGCACAATCAATTGCACGCTGTCTTTAAAAATCCATACTTCTTTTACCGGAAACTTCACTTCGTAAACGATTTGTTGGCTTCCGAGTTCGTAGTAACAAGTGCCCATTACCAACCGTGCTTGTTCGGTGCCTTTCACTTTGGTTTTTACACTGAAGTCTGTTTTTACGCGCGTTAGCTGCTGCGCCATTGCAGGCGAAACAGCCAGAAGCATGAATATGTAGGTGAACAGATGATAGGGCATGGACATAAAAATAGCGCTGTCTCCAAGGAAACAGCGCATGATGTGAATGAACGAGCTGCTTACAAGCCTGTATTTCCTAGTGGATTGGGATTGGCAATGTAGCTGATGGCGCTTACCACTACGCTAACTCCCATACCGATCCAAAATGATAATTTTTGGTCGCTGGTTTTGCTGTTATTGATAGCCACAACGAAAAATCCAACGGGCCAGCAACAGAATCCCCAGGCAAATGCACCCCAATCCATGTCATCAACACTGAAGGGGGCAGGAGTGGCCATGGCGCTCATGTAACCAGCCAAATAGGATGACTCGGGTGCGCCATTCAAAGAGAAATTGTTGGCGAGGAGGGTATTCTCTAGCTCGGTTACTTCCTGGAGCTCAGTAGCTACCATGATTTCATCATACTGAAAATCGTTGGCCGATACGGCCGCCTGCGTAGTCAAACCAACCAGCGCGAGGCAAAGTGAAAGCAGAATTTTTTTCATGCGTTTAGGTTTTGTGTGTGCAATATAATGTTGAAAATGTGAACTCCAATTTTTTCCTTTAAAAAAGTCGCCTGAGGTTAAAACTGCTTGATGGCGGTTTCAAATCGGTTGATTCCTTCTAAGAGTTCTGCTTCTGAAATAACCAATGGCGGTGCCAGCCTGATGATGTTACCATGCGTAGGCTTGGCCAACATGCCTAATTCCATCATTTTCATACATACGTTCCAAGCGGTAGAACCTTCGGGACGGTCGTTGATCACCACGGCGTTCAGCAGTCCTTTGCCGCGAACCAGCTGAAGCAGCTCGTACTTGTCGACCAACTTTTGCATTTCGCTGCGGAACAGCTTGCCCATGCGGTCGGCATTTTCAATCATTTTTTCTTCCACCAGCACTTGCAAGGCGCTCATGGCAATGCGGCTGCCCAACGGATTGCCACCAAAGGTAGAGCCGTGCTCACCCGGACGGATGTTTAACATGATGTCGTCGTCGCACAAAACGGCGCTAACAGGATAGACGCCGCCGGCCAGGGCTTTGCCCAACACCAAAATGTCGGGCCGTACATCCACATGGTCGCAAGCCAGCATTTTGCCCGTACGGCCAATGCCGGTTTGAATTTCATCGGCAATCATAAGCACTTGATAGCGACTACACAGCGCACGAACTCCGCGCATATAGGCATCATCGGGCACCACCACGCCAGCTTCTCCTTGTATGGGTTCGAGCATGAAGGCGGCCACATGCGGATCGCGCAAGGCTTGCTCTAATGCCTCTAAGTCGTTGTATGGTATCAAGTCGTAACCTGGCACAAAGGGACCAAAACCTTTGCGCGAACTCGGATCGGTGGAGGAGGAGATGGCGCCAATAGATCGGCCCCAAAAATTACCTTCTACAAAAACGATTCGTGCCTGGTTTTCGGGGATGTGTTTTTTATCGTAGCCCCAGCGGCGCGCCAGCTTTACGGCTGTTTCGGCAGCTTCAACACCTGTGTTCATAGGTAAAAGGCGCTGGTAGCCGAACAATTCGGTCATGAATTTTTCGTATTGCCCCAATACATTATTATGGAAGGCACGTGAAGTAAGTGTTAGTTGACTGGCTTGCTCTACCAGCGTAGCTACAATTTTGGGGTGGCAGTGGCCTTGGTTTACGGCGCTGTATGCCGACAAAAAATCGAAATATTCTTTTCCGGCGGTATCCCAAACACGCATTCCTTGTCCTTTCGCCAATACTACCGGTAAGGGGTGATAGTTATAAGCGCCGTATTCGTGCTCCATTTCCATGGATGCCTCGGCTGCAATGTGTGCGTTAAATTCAAAGTCAACTTGGGTCAAGGTAGATTTCATGCGTAAAAATTTGAGATATAGCGTTTGTGAATTGATTTCGTTCTTCTATCTTTGCGTTCTCGTTTGCGGGGGAGATTGTGCCTACTGCAAAAATAAGCTAAAACAGCAAGAAAGATGTCTAAAGTTTGTGTACTTACAGGTAAGAAGGTGATTGTTGGCAACAGCGTATCGCACTCGAACATCAAGACAAAGCGCAGGTTCTATCCGAACTTGCAAACCAAGCGTTTCTACATTCCTGAGACAGGTGAGTGGGTAACCTTGAAATTGTCTACCAGCGCCATCAAAACCATCAATAAGAATGGCTTCAGCGCTTCGATCAATAAGTTTTTGAAAAAAGGAAAAATCTGATAAATCATGGCTAAGAAGGGTAACCGTGTTCAGGTAATCATGGAGTGCACCGAGCACAAAGCCAGTGGCATGCCGGGCACTTCACGCTATATTACCGTGAAGAACAAAAAAAATACGACCGAGCGCATGGAGTTGAAAAAATACAACCCCATTTTGAAGCGTGTAACTGTTCACAAAGAAATTAAGTAAGCATGGCAAAGAAAGTAGTGGCCACCCTGAAGCGTGAGGCTTCAGAAGCAGAAAAAATCGTGAAAGTAATCAAGGCCAAGAAGTCTGACAAGTCAGGCGCCTACACTTTCAAAGAAGAGTTCATCACCGCCGACCGCGTTAAGGACTACTTCAGTAAATAATCAAGCAGTTGTGGAGTTGGCATCAAACGGCTTCCACACCATGCATTATCATCAAAGGGCCGTTTCACACCGAAACGGCCCTTTTTCATTCATTGAATTATGGGATTTTTTGATTTTTTCAGCAACCGCAAGAACAAGGATTCGCTTGTAAAAGGATTGGAACGCACCCGTGAAGGGGTGTTTTCCAAGATTGCCCGCCTCATCACCGGTAAAAGTCGCATCGACGACGATATGCTCGATGAGCTGGAGGAAATCCTCATCAGTGCCGATGTGGGTGTTGAAACCACCATCAAAATCATTGCGCGTATTCAGCAGCGGGTGAGCCAAGAAAAGGGCTTGCAGGCCGATGATTTGAATCGCCTCTTGCGCGAAGAGATTGCTGCCTTGTTGGCCAATCAAGGCCAAGTGAATGGCTTTGACTTACCTGCCGATTCCAAGCCCTATGTCATCATGGTGGTAGGAGTGAACGGTGTGGGCAAAACCACTACCATTGGTAAATTGGCGCACCAGCTCAAAAATCAGGGCAAGCAAGTGGTTTTGGGTGCAGCCGATACCTTTCGGGCTGCAGCCATCGATCAGCTCAAAATTTGGGGTGAGCGCGTAGGCGTTCGGGTGGTGCACCAGCAAATGGGGGCCGATCCGGCTTCGGTGGCCTTCGACACCCTCAAATCGGCCTTGGCAACCCAAACCGATGTGGTGATCATTGATACCGCTGGCCGATTGCACAACAAAGTAGGCTTGATGAACGAACTGAGCAAAATCAGGAATGTGATGCAAAAGGTGGTGCCCGGGGCGCCGCATGAGGTTTTGCTGGTACTTGATGCTTCTACCGGACAAAATGCCGTGGAGCAAGCCCGACAGTTTACCGCTGCCACCGAGGTAAATGCCTTGGCGCTCACCAAACTCGATGGAACGGCCAAGGGAGGCGTGGTGATTGGCATCAGCGATCAATTCAAAGTACCCGTGAAATATGTAGGCGTAGGCGAAAAAATGGAGCATTTACAACCTTTCGACCGTGTAGCCTTTGTAGAAGCACTTTTTAGTCAGCCAGAAGCATGAAAACCAAAAATCTCCAGCGGCCCAAAGTGAATGTAGTTACCTTGGGTTGTTCTAAAAACCTGGTTGACTCCGAAAACCTCATCACCCAACTGAGGGCCAATGAGTTTGACGTGGCTCATGAGTCCGACCGCAAAGCCCAAGTGGTGATTGTGAACACCTGTGGCTTCATTGACAATGCCAAGCAAGAGTCAATCGATACCATTTTAAGCTACATCGACGCCAAGCAAGAGGGGTTGGTGGATAAGTTATACGTTACTGGCTGCCTGAGTCACCGCTACAAAGACGAATTGGAAGCCGAAATGCCCGAGGTAGACGCCTTTTTTGGCACCATGGAGCTGCCGCGCATCCTCAAAACCTTGGGTGCCGATTACAAACACGAATTGCTGGGCGAGCGCATCATCACCACACCCACACACACGGCCTTCATGAAAATTTCGGAAGGTTGTAACCGTCCCTGCTCGTTTTGCGCCATTCCTTTGATGCGTGGCAAACATGTTTCTAAATCGATTGAAGACATAGAACGCGAGGCGCAGAACCTCGTGAAAGGCGGGGTAAAGGAATTGGTGCTCATTGCCCAAGACTTAACCTATTACGGACTCGATTTGTACGGAAAGCGCAACCTTGCTGAATTGTTGCAACGTTTGAGCGATGTGCCCGACTTGTCGTGGATCAGGTTGCAATACGCCTATCCATCGCAATTTCCCGAAGACATACTTCCCATCATCCGTGAGCGCAGCAATATTTGCAACTACCTCGATATGCCGCTGCAGCACGCATCTGATGCCATGCTCAAAAGCATGCGCAGGGGTATTACCGCCTCACGCACGCAAGATTTGATCGACCGCATTCGCGACGAAGTACCTGGTATTCACTTGCGCACCACCATGATCAGCGGTTATCCGGGCGAAACCGAAGCCGACCACCAAGCCATGCTCGATTTTGTGGCACGCAATCGCTTCGAACGGTTGGGCGTATTTGCCTACTCGCACGAAGAAAATACAGCAGCTTACAACCTTGCCGACGATGTGCCAGCCGAAGTAAAGGAAGAGCGCGTTGAAGAAATCATGGCCTTGCAACAAGAGATTTCGGCCGATTTGAACGAAGCCAAAGTAGGAGAGACTTTCAAGGTTTTGTTCGACCGCAAGGAGGGTAACTTCTTCGTGGGCCGCACCGAATTCGACTCGCCTGAGGTAGACAACGAAGTTTTGGTAGATGCCAGGGAACATTTTGTGCGGGTTGGTGATTTTGCACCAGTACGCATCGACAGCGCTGCTGAATTCGATTTGTACGGAACACCACTTACATGAACGTACAAGCCCTTACTTTTCGCAGCACCGGAGCATTCAGCGCGCTGGCCAATGACTATTTAGACAAGCCCGAAAAATTCGCCGATTGGCTGCCTTTGCCTTTTTCCAAAGCAGGCATCGAACAGGCCATAGCGCAACGCGCAGGCTTTGGTGCTGAACAGCGCAGCGTACTGCTAGCCGCACTGAAGGGGCAATATGCAAGGCTGCCCAATAGGCAGTTGCCCATGCTGCAGCTTGAACGTTTGGGGAAAGAAGGTGTATTTACCATTACCACGGCCCACCAGCCCAATTTGTTTACGGGTCCGGCCTACCTCATTTATAAAATTGCTGGTACCATTGCCTTGGCGCGCGCACTTGAAGCCGAGGGTTTGGGGCAATTTGTGCCGGTGTATTGGATGGGTGCCGAAGACCATGATTTAGAGGAGCTGAACCATACCTATGTGTTTGGCAAACGCATTGAATGGCAAACCCAGCAAACTGGGGCAGTGGGCCGCATGCTCTTAGACGATTTGACTGAGACGCGCCATGAACTGCTCCAAATTTTGGGAAATGAGGGCCATGCGGGTGAGTTAGCATCGCTCGTTGAAGCCTGTTACGTTCCTGGTATCAGCGTTGCCGAGGCTACTCGCCGTTTTATAGATCAGCTCTTTGGTGCGTATGGTTTGGTGGTGGTAGATGGCGACGATGCTACACTCAAAGCACAGTTTGTGCCCCAAATGCGGCTTGAACTGCTTCAAAAGGCAAGTGAAGCTCTGGTGCTGCAAGCAGCCAACAGGCTGGAAGAGGCTGGTTACAAAGCCCAAATTCATCCACGAGAAATCAACTTGTTTTGGTTAGAGTCAGGGGTACGCGAACGCATTGTGGCCGCCACCCATGGCTATGCCTTGGCCCATGGCGGCAAAACCTGGACAGCCGCTGAAATGGAGTTGGCGCTTGAGCAATCACCCGAATGTTTTAGTCCCAACGTGGTGTTGCGCCCCCTATACCAAGAACATATTTTGCCCAATGTAGCTTTTATCGGAGGCGGAGCCGAAGTGGCTTACTGGAATCTATTGCCAAAAGTATTTGAAAAATACCAAGTTCCTTTTCCGGTGGTTATGCTGCGTACTTCGGCCATGGTGGTGGATAAAGGGTCGTTGAATCGACAACAGAAGTTGGGACTTAATAGCCTGCAATTATTCGAAGAAACCGAACAATTGATTCGCAACTTTATTGCCGCGCATGAGTCGGGCTTGTTCACACTTCAAGCTGAAAGCAACGATATACAAGCCATTTTCGAAGGCTTGGCAAACAGGGTAGAGCAAGTAGAGCCTACCTTAAAAGCGGCCGTACTGGCCGAATCAAAAAAGCTGCAAGGAAGTATGGAAGGGTTGCAGGCCCGCGTTATCAAGGCGCAAAAACAAAAGCACGAAACCGAGGTAAATCAGATTCGTGCTTTGAAAGCGAAGCTTTTTCCAGAAAACCATCTCCAGGAACGCCACGACAGCTTTATGAACTTTTATGCCTGGGCGGGTCGCGATTTTATCGATACCTGTGTGCGCGAAATGAATCCGCTGCGCAAGGAGTTTTTGGTGCTGAGCTAAAGCCTATTTCGCAGCTGCAGCGGCCAATTCCATGTGCAGGCTTACGTCGGCTACCTTGGCAATTTTGTCTTCTACGATTTTGGGAATGGCAATTTCGTAGTCGGCCAAGGTCACTTTGAAATCGGAGTGCAAGATGATCTTACCACCTTTTACCTCCAGCATGCCTTTTTCGCGCACCTGCTTCTTTACGCCGTGCATTTCCATTTCACCCACTACCTCAATGTTGTGCTTGCCATCTTTGCTTAAGTCAATTTTGGCGAAATCCATCACCTTGCCTTTGAGCACTGCCTTGGGGTATTTATGCGATTCCATGTAGTTTTCATTGAAGTGCTCTTGCATGAGGGCTTTTTTGAAAACAAACGATTTGATGGCAATTTGAAAAACCACTTCACCGGTAGCCCCATCGAGTACGCAAGCGGCTTGGTTGTTGGTGGCCTTAACATCGTCTTTTACGGGGCCTTCGGCTACAAAATTCACCGTACCGGTACGGGTCATGAATTTGGATTGGGCGCTTGCCGAAAGACTTGCGGTAAGCACAAATGCGAGGAAAAAGAACTTTTTCATGGGCTATAATTAATTGATGAATAAACAACGGTTGAGCACTACATCGAGCAATTTGCCATTGCAGAGCCCTTTGATGGTGATGAGCGCACCTACTTGAACATCCTTGGGCAAAGGGTTTTTCGATTCAAATTCACAGATGACCCCGAACATCATATCGTCGGTTTCGAGCACCACCACCGGGAAACCGGCTTCATTGGTCTTCACTTCACGAACCAGTCCGGTTACCTCTACTACCTTGTTCAGATATTTCTCATTGGCCGCATTTTCGTCGGCTTCATAAGCCAAAAACAAGTCGTTCGCGGGTGCCGAGAGTTCGGTTTCGAGGCTTTCTATGCCCGGCACAGGCTTGAACCAGAGGTACAAACCAATACTTCCGCCTACCATACCTCCTAGGACGATGAGCAGGAGCAGGATTTTGGTGTTTTTTTTCATTTTAAATGCTTTATGGTTGCATGCCTTGATTGATCCAGGATTTTATTTGGTTGATGTGGCAGCTGCTCAGTCCGTTTCCGGCGGGTGGCATGGGCACAAAGCCCGCTTGTTTGCTTACTGCACCTAGCAATTTTCCATTCGTAGCTACCGTTCTAACGCCCGAAAGGGTACTTAGGTTGATGCCAGCCGAAGGATTATTTGCACCGTGGCAACCCACGCAATTTGCCTGCATCATGGGTTGAATGTGGGTGGCAAAACTGAGGTTGAGGGTGTCGCAGGCAGAAGTATCGCGACAAGCGTTGTTTTTGGCACCTTGTTCGATCCATTTGCGCACCATGGCAATTTTTTCGCTAGGCAGGGCAGGGTAGGGCGGTGGAGGCATCCGTTTATCGAGGCGGTCTTCTACCAGTTTTTCGTATAAATCACTGCCATTGGGATTGCCAGGCTTGACTTCTCCCCCTGAAATGACGCCTGCGTAAGTAGTGAGGTTGATGCCATCGGCACGGGTTTGGGCGTCGTGGCAGCCGCTCATGGCGCAATTGCTGATGAGCAGCGGAAGGATGTCGTTTTCGAAGTAGATGGTATCGGGGTTACAACCTTGCGTGGTAACCACGGGCGCATTTGGATTGGGTGTGCCGCCTCCTGGTACCATGGGGTCGTGCCGGCAAGCAGCCAATCCGATTGAAATACAAAGCAATAACTTTTTCATGGGTAAAAAACTTGGGTCGAAGTAAAGCTTATTGTATCGCTCGTGCAAGCCAAAATGAGTGAAGCGGTGCTATTGCCTCCCGAAAACGTATTACGAAGGATTAAATACTTAACCTTCGAGCCATTTTTTAAAGGCAGATGCGCGTTCCGTGCTCACAATTAGATCTGTATTCACTTCGGGCTCCAATTGCAGCATGACCCTACTGCGGCTGTAGGTTTGCATGTTTTTAATGGCCTTGATGTTCACCAATACCTTGCGATTGATGCGGAAGAATTTGGCAGGATCGACCATTTTTTCGAGCTGTTCCAAGTTCTGGTCGGCTGCCAGGTGTCGTTTGTCTATCGTGGCCACCATCACCACCCGTTCTTCTACATAAAAGCAAGCAATTTCATCGAAGGGCACAGCCTTGAGGTTGCTGCCATAACGAATGAGCAAGCGTTGTTGGTAGCTGCTGCCTTGCTCGGGGCGCAGTAACTGCAGCAGCTGTCGCACATCGAGCGGTTGGTTAAAGTTCTTGGCTTTTTGCAGGGCCTGCGCCAAAGCATCGGCTTGAATGGGTTTGAGCAAGTAAGCAACACTCAGGTGTTCGAAGGCCGAAAGGGCATAGTGATCGAAGGCGGTTACAAAAATCACCGGTTTGCTTACCTCGGCCGATTTGAGCAAATCGAGGCTCAATCCATCGCCCAATTGAATGTCGGCCAGCACCAAATCGTAATCTTTGTGGCCTTCAAACCACGTTAAGCCGGTTTCTATACTATCTATGAGGGCAACTACTTCGGCTTGAGAATCAATGTCTTGCAGTATTTTTTGTAGGCGCTGTTGGGCCAACGGTTCATCTTCTATGATTACAATTTTCATGGCTGGGTGGTAAAAAGTGGAAGGCTTACGCTAAAATGGCTATCGGTTTGGGAAATGGATATGTCGGCTTGGTACTGCTGCCGGTAGCGACTGCTTAGGGCCGAAAGACCAAAACCCGAGGATGGTTCTGGCGAGCTTTTGGGCTGCAGGTTATTGCTCACCGTAACTTGCTGGTTTTTGGCCACAATGTGAATGTACAAAGGCTTCGATTGGCTGATGACATTGTGTTTGATGGCGTTTTCTACCAGCAATTGAATCGACATTGGGATAATGGCCCATTTGGTACTTTCTTCTTCCAAATCGATGTGTACATGCAGTCGGTTTTCGAATCGCTGTTGTTGCAAATAAATATAGGCATGTACCAGCTCCATTTCTTCGGCTAAAGGTATGCTATCGATGTTTTTGTAATGCAAAACCTTGCGAAACAAAACGGCCAATTGATCAACGTATGCTCCCGCCTTGCGCGTATCGAGCTCAATGAGCGCCGACAAGGTGTTGAAGGCGTTGAATAAAAAGTGGGGCGAAATCTGGCTTTTTAGCAACTCATACTGGGCCATGATGCTTTGTTTTTCGGCCTCCTGCCGCAATCGGCGGCGCTCTTCCCGGCTTTTGATTACCCAGCCCGAACCCAACAAAATTAAAATACCGAGGCTCCCCAAGAACCACCATTGCAGGTAAAAGGGCTTCTGAATTTTAAACGCATAACGGGCACTTTCGTAGCTCGAGAATTGAGGATCGAACGAAACCTGTATTTCGAGGGTGTAAGTGCCTGCGCCCAAAGCTTGAAGCATGATTTCGCGCTTGTCGGTTTCAATCCAGCGCTCATGCAAGCCGTGGAGTTTGTAGCGCACCTGCAACAGCTCGGTATCGAAAAACCAGGGAATACTGAAATTAAATCGGAGGTTGTTGTCGAAAGCTGCAAAACTACCTTCGGCTACTTCACGCCCTTGTTTGAGCGAATGTGGTGCCTCTAGCCAAATGTTGGGCAGCTGAATGTGCTGCAACCAGTGCTGGTTTAAATGAAGCAGCGCACCACGCATTCCTATCCACACACCATAAGCGCCCTGTGCATAAGCATTGGTGCTTAATTCGGTTACAGGCAGGTTGTATAAACGCTCTATGGGCAAGGCGCTTTTGGTTTCGCTGTCGTACAACAACAGGCCGTGTTGCAGTCCTAAGAGCAGTTGCCTCCGGTTTAAACTGTGCACAAAACTAATGGGCTCGTCTGTGTTCAAGGGTACCGACCGCAGTTGCTGGTTTTCCATTAGAAACAAACCCTGCTCGGGCGAGCTGATCCACAGCCGGTTGCTGCTGTCGGCACTGAGCGAAGAGGCCACACGCAATTGTCCCTGCGGCAACTTATTAAATTGTTGAAACTGCCCTTGATGGTAACTAAAAACCCCCTTACCATCGGTGGCCATCCACAATCGGCCTTGTTGGTCGTGCGCCAGCTGAAAGATGTAGTATTGTCCCGGACCCTGCTGCTGATGAAATGGCGCAATCAGATCTTTACCAGCATTTTGATGAAAGTGATACAAGCCGCCCAAAGTGCCCAAATAATAGCCCTTTCCATCGGCTTGCGGTTCAATGCTGAAGATGTTGGGATTGAATTGGTGGGCATCGGGACCAATGCGCTGTGGTAGGCCTTGCTCTCGGAGGCGATAAAAGCCTTGTCCGAACGTCCCCGCCAACCAGCTGCTTTCTGTTTCGGCTACCAAACTCAGAATGTGTAAATTTTGGGTACCGGCCAATAGCTTCCACGCCCGCTTGTCTTTTTTGAGGTATGCACCGGCATGGGTGCCAGCCAGCAAACTGCCATTGGGCAACATGGCCATGGCTTGTACTTGCAGGTCAAGCGGCAGGGGATGCATGCCCATGCCGGGGTAAGCTTGCAGCAAACCGTGCTGGGTGCTAATCCATACCAGTCCATCGGCGCTACGCAGTAAATCGTATACGCGTATTTGTTTGCCGTTGTAGGTGAAGGGAAGGGGCTGATATTGCTTGCTTTTTTTAAGAAAGCGCCATAAATGTCCGTTGCGGTCGCTAAACCATACTTCCTCGGGCAAAACCAGCAGGTGGGTTACGGCGTCTTCGTCGCTATGTGGGTAGTGCACGAGTGCTTGCTGCTGCAATAGTGACAGGCCGCCCGATTGCAAGCCCATCCATACCCCCTCGTCTTCGCTTTTGATGGCCGCAATGAGTGGTTCATTGCTTAATATCCGACTTTGTTTGGTGCCATCGGCCTTAAACCACAATTCAACCAAGCCCAAATCGGTTCCGGCCAACATGCCCCGTTTGCCTGGCTCCAAGCTGCTAACGGTTAAATCGGGCAGCCCATCGTCGGCATCAAAAAGGTAAAGGCGTTTGTTTTTATAGGCGTATACCCCTTCGCCTGCGGTAGCTATCCATAAAATGCCATTTTTGGCTGTCAGCGCCGTGATACTGGCTTTCGGCCAACCTTCTTCCAACTCAAAAGGAAGCAGGCTGTCGCCATGGGTGCTTAACAGCATGCCTTTGCTGGTACCTGCCCAAATTTGGTTATCGTAGCTGCACAGGGCTGTAAATACGATGGTATCTGTGGGTAATGAAAAGCTCTTCCAAACGGCTCCATCAAATCGGTGTAGTTGGCGTTGGTTGAGCAAATAAATCCAGCCCCGACTGTCTTGATGCAGCAGGCCAGCTTTGTCGCGCATACCCGGCAAGTTCAGGCTGCGGTAGTGTGGCAGCTCTTGGGCAAGGGCAAAGGGGAGGGAGAGGGCTTGGAGCAGCAAGGCTAGCAGCAAGCGTAAACCAAACCTGCTTTTCATGGCTTGCGGGCTTGCAGGTTGCCCGATACGTTTACCTTGATTTCCTCGGCTATTTTCTGGTAAACGATGCGAGGGATGCTGATTTGGTGGTCGGCCAGCAGCACCGTAAAGGCCGATTTGAACTGTATTTGCTGTTTGCTTACCAGCAGCTGGATTTTGATGATGCGCTCTTGGCTCACTCCGTGTATGTCGAGCCAGCCTTTGGCGCGGATTTCATATTGCCCAGGTACCGAAGGGTCGATGGGGTCGATGAGCTTGCCTTTGAAGCTGCTTTTGGCGTATTTGTGTGTTTCGAGGTAGTTTTCGAAGAAATGTTCTTGCTGAAGCGGACTGTTGAATCCCTGAAAACCCTTGTTTTTTACCTGTACCACAAAGGTCTTTTCCTGGAAATCAATCAGTCCGCTCACTTCCGCATTGTCGGCTTTGATTATTTCGAGGGGTGCATCGGAAACAAAGCTGGCCTTGGCCGACTGAATTTCATAAAGTTCTTTGCCGGTGGGTGCTTTGAAGGCTAAAAAGCCCCAAAATATTCCGGCTATCAATAAAACTCTACGCCTCTGATGTGACTTAAGGGAATCCAAATGCCTCCTTTTAAACAAACGCTGGTGCTATCGCAGGCCCAAACGGTAGTTTCTACCTTGTAGTTGCCTTCAATGGTGCTAAAATACAACCTTACTTTCACATGGTGGGTATTGCCCAAGCGCATGGCATATTCTAATTTGCTTTGCAGCGCTTGGTTGTTGCTGGGTTCCACCCGGTTGAAACGCAACGAACGAATGAGGCTTTTGTCTATTGGCACAAAGTGCTCATGGGTGCTGGTTAGAAGGGTATTTTCCATGGTGCGGTCGTTTTGACTTTCCTAATTTCAGCTACCTTTTTGAAGGCACCAAGCAGGTTTGACCGAATGCGAAAAAGATGACACTAAAAGGAGAATTGCGGGGGTTGAATGCGGCGGGCGATATGGGTGGTGCAGCCGCTGATTTGGTCCTCCATGCGGCATTTTGGGTGATTGGTGTTGGTGGGTATGTCGCCCCTACAGGGCTCAGATCAGGGGGAGGAAATGACCAGGGCTATAATCATGTCACCCCGCTGGGGCTTGGATGACTGTGGCCCCTTCAGGGCGCGTTGATGGTTGAAATGCTGGCATGCGCAGCTAGATTTTGGCAAATCTGTCATTTCGTTCAATCGATAATCAGTCCCAGGGGGGCGATATGATTGTAGAAAATCAGGACCCCTCCTTTTACCAGCCCTATAGGAGCGATAGGATCAACCAACGTAGACCATTTCGCCACCAGGGTATGGCCACGCAAATGTCTTCCCTAAATCCTCAATCCAAATCAAAAATCCAAATCGCCAATCCCGCCATCAACCTTTTTTCTTGGGCGTACGCTGCTGCTGTTGCTGCTGGGCCGCCTTGCTCAGGTCTTCGAGGCGCTGGGCGAACTTCGACTTCTTCACCGGCTTTTTCTTGTTCTCCTGAATTTGGCGGTGAATTTTGTCTTCGTCGATGATGAACTTACGTACGGCCCATTGCTGACCAAAAGTAATCATGTTGGCGAGGAAGTAATAGTAACTCAAAGCCGACGAATAGCTGTTCAATACAGGCAAGAAAACCAAGGGCATGATGTAGCCGAGATACTTCATTTGTCCCGATACGCCCGTCATCTGGTTGTTCATGCGCGTATACAAAATGGTTGAAACGGTCATTAAGAGCGTGAACAAACTCACGTGCGCACCGTAAAACGGAATGTTGAAAGGCAAGTCGAGGATGGAGTCGTAGCTCGACAAATCGTCGGCCCACAAAAAGCCCTGCTGGCGCAATTCGATAGAGGCCGGGAAGAAGTTGAACAGCGCAATGAGGATGGGGAACTGCAACAACAACGGGAAGCAGCCACCCAGCGGATTTACGCCTGCCTTTTGGAAGAGCTTCATCTGCTCGGTTTGGTACTTCTGGGGCTCTGCTTCGTAGCGCGCCTTGAGTTCGTCCATTTCGGGCTTCAAAACCTTCATTTTGGCAGCCGATAAATACGATTTGTAGGTGAGCGGGAAAAGCAGGATTTTGAAAAACAGCGTTAAAATGAAGATGATGAGGCCGTAATTCAGGTTGAAACCATCGAGCCAATTAAAAATATTGATCACGAACAGGCGGTTCACCCAGCCAAAAATGCCCCAACCCAGCGGAACTTGCTTTTCGAGTCCCAAATCGAGGGCATGGAGGGTTTGGAAGTGGTTGGGACCAAAGTAAAACTGCATGCCTGCCTTTTCTTCGGCTTTGTGGTCAATGGGCAGAATGAGCTCGGCTTGGTAGTTGGCCACAAAATCGTCGTTTTTATACGGACCGCCGCTGATTTTGCCTTCTTCGAATTGGTCGTTGGCAATGAGTGAGGTCACAAAAAATTTCTGCTTGAACGAAACCCACTTCACCATGTTTTTGAGGTCTTCACTCTCGGCACTGGTGATGGTGAGGTAGTCGGGACTGTCGTTTTTATAGCGGTAGTAAATATCCAACACCTTGCGCTCATCCACAATATCGCGCTCTTGCGAAGGCGTATTCATGCTCCATCGAAGGGTGGTGAAATTGATATTGCTGGCCAGCAAATCGTTCATGCCCACGCGCGAAACGCTGTGCGACAATTGGTAGCTGTTGGGCAGCAAGGTGTAGGTATGCTCAATGTAGCGGCCTTCACCAAAGTTGAGGCGGAGTGAAATGCTGCTGTCGGTTTGGGCATGTTTGCTGAAATACAAATCGGCTGTTTCCACCACGCGGCCAGCGGCCGAATAGCTGTATGAAAAAACCGATTGGCCTTTTTCGAACAGGTGCAGTGGGGTTTTGCGGTAGGTGGTAAATTCTTTGAGGGTGGCTTGCACCGGAAAGGCACCTTTGCTCGAAATGTCTACCTGCAGCAAATTGTTTTGCAAGCTAAACAGCTCGTTGTTGCCTTGGGCAAATGCCGAAAAGATGCCGAAATTGGCTTCGTTGGCAGCCTTTACCAAGCTGTCTTGCACCGCAGGTTCGGCTGCTTCGCTGAGGCTGGGGGCTGCGTTGCTGTCGACAAGCACACTTTCATTTACCACTGCAGGTTTGGCAGGAGGTGGCTCGGGCAAAAAGAAATAGTTGAATACGACCAGGATAAGGCCAATCAAAAACAATCCTATGATGGAATTACGATCCATGTATATTAATTCATTGGGGCGACAAAACTAATCAAATGCGGGCTTTATCGCTCGTTTTTTTAGCGAGCGATTTACTTTGCTGCACGCGCGAAAAGGGAATGGTGTTCATGGCGGCTTTAACGAAGCCCACAAAAAGCGGATGTGGATTCACTACCGTGCTGCGGTATTCGGGGTGGAATTGCGAAGCCACAAACCAAGGATGGTTCTTGAGCTCTACCATTTCGACCAGGTTTTTGCCCGGATAAACCCCGCTGATGACCATTTCGCTCTGTTGGAATTGCTCTAAATAAGCGTTGTTGAATTCGTAGCGGTGGCGGTGACGCTCTTTCACTTGGCTTTGTTCGCCGTAGGCCGACCAAGCTTTGGTGCCTTTTTTCAGTTTGCAGGGATAGGCGCCCAAACGCATGGTGCCGCCTTTGGCCGTTATTTCTTTTTGCTCAATCATGAGGTCGATGAGCGGATGTGGCGTTTCGGCATCCATTTCGGTGCTGTTGGCGTTGGTGAGTCCGAGTACATTGCGACCAAACTCAATGACTGCGCACTGCATGCCCAAGCAAATGCCGAAAAAGGGGATGTTGTTTTCGCGCACATAGCGGATGGCCTGGATTTTCCCTTCCCAGCCGCGTTGGCCAAAGCCGGGCGCAACCAGTACGCCATCTAAATCGGCCAGGTGTTCGGTGGCATTTTCAGGAGTGAGGTGCTCAGAGTGGATCCATTTGATATTCACTTTGCACGAATTGGCTGCGCCGGCATGCAAAAGGGCTTCGGAAATAGATTTGTAGCTGTCTTTGAGCTCTACATATTTGCCCACCAGGCCAATGGTGACCTCGGTTTGGGGCTTTTTCATGCGGTTCAAAAAGTCGCGCCATTCTTCCATTTCGGGCTCGCCTTCGTAGGGCAGGGCCAGTTTGCGGAGGGCGATTTTATCGAGACCTTCTTTTTGCATGAGCAGGGGCACTTCGTAAATGGTGCTTGCGTCTTTGGCTTCGATAACCGCATCGGGCATCACATTGCAGAAAAGGCCTACCTTTTTGCGGAGCTCTTTGTTCAAGGCATGTTCGGTACGACATACCAAAATATCGGGCTGCACGCCCAGCTCCAACAGCATTTTTACCGAGTGCTGGGTTGGCTTGGTTTTGAGCTCGCCGGCGGCACTGAGGTAGGGGATAAGCGTGAGGTGTATTACCAGGCAGTTGTTTTCGCCCAGTTCGAGGCGCAGCTGGCGCAGGCTTTCAACATAAGGCAGCGATTCGATGTCGCCCACCGTACCCCCAATTTCGGTGATGACGATGTGGAATTTGCCGCTTTTGCCCAAAATCTGCATGCGGCGCTTGATTTCGTCGGTAATGTGGGGAATCACCTGCACGGTTTTGCCCAGGTAATCGCCTTTGCGCTCCTTTTCGATCACCGTTTGGTAGATGCGACCGGTAGTTACGTTGTTGGCCTGCGAGGTAGGCACATTCAAAAAACGCTCGTAATGGCCCAAGTCGAGGTCGGTTTCGGCCCCATCGTCGGTTACAAAACACTCGCCGTGTTCGTATGGATTGAGGGTTCCCGGATCGACGTTGATGTAGGGATCGAATTTTTGAATGGTTACGGAGTAGCCCCGGGCCTGCAGAAGCTTGGCCAGTGAGGCGGAGATGATGCCTTTACCCAGTGAAGAGGTAACGCCTCCCGTAACAAAGATGTATTTTGCTGACATGCCTGAACCTTGTGTACGGGATACAAAGGTACAGATAATTGTCGGTATGGCCTGCCGAAAAAATGGAATATTCCATGGCTTCATCAGAAGGCATTGAAGCAGAGGCTGCTGGCTGAGCGTGTTGATTTTTTGTCACAATTGCTCGTTGGAAGGCTGATTTCGGCGGAAGTTGTTATCTTGCCTGGGTGATAAGCTTAGAAGAGCAATACCTATACGGCAGCAAGCGCTTGGGTGTGCGGCGGCCCGGCTTGGAGCTGGCGCGGGTCAACCGGGCTGTTGGCGACCAAAGGGCGGCTTTTTTATTAACCGCAGAGGTAAGGAGGGTTATATGGCCTATGAATGACTGCACCTATCACAATCAAATAGCGGCGCTGCACTGGCTGTTGCTATCAGTGCCCCAAAAAACAGCATCGGCCGCCGAGGCAACGGAGCCTTTTGGCCGTCGCTGCTTTCGCAGCTCGGCCGGAGTGCGCAAAGAAGGGGTCGGTGGGTTCAAGTTTGATTTACGTTTTGGTGGAAGGTCTTCGCAATCGTCTTGGCTGCTTTCCAATCATCCATCGTCCATCGCCCATCCCAATCATCAATCACCTATGACTTCGCTCCCCTCAGCACAGGCAGGTCTCAATCAATAACATGAAATGAAAAGAATGACTACTTTTATATCGTACTGGAAACGGGTAGCTTACATGGCGGCATGGAAGCCAAAGAACTCAAGCGATTAAAGGAGCTTGAAGAAGAGAATGCGCGATTAAAGCGCATGTATGCTAACGTTAGCCTGGAGCTGGACACTGCAAGATACATCATCGAAAAAAAGCTTTAAAGCCCTGCCAGAAGCGAATGATTGTGGAAGAGATTCGTAAAGAGCGACCAAAGGACATCAGCAGGGCGTGTCGGGTATTAAAGACCAGTCGCAGTAGTATGGCTTATTTGTCGGTTAAAGATGATAGCGGCTTGATAGCGTTGTTAACTGGTTACGCGCGTGACCATGCAGATGGTGGGTTTTGGATGTACCATGGCCGCATCAGGAACGAAGGGCTCAACATCAACCATAAGCGTACCTACCGGGTGTATAAGGCCTTGGGGCTTAGTAAGCGCCGAAAGGTAAAGAAACGCCTTCCAGCGCGTGTTAAGGAGCCTTTAGAGCAGCCATCGCACTTTACGCACACTTGGAGTATTGACTTTATGAGCGATGCGCTGGTAAATGGCCGCAAGTTTAGAACCTTGAACGTGATTGATGACTTCAATCGCGAGGTATTGTATATCGAGCACGACTATTCTATCAAGAGCAGTCGGGTTGTTTGGGTGCTACGTCATTTGATGAATAGGTATGGAAAACCTGAAAAGATCAGAATGGACAATGGGCCGGAATTTATTGCCGAGCTGGCCAAAAGTTGGAGTGAAAGTGAGGGGATCAAATTCCATTACATAGAACCCGGAAAGCCTACACAGAACGCCTATATCGAGCGCTTCAACCGAAGCTATAGAGCAGGCGTTTTAGATGCTTATTTGTTTGAAACCTTGGAACAGGTGCGGGAGCAAACCGAGATTTGGGTCAAGGACTATAACTACAAAAGGCCTCATGATTCATTGGGAGGGCTACCCCCGGTAGCGTACCGAGAAAAACACAACAACACTGGCCTGCCTGTGCTCCGTTCCGCTTCGGCTACGCCTTCGCTCCACTCCGCACAGGCAGGCAATTAACAACAACATGAAATGAAAAAGAATGTCTACTTTTAAGTCGTACTAGAAACGGGGAGCTTACAACAGTTTGACCATTAACATTTTGATTCATGAATGGCATAATTAATATAAATGCCAATGTGATTTGTTTTACTGTAATACCCATAGTTTGTTTGATTTATAATCTCTAATTGCAATTATTCCTTTTCCTCTTGCCAAGTAGTAATCGGCATCTCCACTAGACCTAGCTTTAACTACCTTCCTTTTGACGAGATAAACATTGCTGAATAACCTACCATCAATTTGGATGGTAGGATAAAAAGCACTCAGTTTACTATAGCCCACACTCCCACCATTTGGGAGAGAATCACCTAACGCTAGTGGAAATCGCAGAAATACATCGGAACCACTTTCGGTGATATCAAAATACTTTCGTCCATCTTTAAATAGAAGTAATCGTGATATATAATAGAAATCCTTTCTATGAAATGTATGATAATAAGTTTGAGCAATGGCTTCTTCCTCGAAGAGTACATGTCCATCATAAGTAGATTTAATTAGCTGATAGCCACCTCGGGTGCAAAAGGCTGTGTCATACACTCCTGAAATACTATCCCTATATATAAGCGTATCGCCAGCCTTACTAAAAAAGAGCTGTTTGGCTTCGGGAGGTAATAAGTGAGTTTCGAAGGTAGTTGGTAGCGGAGGCTCTTCTTGACAACTCATCAAACCTAGCAAGAAAACAAAAAATACTCGGCAGTTCATTATTTTTGTTATTCTTCTTGTCATATTCAAATTCATTTAGTAAACTTGAAATTACAAAACTAAATGCAATGTATCCCCCCGTCTAACCCCATCTTGCCAGCCGATTTAAAGCGCCTGAACTTCGT
>VFQQ010001036.1_pt1 | contig 43385 bp, 75 predicted proteins | sample 3512341 | NCBI WGS metagenome assembly VFQQ01 (sample SAMN10412373, study PRJNA504923) | tailings metagenome | isolation source: Relicate 2 Philex TSF1 revegetated site | place: Philippines: Tuba, Benguet | collected 2017-08-29 | reverse complement strand
CCCCCCCCCCCCCCCCCCCCCCCCCCTCAATTTGTTCTGCGATTGGTTGTCTAGCCCTCTGTATCACCGCATTACCTAACCCTTCCCTTGACGCTAGCGCTCCCTGTACCCAAGTTGGCTCTCCTCGCATTGCATATGCCTGAGCGGTGTTGTTCCCCTTGTTCTGCTGTGTAACTGTCGCAGCTGGAACCCTGCCGGCTGAGGGCCAGTGTTTGGCGGACATCCTTTTGGGCGCAGGCACGGTGCCATGCTGGAGCAGCTGTTTGGGTTGTGGGATATGTCCATAACCAGGGTGGGTGCAGACTTCGGAGGGTGGTGCATCAGCCTGATGAAATGCAGCAAAAGGCAGTACACGAAAGCAGCAGTGCGCAGGAGGGAAAATGGTGCATACAATGGGCTGGGCAGGGGTGCTGTGCAGGCCCCTCGAGAGCAAGGTGTCATCTGTTCTGTCCCACAAGCGTTGAGGGTTTGCTTGCGCCTGTCAGGCCCAGCCCAGTGCAGCCAGCGCAGGCCTGGCGGCATTGCGCCATAGCGCCGCCGCCGCTGCTGCCGCCGCCGCCGCCAGCACTGCCTTGAAGATGAGCTGCAGAGGGGTGGGCGGTGGGTGCAAGGCAGGTGCTGTGATGCGGTGACCGTTTGTAAGCCCAGGTGGTGGTGCTCTGCAGATCAGCAGGGTCATGGTGCACCGATACCAAGCCCTTCCATGCAACTGCACCCTGTCATGCGCTGGCCGTCGGCTCACCAGTTCACGCCTGCTGCGCTGCAGGATTTCAGCGTAGCTGATCGTTGTCGAGTTCAGCTGGAAGAAGGCGGGCTTGGGCACCGCAAAGGGCAGCAGCTTGTGCAGCAGCATCTGGCAGATCAGCTGCGGCAGCCGGGGGAAGCAGGAGGAGGGACGGGATGTAGGCAGGGAGGCACCTGCAGGCCGTTGGGCTTGGTTGATGCATTTCCCCAGGGCCAGCACAGCTTAGGTCAGCAATCCTGGTTGCTACTCCACACACGGGAGGCCAAGGCACCACCCGCATCCGCTCGCTTCACCTGCACCAGCTTGAGGTTCAGCTTACCTGCACGAGCTTCAGGTTGAGCGTGAATGCGCGGCGGTTGCCCCCAAAGCCCTCCTCAGTCAGCTCCACCACGGCGAGCGCGCTGGGCAGCCAGCGGCGCGAATACTCTGACAGGGCGACCTCAATGTCGCCGGTGCCCACCTCTGCGCATGGGGTTGGTTGGTTGGTTGGTTGACCCGGCGGTGTGGGCTGGCAGGCAGGCTCTGGGTGGCCGGGGTAGGCGGCTGGGCCGCGTGCTTCCTTCCAAGCAAGGTCGATGCACTGCATTATAGCCCTTTCAACCCAGTTGTATAGACACTAATTAGCCCATCCCAGGCTCACCTGCCAGCGTGTCAGCCAGCACTCGTGCACCCTCCAGCGCCGCATTGGCGCCCTGCCCCAGAGCAGGGTATACGCTGTGCGCTGCGTCCCCAATCAGCGCCACGCGCCGGCTGGCCAGCTTGCTGCAGCGCGTAAGCGTGCCGCCGTTGGATATTGGGGACTCGAGCAGCTGCGGTGCGGCGCGCTGCACGGTGGGAGGGGGCGTGAGGGCAGGCAAGGTGTGGGTGGGTTGCAGCAAGGAGGACTCGTTTTGTGTGTGTAATGCCCCAATTTGCTGCTGCGGACTTGCTGTGGTCCAGAACAGCTGTTGCCCCAGCGTGCGCAACTGCCAGTCTAGTGCGCGGCAAGGCAAGTGCGGCTATTTCTCACCTTGACTGCATCCTCTGGGAGCGAGGGGAAGTTCTGCCGCAGGTACGCCTCGTAGTCCGCCGCCGACTGGAACTGCATGGAGGCGGGACACAGGTACGATGCCAGCAGTTTGAGCATAGACGGCCTGATAATGGAAGCCGGCAGGAGATCCAACAAGGCGGTGCAAAATGTATTACACGGGTAGACTGATGCGCCACCCAGCACCACCCAGCCTGGCCCAGACTCCTCCGCCCAGCCCCTCCAACAGTAACTACCTTTGCGTGCTCGCCGGCGGGCAGGATGAAGACGCATCGCAGCTGGCCGTCGTTGGTGGAGGAGCCGATGATGGTGGCCTGCAGCTTGGCGTTGCTCCAGGTCTGCGCACACAACGCAGCATTGTGTGAGGGGCGGGACAGGCGCTGGGTGAAGCAACAGCCGGCTGGGGGTGGACGGTACACTTGGTGGAGCCCCGTACCGTGCAGCACATGCAAAATAATCACACATAAGGACCGTGCCCTGCTTCATGGGGGCGTTCACCCACCCACCTGACCCATCCACCCACCCACCAGACCCACCCACCCACCTGAACCACCCACCTGACCCACCCACCCACCTGGAACGTGCCCTCCTTGGGCGACCCCGGCGGCAGGAAGTCGGTGGCCGGGCCCAGCACGCAGGTGCGGAACTCCATCACGTCCCGCGTCTGCCGGCACTGCAGCAGGGGCGGTTGGAATGGCAGGGCATGGTGATGGTGACGCTGCTTGGGGCGGAACGGAGGTGGCTGGGTGCCGTGCCAGGAGCACAGATAGCAGGTGACTGCTGGAGGATGCAACAAGATGGTTTACAAGGGAGAGTCAGAGCAAGCGCTACACACGCATGGCGTTCAAATAGCATAAAAAAATCCAACTTGCCTGCAGCTCTGAGTCGCCCCGCTCCAAGATGCGGCGCACCAGGCTGTTGGCGCCGTCCGCACCAATCTGCAAGGGTTGGAGCAGCCGCCCAAACTTCGGTTCGAGAGGAAGCAGCCCAGCAGCACATCTGTGGGGCAGAAAACATGCCCGAACACCCAAGAGCTTGCCCAAACACCCAAGCAGGCAGGAGACTGGGCACACGCCTGCCCGCCCGTCGTCCAGCAACCGCCACCACCCCTTCCGGCCCAGCTCACCAGCATGTCGAACGAGCAGGACACCAAGTTGTCTGGCGAGGAGGGTGTGCGCTCGGCAGTTAGCGCCTCAGGCGGCGCCTGCTGCTGCGCTGCGCCTGCGTCGCCGCTGCCGGGCGCATCCCCTGCGTCCATGCTGGCGGTGCTGCTGCTGGCCATGGCTTCTCCACGTGCTGCTGCACCCACTGGCCGGAAGAAGGCCACGCCAGTGGCGGGGTCAATCAGATGCAGCTCCTGCGGGTGTGAGAGGCAGAGGACAGCAAGAGGGGGCCTTGGACATTAGCGAAGCTGAAAGAGAGTGCAAGCAGTAGACAGTAACAAAGGTAGAGACGCCAAACCTTGGCAACCCCATAGCTCCAGCTCGAGCTTTCACCAGCCAGCTCGCTCGCCCGCTGCCCTCAAACCCACCTGTTCAAAATGGAACTGCACGTTGCCGCTGTGCTGTGCCAGGCACGTGCGAACCAGTGCGCCAGCCAGCACACCCCGATTGGCAATCTTCAGCCGGCCTGGCAAGCCGGAGCTGCGCCCGTCGGCTGGCCCGCCGCGCAGCCTGTGCAGGGTGGGATGGCCAGCAGGTGTGCATCAGCAGACAAGGGCAGCATGGCTCACTTGCATCGCCAGTGTGCAGTCAGGCACGCTCGACTCAATTAATATGGCTTCGCAGCAGCACCGCCACATCCGCCATCATGCCGCGGCCGCCCCAACAGAAACTGTTTGCTCTGACGCCCTTGCGCTCACTTGTGGCGCCAGCCAACTTGCAGGGGTGGGACGTCGAACCCCGTGCTGATGTCGGCGCCAGCCGCCTCCATGGCAGTGATGGCGCGCTCGCTGCACAATGGAGCACGGGCAGAGTGTGTTCGTGATGGGCGTGGCAGCAGCAAACGGCTCAGAGCACAGATGCAGGTGCAGGGCAGGAATGGAAGCAGCTGTAGCGCTGTCCTCACAGCTCGGAAGCACAGCTGCCTGGGGAGCAGCGAGTGGTGCGTGTAGAGTCGTCCTGTGGCCTGATGCAATGCTCTTCACCTGCACCCTTCTGCTACCCACCCACCTGAGCAGAATGTTGTATGAGCGTGGACCGATGCTGGCTTGCACGTTGCCCTCCTCATCCACTAGCGGCGCCAGGCGCTCAAATACATCCACCCGCCAGCCCTGCCATGCACAGGGAGGCATGGCAGAGACGCACTGAGACTGTACACTGCAGGGACTGCACGCTGCACACACACAAGCGATGCGCAGAACGCCAGACTTGAGGGTGGCGGTACGACCTGTGCTACTACGGCCCACCTGCTTAGCCAGCAGCATGGCAGTGAGCGCTCCCGAGGGGCCTGCAGGGGGACAAATGAGACAGCAGCGTCCCTGTTGATGGCTTCCACACGCAGCTGGGTACATGCACTGAAGCAGGGCTGCGTGCCATACTCACCAGCACCAACAATTACGGCCTTTTTCCCAGCGCCGCAAGTGGCGTGGCCGGCGATCGCCGGAGCTGCATCGGCGGCAACCCCGGCAGCGCCGCCGGCAGGGATGCTGCTGGTTGGCTGCATTGCCTTCCTGCCGCCTGCTGGTTGTCGCCTGGTGGGGGCCGCAGTTCTGCAGCAGGGTGCAGGAACTGGGTGGACCTGGTGCCGGGCTTGCTTTGACGATCCATCGCTCGCCGCATCGCCCGATGACATGTGTAGCTCGCACCTGATCGCCTGGTGCGCCGCTGGCCGGGTTTGAGGCGCGCTGGCTGCCGGCCGACTGCCCACGGCGCTGCTGGCCCTCATCTAGGGGCCCTGTGGGCGCCAGAAGATGGTCGTGTGGCAATTCAAGCCGACAAATAGCTGATGACGGCGGATGCAGGGCAAGGATGCGTGGACAGTGCCGCCCACCTCGGCATTGGGCTGCTCGGATGGCCGAACCTCGTGTGTTCGTTACAACTGGCATTCGGCACTTTATTTACGCACATTTGCTCTGCCTTGAGCGTGCGAGACTGCAATAGCTGAGAGTGTCGTTACAGGGATCATGCGCTGGGGGATGGATGCGGAGTGCGAAGAAACGGAGGTGGGCAAACAGGCAAGCGGATGGGCTGAGGAACGGAGCCGGAGGACAGAGCAGAGCAGAGCCGAGAGCAAGCCAAGGGGAGGTTCAATCGTTGCATGCTACATGGGTTGAGAAAAGAAGGGAAGCCATGAAAGCCCGGCCCAGCCAGCAGCGCATTTCAGCGCTACAAGAGCTGGGCGCTAGTTGGATCAACTAAACACGCAGGCAGGGGCAGCGGCAGCCAGTGGTCAGCTAGCTGCCCTCGCCCGCTGGTCCTGGCACACTTCATCGGTAGGCGCTAAAGGGCAGGAGGTCCAGCACTTTGAGAAGCAGCGGTCTGCCTCGAGAGCTGGTCCCCACAACTTGCTTTGGGACAGGCACAGCTGCCGCCGCTCGCGATGTGCTGCGGTCCCTGCTGCGCCTGCGCCGGCTGCCCGCCGCTGCCGCGGGCCCATGCGGCGCCCCAGCCTGCTGCTGCGGCGGCGGCTGCTGCTGCTGCTTGGCGTTGCGGCCGACGGGCTGCCTGCTGCGCTGCGCACCAGCTCCCGGCGCCGCCGCAGCTCCAGCAGAGGTGGGCCGCTGGCGGATGGGCATCATGTCAAGGTCCCGCCGCGGCGCACGCCTGTTGCGCTGCGGTCGCGAGCTGGCTGCCGCCGTTGCCTGTGCTGCCGCCCCACCTGCTGCCTTGGCGCGCTTGCTAGGCTGCTTAGCTGCTGCTGCCTCCTCCTCAGCATCTGAGTTGGACTCGGCCTCGGAATCTGGCTCGGGCTGCCGCCGCTTAGACGCCCGAGGCCGTGCTTTGCCCTGCGGCTGCCGCCGCGCCTGCTGCTGCTGCTGCTGCTTGCGGGCGTGCGTAGGTGCCTGCTCTTCCTCCTCCTCCTCCTCGTCCTCCTCCTCCTCATCGCTGCTGGACGGCACCTCGCCCTCCGACTCCTCCGGCTGCTCCTCCTCCTCATCAGACGAGCCTGCAGGCAACAAAACAGCAGCGCCAAAACTCAGGAGTGGGCAAGTGCCAACCGGCTGCGCAGGCGGGAAACGCGGCCACCTGCTGAAGGGTGGAGAAGGCAGAGCATGAGCAGGCTGGGGCATGAACATGGTCACTGCAGGCTGCACGACTCCGCATTCCATGCAGCCAGGCTATGCTTCAGAAGTGCGCACCTTCCGTGCCACTGTCCTCCTCACTGCCATCCTCCTCCTCCTCGTCATCAGAGGTGGCATACATCTCCTGCACCTGCGGCAGCAGAAGTGTAGCATGGGAATGTGAGCTACTCAGAGCAAGGCCGCTTGCACGTGGCTGCAAGGCACATCCCGCCCACAGGGCACAGCCAGCAGATGCTTCGTCCTTCTCCACGAGCCTGCTGACTTGCACCACCAAACATTGCGCTCGCCACCATGCCAGGCGACCCACCTCGCGGCGAAGGGCAGGCGTCATGTGCTTGACGAACAGGCGCATGTCGATGCGCGCGCTGTCCGCCTGGCACTCGCAGTAGCCGGCGGCGGCGCCCACGGGCAGCCAGGCCTGCAGCGATGGGGGTGGCGCTTGCTGTCGTGAGCATGATGCAAGCGAGTGCAAATCCGCGAACATGCGTGCAGGTGTGCAGCCCGTGCGCCAGCTGCCTCCGCAGCGGCACGCGCTGCACAAAGCCAGTCTGCAGCCGCAAGACAGCCTGCAACCCAGTGCACAGCCCACCTTGGTTGCAAAGTTGACGCTCTCTGCAATGTTGAAGCCGTGGTTGAAGCCGGAGTGGTAGGCGCCCGGCCCCACCACAACAAACTCGCGCGGGTGGTGCACCACGCGCACCTGCGTGCAGCAGGGTTTGCCGGGCAGCAGACCAGGGGTGGGTGAGCAAACGTGTGCGGGACGATGCAGGCGTGCGTGCCCGGACCAAGCACATGCTGCATGAACCCTTGGACCAAATCTGCTGCATTCACACAGCATGGTCTCGAAAAATAATGCTGTGCTGCAGGCGCACCACTGGGATGGCGTGGCTGGCCAGCAGCTGCGGCGACACCAGCAGCTCCTGCAAGGGCAATGAAGCCAGCAATGGTAATCAACACAACCGCAATGAACCTTGTTGGGTGCCGCAAGCCTTTGCAAACGTCAAAACATCGCCAGCATGCAGCCCTGCACAGCAGCAGACACGCAAGCGCGACGGCTGCCCACCTTGTGCCGCATGAACTCGGGGCAGGCGCGGAACAGGTCGGGCAGCAGGCTGCGCATCAGCTGCTCGAAGCGGGCGCGGTGCGCGGGTGGCACCACATACCTGCGGGCAGGTGCATGTCGGGGAGCGGTGAGCAGGTGAACATCAATGCAAGTGACGGGCGCCTTGCCAAGCCCAGCACACATGCAGACGGAGTGACAGCCGCAGGACCCTCCACCCAACTGCAGGTGCACGGCTGTCATGCCGGCCTGGGATGCCACAGGGCGCAGCATGGGCACGGCGCACCACTGCTTGTTGGCCCCCGTGTGCAGGTAATTGACGGAGTGCAGGTCCATGTCCTCTGTGTGCCTGCAATGGTGATGTACGATGGTGCAGGTGTTCAGGACCGGGCATTCATGCCGTCTGCTCTAATAAGTGATTGCTCCGCCTGGCTGATCCGGATCAGCTCGCTGCGCAGGCCAGGCGGCAGCCACAAGCCCTGCAAGCGCTGCAAGCTGCAAACCGCGCCACACTTAGCTGCCTTTGCCTCCGTAACATGCCACGCCCGCGGCTCACCATGCAAAGACGGAGCGCCAGGAGCCGACGTAGAGGTAGGGCTCGTTCACACCCGGCATGCGGAAGCCGTGCTCGTCCAGCGTGTCGCTCAGCAGGCTGCGCAGGCGGCGCAGCGTCCAGCCCTGTGTGGCGGCGAGCACGAGTGTTGGGTCAACTTTGTGCCGCATGTGCTGCTGGCATGACCCGCCATGTCCATCCCCATGCTATACCATATCCTATCATGCCATGTGCGGCCACGCCATGGCATGCACGGCATGCCAACCCAACCCCATCCATAATGGATGAGCTGCGCTTGCCCCTCCCACCTTGGAGTCTGGATCAAACAGCGAGCCCGGCACGTCTGCGCCGTACAGCGGCGGGTTGAGCGTCACGTTGCGCCAGAACTGCGGCAGGAGTGGCAGAGTAGGTCAACGGCATGTGGCCCAGCAGCCGTTCCGGCGGTGTTCATGTCGAGCCAGGCAGGTGCTGTAGCGTGCCTGCTCCATGGCATGGCATGCCATGTCACACCTACCATCCCATGCCATGCGCCATGCCTCACCACGCCGTGTCTTAGCAGCACCACCTCATGCCACCAGTGCAGGCAGCAGCCCCGGCTGCCCACCTGCCGCTCCAGCTCATCGGGGGTGGGCTCCTTGCCCTCCTCCCCCTTGGGCGCCGAGTTGAGCGCCTCACGCGCCATGTCCCGAAAGTCACCCAGCGGCATGGCCTGCATGACAGGGCAGGCAAGCTGTCAGTTTCACCTGCCGACTGCAGCGGCTGGGTTTCAGGCGTCATGGCGACATGCCGCAAGTTGTGGACAGGGCGTTTGGCATGGCACGTATCTTGCACAAGCAGCGCTCCATGAGGCATGGCGGCCAAGGCTCACCCATGCCGCGGCACAACAGAGCAAGCCACGAGACACGTCCACCCTTGCGCACCTTGCTCTCCACCAGCAAGGTGCGGTACAGGCCTGCGCGCCCCGTGGCATGCTGGCGAATGGGCCTGCACTCAGCAAAAATGGCATGGCAGAGGGTGAGCATGCAGGCGAGCGGCAGCGATGTGCAGAAGCTGGCGTGCAAGGGCCCGGGCGGCACATGGATACTGGCTTGTGTACGAACATGAGGAGCTGCCACGCAGCGCAGGCCACATTTTTTGCTAATTGAGGGCCCACCTGGGCAGCTCAAAGTTGAGGCGGTTGTAGCCGGTCTTGCGAGGCGCCCTGCACCCAACACATGCGGCACAACAAGCGCAGTTGTCGGTAGGGGCATCCGCTCAGGACAGCAGCATCTGGTGCACTCGCAGCCACCATGCATCCGCTGTGCATGGCACAACATGCCAGCGACGAAATGTGTGCATGTCATGACAGACTGCAAGACGAGAATCACCAGCAAGCCGGCGGCACGAGCAGTGAAGCACCAGCCAGCGGCAAGAGCGCACCAGCCGTCGGGCGCCACGATGCGGCAGATGCCCGCCTCTCGGAAGGCCTTGCTCTTCTCCACCACCCGCTCCACATACTCCACAAATGTCATGGAGTTGACCTGCAGCCAGGGTCGCGGGTCGGGCAGGCCGGTTGTGGCACGACAGCGGCTGCTGCCGAGCCCGCCTGGGGACAAGGCGCCCTCGACAACTCTCGACGAGCCACAAATACCATGCTCACATCGTGGAGGGTGGGGTGAAACACGGGTGCCTCAGGGGCTGGCAGCCGCGTCATCCCTCAGCAGCAACTCGCCCGGCTGCCAGCCGGCAGCCGAGCGGCGGCGGTGAGTGCGCCGGAAGGGTGGGCAGCACCGGGAAGGCAGCGGCGGGGCCAGCGCTGCCCGCTCACGGCCGTCGGAGCGTCTGATGAGTCTACGGAGGCGGCGGGCTGGCCGGAAAGAGCGGTGAGGAGGGAGGGGCCCCGGCTAACAACGCAGCGGGACGCCCTGCAGGCGGCCCGGAGCGTTTGGACTGCTCAGTAATGCAGCTGAGGGCGCTGCAGGGTCCCTTCGACGAGCAGACGCCAGCAGTGCAGCCAATGGCGCACCCACATGGAGAGCCCTACTTCTGCTTGCGCCTCCAGCGCCTCAAACCCGCCGGTATAGCAGTGAAACAACCGGCTGCTACCTGGGCACCTGCGGTGGACGCGCAGGCCGCACAAGGTCCTGCGAGCGGCGGGTCTTCGAGCGCCGCCGCAATGCCTCCCACATGGCTTCTTTCAAGCTGGCAGTGGGCGTGAGGCTCCAGTATCCTTGTGAGAATGTTCATTATATCGTCACCAGTGGGCATGCAACCGCTGGCTGCTAGTGCCGCCCACCGGGGGGGGCTGTGCGATGCAGGCCCGCCGGTGGGGACCACCGCATGTGCACTCGCAGTCGTATGCTCAACGCAAAGCAGGGCGGCGCGCTTCTCAATGCACACATACGGAGGCGGCCCGCTGCACAGCATGGACCATACGACTGAGCGGTGTTGGCAAGCTGCTTGAGTTGGTGTCTCACAGCCATGCAGACGAAGCCGCCCACAAACCAAAACTACCACCCATGCAGCTGGTACTGTGCTGCTTCGCAGTGCCGTCACATCTGAAGTTCTGTGGATCAAGAGCCGGCCTGAGTTTCAGTGCGGGCGCCCATGTGCATGGCGGGTCGGGGGCTTGCTCCTTGTCCTGCACCCAGCCCCAGGCACTCGGCACCCACGCAGCATTTACAGCACACCAGAGTGGTGTGCTGAACGGGGCCGGTTGGGCAAGGTGATGTTAGCCACTGGCCGGACCAGCGGTGCATCCAGTGAGCGGCTGGCGGCACTGCAGGCAGGCCGAACCTGGTCTAAATCTCCATGCACATTACTCACCGGTCCCTGTACGCAGTGCCCAGGTGGGGGCCAAAGGCTGGAGGTGAGAGTACTTGGGCTGTGCCTGATGCATTGCTACGCAGCTGCGCTCAAGCTCAGCAATCATGGGCATACGTACTGAGCCCTCCTGGTGCAGCTCTGCTGCTCATGCCAGATGAGCGCCGTCGCCGCCGGTGCGTGGCACCTTGGCTTCAGCCAAGCTCCCCAAGCCCCTGCCTCTTATTGCAATGCTGTTGAAGCTCCCATCAGCAGCCCTGCATAGCATAGCTTGAAGCTTGCACTCGGTAACAAGGCGCTGGCTCCCTGAGCGTGCTCTTTGCGGCGCTGCCAGCTGTAGACGGGCTGAGGAGGAGTGGAAGAGGCTTTAGGTGTCTGCCGATGGCGGCCTGGCACCAGTCTGCTCCTCGCCGCCCGTTGCGCCGCCAGGCCCTCTGCACTCTGTGGCCGCCTGCGCTTTCGTCTTTTAAACCACCCCTGCCCTCTCTGCTGTGCAGCACAGTCATGTCGCATCCGCTGGTTACGCTGCCCTCACTGGCGCTGGAGCAGATTCTTGATCCGCTCAGCGCCAAAGACAAGTGAGAGCAGGGATGCATGAGTTCTGGGGGATCGAGGCATGTGCCGCCCTTGTTCGGCAGGCTGGCATGCCCAACGAGCTCCCGCCTGTTTGCTTGCAGGGTCATGCTGTGCGCTGCTGTGACAGGGCTGGCAGACCAGCAGAGCCTGCTCTGGCGCACAATGCGCTTCCAAACCCAGGCCAGTGCCTCGCGGCCACTGTCCGCCCACCTAATGCAAATTTGCAGCTGGGCAGCAGCGCGCAAGCCGCACCTGCGCTCGCTCACCCTCAGCTACAGCCACACCGCAGATCCCGGCTTTGTGACCCGCACTGGCTACGACTGGTTTTGCCGGGACCTGCCGCCAGATGCCCTGCTGGCCCTGCTGATACTGCCCATTACGCTGTGCGGTGCCGCACCGCTGGCCGAGCTGCGGCTGGAGATCCATGGGCGGCCGCTCCAGGGTGCATCGGCGCTGATTGAGGAGCGCACACTGGCGCTGACTGAGCTGCCGGGCGCCTTTTTCAAACTGCCGGCGCTGGAGGTGCTGCACATCTACTTCCCCAGAATGCCCCTGGTGGGCTCGCTGGCCCACCTGACGCGGCTGCACACGCTGTCTTTGCACGGTGTGGAGCTCAGCCCGGACGTCAAGCTGCCTGCCAGCCTGACAGCACTCGAGGGCTGCAGCGCCCACATCGATGAGTGGAACAGCACGGATGCCATCGTGCAGCTGCCCCGCCATGGCGCGGCGGGCCTGCGCTCTCTGGTCATCAAGGGAGGCTCAGACGAGCAGGGCACGCGGCCACTGTTCCTGGGCGGCCTCAGCCAGCTGGGAGCACTGACCTACCTGTCCATTGAGGGGCCAGAGCTGCGGGGCGGCAGGGGGGAGGAAGAGGAGGGAGGGGAGGAGGCAGAGGAGGATGAGCAGACGCACGGCGCTCAGCTGAGCCCGCCGCTGCGGCAGATGGCGCATTTGCAGGCGCTGGAGCGCTTGCGCTTGTACAGCGTGGCAGGCATGGCTGCTGAAGGCCATCCCCTGACGATGCCCTGCTGGCCCGCACTGAGGGTGGGCCCGCATACGCCGCCGGGCTTGCACCGCCCCTGCTGAGTACCGCTTGGTTGTCTTCACGTGCAAGTAGCCCATTGCATCTGTCCATCCATGTGGCTGTCTGCAGGACTTGCACATCTGGTGTGTCTCGGACATCCCCGACCTGCGCATCAGCGGCCTGCCCGCCCTGCAGGCACGATCCACATGCACACCACCTGCCTGCATGCCGGCGTGCCTGGCCGGCCAGCACCGTTGCCTTGAACGTGATCTGCCACGTGATGCTTACTCTTGAGCAGTGTACCCGTCCATCTTCCTGCCTTACTGTTACAGAAGCTGGCGGTGGGGTGCTGCGACCAGCTGACAGCGCTCACGGTTGCCGACCTGCCAGCCCTTCAGGTGGGCGCGAGGGGCAGTGTGAGCCGCAGACAGCATGCCTGCTGCACCTCTGGTAGGGCATGTATTCGCGCTGAGCCACATAGTTTCTGATTCCAACTCTACATGTCTGGCTGCTGCAGACACTAAAAGTGTGTGCTGACTCCCATTGGGGCGAGCCACTGGCCCAGCTGAACGTCTTTGGCCTGCCCAGCCTGACCTGCCTGCAAGCCAGCGCCGAGGTGCTGCGCCTGCTGCCGCAGCCCGAGCTGGCGGCTGTGACCCGCCTGCTCTAGAGTTTGCTAACCAGGCAGCAGAACTCACGCCTGGGCACACATTGCTGCGCTGGCAGCCCTGCCTGACCTACTGGGCTCCATACAACAGCGAGAAGCAGGAGCAGGCGGATGCGCGGGTGGGCCAGCCACCAACGGCTGCCGCATGTGACCAAAAAAATGCTGCTGAGCGGGGCGAATGCCACAGTGCAGCAGGTCCCAAAGTTGGACAGCCAAGAACAGCAGCATACTGCAGCTGCATCTGTTGCACGCATGTGGCCGCTTGCTGCGCTGCATAACCTTGTGACATCGGACCTTCGCTCAGCAGCTCACACGAAGTTGGCAGTGACAATGAAATGGATAGTAGCGCACAGGTGTTGGCCAGGAGGTGGGTCGAGTGTACAGGGGCTGTACAGAGGGAGTGTCAGCATAACACAGTCAGAGGGAGGCGTCACAAGAACACGGATGGGTTTCTAGAGCTAGTCAGTCAAGCGCGGCCGCGCTCGGCAGCCCACAGGGTGTTGAACACCTGCGTAGCCAGCAGGCCCTGCAGCTGCTCCCGCTCCCCCGCCTGCCGCAGCTTGTCGGGGTGCAGACGCAGCAGGAAGGCGGTGCGGGCATTGCGCAGCGCAGCGCCCCGGTCCGCCGCCGGCTCGAATGCCACGCCCAGCACTGCAATGAAGCGCAGCAGGTCGCCGCCGGCAGCCGACAGCATGCGCGCCAGCTCAGCACGCACTTCCTGCTCCAGGCTGCCGCCGCCCGCTGCTGCCCCTACGGTAGGCAGCTCGCCAGCCCTGGCCGCCTGCTGCTCCTGCTGCTGTGCCTGCTGCGGGCCCTGCTGCGGCCTGGCGCCGTAGGCCTGCTGGAAGCGCCAGCCGCGGGCTGATTCGCGAACAAACTCGCGCCAGAACTCCTCAGCAGGCATGCCAAAGCCCGAGGCCTTGCCTGCTGTGCCGCCGCTTGCCTGGCCGGCCTGCTGCTTGGCTGCCGCTGCGTGGAGGAGGGCAAGGGTGGCAGCAATGTATTCAGGCGGCAGACCAACGAAATTCAAACTTGCCAGGTGCCCCCAAAACTTCACTAAAGAAGACTGTGGCCCAAACGCTGGCCAGCCTGTGATTGCAGCTCCACCATCCAGAGGGAGATGTGCACAGCGCCACCCATGTAATCGTCGCCAGCCCAGCCCGGTGAACCCCAACCCACCTGCAGCGGAGCTGAAGCCCTGGCCCCAGAGGTCATCACCGCCGCTGGCGTCCTCGTACAGCCTGTTCCACTGCAGCGTGTACAGCATCCAGAAGCGAGCATCACGCAGCTGCGGCCCCTGACCAACAAAGCTGCCCGTGCCGGCAGCAGCTGGGCTGGTGGGGTTGCTAGGGGGCACGGCGCGCATGCTGGAAGGCGTGGCACGCACGCTGGGGCCAGCTGTGGCAGCCCCAGCACGGCAGGTGCTGCTGCTGGGCCGGCCGCTGCCTGCTGGCCCCAGCCGGCTGGTGCTGATGCCGCCGCTGCTGCCCACGCTGGCGCTAGGCGGCCGAGGTCCAGGCACATGCCGCTGCCGCGCCGCATTGGCCGCCGCTGAGGCCCACAGCGAGCGCATGCGCTCTTGCTCCTCTGCCACAGCCGCCCTCTGCCGCTCCCGCTGCTCTAGCATGGCGTGGTAGGCTCGCCCTGTGGCGGCGGCCGCCGCTGCCCGCTGGTGCAAGTCGTACTGCAGGCGCTGGCGCCGCTGGCGCTCCTCGACACTCTGGCAGCAGGGGGTGTGGTGCGTGGGAGGAGGGAGGGAGGCAGGGAGGCAGGGAGTTTCTTTGATGGATGAATGCAACTGCGGAAGCTGGGCATGCGCCAAAAACATGCGCTGGCCCTGGCATGGACCAGGGCGGCTGGGTGCCGCAGCCATGGCGCTGCTCCCAGCTGCTCTGCCATCGTTCCCATGCGCCATTCACGCCAAAACTGCCCACCTGGCAGGTGCCACTCTGGCAGGGCGCTGCGCTGGCAGGCTCGCTCAGGCCCGCCGTCACGGTGCTCGCCGCAGCACGAGGCTTGGTCAAACAGTGTGCCTGAGCAGCCAAGGAGGTGCACAGGGGCAGTGAACGAGCGATCCAGCCTCGGGGCTGCAGGTGGGAGACATGGCAACAGCCGCGGCCGTCGCGGGCGACACTGCGCACACAGGATCCCTTCTACCACCTGCTCTCTCCCTAGCATGTCCCACTCGCCTGCCATATCGCCCGACCGCCCAATCCGCTGGCGGGCTGGCGGCCCTGGCCAGTGGGCGAGGCCGCCGCCGTTGTGCCGCCGGCGGTCGACAACGGCAACAGCAGTGTCGGCGGCCGCATCGTTATTCGCGCGGCTGCGCCCGTTTGATGATGTCAGATAGGTGAGAGAATGCGCGTGAGGGGAGCAGGCCCGTCGCTGGGACGAGGGAGGCCTCCCCCCAACCTCCCAAGAGTCAACACCGGCGGCTGCAGGGCGGATGGGGGGCGTCCAGGTGTGCGCCGATGCATGTGTAGCGCGATGCAAATGAGCTGAGGTGGTTCTGGACGAGCAACAGGGAGAAATGCATCAGGGTTGCCAGCTTGGCAGCCAGTGATGCATGGGCGCAGGCAGAGGGCTCAATTGACCTGCATGCAATTGCAAGGTGCTCCTTGAGTGCATGAGCGCACGTAACAGGCACTGCTAGGGCCATCAGGGCGCCCTCGGAGCGCGCCGCATACTGCAAGTGCTGGCGGCAAGCGCGGGGCGCAATCACGGGCCTCCAGACCACTCGTACACTGATATAGAGCAGCTTCAGCTGCTGGCGGCATGGACTACCGCTTCGCCGCCCTGCTGGGCGCGCCCTACAGAGGCGGGAACCTGCTCATACACGACAACGAGCTGCTCACTCCTGTGGGAAACCGCGTGACGCAGGTGGGGCAGTGCTGCCATGCCTGTTGCCGCTGCCGCCGCCGCCACTGCCGTCACCTGTGTACACCAGGCGTCTATGCTCCTGCAAACCTGTCTGAGCTCATTCAAACATGACCCACACCATCCACTCCCGGCAGATCAACCTGACCGAGTCGTGCAGCAGCACGCTGCCGTTTGAGAATGGGCGGCAGATCCGCACCATTGCCGTCTCACCCGACGGCCGCCTGCTGCTGTCGATTGACGACGAGGGGCGGGCGCTGGTGGTCAACCGCCGCCGCCGCGCCCTGCTGCACCACTTCTCCTTCAAGGGGCCGGTGCGGGCAGCCAAGTGGAGCCCCGACGGCCGCTACCTGGCGGTGGCAGTGGGCCGCCTGCTGCAGGTGCGAGGGGTGGCGTGTGGGGATGCTGGCTCTGAAGTGTGAATGCAGCGCCTGCAGGGCGTGCTGGCACTGCGGCTGTGCCGCCAGCGACTCGCACATGTAGCCTCCGTCTTAGCGGCTGCCCCATCCATGCTGTGTTGCACTGCAATGGGCTGCATTCGCAGGTGTGGAACTCGCCTGGGCTGGAGAAGAGCGTGGCGCCAATGGAGCTGCACCGCACCTTTGGCCAGTGCCACTCAGACATCACCAGCGTGGACTGGAGCGCCGACTCGCAGTGGCTGGTGAGGGCTGCTGCCCCAGCTGAGCAGCCACCTCCTCTGCATGGCCGTGCTTGGGTGCAGTTTGCGTAGCCTTGCCCAGCCTATGCGGAATTTGCTGCTGCGCTGCTGGCCGGCTGGCTGCTTACCAACGGTAAACAGTCCATAAACTAGATCCTACCATGTAGCCGGCCATCTCCATTCACCACGCTGCCTTTGTGGGCCAACTCTGTGTGCAGGTGGTGGGCGGCAAGGACCTGTCGGCGCGTGTGTTCAGCCTGAACCCCATTGAGGGCTACCGCCCGCCCACGCTGGCGGGGCACCGCGAGCCGATTGTGGCAGGTGCGCTGCCGCACTGCTGCCTCTACTTGTTGTGCAATGCACGCTGCTGCTGCTGCTGCTGCTGCTGCTGCTGCTGCTTTTTGGTGGAAGGCAGGGTGCTGCTGCATAGCTGGTGGACTGTTGCCTGGAGCAGTTCCGCCGCCGGGCAAGGGTTGTGGCATCGTGCCAGCACGCTGACCAGCGCCTGCCCGCCTGCCCTGCCTGCCGCGCAGTGCACTTCACCAGCGCCAAGCTGCAGGAGTCGGCCGGCTTGATCGGCAAGGAGGCTCCGCATGTATACACTGTGTCCAAGGACGGTGCTCTGCATGCCTGGACGTACCGCAAGCCAGACGCGGCAGCAGAGGCAGCGGCGGCGGCAGAGCAGGAGGCAGAGGAGGCAGCTGAGGGGCGCAAGCGGCGGCGGACAGATGGGGAGGATGAAGAGGGCGGCAGCAGTGAGGACGAGGGCGGCAGCGGCAGCAGCAGCGAGGAGGATGAGGAGGGCGGCAGCAGCAGCTCTGGAGAGGACGAGGCCTCTTCAGAAGAGGAGGACCAGCAGCAGCAGGGGCAGCGGCAGCAGGCAGCGGCGCAGCCGCCGGCGGCTCCAGAGCAGTCGCGCACATTTGCGGGCGGGCACTGGAAGCTGACTGAGAAGCACTACTTCAACCAGCGGGGCGCCAAGCTGTCGGCAGCTGCCTTCCAGGTGGGTGGTGTGGCGCGGCCAGCAGACGGGGGCTGTTGCGGCAGTGGGGAGGCAACGTGTTGTCCTGGATAGCGCGGTGGTTGGCAGCTGCGCCTACATGTACCTTGCCATAGTGTTGACAAGACAAGTGTTGACTTGCTGTGCACCCTCGCGTGCGCCAAACTTTTTTTGCAGGGAGCTGTGGGCCTGCTGGCCGTGGGCTTCAGCAACGGCATCTTTGAGCTGCTGCAGCTGCCGGACCTCACAACCGTGCACACGCTCTCCATCGGCAGGTGGGCTGCCCAGGCTGGGCTGGTGGAAGCGGGGTGCCATGCATTGCTGGTTGCCGCAGGCGGGCAGTGCTTCAAACACGGACATGCTGCCCTTCGGCTTCAACAAGCAGCAGCCGCACACGACTGTACTGTGCAGCTCACGCATTGTTGCTGCCCTCACTCCTGCAACAGGGAGAAGCTGAGCTCGATGGTGTTCAACGCCACGGGCGACTGGATCGCGGTGGGCTCTGCCAAGCTTGGCCAGCTGCTGGTGTGGGAGTGGCGCAGGTGAGGTGGGATTTGACGGCGGCTGCGCTTACAAGCGTCAGGGGTAGCAAACCCAAGAAGCTCCAAGCATCACAGTGGCGGAGCGGCTGGCCGTACTGTTGGGCCGGCGCCCCTGCTAGTCCTGGTGGCCCTCTTCCAACCATCTGCTCATCATTCACCCCAATCATCTTCTTGCAGCGAGACGTACGTACTAAAGCAGCAGGGCCACTATTACGACGTGGCTGCCTCGGCCTACAGCCCAGACGGAGCTTACCTGGTCACGGGGGCTGATGATGCAAAGGTGTGGAGAACAAGAGGCAGGGCGGCTGCTCGCATGCGCTGCCTGCGTGATCCAGCAGCTTGTGCTGATCGGTTGCACATGGTTGCCCAGCACTGCTACTCCTGCTGCGCCGGCACGTTTGCCAGCAACTGACGCTCCTCTACCACCTGCCGCCCTGCCCACCCCCTGCCTGCCTGCCTCCAGGTAAAGGTGTGGACACTGTCCAACGGCTTCTGCTTCGTCACCTTTGCCGACCACCAGGCGCCGGTCACAGCCGTGCAGTTCCTGCCCAGGTGCGACTGGCCCGCCTGCCTGCCTGCTGATGGCTCAAGAAAGTGCGGCTCCGACGGTTGCATATGGTGGCCAGCATGACTATGCCCACTGCACTGCACAACGTGCCCCAATGCTGACTCCAGCTGCCTCCCCCACCTCCTCCCCTCCCCCTTCCGCAGCGGGCACGCCGTGCTGAGCGCCAGCCTGGACGGTACCGTGCGCGCCTTTGACCTGGTGCGGTACCGCAACTTCCGCACGCTCACCACGCCCAACCCCGTCCAGTTTGTGTCACTGGCCTGTGACCCCGCGGGGGAGGTGAGCGCTTTCAAATTCATGTGGGGTTGAATGCCATGCATCATGTTTCGGTGCGAGGTCCCCTTGCGCTACATGCTACATCCTCGCATTGCTGGTGTGCCTTGCCCACATGACTGATCCCCGCATCACCTGTACACCGCCCCAAACCCTCCCTTTCCACCCCGCCCCCGCCAGGTGGTGTGTGCTGGCAGCAAGGACTCGTTCCAAATCTTTGTGTGGTCCCTCAAGACTGGCCGCCTGCTGGATGTGCTGGCGGCACATGAGGGCCCCGTCATTGCGCTGGGCTTCTGCCCGGGGGCACCCCTGCTGGCATCCGCGTCCTGGGACCGGTGAGTGCAGGGCAGGAGCCGCGGTTTGGCTGCATGATGCCTCTGCTGTGATGTGGCGTTCAACCAATGTTGCAGCTCCAGCCAGCCTGGGTGTGGTGGTGATGACACATGAAGGGCAGACAAAATGCTGAGCGAAAGGTCCAGAGCTGCATGGCTCGAGGCGGAACCGCTCCACAGGAGCTTGTGGCACCTGCTGGCCCGCAGCTCACCCCTGCCTGCCCGCTCGCCTGCCTGGGCCCTGCCCTGTGTGCAGCACGGTGCGGACGTGGGATGTGTTCAACGGCAAGGGAGCGGTGGAGGCGCTGCAGCACCAGGTGCTCCCGGTGCATATTGGCTGCTGACTAGCGTGCGTACATGAGGCGCATGTGACTGTTGGAACATGAGGGTGTGCTGCCACGCAGACTTCTGCTGCAGCAGCTCCTTCGGCTCCCTCCTCGCTACTTGGACACCCACCGTCCTCACCCTGCACCCTCTACCCTCCCTGCAGCACGATGTGCTGGCGCTGGCGTGGCGGCCCGACGGCAAGCAGCTGGCCTCGTCCACGCTGGACGGCCAGATCTACTTCTGGGACCCGCATGAGGCGGTGCTGCAGGTGCTTGGGGGCTGCGCTGGACACTGTAGTGTGAAGCTCGGTGCGAGGTTGTCGGGTCGGATGCGGCTGGCATGCTGCAACTCGTCCTCCAGCGCCGACTCCTGGCTGGCTAGGCAGCCGTTTGGAGTCATCCATGTTTTGCGTGCCCCCCACCCACAGGGCACCATTGCTGGGCGGCGCGACATTGCGGGCGGCCGCCTGCGCTCCGACCGCCGCACCGCCGACAACACGAGCAGCGGGCGCTGCTTCACCAGCCTGGCCTTCTCCGCTGACGGCTCCTTCCTGCTGGCCGGAGGCAGCAGCAAGTGAGCACAGGGGGCGTTGTTGGGAACGGGCAGTGGTGCATAGAGCAGACCGTGCCAGACAGTCTCCCTGCAGCAGGCTGTGCGGCCCTAGCTGCGCACGCGGCCATGTCGCAACACTCCAGTCCCAGGGACCCGCCCCCTGACCCACACTTGCCCCACCTGTCCTTGCCCACCCCCGCACCCCTGCCCCTCCCAGGTACGTGTGCCTGTACGACGTGGCTGAGCGCGTCATGCTGCGCCGCTTCCAGATCTCCCACAACAAGTCGCTGGATGGAGTGCTGGACCAGCTCAACTCCAAGTGAGGACCGGGGGAGGGGGTGTTGCAGTCCTGCAGTGCAACCCCGCATCGCAGCCGCGCCAGCTGCCGCTGTGCTGTCTCTGCTGTGCCGTGTGTGCAGGATGCGTGCCTGCCACGCAAGCCTGCCGTCGTGCAACCTGGCTGCTGCCTTACATTCCACCACACTTTCCTTCCGCACCCTGCAGGTACATGACGGATGCGGGACCGCTGGACCAGATCCAGAACGAGGACAGCGATTCAGATGACCTGCTGCCGCCCACGCTGGCCGGCGGCGCCGCCGGCGAGAGCGGCCTGCCCGGCACTGGTGCGTGGTCACTGCAACCTCAGCTTGCTACTGCGGTCCTCCCCATGCCTATGCATGCATGCGTGCCATTCAACGGCAGTCTGATATGCCTCCCCCCTGCTGGCGCTGCTGTGCAGGCGGGCAGCGCGCGCCCGTCATCCGCACGCGCCACGTGTCGCTGTCACCCACCGGCCGCAGCTGGGCAGCGGCCACCACAGAGGGGCTGCTGCTGTACAGGTGGGAGCAGGGGCAGAGCAGCGGCTTGGCACATAGTGTACGAAGAAACTCGGCATGCTGTTGCCCTGACGACACGTGCCGGCACACCTCTTGGGCTGAATCAAACAGACTCCCTCGTGCTCCTGACCCCTCAACCCACTGGCCCCCTACCTGCCTGCAGCGTGGACGAGAGCTTGGTGTTTGACCCCACAGACCTGGCTGAGGATGTGACACCTGCTGCTGCGCTCAAGGCGCTGGGCCAGGTGGGCTTGGCTGGGGGCAGACGAGGCTTGTTGTGGCCAACGTCATCGTGTGGGCTGGTGCTCGCATGCCGCTGAAGCATCTCCGCGTGTTGAGTGCTGATGCCTTTGCCCTGAAACCCACCTCACATCAAGTCGCCCCATCCACCCTGCCATGCACAGGGTGCGCACCTCAAGGCCCTGCTGATGGCGATGCGGCTCAACGACCCCAAGCTGGTGCAGCACGTGGTGCTGAGGTGAGGTGGGCGGCCGCGGTGACTGCGCATCTTTGTGGGCCCCAACAACAACATGCATGTCTAAGCGGCGTGCTGCCCCAGCTGCGATCGTGCATACCACACCAGGTGCGGCAGTGAACGTGTGCTGGGTTTGTACACATCCTGACCCTGCCGCCCCACCGTCCCCTGCCACCCCTGTCTTTTTGCAGCACACCCCGCGCCCAGGTGCCTCTGGTTGTGAACCAGCTGCCGCCGGCGGTGGTGCCGCAGCTGCTCACCGCGCTGGGCGAGCTGCTGCCGGCGACACCACACATTGAGTACCTGCTCAGGTGGGTGCCTGGTGCATAGTCTTTGAAGGCCAGCAAGGCCTGGTCAAGACAGCCCGCGCCTGCGGCTGCTGCCCCATCCAGCCTCCCGTCTGCTTGCCAGGGGCTGCTTGCCTCCTTGCTCCAGGGATCCTCTCTGCAGCACCCCCTCTTCCCCTTCGTACTTACCACATCCTCCTGCCTACCTCCATCCCGCCCCCATGCAGCTGGGCCAAGGCCATCTGCCTGCGGCACGGCGCTGCAATCCAGGCTGGCAGCGGCGCTGCCGCACTGCCCGCGCTGCGGTCACTGCAGAAAGCGCTCACTCGGCTGCATGAGGATCTGGCGGCCACTTGTGAGGCCAACCAGTATGCACTGGAGTACATCACGACTGCCGGCCAGGACGCAGAGCAGCAGGATGAGGAGCAGCAGCAGGAGCAGCAGCGGCGGCGGCAGCAGGCCAACGGCATTAGCGGAGCGGCGGCAAACGGCCGGCAGCAAGAGGAGGAGGATTCGGAGATGGAGGATGCATCAGAGGAGGATGCTTCAGGGCCTTCGTCGGCTGAGGATGACGAGGAGGATTTGGATGAGTGAGGCAGGCACGCGGCTGTACATCAGTCGCACCCATTGTTACATGGCTTTGTTACATGGCTTTATCCTGTGCCTGTAAACAAACCACCACAGCTCTCTGACCACTCAACACATACAAAGGGGACCTGGAAGTTGTATTGCAGAGCTAGCACATGTATCGCAGGCTTCATGCCGGCTGCGCCAGTAGCGCCGCCACCTCTGGCGTCTTTGCCACCTCTGCCGCCGTCTTGCCCTCTGCATTCCGCACCGCCAGAGCCGCCGGCGCGCGCTGCGCCAGGCAGCTGCAGATGGGCGGCTTGCCGTTGATGGCTGCCAGGTGCACCGCGGTGGCACCCTGCTGGTTTTGTGTCGCCGCATCAGCACCTGCCTCCAGCAGCGCCTCCACCGCCGGCAGCTTGGAGGAGCGCACGGCCAGCATGAGGGGCGTCCAGCCCGCCTGAGACACAAGAAGGAACATTGGACAGGTCAAACAGGACGGCAGGGAGCTGTTGTGGGTGTGATTGCGAGCGGGGGCCTGCCTGAAGAAGCCCTGCCACAACTTCTGGAGCATGCTACGCTGTGGCAGTGCCACGTCATCACACCCACCTCGTCCGCCGCGTTGACGTCTGCGCCCTTGCGCAGCAGCAGGCGCAGCACCTGCAGCATGCCGCTGCCGGCCGCCTGGTGCAGCGGAGAGGCAAAGTCCTGCAGCATGGGGTGAGGGCAGGAAGGAGATGCCAGGTGGGATGGCGCATGGCGGCGGCCGCTGATGCGATGCTTGAGAGCGCACTGCAGCGATGCTGAGTGTGCCGTACAAGCCAGAGAGCTGGCAAAAGCGTTCAGCTGCTGCTTGCCTTGCTGCCCAGGTTGACATCCGCCCCGCTGTCAATCAGCAGCTCCGCCATTTCATCATCCTGCCAGGGTTGGGGCAACGCGCAAGCTATTGAATGTGCTTGATGATAGGCACATGGTGCTCTTGAGGCAAATAAGGGTGCAGTGGTGGTCCATGACGGCACAAATGCGAAGGCCTGCGCGCTCATCACAAACCTACAGCATCTCCCCGTTGCTTCCCCCACCTTCCCCCGCCTTGCCTGCATCTCCAGAGCGTGGTGCAGCGCGGTCTTGCCATCGAAATCAACCGCGCTAGGCTCCGCCCCCGCCTTGAGCAGCAGCTGCGCCATGTCGGTGTCACCTGCCTCCGCTGCCACGTGCAGCGGCGTCTGGTGCAGCGGCTGCAGCTGCTTGCCACCGCTGCGAAGACACAGGGGCAGCGGAACGGAGCAATGCCAGTGAGGCACCACCACAAACATGTCACACACCCTGTGCCGTCCACCCGTCCACCCGTGAAGGCTTTTCAAGGCTGGCTGCACAAGCACCTTGCTACCTCCCAGCCGGCCAGGCGCACCTGATCCAGTTGCCGGATGCATACTCGCTCTTGTTGAAGTTGCGCACATTCGGGTTGGCCTTGTTCCTGCACAGCAGGGTAGGTGAGTAGTGGCATTGCGGAGCGGCGGCGCAGAAAGGCACTGCCACAACTTGCCCACTCCATGTGCGGATGCGCGCGCACCTGAGCAGCAGCTGCACGACGCCCTGGTGGCCCTCGCGCACAGCGTGGTGCAGCGCGCTGCTGCCCTGCAAGGCGGTGCGGCATTGGGACGCGCTCAGCACAGCGGCACATCTGCAGCCTGGGGCAGTTTGGCCGCAATGCTCCAACGGCTTCGCACTGGAGTAAAGAGCAAGGGATGCAAACAAACCGATGCATGCGCGGCCTTTTCCAGCATACACGCCTCTCTGTGCCATCCTAATACCAGCCAGGCCTCACCTCATGGTCCTGCATGTCCACGAACGACTTGCGCTGCAGCAGGAAGGCGACCGCGCCCATGTGGCCGCCCCGCGCCGCCAGGTGCAGCGGTGCCATGCCATCACCATTGAACACATCCGTGTCATGGTCGGGAATCTGCATTGAGCCGTGGCAGGGTGGCAGGCAGCCGGATGTTGGGCAGAACAAGACAAGTTTGTAAAGCTGTGGGTCTGGGCCCGCACGATATGATGGCGTGCAGCGGATGTTGCAGGCAGCTTGTACCCGTGGGGGGCAGCTTGATTTCTGCACACTTCGGCCGACGCATGTAGACGCCACTGCCAGTGCGAGTTGGTCAAAAAGAAGGCTCTTTCCAAACTCCCCACCTCCTCAAATAGCTGGCGCAGGCCCGCCACATCGCCGGCGGCGGCGCACGAAAAGATGCGAGGGTCGGGGCCATCCAGCAGCGCCCTGCGGGGCGGGAGCGGCAGTTGTGCAGATGGGGCAGGCAGGCGCCGATGGCAGGTCATCACTCAAGCGCACATGGCGGGAGCGGGGCCGGCCGCATGCTCGCCCCCGGGCACTTTGTGAGCCCGCTGTCATATGTAAGTGCACTGCTGGCAACCCCACCTGATCTCATCGCTCTCTGCCATCTCAAACGGCAAGCGCCCCTGCAGAGGAGGGTGGGCAGGGAGGGAGCAGGCAGGTCTGAAAATGCAGCTCCTTGGCAGTTTGTATGGATAAAAAAAGCCAAGCCACACTTCCAACGCCACACAACCAACTGAAGCCATCTAAGCCAGCCCAAACCAACGCCAGAACTGCCACACTCCGCCCGCACGCTTGCCTGCAGGTCTGAGAAGCCGGTGTCCGCCCCTGCATCCAGCAGCAGCTCACACATGTCGCGTGTGCGCGACTTGGCGGCCGCGGCAAAGTGCAGCGGAGTGGAGCCCCGTGCGTTTTCGCAGTTCACGTCCGCTCCCTGGTCCAGCAGCTCTTTAGCCGCCTCCACCGACCCCCTGCAGCAGAGGTGGTGCAGTGATGTGTGGGGCAGCAGGCTTGCGCGGAGGATGTGCCAAGTGCAGTACAGCTGCGAGGTGAGGGCTGTGAGCACATGATGAACCCTGGCGGTGCTGCCCATGGCGCAGCATAGGCCAGCACATGCTGGTCGGAAGCGGCAGCTGCCACTCGTGCTGCTCACCAGAGCGCCGCCACGTGCAGCGCCGTCTGCCCAATCTGCTCGAGGGTGCGGAGCCGGCAGCAGGTGGCAAGCAGTTCAGCAGTCCAGAATGCTCAGATGCACTCGCGTGCAAATCAAGGAGAGCCAATCAGTTGCAGGCTACTCCGAGGGCAGTGCGCAGACGGCTACTGCAGCACTCCCCGTCCACCTGGTTGCAGAACTCCGGCGGCACACCCGCCTCCACCAGCGCGCGGATGCCGGCTGCATCGTTGTTCTTCGCGCATGTCAGGATGGACTCGGGGGCGAAGCGGCGCGGCGGTGGCTGTGCCATGGCTGCAACAAAGCCTGAGAGAAGCCTGTCCAGCAGTGAGCGGCGGTGGACGGTGGCCTGCGGCGGCGGCAGCGGCGGCAGCACTGGGGAGGCCGGTGAGCTACATCGGTCCTCTGTCGATCGCTCCGGGCCACAAGGCTGCTGTGCTAGCCGCGAGAGCTTGCAAACTCGAGCAGCGCTGCACGAGGCGGGCCCAGGACGGCTGTCCCAGCACCCGTGGGGCCGGGTCGCGATGCCGATTGGGAGCGATCGTGCACTTGGCGATTGCAGCAGCGACCGCAAGGGCGTCAAGCGCTCCCTGCAGCACTTGCCTTGCCCGCTTCGACGCTCGCAGGCTTGGTAGGAGGGAACGACGCCGTGAAACAACACTGCTGTAAGGCACGGATCAATTTGCAGGTTGGGGGGTGGGCCCCAGCCCCGTGTCAGATGCCAGGGATTGGCGGCCGCCACCGCCACGCTTCCGGGTCCTGGCACGGCGACCTCAGGTGCCGCAGGGCTTTCATGTGCATAAGCCCCACATCGCCCTTGAGCTGCCCATCTTGCCAGCCAGTCCTGCTGGGCGGCCTGATGGCACCAAAGCTGTGTCGGCAATGCACTTTGAATGCCTCATTCGCGAGAGTTCAGGGCCCAAGCCGCTTTCTGCCAAATCGCAAATGTGCATTGAGATGGCATTGGCGCTTTTCCACACTGCCTGATGTGCCTGATGGGCAGCACATTGAGGAGAGCAGGACAGTACAGACAGCGGGTCTGGGACGACAGGCAAGCAACATCATTTCTGCGGGGACTGAGCCGCGAATCCCCAGACAACGGACAGCGGTGGTGGCGGCCCTGGAGCGGTGCTGTCGACCCAATGCTGAATGCATCGCTCTACACATCTGTGCTACACATCTGCAGAGGGCAGAGGTGTTGAAACAGGCACCCTGGGGCGGCTGGCTGGACGGCTCCGGCCGGTTTTGGTGGCTTTGGTCGAGCAGCGGCCCCTCTGATCGCATGTATAGGGGTGTCTCAGATCGTGCAGCACGCTGGAGCGGCCGTAGTGCTCGGTGAGGCTCTGCACATGGGGCAAGCTTGCCCTTGCTGGGAGGTGGCGCTGCCCTGCGCTCATGCGCTTCGCTACCGACTCTGGCAACTTGCATCGATCAATCGGAAGCAACCGCGCCCTCCCCAGCAGCTGGAGCAGGTCGCGGCACCCACCGTCCCGCTCCCAGCCCTTCCGTGGATGAGCGGCGCGGCACAGACTGCAGCAGCAGCGCGCCATATCTATCGCGAGCTCTGGCGCAAGACCCGTGACCTCCCCAGGCGCGCCCAAACGACACGGCCGCCAAACAGGCGCTGCGGTGTGACTGATGAGCAGCGAGCGCCTTGATGGCGGTCCAGGGCACGCAGACGCACCACAGCAGCTGCCCGTGGCGCCGCTGCTACCCGCCGCTGCAACCGCTGGGGCAGTCGCCCCTGCCCTCCGATCCGGCCTGCTACTCCCCTCCTGCCCGCCGCTGCACACAACACTCCTCATCAACCGCCACAACCCCGCAGGTCGGTGCAGCAGCACTACCGCGGCGCCATTCGCTCGGGGTTTGTGTCCCACGCCGACGAGGACGACGAGGAGGTGCTGTCGCGCATCCGTGCACAGGCTCTCAGGGACGCCGACTGGCTGGTGAACAAGGTGGGTGCTGCGCAAGTGGGCAAACAAAGACAAGATGCGGATTGCAGCGCAGGCGCCGCAGGTGCTGAGCTCCACCAATTGCGCCGTCCCGCCTGCTACTGCCACAAATCCAATGCGCCCCCACCTGCGTGCAGTACAAGGCAGAGAAGGAGGCGGAGCAGCAGCGGCGCCCCAAGGCCCGCTGACCAGCCTGCACGCTCTAGGCAGCTAGGCAGCGGACCGTCCTGTACAGCGGGCCGGCGTGGCCCACGCTAGCTTAGGACAGGCAGACGCAGCAGCAACATGGTGCTGACGCGGCGGCAGGAGCAGATGCTGCACACGCCGCCGCCCCCGGCGGCGGGTGGCGGCCAGCTGGACGGCGAACCCTCGCCGGCCACACCTGCTGAGGCAGTGGCGCCCGCAGCGCAGGCCAACGGCCGGGCGCTGCCGCTCAAGTCGGCGCTCAAGACGGGCCGCAAGCTGCGGCCGTCGGGGCCGGGGGAGGAGGAGAGCACACCGGTGGGTGCCGGCATCAAGAAGCGCGTGCGCATCCACAGCAGCAGCAACCTGGTGCACGAGTTCACCACCAGCCACAGCACGGACGAGGCGGGGTGGGCAGCGGTCCACTACGAGGAGGATGAAGAGGAGGAGGAGCACGAGTCGGGGAGCGACAGCGAGCGCGGCAGCGCCGACGGCGCGAGCGACAGCAGCGGCGTGCGGCGCGGCCGCACGCGGCGGCGCACCGCGTCAGCCTCTCCCTCCTTCCTGTCGCTGCTGCTGTTTGGCGAGGGGGCGCGCAGCAGGGGCGGTGCGCGGCGCGGCAGCCGCCGGCGGGCCAGCAGCGGCGCCTGGCTGGGCCTGCTGTACACGTTGGCATGGATGGCCGCCAGCTCGGCACTGATTTTTGTCAACAAGGTCCTCATGGTGCGCCAGCTACCGGTTTGGGGCGTGCATGCATTGCATGGCCAGGCAAGCAGTTTGAGTGTTGATGTGCTTGGACAAAGGCAGGACTCGTTGTGGCTGCCTCGACCCTTGACATGCACATCTTCCCATCCTGCTGCCATTCAAGGTGGACTACGGCTTCCGCTTCCCCTTTGCCCTCACTGCCATGGGCCAGGCGGCCTCTGTCCTGCTTGGTATGTGTTGGGAGCAGGATGGGCAGGCGGGCAGGAAGGTAGCACTGCCATTGGTGCATCGCCTGCTGGTGTGGGGATCAACAGCCTCACTCCACCTGTCCTCCCCTCCCCCCGCCTTCCCCTTGCAGCGTTGGGCGCCGCGCTGCTAGGCTTTGCGCCACTGCGGCCGCCGCCCTCGGCCGAGGTGGCCATCACTAAGCTGCTGCCGGTGGCAGCTAGCTTTGCGGCCTCGCTGTTCCTGGGCAATGTCGCCTACTTGGGCCTGTCGGGTAAGCGGGCTGCTAGTTCTTTGAGTTGCTGCATGCTCTGCAGTCACCTGCCGGCAGCGCCGCACTGTGCATAGTCAGGCAACCTCCACCCTTTGGCCATCTCCACCCGCTGCAGTCGCCTTCATCAACATGCTCAAGGCTGCCACCCCGCTGGTCACACTGGCGGTGGGCCTGGCTGTGCGGCTGGAGACAATGTCCAAGCTGACCCTGCTGTCCACCGCGCTCATCGCGTTTGGCACAGCCGTGGCGACGGCGTCAGAGGCGGGAACCAGTGAGCATGGGCGGCTATGCAGCGTGTGCAGCTTTGGGCCAAAGTGAGCGGAGCTGGTCAGGCAGCAGCGGTGCGCAGCCGAGCTGCAAATGTGCGCGCCTGCTGCAAGGAAGATCACTGCGCCAACCTGCGCCGCCGCCCCGCCCTGCCCTGCCCACCCAACAGGCCACTTCCAATGGCTGTCCTTCCTGGCATTTGCGGGCAGCGTGGTGTTTGAGGGCGTGCGGGTGGTGATGACCGAGAAGCTGATGGGGCAGGTGGGCGCCTGCTGCTGCACTGCGGGGTGTCGGGCTGCCTGGTGGTAGTGCTGGTAGGCATGCCGCTTAGATGCAATCTGCAGCACCTGCCGCTCCCTGCCTCTCCTGCCCTGGCTTGCGCAAAGAGCAATGTTCTCACACATGTGCATGCAGGCGCGGTACAATGTGATGGAGGCGCTCGTGTACCTGGGGCCCTTCACCACCGCCTTCCTGGCAGCCGGCGCCTTTGCGTTTGAGTGGGACCAAGGCCTGGCCACCACGGTGGGCGCACTGCTGAGGGCTTGGTCATCGCTGGGTGTGGCCAACAACCACCTGCAGGTTGTGTGACCACCATGAGTTTGGCACAGCCAAACTATTCATTTGGAACATTCAGGAATAGACGCCTCGTTCGACCCATGCACCGTCGTCCCTGTCGCATGGCGCAGGGCTGGGCGCTGCTGCGTGCGCGCGCCGGCGACTTTGCCACTGCAACCCTCATATCCTTCCTCGTCAACCTGTTTTGCTACCTGGCGATAAAGCACGTTTCGGCCACCAGCTTCAAAGTGGCAGGTGCGGATGCCAGCCCTTGTTGCTTGTGCCTGCACGTCGCAGTCGGTCGCCGCTGGTTGGCAAGCTTTGCAGCGCTCTCCTGCAGCATGCCGGTGATTGCGCAACACTCTAAGCTGACCAGTCGGTCCCACCAGTCAGCTGCGGTGCCTTGCCCTGCAGGCTGCTTGAAGAACGTGCTGGTGGTGTGGGGCGGCATCTTGCAGGGCGACGTCGTCAGCTCACGCGAGCTGCAGGTGCGTTTTTGTTGCCATGCAGTGCCGCCTCGCGTGGCGATCGTGGAGGCTGAAAGAGCCCACGACTGTGCAATGCTCGTCCGCTGCTGGCTCTACAAGTGTTGCCTGCGGCAGTCTTCACGGCGGCTGCAGCCTCCTTGGATTCCCAGCCCACCAGACGCAACCCTCCTTGACTTGCAGGGGTATGCCATCTCGCTTGCCGGTTTCGTGCTCTTCTCTGCGGCGCGCTACAGGCGGCCGGCGGGCGCTGGGCACAGCGGCGACAGCAGTGGGCGGGGCCCGCCCAAGAAGCGACAGTGATGCCGCCGTGTGTGCCCCGTTGACGTACCTTCCTGACTGACGTGGTTGTTTCATTGTACTTTATCGTTGCAACACCTATTTCATCAAGCGTTGTGATCTCAGAGGGTGGCATGCTGCCTCATGGTGCAGCCCAGCACTGCTGCATCCAAGGGCAGTGGCCACGGCAGCGGGGCCTGGATGCTCGGTAGCGGGCGGGAGCCCAGCGCTCGCGCAGCAGGCAGCGGTGCAAGCCGCCAGCTGCACAGATCGCCCTCACGAGCTTCCACAAGCACCTCAGACCAGGCCAGCGTCGCGTAGACAACTCTAGCGAGCAAGGCGACCTGCGCGAAGCCCGCAGGGCTTTCCCCGCTGCCCGGCCCTCGAAACTCCCGCTCCATACATCCTGCGGATGCATCAGATCTAGGAAAGCCAGGCAGCCGAGCAAGGAGGGGCTTTGCTGCGGGCCCGCTTGGAGCGCGCCGTCACGGCGCTCAGTAGCGGTGAGTGGCGGACGGGGAGCGTGTCGCAGCGTAGACCGCTGCCCAGCAACCCTCGTAGCGCCACACCCGCGGCGCAGCTTGCTCCCCGCTTGCCGGGCTGCCTGCCGCATGCCCTGGCAGCGTAGGCAGGGCTGATCGCAAGCGGGTACCAGCGCGATCGACAGGCCCGCGCCAGGCACACCTGCCGCCGCCGCCGCCGCTGCGGCTGAGCACAACCGCTGCCTTGCCTTGCCTGCCGCAGCAGCGGGCCTGGGCGCCAGCGGCAGCGGCGGCGCCATGATGCAGCGACTAGCGGGCGGCCTGGTGGGCGGCAACGAGCGGGAGCGTGCAGGCGGCAAGCTGCTGGAGCTGACAGACCGGGATGATGGCACGGAGCAGCCCACTCCCAGCTCGCAAGGGCACGAGCGGGAGGACGAGGCGATGGAGGATGCGGAGGAGGGGGTGGATGCAGCCATGGCCAGCGTCATCACGCAGGTGACGGCGCGGGACCAGCAGGCGGGCGCGCTGCCGCCGCCGCCGGCGCAGTATGCCGACGGCCCCGCGGGCGAGGAGGGCGGCGAGGTGCGCACCAACTGGAAGAACAAGTTCAGGTGCGGGGCGGGCTTTATTGTGTGGGGGATGAGTCTGTGATCGGGGATGAGGTGTGCAGCGCTTGAGGTGGCTGCTTGCTGCTGCCGCTGCATGGGTAGCTGGCCCAAGCCTGCGCCACCTTTGGCTGGTTGGTGGCAGCAGCTGCATATGGTACCAGCTCGCGTGCAACTCCTGCCATGCTGCCCGCCTGCCGCACCGATGCCAGCCGCCTGCTGCACACGCATGGGCACCCATTGCTGCTGGATGAACGCTTCTCATTCTTCTTGACACCACTGTGCAGGTCCATCTTCTGCTGCCTGGCGCCCTCCCAGGGCGAGCAGTATGTGCGGCAGGACGAGGGGCCGGTGGTGATACGCCCCATCGCGCCGCAGCCGCCGGCCTGGGCGGAGCCGGTGCTGGGGCCGCAGCTGCCGCAGGATGCGGGCAAGAAAACGCTGGTGCTTGACCTGGGTGAGCAGGGAGGATAGGGAGGGATGGGGAGGCATGGGGAGGCATGGGAAGGCATGGGGAGGCAGCTCGGGTCACAGCCACCATTTTTGCTGCCATTGCTGCTGCTGCCACTGCGGGGAAGTGTGCTGTTCAGAAAGGCCTGCATTTCCTGGCTGTCTTGCCTTGCCTGCAAACAAGCTCCCCACTGCTTCTGGCTGTGGTTGCACTAGTGAGAGCTGGCGTGCCCCGCTGCACACATCACCAAGCTGCCGCCACCTGCCCCCTCGCAGACGAGACGCTAGTGCACTCCTCGTTCAAGCCGGTGCCGCAGCCCGATTACATCATCCCAGTAGAGATTGAGGTGCGGCTTCTCCCGTGAGCGGGAGCGGCATGCCTGCATTACCTGCACAAGGGCCCGCCGCTTTTTGGCCCGTTGGTCGCTGGCTCACGGCCCGAGTTGATGCCGCAAAAGATCTGCACATCTGAGCATGGTTCTCGCTCCCTGGCGCCTGCAGGGGCGGATAGTAGACGTGTACGTGCTGAAGCGGCCGTTTGTGGACCACTTCCTGCGCGCCGTGGGCCAGCGGTTTGAGGTGCGTGGGAGATGGGTGGCGTCCAGGCGGCGGGGTCATCAGGCGCAGCAGGATGGTGTGCAGACTGACCGGTGCTGGGGTTGCATGTGACTTGCGACATAGCCTCGGCTTATCACTCGTCATGGCCCCACCCTTGCTGCGCTGCAGGTGGTTGTGTTCACCGCCAGCCTGGGCAAGTATGCTGACCCGCTGCTGGACCTGCTGGATAAGGTGGGAGGGTGAAGCTTGTTCAGGGCCGGTATTCACTGGTAACCTTGCAAACTACACTTACAGTGGGTTGGGGGGGCATGGCAGTGCAGTAAAGACCATTTGTTTGCCGTAGCGGTGGCATTGGAGCTTGTGTGAACTGCTTTGCCCACCCATGTTGCTTGACTCTCCGCCCCTGCAGGCCAATGTGGTGCGGTGGCGCCTGTTCCGGGAGGCCTGCTGCCCCTACGAAGGCTCCTACGTCAAGGTGGGGGGTTACTTGCCATGCCTGCACCCTTCTGTGCATTTGGGCGACTCCAACATGAGTGGAATCCCCCTGCTCTCCTGCGCACCAGCCGCCTTTGCCGCCGCCTTTGCCGCCCTGCCGCGTCCTCACCGCTCGTCCCTGCCCCCCGCCCCGCCCCCCACGTCCCCTCCGCGCAGGACCTGCAGTGCCTGGGGCGCGACCTGGCGCAGACCATCATTGTGGACAACTCGCCCCACTCGTACATCTTCCAGCCGGAGAACGCGCTGCCCATCGGCACCTTCATCGACGACATGCAGGACCAGGTGCAGAGTGAAGGAGGCCAGTGGGTGGACAGCATGGGGTGTTGTGGCCGTGCAACTGCCTGCCTACTGGCTACTTCGCCATTGCGGCATTGCATGCTTGCATCTGGAGACTGCAGCAAAGCCTCCGTCAGCTCCCTTGCGGCCTGGATCTCAGAGCGGCCGCTCATCCATTGCTGTCCCGTTCTGCACTGCAGGAGCTGCTGGACTGCCTGGACCTACTGCTGGCGGTTGAGAAGGTGGACGATGTGCGCGCGCACCTGGGCCCCATCCTGGCGCGCAAGCAGGCGGGGCTGCTGGCCTCATTCACCCAGGTCCGTGCAGACGGTGCGTAGGGGCGGCTCACAGGCGGGCTGGGCTCCCGATGGCCGGCCAGAGGCAAGCGGTGCAGCCGCGCAGGCCGTGGGAAGGGATGGGAGGAGCGCGTGGGTTGTGCCCGCATGCCTGTCCAGCTAACTGCCGCATGCTGTGTAGGACGTCGCAGCCAGCTGGCTGTCCATGCTGCCACACATTGCTCGTTCACAGCTGACGTGCCCGCCTGCCTGCCTGCCACTGTTTATTTTGTGTGCAGGCAGTGGGGAATCTGGCGGCCAGCTCGCTGGGGATGCTGCAGAAGCCGAATCAGAACGACAACAGCTAGCGCTGTATGGCGTGGACGACTGATGCTACGTGGGCGCAGCATGCTGCGGCTCGTGCCCTGGCAGCATTACGCACCCTTCACACCCACCACAGCCACTGCTTTGCCTCCTGGGCGAGCGGCCTGCTGACACCAGGCTGCTGCCCCTGCCAAACCCGAGCCAGAACGTGCCCTGACCCAGTCAGCCATGAATGAATGCACCCCACCCACCATGTGCCCCACAAGCAGGCGCTTTGCTCCCCCAACCTCCATGTTACACCCTTGTTGCTCTCTCCTCACAATGTTCCCTTTTTGCTGCTATATTCTTGGGCTGCACCGTGTGCCCTACAGGCCCTGAATCCACTGTACCCTCGGACCGTCCTGAGCACCTGACTGTAATCTGCTGAGCGGCAACCCACACTTTGCAGTGCAACGCTTTCAGATTGGTGGCATCAAGCCGGGTGATGGTCTCCATGTTGCAAGTCAATTTCATTAGCTGCAACCACTGCATCACAGGACCCCAGCCCGCTTCAGTGCCGCCAGCTGCACCACCGTGTCCTCCAGCTGCTGGGCCAGATCTCGCTGCTCCTGCTGCAGCGCCGCATGCTGCCGCAGCAGCGCCAGCTGCCTGCTGCCCCTTGCTGCTGCCAGGTCACAGGCCACTTGACGGAGCTCCTCAGCCACTGCCCGGTAGCAGCTGTGCAGCTCCCGGTGCTCAGCAGACAAGGCTAGGGCAGCCCGCACCACTGCCTGCCGGGCTGCGGGGTCCACAGCTGGTGTCGCCTGCGCCTGCTGCTGCTGCTTGCGTGCAGGCACCGGCGGCGCGTGAGCCAGCTGGACAGTCCTGTGAGCCGGCTGCTGCAGGGGGTGTGATGGCACGGCTTCTGCAGGAGCGGATGGCAGCGCTGCTGCGGACGTGAGCTGCCTGCTGCGCTGCCCACGCTGTCGGTCCCCTGCCCCTGCAGGCTTGACGGTGCCCCTGTCTTGCAGAGCCCCTGCAGGCTTGGCTGTGCGAGGCAGCGAGCTGGCCGGGGCACACCTCTGCTCCATCCTCGCCCGCTGCGTCCGCACATCTCCTGCGCCACCCCTGCTCTGCACGCGCTCCACAGGCTCCACATCAGCTGTGCTGAAGCTGTCTGTGCCTCCATCAGCCAGCCCACTGCTCCAGCCCAGGCCGTCTTCCATCAGCTGAGCCACCGCCTCATGCAGGCGCAGGTTGTTGTCCAGCAGCGCCTGCGCCGCCTGCCGCTCTTGAGCTGCCTCGTCCCTTGCAGCCGCAGCCGCTGCTGCCTGGCGGTCTGCCTCCCGCTGCAGCTGCTTTGTGGTGGCACCCAGGGCCTGCAGATGCTGCTCCAGCTGGCCAGCCCTGCCCTCGGCCTGCAGCCAGCACAAAGCGGCAGTTCGTTCAAGTTGCAAGCTGAGGAGGGAAACGCTGGTGGCTTGGCAGCAGTGTTTTCTCTCAGGTTCCCTCTCAGCAACCCCAAGTCGTCTATACCAAACCGAACAGACGCTTACCTGCGCCAGGCGAGCGGTGTACTCCTGCGTGAGCTGCTGCGCTGCCGCCATCAGCAGCTGCTCCATCTGAGCCTCCCCGCCGCCATCCAGGCTGCCACACCGCGCTGGTGCTCTGGCAGTGATGGCTTTGATGGTGCAACCCTCCGTGCTCGCAGCTGCCGCCGTGCAGCCTGCTGCACCTGCTTCAGCCCCAGGCACGGCGCCGGCCGTTGACTGCCGCTGCAGGCGGCTGCGGCTGCTTGTGCTGCCCGCCCGCAGCTTGGCCTGCAGCTCTGCAAGCTCGGCCAGCAGCTCCCCTTCCCTGCAGTGAGGGAAGAATGTGATGATTAACTCAAAACAAACCAGGCTACTTGTGCTGCTTGGTTTACTTGGCATGGTGGGGCGGCGCCTGCCCAAGCTGTACATTGTGCTGACCAAACGAACGCCAACCAATGTGCACCCACCGCTCGAAGGCCTGGCGCAGGTGCTCTGCATGCTGCCGGTTGTCCTGTCGCAGCATCGCATTGGCTCCCTCCAGCTGCTGCACCTGCGCCGCCAGCGCCTCCGCCTGGCCCCGCGCCCTGGCCAGCTCCTGCGCAGCCGCCGCCTCCTCGGCACGCCGCTGCGCAGCAGCGCGGCAGCGCTCATCGTCAGCGGCCTGTTCCGCCTCCAGGGCCGCTCGCGCACGGTCCCGCTGCTGCCCCGCTTCAGCCGCATCTGCCCTGGCTCCTGCCAGCTCTCTGGCCAGGCCGTCGGCACGGCGCTGCTGCTCCTCGGCTGCCGCCCGCGAGTGCTGCAAAGCCGCTCGCACCGACGGCAGGTCGGCCGCCGCCGCCTGCGCCGCGGCCAGCTCGCGCTCTAGGCCAGCAGTGGCGGTCTGTGCCTCTCTCAGCTTGCGCTCCAGGGCCACCACGGCCCTCCGCAGCAGCTCATTCTCGGCGCCGTTGGCGGGCGCACTCATGTGGGCAGTTAGGATGCTGCGTAAATGTGTAAGGTGGTGTGGCGACTAGGGAGTAGCCCAAAGAGGCAGCCAAGGGCGTGGAGCGACCGAGCCAGCTCGGCATTCCCCCCACCATGCAGAATTGGCGCGCTGAGCCTGTCCTTGATGTCAATCGTGCTCTGAAATTGCTCATTTGCATCTGGGCCGTCCGCCACCTCTCCATTCCCATGGCCGCGCGTTGCTTGTGGGCCAGGAGCCCCTGGCTGGGCGGGCGCCGCGGCTCAGGTGACTTCAGACGGTAATCAACACGTATTACCGATACAGCTCCGCCCAGGCCACTGCTCACCGCCGCTGCCGCCGCTCCCGCCGCAGGGCTGCCGCCGCTCGGCCGGCTCGCCGCCTGTCCAGCCCCGGCAGCATCGACACATGCAGGAGAGCTTGCAGCAGCAAGGCCTATAAGACCAGGCAGCTCGAGCACTGCTGCCGCCGCCGACTCGGCTGCTGCCGCCGCCGCGACACAGCCGCTGACCGACGACGAGCGCTTCATGCGTCTGGCGCTGGCCCAGGCTGAGCTGGCTTACCAAGCAGACGAGGTGCCTGTGGGCGCTGTACTAGTCTCGCCAGCAGGGGAGGTGCTGGCAGCGGCGCACAACCGCACAGAGGCAGCGGGGGACCCCACAGCCCATGCAGAGCTGCTGTGCATCCGGCAGGCGGCAGCTGCGGCGGGCGGCTGGCGCCTGCTGGAAGCCACGCTGTATGTCACTCTGGAGCCGTGCCCCATGTGCGCTGGCGCACTGCTGCAGGTGAGCCGGCGTGGTGGGTGGTACAGGTGGGAGGAAGTTGGGAGGCGGCCAGGGCTGTGGGTGCCAAGATGGGCGGCATCGCATGGGAGACCCAAAGCTTATCGGTTAGTCGTGCGTGTGCGAGGGCCATGAAGTCGCTGACCCAATTATTTTGCCCACCACCCCCTGCCTTTTCAGTCACGAGTGGGAACGGTGGTATATGGTGCTCGCAACCGGCTGCTGGGCGCTGATGGCAGCTGGATCGCCATGCTGCCACGCCAGCAAGCTTGCGAGCATGCCAACAGCAGCAGCGGGGCCAGCAGCAGCGATCAGCTCAGCAGTGACGAGGAGCGGACAGTCAGCAGCAGCAGCAGCAGCAGCAGCAATGCCACTCCAGCAGCAGCTCAACCCACAGCCCCACATCCATTTCATCCCAACATGGTGGTGCGGCGGGGCGTGCTCGCAGAGGAGTGCGGCCAGCTGATGAAATCCTTCTTTGCTCGTCGCCGCAAGGAGCAAGCGGCAGCTGCTGCTGCGGCAGCAGCGGCAGTAGTGGCTGCTGGTGGCGGGGCGGCCGGCGGCAGCACAGGTGGATAGCAGTAGGCAGCGGAAGGCGCATTCAGTGTAGTTGGAGGCAGCCGCCTGATTAACTCCACAGCGAGCGCTGGCACAGGTGAGGTGAATGGACAGTGGCCTGTTGGTTGACTGCTGCAGTGCAGCACAACCAGGTGCTTGCTGCTCCCACAGGTGCTTGACATACCTTCTTGTGCTGTGTTGTGTGCAGGCGTCAAATTATGACGAAAAGTTTCGCCGAGCAGCGCACGGGCAGCTGTACGAGAACATGCAGGCATCGATGGTGTTTGATAAAGAGGACCATACCTTGCATAAGTTATCTTGTGTGGGCTGCTTGCTGCCTTCAGCTGGCATCTGCAGACTGTAAATTGAGCCCATGCGGTCACAGCATGCGCAGTGGCGCATGGAATGAGGAGCTACAGCAGTCGGCTGGTCTCGCATCGCGCTTTATTGCCGTCCCGTGCATCGCACAAGGTCGGTGCACCCCCGCCAGCGGCTCAACACGCAAGTGAAGGTGCGGGCTGCGTCCCCGCGCAGCTGCAGCGCCTGCCACTCTTTGAAGCTGAGGTTTGAAGCAATCTGGGCTTTATTACAGCATCGCTCGCGGCGCCGACGGCCTGCAACTGCACCTTCCGCCGCCCGCTCGCACCGCCGCTCCAGCTGTCCACGTGCCTTCTTTACGTTTTCCTGCAGCGCCATCATCTCCAAGCTTACCAGACCCATCCTCCTTGTGTGATCATCTCGAAGCGCCATGGGCCACGGGCCAGTGATCAACGCTCTGACGGGCAGCAGCCAGCAGAAGAAGCAGCAGGAGCGGCATGCCAAGCACGAGGCGGAGCGTGCAGAGCGTGCGAAGGCAGAGGCGGCCAAACAGAGGCGGCGGGAGGAGAAGTACAGGGAGCAGCAGCGTGCAGCAGACGCAGCCCGCATGCAGCAGGTCCAGGAACAGAGCCACCACCACCACCACCACCACCACCGCCACTCGAGCGGCAGCGGGGGCAGCGGGGCAGCAGAACAGCCTGCACAGCAGCCTGCACAGCAGCAGCAGCAGCAGCAGCAGCAGCAGCAGCATGTAGAGCAGCAAGAGCAGCAGCCGGAAGATCAGCTAGCTGGGCAGGAGACAGATGCAAAGTCTGCTCCTTGAGCTCTTTTGTACATTTAGTCCACGCCAGGTTTTGCCATGCCTGGCTCCACTCCTTGCCCCCTGCTCCAAATTGATTGTCTGCTCCTGATCAACTGCTGCTTGGGTCGGATGTCTTTGCAAGTGAACTTTGTAAAGCGATTGCAGCACATGAAATGCGGGCAAAGCTAGGCAGAAAACACGGTAGGTGGGCATTTACAAGCCTGGGCTTACGCCCTTCGGCATTTATTGGGTGCTCATTTCAGGCCAAAGCCCTGCGCCCAGCCAATGGCCAGCAGCAGCTTCTGTCGCAGCTTCTCCTTGCTGGCATACTCTGCGGCACACAGAGGCAGCAGAGGGGGCAGGTAACACGGAGGCCGGGTGGAGGTGGATGTGTCGCTAAAGGCACTTCGTTGAAGCCTCGTGTGCATCAAAAACCCTCCCAGCCACCTCCCCCACCTGGCAGCAGCAGGGCGTTGAAGCAGGTGTGGGCGGTGGGCAGGTGCTCGGTGTCGGGCCCCGACCGCTGAATCAGCAGCGGCAGGCGCCCCAGGCCTCCCACAGGCGCTCGGTCGCTGCCCGTGGTGAACTGCACAGCCAACAAGGAGGCAGGCAGTGTGGTGGGCTGTGCTGGGCAAGTTCCCTGGTGTGCGGCAATGAATCAAAAATCTGCCCGTGTGTGCCCAGGCTTGTGCCCAGGCAGGCGAAGCATGCATTTCAGGTACCACCAGGCCAGCACCTCCCCGCCCACCCACCTGCAGCCATGCCCGCTTCTGATCCAGGTTGAAGCCGTGCAGCGTCTGCCAGAACCAGCGCACCACAGGGTCGTCCCTGCACCCAGCAGGACGGGGGCAGGTTGGGTGGGGTGCCGGTAAATTGACTGAGGTGGCAGCTGTCAAACTTGGGCACGTCTGCGGTTGCAACACCGATGCTACCAGGCCCCAAATCCCTCCAGCTGACCAAACCCCAACCAGTAAACCACACACCCACCTGGAGTACCCTTCATACTTGGCTGCCGCCTCAAGCGCGTCAAAGTCCAGGTGCGGCAGCCCGCAGATGAGCAGCTCCAGCTCCGTGGCAGTGAACAGGCCCAGGGCGGGGCCGTTGCACACCTGCATGGGAGGGGGTGCGGAGGCCGGGGCGTTTGTGCGAGGCAGGGAGGCCAGATGGATGGCACGCCAGGGTCTGAGATGCCCGTTTGCCCCTCAGTACAGGCACACAGGATTCCAGGCCCAGCCAAGGCCAGCAGAAGCGCGAGCGTCTTAAGGGGCAACAGCAGGCTGCACACCCGCAGGAAGCCCTTGCGGAACGCGTTGAACTGCTGGGCGATGCTGCGCTCCAGCAGCCACTCGGTGTACAGCTGCACATACTCCTGCGGCAGGTGGGTGAGTGAGTGGGTGGATGAGGACTGCGGTGAAAATGTCTACATGCAACTAGCGCAGCCACAAGCCGGCTTGTTGCAAGGCAGGCAGCAGGCATGCCTGGCCTTTGACACAAGTTGCCCCCGCCCACCTGGCGGTTGTCGTTGGTGACTGGAATGTCAGCGCCACCCGGCTTGAGCTCTTCTGTGCGCAGCTCGTCCCAGAACTTCCACTCGGCCGTGAAGCTGCGAGGGTGGCAAGGGTTTGGAGCGGCATGGCAGAGGGTGTCAATCCGGGTGGGAGGCAAGCATACAGCAGGCAGGCGTGGTGTGCCGGGCAGGCCATGCTCACTAGCACAGCATCAAGTCGCTGGCAAACCACCGCCTCAGTGGTTTATCTCTTCACAGCCCAGAAGGTTTGATTCATGCCCAAGACAGGCCGCCGCCTAGGCTGCCCCCCTGTCTCCCACTCACGTGCGGCAGAAGACGGGCTCCACATCCCCCTCAAAGTCCAGCAGCTGCTGCAGGCCGCGCCCCAGCTCAAGGAATGCGGCCTTCAGATCGGCAAAGCCCGGCCGCTGGCCCAGCAGCTTCTTGTACACAACCAGGGGGAAGTGCACGTCCAGCACCTGGCCTGCAGACAGAAAAGAGAAGCAGAGGGGGGTACGGATGTGTCCTGTCATGAAGAAGTGCACGTCCAGCACCTGGCTTGCAGGGGTTCTGCAGGGCAGGGGGTGGAGCAGAGGGATGCTTGTGTGACACAGTTGGCAGGGAGGTGCGAGCCCTGCGCCTGGTCTGCACTGAATCCAAGCGAGCTGGAGCGTGCTGGGGCAGGCAAGGCAGGTTTGTTGGCGCCTTGCCAGGCACAGCTGGGTAAGCACAGCAGTGCATTACCCAAGTAGAGTATTGGCAGATGGCGGTGCGCCAAGCAGGCAAGCGCAGCAGTGAAATGCACTCACCGTTGTAGATTGCAAGCCCAAGGACTGCGCCGACCAGAGCGTACTCGATCTCGCTCTCCAGGGTGGAGGGGTTGAACCAGAAGGTGCGGTGGGTCTCGCTGCGGGGTGCACAGAAAGGCAGGCAGCCCGGCTCAGGGCAAGCAGCTCCAGAAGGTACATGATGCGCCACTGTAGGGCAGGCCCAGGCAGCAGGCAGGTACAACAGTGCCACCCGCCTGCGCCAACCAGCGTGCGCCTCAAGCTCCAATGCAGGCGACAACACACGCTGGGGTTAAAGCGGCTGACGAAGGCTCACTCGTGGGTGAACATGGCATACTCCGGCTTGAACAGGTCGCGCACAAGCAGCATGAAGAACCTGTACAGAGCGAGCCAGCCAGCGGATTGGAGGCCTTGATGGGCCAGCTTGAGATGCCACGTTCCAGCTGCACACGAAATGCACCTCACTATCCGACACCAGCAAGCATGCACACACGAGATCCATCCTAAGGTTTGCAAGCAGCAGGCGCTTGTCAAGGCCGCGCCAAGCCCTCCCCCTTCTACCACAATTCTCCCCCTTTGATCCTTACTCCTTGGTCACCCCGCCCTCGTCCTGCGCCGGCTCGGGCACGCCGCCCGTCACAAACGTCACACGCAGCGGCTTCTTCAGATCGTCGGCGCGGTAGACCAGCTGGAGGGTGGGAGAGTGGCAGGAATGGGGTGCAACTGGTTGGTTGAGTGTTGGAGGTGCCAATCGTGGTGCGAGCGCCTGCACCCGTAGGAGTAAATTGCAGCACATGGGCTGCATGTTCTCGATGCGTCAAGTGACCGCCAGCGCGCATCTCAACCATGCCACGAGCCTGTCCAGCGCCAAGCTCTCCCACCTGGTTGAGAGCGTCCTCCACCACGTGCGTGCGGCGCACGTGGATGTGCAGGTAGGCCACTGCTGCGGGGTTGACGCCTTGAAACAGAGCCTGGGTGCAAGGGAGTGGCAGTGAGCTGTGTTCGTCCTGTCCACTGCATGCCCCCAGCTTGCAAGTGTTTCAACCTGCAGCTCACATGCGGTCTCCCACCACATTGGGTTCAAACGTCCTCAGGCGCCCACCTGCATGGCTGCAGCAGACAGGTGCTGCTGCTGCTCCATGGCTGCCTCGCCCTGGATGATGCGCGACTTGGCCTCAGGAGTCAGCAGGTACGGCATCTGTTAAGGCAGGAGGATGGTAGGGGTGTGTGAGAGCAGAGTGCGGCTGGATCCTTGCAGGAGAGCAGGACTGTGTGCTCAGTTGGGCACAAGTATTCTGCACCCGTGCTCGATTTGCAACACGGCGGCTGGACACCCAGGCGCACCTGGCACAGCGAACAGAGCGCGGTGGGGTCCTTGTTCTGCCGCCACAGCACGTACTCAGCCTGCAGGTTGGCGTGCTCGCTCAGTGCCCGATTGTGGAACTCTGCAGTGAGGGTGAGGAGTGCAGGGAAGGGTGGGGGCAGTCCGAGCGGCACTAGCTCAGGTGGCTTATGCACGTCTGCAGGCAGGTGCAGCCCCCGTCTACTTCGCTGCTTCAGCTTCAAATCATTGCAAAAACGCCCGTCGACTCCCACATGGGGTGGGGACAAGTGGCACTCCAATTGCCACACACAGAGACACACCCAACTGTGGCCACACCCAGCAGACCGGAGTAGGGGATGAGCTCTCCGGCGTCCTCGTTGGCCTGCCGCATCACATCCAGCAGCACACCCGCCATCAGCACCTGCGTAGAAGTGCAAAGGAATGGGAAATAGCTGGGAGGGGCGGATGGCCAGGGGGAGAGAGCGGAGCAGGAGCCAGCAAAGTGCTCCACAGCATGTACACGTTTGCTTGCCAACCAGGACGGTTGCACGCCTCCCCAAACAACCCCAGGGCGTTGCCCCGCACCTGCACACGAGTGGCACCCAGCCCCTGTGCTACGCAGGCGTCCAGGTGTCGCTGCACAGGGCGCACGCAGCGTGCCGCCAGCGCGTCCGCAGGCAGGCGTGCCAGCAGGCGCTGCAGCGCCTGCCGCACCGGCAGCCGCTCGCGGGCGGGCAGGGTGACGCCCACGATGCGGCAAATGCGCACCAGCAGCTTGCCGCCAAAGCCGGAGGGGTTGCTGTTCAGCGGGTTCTGCAGGAGGGAGTTCAAGAGGGAGTTGGAGGGGCAAGGAGCTAGCAGGGTGCGTTCAGATGCTTAGCAGCTGAGCAGGATTCAAGCAGTGCCGCTGCACAACCCTGGGCTGGCGGGAAGTTGCACCCCTCCCCCATACAGTATGCACCTGCAGCAGGATGAAGAGGACGGGCGCCACCCAGCCGAGGTCCTGCCGCCGCCGCGCCGCATCGCCCGCGGGCCCACCGCCTGCTGTAGCTGCTGCGTAGTCCTGCTGCTGTGTGAGCGAGTTCAGGTATCTCTCTGTCACTGCGGTGAGAGAGAGACAAGAATGAGATGTGTTGCACAGCTGCATGTCATTCCACGCCGCCAAGCACCCTCTTTCTCCTGCTGCAACGCAAGCCCAGCTTCCGCCTGGTAGAAATAGCAGCAGTGACAACAGCAGCACCAGCACCAGCAGCAAGCCACTCACTGTCCAGCAGGCGGACGCATGTGTGCCCCAGAGCAGCGGCCACATCAGCATCATACAGCTTAAGCACCGCCTGGTAGGTGGCGGCAATGCGTGCCAAGTCCAGGCCTGCATCATCCAGCTGCTGCTGCTGCTGCTGCTGCTGCTGCTGCTGCTGCTGCTGCTGCTGCTGCTG
>VFQQ010001035.1_pt1 | contig 43506 bp, 78 predicted proteins | sample 3512341 | NCBI WGS metagenome assembly VFQQ01 (sample SAMN10412373, study PRJNA504923) | tailings metagenome | isolation source: Relicate 2 Philex TSF1 revegetated site | place: Philippines: Tuba, Benguet | collected 2017-08-29 | reverse complement strand
TGGGGGCGGTCTGGCGGGAGGGGGTGGAGAGGGCTGTGGCGGCTCTGGGGGTGGTGCCGCTCTGCACAGCCGACATGCGGATGGCGCTGCGTTAGCAGGCCGGCACGAGCTTGCAGCGCTGCTATCGTGATCACACTGCTTGAAGTGGACTCTACTCTTTCTGTACTAGGTTGCCGGCCAACTCAATCCATCCAGCAGAGTCGAAACAAACGTCACCATCAGCAGTCAGGACACAAGCAGGGCAGCAAACCAGCTCACGGTGGCGGTGGCGAAGCCTCCGGCGGGGGCGAGGGCTCCGGTGGCGGCGGTGATGGCTCAGGTGGCGGTGGCGAAGCCTCAGGCGGCGGGGATGGCTCCGGCGGCGGCGGGGATGGCTCAGGTGGCGGTGGCGAAGCCTCAGGCGGCGGCGAGGGCTCAGGCGCCGGTGGCGAGGGCTCCGGCGGCGGCGGGGACGGCTCAGGTGGCGGCGGCGAGGCCTCAATCACCACAGGCGGGGACGGAGCCTCCCTGCAGCAGCGAACACAGCGTCAACGCCCTAAGCACAACATCCAATGGTAGAGAAGCACGAGATGCATGGCACCCACAGCTGCCGCAGGTCTTTCATGCCAACACGCAGCCAAACTTACGAGGGTGCTGGCGCCGGCGCTGGGGGCTCAACCTCCCCTGGGGGCGGCGGTGTGGGCTCCACAATGGGTGCGGGCGCGGGGGCAGGCACCGGGGCAAAGGGCAGATCCGCCAGAGCAAACTCGTCCCTGCATCAGGCGCAACCAGCATGCGACAGTGATGAACAGGGAAGCGAGCAGACGGCGGCATCAGGGATGCGGCGGCAGACACTCGCCAGATTCCAGACCAACAGCTGCAGCTCGAGCAGTTTCAGGGTGGGAAAGAATGGGGGGAAGCCCGCAGCTTCCATGCTCACCCGGGCAGCAGGTCCCCCTGGGCTGCAACGGGCGCGGCGGCCGCCAGGAGCAGCAGCAATGCTGCCAGGGCGGCGGCTGCCTTGCATGCGGCCCTCATGCTCGGCCTGCAGACAGGGCAGGTAGCAATCAGGGATCGGCGCCGCCGCAGTACACAAACCCGGCCAGCTGCCGGCGGCAGCGGCGGCGGCGGCAGGGGCTGGCAATCCAGGGCCGCCAGATACCCTGAGCAGACATGCAGTTTCAATGCAAGCAAGTGTGCAGCGCATCGGGGCGGCAGGCCGCGAGCCGCTGGCACTGGACTCAACGCGGTCGGGCCCCACGGTCACTGCGAGCACCTTCGCTTGTGCTTTGCAGCGATCGCTGCTCGCTGGGTCGGTAGTGCGTGGGTGCGCGCCCTCCTAAGCGTGTTCCCTGAGGCTTATTGGTTGGGGTTGGCTCGCAGCACAGCGAGCGCCAGGCCCCTGCTGCGTCCGCTTCCTCGTTGCCACCCACAATTGTCCCGCAAGGTGTTGCCGGCTGACATGCTGGGTCCATGCCCACCCGCCACCTGGCTCGGCACCGCCTCCTCCACCTCGGGATCACGTCTTGTGCTCTGACTGGCTGAGCATTCTTTACACAGCACGGGCACATGTGTCCTGCATGCAGCAACAGAGAAGGCCTACTCGTCGTCCTCATCCACTGCCGCCTCCTCCTCTTCCGCGTCATCGCCGTCCGCCGCGCCGGGCGCCCGCTGCTGCTCCTTGTACGCCGCCTGCTCTTGAGCGTACCGCTCCTGCATGAGTAGAAAAGACCACAGGTGCAATGAAGCAGGCCGTGTGCATTTCTGCCTATGCAAGAAGGGTGCGGCTGCTGCTGCCGTACCTGCCTGCTGCCGTCCCTCCAGCACCGGAGCAAGCGCCCCAGCCCCTCTGCCGCGGCTCAAATGCAACAGGGCGCGCAGCTGGTCCCTGCACCCACCTTGTCCACCCGCGCCCGCTCCTCGTACGGCGCCTTCTCGTCGGCGCTCAGCGCCTTCCACTCGGCGCCCAGCGCCTGAAAGGGCAAGAGAGCACAGGCGCGGCGGCAGCCAGTCAGCAATCAACCCACTGCTGCAAGCGCTGGCTGCTCAGAGGTGCATTTCAGCAGCTGTTAGCCTGCATGGGGTACAGCCCAAGGGTCAGCCCTGCACCAGGCGCCTGCGGCCCCGGCCTCGGAGCCTCCCCGAGCAACACTCAGTGGTACTGCCAGCAAACCACAGGCAGTGCCCTCACCTTGGCCACATCGCCCATGGTGAAGCCCGGGTTGGCATCCTTGATGCGCTGCGGCCAGGCAGGGGATGTAAAACGGTGCATTTCAGGTTGGCACCACAACCAGTGAAGCCGGATGGCCAGGCATGGGACGGAGGCGGGAACTTTGTGGCGAGCACCGCACGGCCCTTGCGCTGCCCTAAGGCGAGCACAGCACGGCGTGGGAAGCCCTGCATGCAGACACCGCTGCCATCCAGGCAGCAAGGCAACAGCCGCAGCCCCGGATCTGTGTTTGCTCCAACCCCCTCATCCACAACAGTCAGCTCACCGCGCGGTGGTCCTGTGAGAAGTAGAAGAAGGCGGTAGTGGCGCGCTTGGGCGCGTTAGGGTCCTTGGGCTTGCGCGCCTTGCGCGGCTTCTTGCCCCCCTCCTCCGACGCTGCACGGGCAGCAGGGGTGAGCAAGGCACGCTGTGGGCAGTGGAGCAAAGGATCTGAGCGCTTCGCCTTGGGCGGGAGGCGCCTGCTGACGTACAGGCACTTGGGGCGTGCACAGCACTGGGAGACCAGGGAACGTAGCCGGCGATTTGTTGTGGCACAGCGAAGCACAGCGCGGCGCGGCGCACCCTCCGCCTTGGTCTTCTTGGGCTTGCCCTCCGACCCGGTCTTGGCCTTCTTGGTCACCTTGACGTCCTGCTTGGAAGGGGATAAGATAAAAGCGCGTGGTGGCAGGGCATGATGAAGCCAGGCACAGGGCAGCGCATCAAGGGAGCTCTGCATAAGCATGAGCGCTACATGTGCATGGGCTGAGCGCACAAGGTGCTGTCGGGAAGGTCAGGCTTGCCCCACACCAGCGCCCTCGCTCTTGCCTCCTCATCCACAATCTGTGCGCCGCCCTCCTCGTCCTCGTCGCTGCTGCTCTCCTCGCCCTCGCTCTCGCTGGCCTGCGGGTGGGGCGGGGTAGGAGACAGGGGCGGGGTGCAGCCTCAACAAGCCGACCTCCTCCACGTGCCAGGCACGGGTGCTGGAGTGCCGGGTTGTGAAGGCCAGCAGCGCAGCCAGGAGCTGCTGGATTTCACAAGCCAGCAGCGCGGCCAGCACAGCTAGCAATGGCCTCCGCAGACACAAGCTCCACCAGCCCTTCCCCTTCGCATCCCCCAGAGCATGCATGCATGCCCTGTACCAAACCAGGGTGGCAGCCCACCCTTGACTTGACTTGACTTACAAAGCGGTTTCGGAGCCAGCGAGGCTCATACTACGCACATTGGCACCCACCCACCTGGAAGTCTGCGTCCTCCTCGTCCTCGCTGTCGCGGTCTGCGTTGATGCCCGCCAGGCCTGGCAGGGGAGGGGGGGAGAGGGGAGACGTGCGGTTGGTACATACGGCGCGAGCAGAGCCAGGTGAGGTGGCTATGGTTGCGGTCCGCTCGGCGAGGACCGCCCAGCCAGGTGCGGAGCGAGTGCAGCCAGCGCAGGGCGCTGGGGCGGGCCAGACGGCCATGGGAGAGAATTGGAGTCCACCGGGCTCTACAACTTGCGCTGATCGGAGTCCAACCCAAACTCCTCAGACTCTCCACACTTGACGCTGCCCACAGCACGCACCCGCGTCCACGTCGCCACCCTCCAGCTCGGCATAGGAGGTGATGGCGGCGGCTCCCGGCCCGCGCTGCGCCTCCTTGAAGTTCTCGATGCGCAGCTGCTTGGCCTGGATGAACTCAAACAGGTTGGTCCACTCCGAGCTGCGCGGAGGGCAGGGGAGGAAAGGAATGGAAACGGTGCGTTTTGACTGAGGGGCCCAGCAGACAAGTTGGGTTTGTGATGCGGCCAGGCCCCCTCTTGCTCTTCCCACTCTAGGATCCTGCGCCCTGCAGCCCTGATCCTCGTGCGATCTCTCCCCTCCCTCCTTCCCCCGCCTGCAACCAGCCAGCCAGCCATTCCTGCTCCTCACCGCGGGATGCCTCGGAACAGGTAGTCCTGCCCCGACCGCATGCGCACCGCCAGGTCAAACGTCTTGGCGCTGGTGGCGCCCGCTGACTGTGGGGGGAGGAAAGGATGATGGGTGGCTGGGTGAGGGTGAACACGCACTTATGAGGCGATGGGGAGCCACTTTGACGATACTATTGATTGAGAGGCGCTGCTGGAGGCCATGAAGTGCATCAGTGTTGATGACACAATGCCCATGGTTTGTCACACAGGGCCTTGTGGGAGCCGCCTCCATCCCCCGGCACCGCCATCAAATGACGGGAGATGCCAGCCACCCGCCCACCTGCCGCATGAACTCCACGGACTCGATGTCGTCAAACACCAGCAGCAGCGGCGGCTTCTGCACGTAGAAGAAGGCGCGCTCCAGCGGGTACAGGAAGCCGTCGTCGGCCTGGGCGGGAGGGAGGGAGGGGAGGGAGTGTGGGGGGAGGGCGGGGGAGGAGCAGTGTCGTTTACACAGCTCGTGTGCAGTCTAGGAAGGGGGGGAATGTTGGCACTGCTCACCCTAGTCAGGCTAGCAGGCAAGCTAGCCCATCTCCACATCAGGCACCCCCGCCCACCCACCCACCTTGAAGGAGCAGCGCACGGCGTGGCCGGTGCCCTCGGCGTCGCGGAAGGTGCCGGGCTTGGTCAGCTTGGTGCCCGACAGCCCGCGCAGCACCTGGGGGCAGGAGGGGAGGGCGGGGCGGCGGTTGGCGGTTGGAGGTAGGAGCATGGTGGGAGGGCAGTGGCTGCACGGCTTGAACAGGGTACTTTGGCCGCAGCGTCTGACCTTTCAACATGCTTCAGTCCCAAGCATGCCAGCCATGGTTCTGAATAAGCTAGCCGACCCAAACAGCCAGCCCCAGCCCTCCACACGAATCCCTCACTCACCTTGGCAAACACCTCGAAAGCGGGGCCCCTGAAGCTGCGCGCCAGGCGGCCGCCGCACTGCGGGGCAAGCAGGAGGGCGCAGGTCAGGGTGGGGTGAGCAACAGACACCCCGGTGGTGCACAGAAATGGGGAATGTTGTGCACCACTGGGCTCTGGTCGAGGGACCAGTAGCAGCTGGCTATCTGCCCTCTCAGCAACAGCAGCAGCAGCAGCAATCCAACCCTGCACACCCCTCCCCCCCACCTTTTCGTTCTTGGCCGCCAGCGCCTCGTCCGAGATGTCCAGCTCCACCTCCGCCTCCTCGTCGCTGGGGAACTGCGGGGAGGGGGCGAGCGAGGGCGGTGGGGCGGCAGCAAGAGCAGGGAGGATGAGGATGGCATGCTGATGGCGGGGGACATGATCGGGGCACAGCAGGCGGAAAGCCACAGCGCGGCACGTTGCTCAGTAATGGGCGATGCCCATGCAGTTGACCCAAAGCAGTGCACCGTCCCCACCCCAGCCCCCCTTCACCAGCTGCCCACCTGGCACAGGATGTGGTTGTAGAAGGTCTGGCCCTTGCGGATGGGCGGGTCCAGGCTGATGACCACCAGTGTCTAAGGAGGGCACAGGGGCAGGGGGCAGGCGAGCACACGGCAGCTGAGCCGGAGGGCTGACAAGCTCGGCAAGCGCAATGGGACGGCGCAGGGCGGCAGCAGGCATGCAAACCACTGCTCAGCAGGCACAGGCAACTGCCGGGGGTGACAGCAGTGCGGCCAAGAGCAAGGGCAGTGCGCGTGGGCAGCGGCCCCACCTGCGGCACGTTGGTCTTGGGCAGCAGGAAGACGCGGACGATGGAGTCGTACTGGATGCGGTAGTCCTGGGCCTGCGGGACGGTGGCGGTGGTGAGGCAACACAGGACAGTGGTGAGGCAACACAGGGCAGTGGTTGCTCGCCCAGAACCTGCTGTTGCTTGGGAGCCAGATGTGCGCGCCCCTGCGTGTGCAAGCTGACATGTTCCCGGGTGCATGGCGCATGTGTTGCTGCCGTACATTGCTCTGCAGATCAACAGCGCTTTGCGGCACCCGCCCACCTGGCCAACCAGCTTCAGGCTGCTCATGTACATCTCGATGTCGAAGCGGCCGCGCGGCACCAGCACGCCAACCTGCACAGGGTGGGAGCAAATGCACGTGCACTGTGAGATTCCAGGATGTGCGCCGGCAACCACAGCAGGCGTGCAGCCCAGCAGCCTGCGTACCTGGTCAAAGGTGGCCACAGCATCGCCGGTGGCTGCGCCTGCGAGCAGAGCCAGGCAGCCAGGGGGGGTACAAGACAGGTTGTGTTGTTGCACCGATCACAGGTTCAAGGCTGGGTCGCAGGCTGGGTTTGCATGCGGCAAGCAGCCCTTTTTTCAACCGAGCCATCGTCCCCAACACAAGGCCTATCACAACCAGCCGGCCGCTGCTCCCGCAGCCGCACCTGCGTCCGTGAATTGCGACACCAGGTCGAACAGCACTTTGCTAGGGGGGTCCACGGGGGCTGCTGCCGCCTCGCCATCCTCGCCCTCCGCAGCCTCGGGAGCGGCGCCCCTGTGGTACGGATAGCAGTGCAGGCATGGCATGAATGTAGGGCAGTGACTTGGCGGACAAGTCCAGCAAGCACCAGCTGTGTGGCATGGCAAACGGCATGCAGGTTGGCGCATGACCTGGTGAGAGGGCACCGCACAGTGGGACCATCGCCCTCTCTCCAGCCAGCAGCACCCAGCCCACCCACCCACCCCTCCCACCTGAAGTCGTCATTGTCGCGCGGCACATAGAAGCTCATCTCCACCAGTGTGTCCTCGCGCCCGCCTGTGACATTGTGAGGGGTGATGCAGGGAGTTGGAGGTCAGGATATGGGCGGCGGCGGGGTGCAAAAGTGCAAGCCAACACTGCGACAAGCATAGAGGGTGGTCACGGCAGCGACCGCTGCGTGCCAAGCGCTGGCAGGCATGAGGCCAGCAGGGCGCAAAGGGGCGTCAGACACCACCTGGATCAGCAGCAAGCCGGCAGGACACTGCACGTACCGGCCACCGTGTCATCAATGGGGAACTCAAGCATGACTTCCTCCCGCCCCTGCTGCGCCTGGTTCACGTCTGGCAGCGGCAGCGTGAACGCGGGCTTGCCACCTGCACGAAGAGCGGCGTGAGGCGGGTGAGGGGTGCGCATGGAGCTCAAGCAGGACTGTGGCAGCTTGGGTGCCGAGGGGAGGTGCCGTGTGATTGCATACGAGGGCGATCAACACCGCCCCACATGCCAGTGCTGCCGTGCAATGCAACACCAACTGATGCACTTCCGCGCCGCACCTATCCGGAACACCATGCTGCTGCCCTCCACCTGCAGCCGCCCCCAGTTGTGGCCGCTGCGCAGCACGGAGGCGGGGACAGGCAACCGTTCCTCCTCAGAGACGCCCAGACCACGCAGTGCAGCCTGCGCTCTAGCTGCCTGTCCACTGTGCCAGCGTGAGCCACCTGGCTCGATTTGACTCTATCAACAGCCGCTCTGCCATGCAAACATCAGGAGCTGTGTCAGGCTGCTGCCATCCGCGCCCACCTGGTGGCCATCGGCTCCTCCTTGATGGGCTTGTCAGTGATGCTGCGCAGCGCCTCCACATCCTGCGCACAGGTGCGGCGGTTGGAATGCAACAGTGGTCACGCAATGCATCGTTGGCGGCATCAGCACCAGCACAGAGCAGCTGTAACTGCAGCCACAGCAAGGACGGCAGCGGCGACGGCTCCACAAGCAACAGCAGCAGCACGGCGCTCAGCCGGCAGCAAACTACAGCTGCTTGCCTTGTCACGGAAGCCCAGGAAAGCGAGGGCGGGGCCGTCGCCGCGCTTCACGCTCAGCATGCTGCCGCGGCTGACCTTGGACCAGCTCAGCCCCGTGATGTCTGTGGGCGGTGGTGGGAAGGGAGGGAAGGAGAGGCGAGCGTTTGCTTGGGAATGAGGCAGCCCCCCGGGTTTGGGTAGCAGGGAAGTGGATGCAGCACGGCATCCAGGCCTCAGCTGCCTTGTCTATTTCCAGCTGCGCTGGGACGTGACATTGAGCAGGCATGCAGGCGCTGCCGCAGCCAAAGCGGCCAGACTCCAGGCCAGGCGTGCACGGGGCGGTTCGGTTGGTGTGGCGGTTGAGCACCAGCGGCCGACATACAGGCGCTCAAGCTACAAGCCAGCCGGGCAGACATGCACGCTGCAGCTGTTACAAGGTCACAACTTGGGCAATTTGTAAACCCATCTGGCATCTGCGCTGCCTGTGGCAGTTCGAAACAATCGCACAAGAGCACGCACCATCGGCCGGCACCTCCACCGTCCTGCCGCCGCCCGAGCGCTTCCAGACCAGGCCCGAGGGCGAGATCTTCAGGCTGCCCTGGCTCTGCAGGCACGCACGTATGTGAGCAGGGCAGGTGCAGAGGTTGCAAGGGCATGAAGACAAGCAGGAAACAGCAGAGACGCCACGGCGGCGAGCGCGCGGCACCAGCGAACGGCGGCGGGCGGCTCCCGGGGCTCACCGCGCCGCCGCGGCTGCCCAGCAGGATGTTGCCGAACAGCTGCTCGCCGCCGGCAGCCATGGCTGCCGCGCTTGCCGCTGCTGCTCCTCTTGAGCGCGAGCTTCCAATTCAATCGGCAGCTTGGGCGACCCGCGGGACGCTGCACGATCAGCAACCAATCAGTGGTCGATGCTGGTGCTCCCTGGATCCTGCACGGCTGCTTCAGGGTGCGCCGAGCTGGCTGCCTCGCTGGCAAGCGGGCGAGCAAAGACGTGCAAATTGGCGGACGGCTCCCCCTTTCCCAGCAAGGACAGTGTACACAGATCCTTCGGAACGCGCGTCGCGCCGTGAAACGATGGCGGCAGGTGCGGCCGCCAGTGCACGTCGCCCAGCGGCCTCCACCCTGTGCGGCAGCGCTATGATCCCTTCCCAGATACCCCCCCATGTCGATGCACTGCCCCACGCATGCATGCAAGCTGTGGAGCGGCGCCGCAGGCCACCGCCGCCGCCGCCACGGCGCCTCCGCCACGCCGCTGGCGCCCTGCGCCCGGGTGGCTCAACCACGCACCTCCGTCTGAAAGCGGTGTTCTGTCCACCCGCATGCAGACGATGGCACAGTGTTCAGGGCGGGCCTGCTGTCCACCCAGGCCGAGCTGAAGGCGCAGTACGACTCGTCCAAACCCTACCCCCACTGCGTCATTCCAGAGCTGTGCAATCCAGAACTGCTGCGCCAGGTGCGGTGTGCTTCTGTTTTCATCATGGAAAACACTGCAGTGGCAGCAGCCGCCAGTGCCGTACGATGTGGCGCCTGCTCCAGCAGGCCTGGCACATGTGGCAGCCGCCGGCTCCAGCTTGTTGAGCTCCTGATCGCCGCTCCCTCAAGCTCTCAACTTCTCTGCCCGCTTCTGTTGCCTGCCGCAGGTGCGGGACGAGATCATCGAGAACGTGGAGGCGACGTACAAGGAGACGGACCTGTTCAAGATGCTGCAGACCGGGGACCTGGCAAACATGGATGCGCTTCCGGCGGAGCAGGTGCGGCAGAAAGCAGCCCGGGCACCAGGCAGGGCTGAGCAGCTCCTCGGCCCTTGTGCGGTGCAGTGGCATGGAGTGAGGTGGGATCATGTGCCGCTTGAGCTGCTTGCTATGCAGGCCCCGCTAGGTTCAGGGCGCAGCGCTTTCATGGCTGAGTGCAGGTCCATGCTGCCGCTGGGGCACACTCAGTCTGGGAGGCTACGGCGCCCGGCTGAATGCCTCACAGCTCTTTCTGCAACCTGTCGCCTGCCGCCTGCTGCCGCCCGCAGGCCGCCAAGCTGCCCACGGTGCGCAAGCTGCGCGACGCCATCTATTCCCCCGAGTTCCGAGCCTTCATCTCCCACGTCACGGGTACGTGGGGGAGTGCATGGGCTGGGCGGGGTAGTGTGATCTGCCGCTGAAATGCCCATGTGGTAGCAGGCACTGAGATGCCCTGCTGGTGTGTTTCTAGTCTGGCACCGGCTTGTGTTGGTGCTCTGGCCCACACGGCCATTGCTGATGCCCCACCTCACTCAAACCTCCCCACCGCCAGGCTGCGGCGAGCTGTCCGACCAGACCGACTGCGCGTGCAACATTCACCCCTTTGGCGGCCACCTGCTGTGCCACGACGACGTGATTGGCAACCGCCGCGTGTCCTACATTATTTATCTCACTGGTGCGGCCACAATAGGGGCAGTCTGGATGCATGTGCAAGCCCACTGCTGGGCACAGCTCCGTGGCTGACGCTTTCATAGATCTGCAAGACTATGGCTGGTTCTACCTGTCTGCAATGTGCCATTTTGAGCAAAGCATCGTGCTTACTGCAGCACCTTGCCTGCTCCCGCTCTTCAGACCCGGACCAGGGGTGGACAGCCGAGGACGGTGGCGCGCTGGAGCTGTACCCGCAGGGCAAGGGTGAGGCGGGCCTCAGCCTGTGCACTTTGGGACGAGCGGTGCCGAGGGTTTATTGCTGCGGATTACTGATGCATGTTCAGTCCCCGTCCGCTCTCAAATTGGACAGCAACAATGTCCAAGGCACCAGACACACGTCACAAGCGCACCTCCCGTCCCGCCCCGCCCCGCCCCCCTTACAGACACGCCGCACGAGCCGGACGTGATCCCCACGGCCACCGCGCTGCCGCTGTGGAACACCATGGCCTTCTTCAAGGTGCAGCCCGGCTTCTCCTTCCACTCCATCCAGGTGGGGTGGGCGGGCTGAGGGGGTAGGGGTGTGGCTGGACAGGACGGGGAAAGCGTTAGCGACGCAGCCCTGGACAGGAGGGCATGGAGGGAGGAGGAGAGGGGCAGCCGCCATTCAGTGCGGGTGAAGCAGATGGCGACAAGGCCGTTGGGTGAGGCCGGGAGTTGGCCTGTTGTTTTGTTTTGTTGCGGGAGGCGGCCACCCAGCCAGCAGCTCCATCAAATCAACCGCACCTACACCCTGCTCTGTCCTGGCGCAGGAGGTGTTCTCCCAGGACAAGCCGCGCATGAGCATCCAGGGCTGGTTCCACACCGACCAGGTGCGCCCGCCCACTCGCTGCCGCCTGCTCCATTGCTTGGGGAGCAGGAATGGCGGCCGCCTGACTGAGCAGCTGGGTTTCGACCGGCCAGTTGGGTTCCGGCTGACGTGGCTCCTCACTTGTCACCAATGAATGCCACTACTCTGTCCTTTTTGCCCCCGCAGGCCCCCGACAATGTGGAGCTGGCCACCCGCTCCCAGCTGCAGCTGCGCGCCGGCCAGGACACAGCGCACGACTTCCAGCCCTTCACCGGTGGGTGCGCAGCCAGCGCTGTGCAGTGCATGTTAGGCACCTCACAGCGGCTTGCCCAGGTTGCTCAGCCTCCAAACAACCTGGCTGGCTGCTGACCTGTTACCGTTTGTGTGTTCCACCCCGCCTGTCTGCCCGTCCTGCAGGCGGCGCCCCCTCTGGCGACCTGAGTGCGGACGACCTGGCGGCCCTGGGCAAATACGTCAACCCCTCGTACCTGCAGGTGCGTTGGCGTGTGCAGCTGTTTCTCATCGTGTGGGAGCAATAAAGCGCTGGCTGCTGCGCGGGCCGCCCACCCGCACCTGGCCCATGACGGCAGCAATCTGTGCTACCTACCATCCACGCAGCTTGCCTGCCCACCCCTCTGCTCCCACAGGAGGAGAACTGGGCCAAGCTGCAGGCCGCGTTTGAGCAGGAGGGCTCGGTGCAGCTGCAGAACTTCCTGACTGCCAGCTGGTCGGAGCAGGTGGCCGCGGCGGTGGCGGCTGCAGATGCCGCGGCCAAGGCGGGCCGCGGCCAGGTGCCGGCCTATGACGCGGGCATCTGCGGCGGCTGGCAGGCGGCGGGCCCCTGCCACAAGCAGCGCTACCTGCGGTATGCGCCCGCCGCTGCCAACGGCGGGGATGGCGAGGGCGCGGCGGCGGCCTCGGCTGTGGGCGGCGTGCTGGCTCAGATCCGGGACGAGCTGTTTGCAACCGCCGCTTTTGCACGCCTGCTCACAAAGGTGGGTGGTGGAATGGGTGGGTGCCTTGCGGACGCCTGTTGGTTGGGCTGCAGGCTGCTTGCGCCTGCAATGTGCATCTACTCAGCCAACCTGCTCGCCAACCCCACCCTTTCACGCTGCCACCCGCCGTGCAGTTCACGACCATTGGGCTGGAGGGGCAGCAGAGCGAGGTGCGGCGCTTCCGCCCGGGCCTGGACTACACAGTGGCGCACTACGGCGTGCTGACCAAGGACCCGCAGCTGGACGCAGGTGCGTGCACACCCTGCTGTGCATGGCCCATTGGCTGCCATGTTTGGGGGTGAAGTGCCGTGGGCACAGCTCCCGCATCACAGCTGGCGCAGGCCGCTGGTGCGCTTCGTGCCTGCACATCCAGCCGGCGTTGATGCTCACCGGCCCTTGCCGCGTCAACCGGCCGCCTGCCCTGCAGTGCTGTGCTTTGTGACCTCCAGCGATGGCGACGACAAGGCGGCCTGGGACAGCGGCGAGGTGAGCGCTGGGGCACCCTTGCGCCAGGCCCAGTTTTGTTCCGTTGCTGCTTTGTTTGTTAGGCAGCCCAATGCAGCGCCGGCTGCAATCAGTGGTGCAATGCACATCCCAAGCACCAGCACCGCTGTGCCCTACTCCTCTGCATCATGTTGGTAATACTCCAGCTGCCCTTTTCCCTTCAGGTGGGCGGCTATGAGGCGTACCTGCTGGCCGATGACGACAACGAGGCGGCCGAGGTGTACAAGGCGGTGAGTGCTCGGTGGGATGCATGGCACTGGGTGCAGGGCGGTGGGCGAGGGAGGCAAGAGCACTTGTGGGAGGAGGCGAGTTGACGGGGCTGAGCAGGAGGAGCTTCCTGGCGGCATGCTGGGAATCAGCAAGGTGCCTGTGCCTTCTACAGATGCAGTCCACTGGCGTTCCTTTGCCTGCAGACCGGCACCGGAAGCGGGGTGCGCGGAAGCGCTGCCACAATCTTTAGCAACATGCTTCACTGCCCCTGCCGCCCACTGCTGCCCACTCGCTGTTTCAATGCATGCCTGCAGCCCCCAAGAGCCCACGTAATGCACCTGCCCGTATGCCCACCATTGCACCCATCTCCATCCACCTCTCCTTTCATGATACCAGCCGTCCCTCGCCTCTGATCCCTGCCACATCCTTTCTGCCCACCCTCCGCCCGCTGCAGGCTCAGGACGACGAGACGGGCGTGCTCAACGTGTCGCCCGCCGCCAACACGCTCAACCTGGTGCTGCGGGACGAGGGCCTCATGAAGTTTGTCAAGTACCTGTCCGCCGCTGCGCCCTCCTCGCGCTTCGACATTGCCGCTGTGTACAAGCCGGAGCCTGACAGCGATGAGGAGGATGAGGCGGAGGCGGCCGAGTGATGCCGGCACCGTGACTGACGGAGCGACGGCCGAGTGGCTTGCCTTGATCTTGGCCACTCGCCATGCATACCTGACCTTCCATTTAACTTTGTATTGCCCACACGTGTCCCTGCACTGCCTCCAATGAATGTACTTGAGCGACCACCATTGCTTTTCCCGGCTTGATCAGCTTGCGCCATCCCCAGCCGCCCGCTGCGCCGCCGCCCCAGGCGTCTCCTTGCTGCTGGGCTGAATTGTGCAATTGTCTCATTCCGATCCATCCAGCCAACCAGTCAGGGAAGCAAGGGGGCAGGCAGCGGTGCCCACTCAAAACAGGGTTGGGGGCGCGGGCGGCCTGCTGGTGCCGCGGGCGTTGCTCCGATCGCATATGGCGCCCTCACGCGCCCTGGGAGTGTTGGCCGCCCTGCTCCTGCTGCTAGCGGGCGCGGCGGCCAAGCCCGCCAAGCGGAGCTCGCAAGGCCCCAACTGGACCGAGGGTGAGCGCAGGGCGGATACGACGTTCATGTGGAAGATGCAGCAGCCCGGGAGCAAGGCGGGAGCTCCACCCGCCGCCGCCGCTGCCCACCTGCCGCCTGCCGCTTGCCACCTGCTGCTGCTGCAACCGGCTGCCGCTCCACCCCTATGCAGTGTACAACACTCTGACGGGGCGTACGGGCCGTGACCCCAACCCCGAGTTCTGCGTGGTTGTGCGCACGTACTGGGGCCACGGCCAGAGAGCCGGCGACGGCGGCCTACGCCGCCTGCTGCGCTCGCTGCAGCGCCAGAGCGTGCAGTCGTGAGTGGCTGGGCCTCGCTTGCGGGAGCGGCGTGGTGTGCTGTTGACAGGCTTGCTTTGGGGATAGATCCACAAGGGTGCTGGCTGCAGAGTGATCAGCAGACACATTTTGATGGCCCCTCATCCACACCCCATGTTTGCCGCCGCTGCCTCGCCGGTGCCGCAGGTGGGAGGCGGTGCTGCTGGTGCTGGATGCGCGGCCGTTTGAGGACCTGCACCACATCGTGCAGGACTTCCACGACGACCGCATCTGGGTGTTTGCCGAGTGGGTGAGTGCGGCCTGCCTGGCGGCAGGGAAGCATCTTGCGCGCACATGGGGATGCAAGCATGACATGACCAGTATGACACAGATAGCGACAGCCACCCGCCCTGACTGGTGCCTCCCACTGCCTCACAGGCCCCGCATTGTTTGTGCACCCTACCCCGCTGCCCTCCTTGCCAGATTGACAAGGCGTTCAAGCCCAAGGTTGGGGTGGAGTGGGCGCCGGGCTACCACGGCACGCTGTACAACCTGACTGACGACGCCATCCAGGTGAGGCACAGGGTTGCTGCAGCTGCTTGGTTTGCTTCCAATTCCTAGAGCTTGCACGGGGTTGGTTGCTGGCATTGCGCGCAACGCAGTGTGTGTCAGTGATGCTAGAGACGAGCTGTGCGGCCTTCGAGTTGCTGCTTTTTGCATGCATGCACCCTGACTTGTGCCCTGCCCACCCCTGCCCCGCCTGGCAGGTGTGCCCGCCCTCCACCCGCTGGCTGGTGGTCACCAACGGTGACAACGAGTACACCGAAAACTTCATGCAGCTGGTGAGTGAGGGGCGCAGTAGGTGGCGGCTGGCCAGTGCAGCTGCTGAAAGGCAAGGAGCAGCAGCGAGGCGGCATTGCAGCAGCAGCATGCAGCTGCTTGGCCTTGCTTGGCTGCGCATCGCCCTCTGCTCCTGGTTCCTTGTGCTGCACCCACATGGCACCCACACCCGCGCTCCCTCCTGCCATGCCCGCCCAACCAACCGCAGGTGAAGGAGGGCGGCAAGGACGCAGACCTGGTGGCCGTGGACTTTTACAGCCGGTACCAGCGCCCCACCGCACCCTCCTGCGAGCGCTTTGCCGCCACGCCCGGCGCACCCGCCTGCAAGACCAACCGCCTGCGCTGGTGCCACACAGACCTGGGTGCCAACGCCATCGGCTACCAGCGCTTCCAGAAGGAGGGGCGACGCTTTGGCACGCTCGGGGTGCGCGGGCCGCCTGGACATGGATGGTGTGTGGGTAGTGGGGCTGGCGGCGCACCGGCAGCCTGAGAATAGCAGCTGCGCCGCCAAAGCTTGCGGCTGCAGCTCCCCGCGATGTGCCCTCCCGTGACCCGACCTTCTTTGCTGCTGCAGGCTGTGTCAGGTGGTCTCGAAGCGGAGCACTTTGACGGCGTGATGATGCAGGCGGGTCCCTGGCCTGGCGGCTTGGGGGATTGTCTTCCCACTTGTGCACCCGCCTGCCATGCTTAAGCCCTGCCTGCCAACCTGCCTGCCTGGGTGCCTGCCAAATGTCTGTTCCACTCCAAGTTTGGCTGCAGAATGCTCCCCGCTGCTGCTTGCTTCCATGCCGCAGGCGCTCATGGCCGCCAACTGGCGGGTGAAGCACCTGGGGGGCGTGTGCCCCTTCAACCACGCCCCGTCCTTCCAGGTGGGGCCAGGATTAGCGGCGGAAAGGCACCCTGCTTCCTCCGGCTCTGGCTGCAAATGCAATTGACACTGCTCATCCATGCATGCTCAACAGCCTTCCCAGCACCACCAGTGCTTCTACGGCACGCCCATCCTCCTCCCCTTCCGCATCACCCGCAGTCCTGCGGCTGGTCGGGCGGCGTGTGGGACGATCGAGACATTGTGAGCTGGGAAACGGCGGGCGGGCGCTGCCTGACGCCTGCCGAGGCGGCGGCTGTGCTGGCTGAGGACAAGGATGCAGAGGAGGTGCTGATCCAGGCCTCCAGCGATGGCAACGTGACGGGTGGGTGGGCTGGCCAGTGGGGTGGGATTTGTGGCGGCTGGGCTTCGAGCTGGCATGGGCGGCTGGTGGGGTTGGCCAGCACCTGCCTGCTGCTGTGAGCCATTGGCAGGGGTGGGCGAGGGGCTTGGCACCATTCGAACAGTAGATGTTTGCCCACTGCCGAGCATAGCAACTGCCCAGCAATCAGGTCAAGAGCCACCCCCACCCTGCCCCACTGCCCCGCCGCCCCGCCCCGTCCCGCCCCCATCGCAGCCTATGAGGGTGTGCAGCCTGAGTCACTGCGCGTGCGCTGCCTGCGCAAGCGGCACTATCTGCGAGACGATGTGCTGGGTGCTGCGGTGGAGTGGTTCAACGCGCTGTGTGTGGACGACTTTGACCTGCCAGCATTCCGGCAGTGGCAGGCGGCACAGGCAGACCTTGAGGCAGCGGGCGAGGAGGCGGCGGGCGGAGCAGCCGGCGATGTCGCGGCGCGTGCAGCGGAGGCGGCAAAGCAGCAGCAGCAGGCAACGGCTGGGAAAGGGGATAGTGGAGATGGGGAGGAGGTGGAGGATTTCTGGGCCCTGCAGGACGAATTCTACAAGGAACCGGCCGGAAAGGCGGCGGCAGGGCAGCAGCAGGAGCAGCAGGAGGCGCCTGCTGCCACGGAGCGGTAGCGTGGATTTGCCCCACCATGAGCTGTCTTGTTTCCTATCTGTACTGATTTACATGTTATCAAGTCACAGAAGCAACAACGAGCAAAGCAGACGAATCCAGCGTTGCAGAGTCAGTGCTTTGAGGTGTGAGGTACCTTCTGGCTTATTCCAGCAGCTGCCCACTCATCCACGCAGTGCGTCGGCAAAGCGGCGCCAGGGCAGGAACCAGGGCAGCACAAAAGTGTAGGCCGCAAAGATGAGGCCTGCATTATGGGCGGCAGGGGTTATCAGGTTGAAACATGTGGTGGCAAGGCCAGGCCCCTTTGTGCATGTCCTGCAGGCATGTCGATCAGTTCCGGCCATTGCCGCATTTGCTGCTGAGTCCCTTGGTAAGTTGCAGCCGGATCCCACGGGCAGGCCCCGCAGGCTCACCCATCTTGATGGCGGGCCGGTCAGCCGGCCGGTTGCGGCGCAGCGCTGGCAGGGTGCTCTGGAAGAAGAAGATCGTTTTGTACACGAACTGGAACAGCAGGATGGGGCTGCAGGGGTGCAAGGGGGAGATCATATGTGCAGGGAGCTTTTGTTCAGCAGCACTGTGACTTGGCATTGGCGACCGCAGCGCACACGCTTAGCATGCACAAGACAAGCAGGCAAGCAGGCAGTGCCCCACCATATCTTGCTTGGGACACTGAACCGCATCACCTGAACGCCACTGGGTTGATCAGGCCGGCCAGCGAGGTCAGGGAGGCGGCAGAAAACATGCTGCCAATGACGGCAGCCGCAAGTGGTGGGCGCACCGCCTCTCCCCACTCGCTGACAACCGCTGGGCGGCTGGGCCCCAGCAGCAGCTGCACACCCGAGTTGCCCGCGCCTGCTAGGTTAAGGGCATAGAACGCCCGCAAAACCCACTGGCCCGTGGCGACTGGCTCCATCACTTTCCTGCAGGGGTTGGGTGGCGGCGGCGGCGGTGGCGGCGGCACTTCTTGTGGGCGGATCGGGTGCTTTTGATCGCTCTCCAGAGTCTCCTGCAGCGCTGAGGCGCCTTTCTGGCATCCCCTGGTTGCGCGGAAGACGAGACTGGCCCCAACACCTGCGTCCCAGCCATCAATGCGCCATCGGCGGCTCAAACAACGTTTTGCAACAGTTCACGCTCACGGCTACACGAACAGAAGCCCCAGCGGCGCGTGGCAGTGTACGGAACGGGCGCCCTCGGCCGTGTGTGCAAGCTCTTTTAGCTCAGTTAGCAAGGCTACAGCAGGCGTGAGCATTACTGAAGAAGCCAGCATGCTGCATCCCCTCTGGCCATTGCCGGGGGACGCCAGCCGGGCGCAGCGTGCACTTGTCTGGTGCATTTGCGTTTCCAATTTTAAATGGCCTTCAGCACAGCGAGCACAGTCAACACGCCATCACCGCTTGCGCTTGGGCTGCACTTTGCTGCCAGCTTGCCCGCTTCCCTGGCGCTTGGCGGCGGCTGCAGCGCCGGCGGCTGCAGCTGCCGCAGCTACACTGCCCAGCGCGGGGCGTTGCTCGCCTTCTGCCCTTTGCTGCTGCTGCTGCTGCTGTAGTGGCTGCTGCTGCTTCTTCTTGGGGTTTGCTCGTGTCCTATCCCGCGGCTTGGCTGGCGGCCGCTGCCGCCTCGGTTGCTGCTGCTGTGCCGCCGACCGTGTCTCAGCATGCCCGCCAGGCTGCCCACCTGCCTCCTGCCCACTGCCGCTGGCCGCCTGCTCCTCGGCTGCCGGCTCCTCCTCGCCTTGCTGTTCTCCAGGCGCCGCTGCCCCCTCGCCCTGCCCCTCCTCCTCCTCACTGTCGCTGCCGCGCGCTTGCCAGAAGTGGCGCTTGAAAAACGTGTCGTAGTCGCGCTCTGCGTGGAGGGACATGCGGGAGGGGCACTAGAGACCGACTGGGGACATGGAAGTCCAGCAACGCTGCCGTCAACTCAAGTCTGCAGGCAAACCGTTGGCCCAACTACAGCCAAACAAGAGCGCGCGGCCAGGCCACCCAATCAGACATGCCGGCAGCTGCCTGGTACAAGATGCCAGGCTGTCCCCCGGGCGTGTTGCCCCCGCCCTTCAGCTGGCCTGGGTTGTGCCAGCCCCATTGCTCACCTGGGTTGAACACCAAAAAGTCCTCCAGGTCCGACAGGTCGTCATCGTCCAGGCCTGGCAATTGGCAAGAAAAGAGAAGGAAGGTGTGCGATGCTAGCAGCCTGCAGGGCTGCGGGCTGGAGTGATCCAGCAGGCCGCAATACCTAGGCTGATGGTCTGCCACATTTCAAACGTCAACTGCCCTTGATCAACTGCCGGCTACCTGCAGCCCCACCTGCTCCGCCATCCTCCGCCAGCATGGCACGCACAGCGGGGTTGCGGACTTCCCCCCACTTCCGCCGCCGCTCGCGCCGCCGCTCGCTGCGCGCCTCGGGCTTGAGCGCAGGCTGCCCCTTGCCACCACAGGACTTGCCGCTACCGGCAGCCTTGCCGCCCCCCGCCTTGCTGCGCTGCTTGCTGGCCAGGCCGGCAGGGCCGCCCTCCTCATCGCCGCTGCCACTGCCGGCCTCCGGCCCACTCTCTGGGTGCTCCCCCTCCTCCTCAGCTGCCGGCTGCCACAGAGCAGGCGCCTCTGCCATGGCGCTCTTGATGGCGGCCGTCAAAGGGTTACGGGGTGGCAAGCCATCCGACAGCTGGCCCACCGCCTGCCCCTGCCCATCCAGCAGCTCACAGGCCGCCTCCAGCCGCTGCTGCGCCGCAGCTGGCAGCCAGCCCGACTGTAATAGCTGATCAGCTGGCTCCAGCAGCTGGTTGCACAGAACCAGCAGTCCTGCGGCCTCTGCCGCTGCTGCGCAGCCCGCGCTGTCTGCTGTCTGCTGCTGCTGCTGCTGGGCCCGCCGCTTGCGCTGCTGCTGGGAGGCCTGGCCCTTATCAGCAGCAGCCGCATCCAGTGCTGCTGCAATATCTGCTGCTGCCGCGGCGCCAACGTCGCACAGAGCAGCCGCCAGTGCGGCAACCTCTGCTGCCGCGGCGCCGCCCAGCAGCAGCGACTCGCCCTGCTGCTCCTCCTCACTCTCCGTCTCGCCATCGCTGTCGCCCTCATCCGCCTGTTGCCGCCGCCGCCGCGCCTGGCTCTCCAGCAGCAGCCGCTGCATGGAGGCATGGCAGGCATCTGCTGCCGCCACAAGCACGTCCACAGGGAGGCTGCCACCCTGCTGCCGCAATGTCTCCAGCTGCAGGCGCAGCTGCTGCAGCAGCTCAAGTGCAGCTGCACGCTGCACCTCTGGTGCAGGGCCCAGCAGGATGGCATGGCCGTTGCTGGGGTGCTGGTGAAAGTTGGAGCAGCTGCACTCAAGCAGCAGCGCCTCCTCTTGCAGCCAGGCGGGGCAGTCGGCTGGCAGCTCCACACCACCACCTGCGCCAGCTGTGTATGCCTGCCGCGGCTGCACCAGCATCCACAGCAGCGCCGCGTGCTGCTGGACTGCCTGCTGCGTGTCGCTGTCCCTGCCCGCCACTGCCACCCGCAGCAGCGCGGCGCAGCCGGGCGCCAGCATGTGCTGCAGGGGCGGCGGCAGCCGCAGCAGGCGCTCTGCTATCTGGGCTGTGATGCTCAGCGGGTGGCATGCCTTGGTCACCTGGGTCAGGTGAGCCATGCCTGCGGGATGGGGCAGAAGGGAGCCAAATGGCAGAGTGACACACAGCACAAAATGGAGGCGGAAGGAGCATGAGGTCCCGCGCTTTGCTTATAGGCAGTCAGACCACGTTGGCATACTCCACGGCAGGCAGTATAAGCAAACTGGTGGCTCACCGGGTGTCGCGCCTGATGATGCCGCTGCTTCCTGCTGAGCGTGAGGCAGCAGCACAGCCAGCAGCTGCGCATAGGCTTCCAGCAGAGGCGGAGCCACCACGCCGCCGCTGCCGGCCACCCGCTGCTGTTCCCCTGCACAGTGCAAGGTGAAAGCAGGAAGGTCCCAGGGATGGCTGGGTGTGCCAAAAGGAACACGGAGCGGAAGCGGGCAGCTTCGTTGCACACGTTGCTGCATGTACCCTTGCACACCACACAGCTTGCCCGCTCTGCAGTGCAGCACACCTGGTACGCCCTGGATAGACTGTCCCGACACCGCCAGCTGCTGGAAGTAGTTCTGCCCCTGCGCCAGGCCCAGCATCTGGGCCGCCAGCAGCACCAGGCAGGACCCCGCAGGCAGCCGCTGGGCCGCCTGGATGGCGCCTGTGATGCTGGTCGAGCCTGCGAGGCGGTGGCATGCAGCGGCACAGGGTGGGCGGCGGGGCACATGGCACGGCACATTACACAAGCACCCGCAGTCTGCGTCAGCCAGGTGATACACCAGGTAATTACATCAAAGCATCCAAGCCGCCACACACCTGTGAAGCCTAGGATGCGGGTGGCCACGCGTGCCCCCACCTCCCGCTGCTGCCGACTGAAGGCGCCCTGCACCAGCTGCTCCACCTCTGATGGCTGCCGGGGCTCGTCCTCTGCACCGTTCGCGGCCGAACTGCCCGCGCTGGCTGCGGCGCCCCGCAGCAGCGCCCCCAGCAGGCCCAGGCAGGCAGCTGCAGCCGCGTCCCACCGCATGGTCATGCTGGCCTCCAGCAGCGTGCGCGGCAGCTGCTGCTGCACGATGCTGCCCGCACTGCGGCCGCCCAGCACCGCGGCCCAGGCAGCCTCCAGGCCACCCGGGCGCTGCCGCTGCTTGCGCAGTGGGTGAGCGGCCTCATCAAACCAGCGCTGGTAGTCAGCATCCTGCATTGCAGCGAGGGACGGGTTGGGTCAGCAGCCAAGCCAATCAAGGAGAAGCAGCGGAAAGGACGCATATGCCATGCTATCCTTGAGGGCAGAGCAGCCATGCAGTGGCTCGGCATGGCAACTGTGCCTAACCACGCATGCAACAGCCCCTGTGCGCACAAGCACTCACCCCCAGCATCTCGGCCAGGAACTCCTTGTCCGCAATGTACGCCGCCCACATCTCCTCCTGCTGCTCCTCTGCAAGGGCACACAGTGTGGGTTGTTGTGCAGTGGCAATCAGGGGGCCTGAGGACCATGTGCTGCAGGAAGGCGGGGGAAGAAGCAAACGGGCGAGCTGCCAAATGCCTGCTACAATTTACCAGCGCCATCCAACAAGCGGCCGGTCAGAGCATGCTACAATCCACAGGCCGCGCCTCGGCGGCATGCACGCACCGGTCATGTCTGCGGCCTTGCTAATGATGATGCGACGCTGGCCCTGCTGCCAGCCCGCCGGCACCGGCTCCCCATCCAGCGCTGCCTCGCCTGCATGCTCGACAGCAGCTGCATCTGAGGGCACACCGCTGCCTTGCTGGCTGGGTGTGCGCCCTGCAGAGGCGGGCCTGTTGCTGGTGGTGGCGGGCCCAATCTGCTGCGGCACAATGCGCTTGTGAGCCGGCTTGGCCTGCTGCTGCTCCTGAGCCTGCGGCGGAGCGGCTGCCTGCTGCAGCTGCTGCTCTGGCTGCTCCTGCGGCACTGCAACTGGCGTGACACGCTTGCGCCCTGCCGTCCGCTGCTGCTGCCCCTGCTCGCTGCCGCTGGCCGGCTGTTTGACAGCAGGCGAGCTGAACAGCTGAAGCAACTCCGCCACCGCGCTGCCGTCACCACCGCTGCTGGGCCGGCCGCCACGCTCGGTTTTGATGCGCTTGGCAGCAGGCAGTGCCCCGCCGGCTGCCGCTAACTGCTTGGGCACCGCCCCCAGGCTTGGCAGCTCGTGCGCCGTACTGCGCTGCCGCCGGCGCCGGCTGCCCACAGCATTCTCGGCCAGCAGAGCCGCCTCGGCCGCAGCCTCGTCATCTGCTGCCGCCGGCTCCGCTGCTGCGCCGCCTGCAGGCCGCAGCAACCGCCGTAGCCGCGCGGCCGACAGCAGCAGCTGGTAGGCCTCCGCTGACTGCAGCACCTTGGCGCCCCAGATGGCCTGGTAGCACGCGGAATAAATGGCTGCCACCTGCGCTGCCATGGCAACCCGCCAGCTGGGCGAGTCAGTAGCTGCTGTCCGCGGGAAGGTGGGCCCACCCGCCTCCACGGCCCGCCGCACAAGCTCGATGCCCTGCACCGCCAGCTGAGGCGGCACCAGCAGCACGGCTGGCGGACGCTCTGCCACTTCCCAGAGCTGCAGGCCGGCAGTGCCCAGGCCCTGCTGTTGGCTCGAGGTGCTGGGGCCACCTGTTTTGCCGCCCGCTGCTGCATGGGTGTCAGCCAGCATGCATAGCAGCTGCCGGCAAGCTGGCAGGGACAGCAGCGGTGCTGCCTGCCGCAATTTGGCAATGGCGGACGAGGACGCGGCACCGTCTGCAAGGGGCACAGGAGCCGAGTGCCGTCAGCTCACACGTGAAATAGCAAGGTGCTCTCTGCATTGCACAATCAGTGCAATAGCTAATCAGTGTGTACTGCACATCAGGCAAAGAGCCGCGCCCCACCACGCACCTTGCAGCTGCTGCTGGTGTTCGGCCAGCATGCGAGCCAGCTCACGGTGCATCCCCAGCATCAGCCCTGCTGTTGTGCGCAGCTCTGCCACCGCATCCTGCTGCTGCTGCTGTTGCACCGCCTCAGCTGCTGCTTCACCTGCTGCCGCGCCGCCCACAGCCGCGGCATTGCTGTTGCCCTTGCTGTGCAGCTGCTGGTGCACAGCTGCCGCGAGGGGACGAAGCGACAGCATGCCATCCAGGCACACTTCAATCAGGGCTGCCGCCGTGCTGATCCGCTCTGCATCCCGCCGGCTGAGCAGCTGCCGCACCCCATTTGCCGCTGCAGCAGACGCCTTCTGCTCCTCACTGCCCTCCTCCCAATCCTCGCCATCGCTGCCGCTGTCGTGCGCTGGAGCCTGAGCCGGCCGCCGCAGCTGGATGCCCAATGTTTCGTGCAGGTCGTCCGGATTGCTCAAGCGGCCGATGAGCAGCACGGTATGCCGCAGCACACTCTCCAGAATGCTGCCCCTACTGCTGCTGCTGCTTGGCGCACCAGCGTCACTGCTGGATGCAAGGGCCGATGCTGGCCGTGCAGCTTGATTGGGCGCTGCACCGCTGCTGCCACGGCGGCGAGGGTCTCGCCGTCCCGCAACAGCAGACTGCACTGTGCTGAGGCTAGGTGCTGGTGGCGCAACAGCTGAGCCGCGCCCGCTGCTGCCGCCTTCGCCAGGCTGGCCGCCTGCTGCTGCCGCACCGACTGCCGCCTCGCCGCTGCTGCAGGCAACCAGCAGCAGGAGCTGCAGCAAGGGTGGCAGCTGCTCCCGTAGCGCCACGTGCACGTCTGCTCCAGCCAGGCCTTCGCCGCCCGCTGCTGCCGCCGCCGCCGCATCGCTGGCCGCCGAGCACTGCTGCGCAGGCTGCCCTAGCGGCTCGCTGCCTCCAGGCAGCCCCAGGTCAAGGGAGCGCACCGTGAAGCACTGCCGCAGCTGGTCCAACAGCGCCATCTGCAGCTGCAGCGGCACGGGAGGCACCACAGGCTGCCCCGCCAGCTGCTGCCACCACAGGCGGTAGGCCCGCGCCTGGGTGCTGGCCGGCAGCGCGGCGAGCGCGCCCACCAACCGTTGCGCGGCGGCTGGGTGCTGCAACACGTCCGGCAGGTGCTTGCGCAGCAGCAGCTGCCACAGCCAGTCGTGCTGCTGGAAGGCAGCGGCCAGCTGGGAGTGTGCATCCTGAAGGCAAGCGGAAGGGAGGGGCGAGGAGGAAACTCGACAGAAGAAAGCAACGAAGCGACGGGAGGGGAGTGGTGCAACCGCAAAAGCTGCAGCTGCACAGAATGTCTAAACTGGGCTTACCTTGACCAGTTGAAAGTCGCGCTGCTGCTGGGCCAGCGCCGATATTCGCTCCAGCACAAGCAGCAGGCCCTGCACAAGCGCCGGTCGGCTGGCGGCCGGGGCAGCGGCGGCAGCGGCCGGCGCTCCCGCCCTGGGTGGCTTCAGCTGCGCCGAGGCCTGCTGCAGCAGCCCATGCAGCGCCGATGGCAGGTCGACGGCCTGTATGGTGGCCGAGGGGCGGCGGGAAGAAGTGGCGGTGCGCCGGTGAGGCGCCTGCGGCCCTACGGAGTGATCCGCGAGGACATCGATTGCGACCGAGCTTAGACAATCGCCCAGCGCCTCACCTGCAGCTGCGCTATTTGAGCCCTCGCTGCTGCTCCCAGCTGCTGGTCCTGACGGACGCTCATTTTGGCAATCGCTGGCGCACCACGGCGCCCAGGAGGGCAGCCAGGACTAGCGAGACTCCCCTGCACCGTCCAGGGATGCCCCCGTGCCGCCGCTGCGCACGCCGCCTGAGGACCGTGCATCTGCCTGCTCCCTTCGCAACTAGTTGTCAATAATTCTTACAGCAAAATGGCCATAAAAACCTGTGCAAAAAGGCAGAGGCCGCACGCACCGGCAGCAAGGCAAACTGTCCAAAATGACTGCAGTGCTGGGCTGCTGTTTCCAATGCCGCATTCCAATGTCCCCACGCTATATGAGCGACAACATGCAGCCGCACATGTAGCACGAGCCAATCCCCATGGGCAGCTGGCAGGATCCAAGCTCAAGGGTGCCAGTCCGCTTTAAGCCCCCTGGCTCAAGCCTTAAAGGCAGGCGCCAGCAGCTCGACAGACCAGCGGATCACCATGCCTGCACGCAGCCAGCGGGTGGAAGCAATGCCGTGAGGACGGCCAGCGCAGTGAAGCCTTCCCCCTCTTTTCCAGCCTCGTAACTTGTCCATCTCCCATCAATGTACTTACCGAGCAGGCCAATCTGTCCCAGGTGGCCGAAGCCGCCCTTGTACCGCTTCTCGGGGTTGCCGGTGGCATAGCCTGCAGGACGCAGATAGCCGCATGGGGTTATGCCAGAAGTGAGCAAGCAGGTGCATGGGGGTGCAAAGCGGCACGGCAGTCGGCACCGCTGACACCATGCCCATGCCAGCATAAATTCATGCCAGCATATTTTGTGCTGAGCCAATCCATGCAAGCGGGCACGTGAAACCTACCGTTGAAGTAGAGGATGCGGCCGAGCAGGTACACGGCGCCGCAGGAAGCGGCTGCGAGCGGGTACTTGTACTGCGGGCGGGTGGCAGGCAGAGGGGCGCACCTCAGAGAGAATACCAGAGAGAGTAGCCGTGAAATCAACTGCTGCCATTTGAAATCTGATGCAGTGATCAACTGCGCCAGGCCGGCACACGGCCGGCACGTGGCGAAAGCAACACCACAGCAGTGCATTGGCAAAACCAGCAGTGAAACAGCAGTGACTGCAAACAAAATGGTCACAAACTGGCTGGCCTACCCCGGCAGTGAGCAGCAGGGCGTAGAAGGTGGGCAGGTTCTCCAGGGAGCTAAACAGAGGGAGGAAGGGAGGACAGACAGCAAGGCTTGTGAAAGCAAGCTGAGAGAGGCGGATGCAAGACAGCGATGGGCATGCCAAAAACGAGTGGCAAGCTGCAATAAGATGTGCAGGTGGCTTGAAGCCGTGGCCTATGGAAGCCTACTGGTACAGCGACGTGCAGAGCAACTGGCAGGCTGCCCTTGCAGGTGGTCAACGCAGCCCAGCAGGCAGCCCAGCCGCCCCAGCCTCTAAAATGGCCCCGCCATGCAGCCTGCACCAGCCCCACACCTCTCACTTCTGCATGCCGCGCTGGATGCAGTTGAACTCCTTCTCGTTCTTGTGGCCGGCGGGCGCGTAGAGGGCGGGGTACGGCACATTGTACTGCAGAGAGGAGGCGGAGGCTGACGCTCAACCCTCGTGTGGCTGGTGCTCGTGGGGGCATACATGCGCTGCCGGCTGTCCCTCCTGCTGCTGCCTACTGATGGCCCAAAGCACACGAACCTTCTTCCGCGCCTGCCCAATCTTGAAGCCCATCCAGCCATTCTGCAAACAGCAAGCAGCGCAGGGGGTCGGCAAGCCGTCGAAGGTGCAGCGGCAGCAACAGCGGCGGCGTCGGCGAGGCAGCTGCAACCTGACCGCCGGCTTGTCTAACCCAAAGGCGCGATCGCTGCCTTCCTGAACGCTGGCAAATGGGCACGGTTGCAAGCCAGACGAGGGAAGCTTCTTTTAAGAACCCTCCTAGGCGGCCGGCAGCGGCCGCCTAGCAGCGTATCCTCGCACACAAAACAGATCCGATGGACTGCCTCACGTGGATTAGGGCAGCAGCGGCCACAGTCGCAAGCACAGCGCCGTGGGCGGGTCCCAGCTCGGCCATCGTGCTCTCTAGACGCTGATCGACGGTCCCAAAGATTACAGAAAGAGGGGGAGGTGATCGGCGCCAAGTGATTGCGCTGATGGCTTCAGAACAGAGCACCTCCCGCTGTGCATGACGGCCCCACCCGCACATCAGCTCTCCGACAGCTTGCGGGGCTTTCCCCTCCCAGCCCACGGGTCCTGCTGCTGCTGCTGCCCGCCACGGCTGGCCCCAGGTCCTGCCATCGCCTGGCCGCCTTGGCCGGGTCGCGCCTGCTGGTCAAACATGCCGCCGCTGAAGAACTGCTGCGCAGACGCCATGCGCTCCTGCTGGCCGCCGCGCTGGGCCGCCTGCTGGGCCGCCTGGGCCTGCTGGCTGGAGGCATACAGGTACCTGGGGGTGCGGTGGCAGGCACACGTTCGGTGAAAATGCAACGCAAAGTGGCAGAACAGCCTAAATGCATGCCTGCCATGCACAACCGGGCGAGCGCGCTGCCAAGCAACACCGGTGAGCGCCGCACGGGCTGCGCATGTGCATCCCACTTGGACGCAGCATTGCACTGCAGCAATCACTCTAGACTGCTCAGGGCCCTGCATCCAGACCACCCCCTGCTGCTCACCACAGAAGCGCGCCCCCCAGCAGCCCCTTGGCGCCGAAGAACAGCACGGCGGCGGCGATCAGGGCCGTGTGCGTCGAGCGCATGAGTGCACCAAAAATGCGCAGATCCGGCAGGCCCGCAATGCCCTGGCCATCCTCATTAGGCACCAGCCTGGGAGACAACATTGAGAGGGCATGGGAGCTGAATGGAGGTGGCCCGTCTAGAAGCACTGACAGCCCACCCACCACATGGCAGGGGGTTGGGTTGCACAGCGCCATGCTGCGATTAATAGGGCAGAAACTGGAACAGCATCAAGATGACAACAGCGCTGGCAGTCTCATAGCCCATGGAACACAACACCATTGGCAGGGCACATCTGGCGAGCACGGCGGCTGGCAACGTCAACCTGAGAGCAGGGGCGTTGAAGTTGAAGAGGGAGCCTTGTGCACGCGCGGCTGGGGCGGTGCCCTGCCTTGCGGGAGCCGGGTGTCCCGACGATGCTGCGGGTGCGCGCCTAGGCGCTGCGCCTGTCACCCTCGGGTCGTCATCTGGGTGTCCCGGTGTGGGCAAGGAAAGGGCCAACGGTTGCCGGGCGGGCTGCGAGGTGGCTCCGAAGTGGGAGGAGCAGGCGCCACCCCACAACAACGGCATAGCGGCTTAGCTTACCAGGAACGATTTCACCGTCAATGATTTTCACCATGGCTAGCCAACCGGGGACGCTGAGCTGCGAGGCGGCACAAGTGGCATGGGGGGTGGCAGTCGGTCGGCAGCTGGCGGTCGGCGGCGACGCCGCGGCCCCGCTTGGCCAGCGCCTGGGCAGCGCCTGGGCTCTGCCCCTGCTGCAGATGCGCTATCACAAGCCAGACGCACTCCAAGCGCACTGCAGCGTCGGCTGTGCAGGCGTTGTGCGGCTACAAACAACGGCGGGCGAGTAAAATAGACCCACAGGCTGTTTGAGCCGATCAGTGAGCGATCAGCTTGCCGAGGCCGCTCCCACAAGCCCTCCGAAGTGGCGTCGCAGCGTCGCCATGTCGCCGCCAATGAGCACGAGCACGCATCATTTGTACAGTGTGTCTGCCCCCCACCGGCATTGCCCTGACGTGTTACATCCTTTCTGATGCTGAATGGTTAGTTTACAGCAGCGCCTGGATTGGCGCAAGGCGGCAGCATCTGCTAAAAATGGCAGCGTTGCTTTGAATGGGCGATGTGAGACAGAATGAGCGTGAGGAGTACTGGAAGGTGAGGTGTGAAAATGGGAGGGCGCCCCCGTGAGGATGGGCAGTACAACGGATGGCAGCACTTGGTGTGCTTTGCAGAGAAGTGCTTGGTGCAAGATGGGCCTCATAGCCTTTGAAGAGCCAGCAAGTGGCAGTTCGTGTGTCAAGGGATGCAAGCAGCTCAGCCCCTCAGGCTGGCACCGCGCGCGACAGCGAGGGGCAAGGGGCAGGTGTGAAAAGAGGAAACACACGAGTTTCGACGGAAGAATAGAAACCGAGAGGCAAGGCAAGAAGGAAGAGCTGCTTGCGCTGCAGCTAGACATTTAGACAGCAACAGGATGGAGGGGCATTGCAGGCGAGGGCAGGCGTCTCACTGACGGAGAGGAAATGAGCTTGGGAGGGAGGGAGGTAGTAAGGTGTCAAACGGCCGTGTTATGGAGGAGGCAGGCAATGGCGGTGCACCCCTGGCACCCACCAGTGTGCACCGGGGCTGGCACTTTTGGCCACCAGGAAGGATCGGGGCTGGCACTTTTGGCCGCCAGAAAGGATGGAGGGACACGACAGAAACTTCAGAGGGATGAAAAGTGGGCACAACCGACCAGGCCGGCATTGGTGCAGTGGCGGCATGCGAAGACGGCAGAAGCACAAGTTGATGTGCATGCTGCGGCATTTCAGGCCATGGCACTTCGCCATGCGCTGCGAAGCAAGGTCAATCTCGCAGCAGTTGCGATGCCTTCATGCAAAAGGCGAGGGCGGCATGGTGCGCTGCGGGCCGGCATCCACGCCTGCCAGCCGCGTGGCATGGACGGGCGACATGGGCGAAGCGGGCTGCCCCTCTCCCATGCTCCCCGCTTGACCGCTGATGGTGCGGTTGATGGTGCGGTCCAGGCCATCCTCCCCAGACACCAGGCCGTTGTTGCCTGCCAGCTTCTGACCCGTCAGGGCCGCCAGCTCCTCCACCTGGCGGTTGGGTGGGCGTTGGGGGCAGCGGTTTGTGAGGCAGCAAAGGTCTGGGCAAGCTGGAGGGATGGCAGTGCTGGGAGTAGCAGCCCTGCTGGGCACATTGCTGCTGCACACACGAACCGCTGGGCCTCTCCGGTTGCGAACTGCAAGCTCGCGTCACAGCTGCAAGCTCGCGTCACAGCTGTGCACTTGCCGCCCCCCGATGCGGTAGGCACACGGTTGCAGCCAGGCGGCTTGCTCACCAGCTGGTTAGCGGTGGGGCGCTGGGTCGCGTCCTCCGACATGCAGCGCAGCATCAGGTCCACCACAGCCTGCACACGTGTGGGTTCAAAGCCACCTCTTGTAAGCTTTGGACCTTGGCCTCTGTTCAGCTGGCAGTGAGGGCCTGTCGAAAAGGAAGCAAACACTACGTGGGCAGCTGGCCCACCACCCCTCACCTGCGGGCACTGCTCTGGGGCCCGCGGCACGGCCAGGCGGCCACGCAGCGGCACCTCTCCGGTCACAATCTCATAGAGGAGGATGCCTGCAGAGGCATGCGAGTGGGGATGGTGAGAATAGGGTTGAGGAGTCGAGAGCCGAGAGCAGCCATGCCGGCACGAGTGGTGGTTGCAAACCCAGCCAAGGGGCTGGGACAAGCCGCCACCCATGGCCGGCGGCCAGCGCATGCAGGGCACTGCAGTAACACCCGTGTGGGCGCAAGGTGCACCGCATGCAGCCGCCCGCAACACCTGTGCTGGCCCCAGCGGCACATAAAGCCACCCTGAAAACAGGGACTGGGGCCCATCGATCTCACCATACGAGTAGATGTCAGCCGAGTAGGTGCAGGGCTTGCCCTGCAGGACCTCCGGGGCGCACCTGCGGGGCAGGCGGCAGCATACAACGGTAAGGGAATGCATCTGCTGCGCTAGGGTGTTTGAAGGCAAGCCGTCACTGCGCCATGCATTCAAGTTGCGCTCTCAGTGCGCACCCCTCTCCAGGTACAAGCACGCACCATGCAAACGTGCCGACGCCCCCCTGCTTGCTGGCAAAGGTGTGGGTCATGGCCTTGCTCAGGCCCACCTGCAGACCGGGTGGCACCGAGGCGGTAGATTGGAAACCAAAAGGCTGGGTGGGGATCTCATGCCCCTATGTTTCTATGCGCAATGCACCCATTGTTGTGGCCGCCAACCGCAAGCGGCAACTCACGTCTCCGAGCTTGGCAGCGAAGTCACGAGTGAGCATGACGTTGCAGGCCTGGAACACAGGAAGATTGAAGTTGGGGGCGGGTGAGGCAGGCAGGCGCTCATGCAATGCTCTTGTTCACCGCAGGCTCCTCGCATCTTGCGAAAATGCCGAACCACCGTCTACTGCTCATGTGTCAGCCTGCCAGCCCCTCTTGGCAACCCAACCGCACACCACTCACCTTGACATCAAAGTGCATGACCTTGCGGGCGTGCAGGAAGGCCAGGGCGGACGCCACGTCCAGCGCCACACGCTTGCCACGCTTGTACCACGAGAACACACGCTCGCCGCTCTTGTCACGCAGGTTGAGGGCAGAGAACAGGTCGCGCCCCTCCTGCGAGCGGGTAGGCAGGCATGAGCGGCAGGCACTGTGCAAATGCAGCAAATGTATGGGATGCCTGCACATGCCCGTCGCAGCCTGCTCCAGCAGCAGCCTGGTCCACATGCACTCCCAGTGCAGCATCCCAGCCGTCCCAGCAGCGCGCGCACCATAAACTCCATAATCAGCAAAGCCTTGTCGCCGTGCAGCGCCACGCCTGCCAGCTGCACCACGCAGCGGTGGCGCAGGCCGTGCAGCATGCGGGCCTCGTGCATGAAGGTGGCCGCAGAGGCTTCCACACCCGCCAACGGCACCACCTGTCATTGACGGCAGTTGGAATGGCAAAGGAAAGTGTGATCTCCCGTGGCATCGCTTGAGCACAGCGGACTGCAGCGGTGCTCTGTGAAACAGGCAGCACCCCTTGCTGAAAACCACCATTAGCAGTTAACGCGCACCTTGACAGCAACAGGCTCGCAGTTGTTCAGGAGGGCCTGCACAGCAAAAGGGCGAGTTGGAAGGTGCGAGGTGAAAACGGCCGATGTGGCAGGCACTTGTTGCCCAGACAGCCCTCGAAACCCGACAGTGCGTGGCGGTCCTGCACTGTTGGCCACATGGCGCAGGTTTTCAGCACCTCAGAGGACGTCAAAGCCTGACCTTGTATACCACGCCTTGTGCGCCTGCACCCAGCTTGGCGGGGCTACCGTCCTTGTCCACGACAAACTTGATCTGCGGCGAGGCAGGGGGGAGCCGGAGGCATCATAATGAGGCTCCACACGCGGCATTGCCCAAGGAAACTGTTGCGGACTTCAGCAACCAGGCGGCAACCAGAACAGTCCCAGACAGCAGCGTGCGCCTGGACTGCGCCTGGTCCGCACCTCATGCCAGCCTGCCCCGGCCCCCCCTCCCAGCTGCCCAACACAGCCGCCTGGCTAGCCCTAATGCACACGTGCACTTGCCTGGGACACATCCACCAGCCACTCTTTGCCCAGGTCCAGAGCCAGCTGCTCTGTTGAGGTGCGCGAGCCGTTGGAGGTGAGCAGGCTGCTGGGCGCCGTTGAGCTTGAGGCCTTGGGGTTACTGAAGGCGCCACCAGTCCGCATGCTGGTCACGTCGCTGCAGCTCAGGCTGCCAGGCTGCTCGTCATTCTGCTTCATGGGTGAAAGGGTACAGGCGAGGGGGGAGGAGCTTGGGTGATGCTGGCAGGCAGCAAGGTGAGAAGGAGGCATGCTTTCCAAGCGCAGCGCCGCCGCCTGCACAGCGGCCGACCACCAGCCAAAACTGCATTGATCAGCAAGCGTTCGCACCTTGATTGCACGCATGGCAGCCTCGGCATCCAGCACCGGGCGCCGCCGCCTGCGCCGCACCACAAACAACGCTGCTGCCACCGCAAGGACGGCAGCTGCGGCGGCACCGACAGCAATGCCTGCAATTGCGCCGGCCGACAGCCCGCTGCTGCTGGGCTCTTGTAGCCAGGTCATAGCGGCGGTTGCCTCCGCCATCTCAGCCTCTGTCATGCTTTTCGCATAGTACTGCACGTCACCGTTCCTGCAGGGAAAGAGGGTGTGTGGGGTGAGCGGGACGCGGTGAGAGGGGTGGGGCAGGTGCATGCATGCACATGCTTCTATGCCGGCCAAGCACAAAGAGCGAAGTGCATCTGCCGCAAAGGCCCGCCTTCTGGCAAAAGCAAGAATCAAGGCCCCACCAGTTGGCCAGGCTGATGTCGATGGGCACGCCCGGCAGGTTTTGCGGGGTGGGGCTGTCTGGGATGCCCTTAAGCATGTACCCGCCCGGCCCCAGGTAGTCGCGGCCCAGGGGGAACCATTTGATTCCTGTCGATGGTGGTGGGGAGGAAGGAGAGATGTGTGAGGGCACATGGAGTAGGGCCGGTCTTTATGCGATACTCTGCGGGCTCCGCATGTGTGCACCGCTGCATGGCCAGCAGCTAAGCACCCGCCCCGGCTCACCCATGCACTTGGCGCCATCTGCATTGCACTGCTTGGCAGCGTCCTGCCGGGATGAAACGCCCAGCAAAAGAGGGTAAATGCCATTGCCTACTGTGTGTTAACAGCAACAGAATTGGGCAGCGCACTGTGAGCACATCAGCCGCCACGCAGCGCTGCGTGGCGCTGCTAGCAAGAGGCTGCCACCAGCACAACACCATCTCCTGCGGTTTCCAGCCAAGCCCTGCTTTACGCGCCTGCATGCTGCCCTTGATCATACAGACCGCCTTGTTGATGGACCCTGTGCAAAAGTAGTCGTACCTGCAGAACAGGATCCGGGACCGGCCCCTCAGTCAGTCACAGCGCATGGTGCATGGCTCTTCTCTCGTGCATCCAACAGCACATGCGAGCAGGCGCGACATACCCACGTGCCGCTGCAACGCACTGCTGCCTCACAATGCAGCACAGCCTCACATGTTATACCAGCCCACGGCCAAGGTCAGGTTGTAGCCCGGCAAATCCTCGGTGCGGGCCTCCGCAAGCAGCTGGCCTGCAAGCAGGGCAAAGCAGCCGGGTGCACAAGCTGTGAGCTCAAGTGTACCAAGATTGCCAGAAGGGCTGCACCGCTGGTCGCCACCTGTGCAGCAGCAAGCTGCAGGTGCGGAATGCACTGCCCCAAGCTGCCCGCACCTGAGGTGACGCTGACGCCCGCCCCTTTCTTGGAGGCCTTGGGCGGCTGCGCCGACTCAGGCAGCGCGCCGGGCTGCTGGCGCAGCGAGCAGTGGCGGTGCGGCAGCTGGTCGGCGGAAGACGAGTTGAGCGCGCTGACGGTGCATCCAGACGCGTCCGGGCACCAGTAAAAGACGTTGCAGCCGTTGGCGGCGCGGCTGCAGGACGAGAGTTTTGGGCGTGGGAGCCCCATGCTGTCAGTGGCGGCGGCGGCAGCAGCAGCAGCAGCACAATTTGCGTGCAGGGAGCGGGCGGGGTGCCGGAGCCTTCCGGATACCAGCTGCTATGACAGCCACAGGGCACACGCCATGCTGCAGCCATCTTGATGTTGATGACAGCGAACAGCATGGCGCAGGGCTCACCATGCCGCCGCGCACTGCCACTCCTCCATCTCGCCGGGCGGGGAGGCCAGGCCCTCGGGCACTGATCCCGTGAGCAGGACGTTCGGCATGGAAATGTAGGTGCCATTCGGCTGTCCTGCAAAAAGGTAGGTGTGCCCAAAAGGGTTAATGGCACAGGGCAGCTGGGTGGAATGAATGATGAGGAGAGCTCCAGGCACGGCATGTGTGACGCATCCCTTACGCGGTATGGTAGGAAACTCGTGCAGCCAGGGTTTGCGCACTCACCGGGAGTGACAGGGGCGCCGCTCTCCGACGTCAGCTCACCCTCCTCCAAATAGACCAGCATGAGCCCATCCTGCGGGGGGAGGAGGCATAGCAGCATGGAGGGGGGCAGCTGCATGGGTGGCTGGTGGCGGGCGCGGCGAACATCTGGTTGCGGGGACGGCGGGGAGGCGGGGCCGCGAGCGTGGGCCGCAGTGAGGCAGACGGGTGCTGACCACCCCAGCGCGCCTGCCTGGGGCTCGCCCAGCGAGCGCCAGGGCTCAGAAGCGCCTGGGGAGGCGGGCACCCTAGCCAGCCAAAATGGTCCCTCCCGCACTCACGCTCAGCGCAGCACCAGCGGCATCGGTGCGCATAATGCACGCGAACAGCGCCACCAGAAGCAGGAGCACGCCCGCTCGGCGGTGGGGTCCTTGGGCGCGGCTCAGCGCCGCGGGGCGGCCTCTCGGCCTCTTGATGTGCTCCGGAGCCATGATGCAAGCACCAGCTCGCGGCGATGCGCCCGCTGTAGTCCTCCACGCCGTGTACCAGCCAGTGGCGCAACGTGGCCTCAACCGAGGATGAGCCCGCGGCGAGATCGCGCCAAGCAAGATCATGACTGAGGCGCCACAGGTCCCGAAATGCAGCGCAGCAGGCCCAGCCACGCCCGCAGCAAAGAGTTGGGGGGACACTTGATCAGCGCGGCCGCTCGCGGACAGGCATGCCCCTGGATCGGCACCAAAACGATGCACCAGTGCCTAGATCGCCCGCAGACGGCTGCATGACGACGCCGCCCCGCCGCCGGCCCGCCGCCACCCTCTGCCGCCGCCCTGCCGCCACTACCTGCCCACCAGCGGCGCAGGTGTCTCAACAGCGGTGCATTGCTGCTGGACCTAATGTCCCACGTTAGGTTAGTATAACTGCGCAGTTTGAGTGCATTGGTGAGCTGGATCAGAGGGTGGCTTCTCCCTTAGATCTGCACCTCGCTGGCCGCCTTCCCACGTCTGGCGCCTGCCGGCAGCGCCGCCCTCTCTTCACATGGTGGCTGGAGCGCATCAGCATTCAATGATTCTCCGCTCACAACCACACAGCCTTATCAGTCACGTGTTACAAGCGCCGGCTACAGACAGCGCCAACGACCGCCATTGCATGCGGAAGGGCGTCGCTCTGAAACGGCGCCTATGGCGACCTCCGCAAAAGCCCCCTTTGCAGCCATAGTCTTTCAGGGCATGCCCTTCCTGATCTTGCCACTGGCAACAACACAAGCCCCTGGCACACACAAAGTGAAACCACAAGACCTGCTTTGATGGGCGGCTGGCTGCGCATGCGCAAGCCACGAGATGCGCTGGGCATGTGGGGCCCTTCACAGGCCCGCCTGCCCCGCTACCCTCCTCTGGAGAGCTTGAATTAGATGCTAAAAGCGGGCAGGACCAGCCTGGCAGCGTCCTGGGGCTCTGCCTGGGCTTTCACCGCGTTGCTCGCTTTGCTCGTGGCGCACTCGCTCGGCCCTGCCGCCGGTGAGCTACAAAGAAACGGCTTTGATCCAATTGGCAGCGCATGCGGCATGGATGCTGATCGTTGGTGGGCGCCGCCGCTGCCGCTGCCGCACGATTGGCAGCTGGGGCCCGCAGCTGCAATACATCGTCACCTGCGCCGTTCAGCTACAAGCTTGGGGTCTCAAGGCTTTGCTCCCTGCTCCCTTCCCACCCAGCAGCCGGCCTGGTCGCCACCGACAGCTACAGCTGCGACACGGCCACCTGCCAGCCCCCTACTTGCCGTTGCGCATCCAATGCCCCGCCTGGCGACTTGGCACTAGAGCAGGTCCCGCAGTTTGTGCTGATCAGCCACGACAATGCGCTGGATGCGCTGCCCTACGAACTGATGATGCGGGTGCTGGGCAACAAGACGCAGCCCAACGGCTGCCCCGTGTGAGTGGGCGGGGTTGGGGTCCTGGCAAGTATGCAGGACGGTGGCACGGTGTTGCGCTGTGCTGCATTCCGCGTGCTGTGCCAGGGCACGATGTACATCATCAGCACGCTCAATCCTGGGTTGACAAGCTTGAACTACCCATGCTCCCTGCTGCAGCCCGGTCACCTGGTTTGCAAGTACGTGTGCAAGGCCGCCTCTGCTGCCGCTATCGAGAGCCAAGCCATGCGCTCGAGTGCCCCATCAGCCCACCATGCATCCGCTCGTGTGTGGCCCACATCTGTGTAGAGCGTCAGGCAGGACAGCTGCCTGAGTGCGGTGCTGACTGATGCACTCCCAACCTGCCCTCCCGGCCCGCAGTGCGGTACCACTCCAACTGCGAGAACGGGCAGGCGGCGCTGGCGCGTGGGGATGAGGTCGCCATGCAGGCAAGCTGCTATTGTAGTCTGGTCTAACAGCTAGCGCCAGTCCCCGAAGGGGCCAACTTCATGAGAGAAGCTGCTGCTGCTGCTCATGGCAAGTTGGGTGTGCACCAGTGCAACTGCCAATGTCCTACTGCGTGCTTGTGGCACAAGAACTTGCGATATTGCATGGACAGGCTGATGTCAGACAGAGCATTCCTGCCCACCGTGGCAGGGTGCAGCATTCGCCCCTGCCCACCTCCGCCCCGTGCCCCTGGCCCCCTCTTGCGCCAGGCCAACCGCTTTGTGCCGGATGATCCGTTTACTGCTCCCGCTGATCCAAACCCAAACTACAACAACGTGGACCCAGCCACCGGCAAGCCCAGCCTTGAGATTGAAATCACGATGAGCCGCAAGTGAGGCAGGGAGGGCTGGCGGTGGAACCCGGGCGAGGCAGGTTGAGCTGCAGTCGCTCTTGCATCTTGCGCTCTTAGGAAGGCAAAAAAAGGAAGCGCATGCCGCCAAGGTGGGCGACACACCTGCTATGAACGCCCAGCCGCCCTGGTACCTTGCTGGCAGGTGGTGGCACGAGACGTGCGGCCTGCCACTGAAGGACATGGTGAGCGATCAGTGGGCCTGTTCAATGCACCAGGATCGGTCAATCTGGACATGATGCCATGGCATGGGACCGGCTGCTGAGCCTACTGTCATAGTGGCAGCAAACAGTGGCATGCTGCAGTGACCACAACGTTGCCCCCCGTTTGATCAACCCAGACCCATTGACCTGCCGCTCCCCTCCCCCAGGTGGGCTTTCGAGCTCAGCAGTACTACAACAACCCTGCCATCCGCCAGGTAAGCCCTGCTGATCTGGCGACGGTGTGCTTGTGTGCTTGGTATGCGGTCAGCTGCTGGTAGGATGGCTATGCGCTGCTGCCCCAACCTGGGCTGGTGCTGCACGCACTCCCAGGTCCAAGTATGCCCGCACATGTCTGCCTCTCTTTACACCACTCGCCTCCCACTGCAGACGCTGAGCAAGGCTGGCTGGCTGTACGACGCCACCATTCCAGAGAGCTGGTGCGGCGGCAAAGCTCTTTGTCAAGCTCATATTCAGCATGCACGCAAGCATGCAGTTTTGTCAGAATGCTTTCCAAGCCATACTGAGTCGATCTGCGGCCATGCAGGTACCCCAACTCGCCCACCTCCCCCTCTGCGAATGAGATCCTCTGGCCCTACACCATGGACGCCGGCATCCCCCAGGTATGTCACATTAGTTGGGTCGTCTGTGCACGGCGCTTTGTATTTGCAGGCCGTGCGCAGGTGGCTGAGCGTTCAAGCAGCAAGCCCTGCCCGCTGGAGCTGCCACCACTGGCTCACACTCTCACACTGCTGCTCAGGACTGCGGCTACTTGGGGCCGACCATCGGCAAGTGCAGCCCTGACGAGCGCTATGCCGGCCTGTGGGAGGTGCCTCTGTGGACGCTGCAGGTCGGCGGCACCAACTACGGCCTGTCGGGTGCGCTGGGCTGCCGCTGCTGGCTAGAGTGTCGATGGCATGCTGCTTTTTGGGCAGTGGCATGGCGTGCGGCTGAGTGTGCCACGCTATGCAGCGCACAGGCTGCACATCTTGCGTTCCTGTCTTGTCCATCCTCTCCCCCTGGCACTCGCAGACTATGGCAACACCGAGACTGAGGGGATTCCCCCAGTGGACGACATGGCGCAGCTGCTCAAGGATGCGCTGGACCAGCGGCTGAGCGGGGGCCGCTCCCCGCTGCAGGCAAGACTGCCTGTGGATGCGCCATGGAAGAGAGTTGGGCCGCATGGTTGCCTCCTGCTTTGCCGGGTAATGAATCATACCTTTTGTTTGGTATTGAGCTGACCGCCCTCTCTTCTTTCCATCCCTGTCTATTGAACGCCATCAGATCAGCACATTCTACGAGTGGTGAGCCGGGTTGCCCGGCAGATGGGGTTGCCAGCTCACAGCATGCGTGAAGCAGCGTGGTCCAGGGTTGCTGGCGAGAGCTTGTACTGCCTCTCCCTGCACATGGGCCCACCACCATCAAGCAGCACTTGGTCTCGCGGCATGCCAGGCTTGCCAAGCCTGCCATGCCAAGCTCGTCATGCAGATGCCACCCACCCACCTCCCACCCACCCACTCTCCCCATCCTTTGGCAGGCTGGGCGCCCAGCCGCCGTCCGACTGCGCAACAGATGATGACCCCAACTGCTTCCAGTACGTGCGGGAACTGTCGGAGGGCGGCAAGGCGCTGCAGCAACTCATTGACTACGCGGCGAGCAAGCCAGAAGTGCGCTTCGTCACCTATTCGGACCTCATCCGATGGATGCAGGCGCGTGGGGGGCGGGTGGGGAGGTGTGATTTGCCGCAGTGGAATGAGTGGCATCTGGATGGGGAGCCAGCAGGTGGAAACTCGACAGCCAAGTGTGAGCAGGCACGGCACCGGTTGCAGGCTCTGTGCTTGGCCGCTGTGACCCTCACCGGCAGCACCCTTTGCCACTTCTGCGAGCTTCCCTCCCTGCCCCGTATACCCACCCTGCCTGCAGGACCCCGTGCCCCTCGACCAGTTTGACGCATGGCAGCAGTGCAAGATCCCAGGCGTCAAGGCCGACCTGACGGCCGTGAACCTGACGGCAGCAGACAAGGCGGGCGCTTTCTACCTCACCCAGGGGAAGGGCGCAGGGGCCGCCGGCTCGCCCTCCCCTGCTGCTGCTGCCGATGACGAGGCTGATGCTGAGGGTCCAACAAGCCTCCCTGAGCCCCAGCTGCCGGAGGACACAGAGGGAGCCGCTGCACCCAGCCCGGCTGCTTTTGCTGCTGAGCCCAGTGAGGCCGCTGGGCTCTTGGAGCAGCTGGCACCCAGCCCTGCCCCTGGTGTGGCACTGGGGCTGGAGGGCAGCGAGGGGCCTGAAGAGGACCTGGTTGCTGCCGCACCTGCTCCCCGCCGATCGCTGCGCCGCCTGTAGGCTTCGGCTGTCTGGCGCGTGGTATGTCAGCTTGCACTGCCATGCGGCCCGACAGCTCACTGTGATGCAAGCCCACCCTGACTCGCCTCCTGTCCTGATGCACATTATGCATCGGCCACCCCTGCCCATTGGCAGCATCACATTTTCATCAACTGGATTCTTGATTCTTATGGTTCTTGAGTTGTAAGTTTTGGGCAATGGCTCGATCGGCAATAACGCATTGCGGTCATTGCCTGCTGCGGCGCTGCGGCAGTCGGCGGCATTGCGTGGCAAGCCGGGTGGCTGTGCGTTCAGTGTCGGCGACCGCGGGGCATGTTCACACCCATTGTTAGCATGAGTGGGCGCTAAGCAGCGGGCCTGGCTGCACGGTGGCCCGGCACGCAGAACCCCAGCCCCGGTAAGCGCAAGACAGCCTGAGACAGCAGCCTGAGTGAACTCATGAGTCCAGAGCGGTGCGAGAAGGCGGCCGAGGCGCGATGTCCGCCATGGCGGAGGCACCGCTCGCCGGCAGGCCGCCACCGCTCTGCCGCTTCTGGTCATGGCGTCCTGCTCCTGACATGCCCTTGCTGTGCGCAGCCATGGCCACTCACCAGGAGCCTCCTGACGACCATGCTCAGTCAGCCTGGGCATCCCTTGGCGGCCCGCTGTCTGACGTGCTCTGCTGCGTAGCGGCAGCCAGCGAAGCTCCAGCCCGCGAGCTGGCCACCTGCAGCCTCGTGTGCAAGGGCTGGCACACGGTGCTCAAGGGCGACGCACCCTGGGCTGCGGCGCTGCGGCGGCAGTTTGGGTGAGCATGCCATGCATGTGATTATGTCATGTCATCGCCTGCACCCTGGGTGCTTCGCACCTGCATCTTTGTCCAATCACATCAACTGGCCTCATCCCGCACCCTCCTCCCATGTGCTGTGCAGGTATGAAGTGCACTCTGCCGAGGAGCGGCAGGCGGGGCACCGCCAGCTGCTGATCCAGGCGCTCACCGGCCGGCTGTACCTGTCAGGGCAGTGCCCTCCAGGCCTGGGCTGCAGCCCAGCTGGCGCCCGATTCACAGCTCCAGAGCGCCTGCTGCTGCGGAGCGGCAGCGATGGCAGCCAGCCCGTGAGCCTACAGGCGGCAGGCGCGGCCCCGCACAGCCCTCGGGCAGGGCTAGGCCGCAGCATCAGCATAAAGTCTGTGGCGGCGGGAGCAGACTTTGCAGCCCTGCTCACTTGGGATGGCGCTGTGCTGGACACCCGCTGCCTTGCAAGCGGCGCGGCATCGCCGCGGCGGCAGCAGCAGGGAGGCGGCTTCGATTGGTCGGGCCTGTGGAGGCCGCCGCCCGGCTGCCGCCCGGTAGCTGTTGCGGCCGGTGGCTGCTGGCAGGGTGAGCAGTAGCCTTCCAGGTTGGCGGTGGGAGTGCTTGGGCTTGCATGCGCTGGGTTGCAGGTCGCAGTCACTAATTCCAATGGGGTGCACAGCAGGCACTCCGCCCACCCGCTGGCTCACTCTTGCCCCAACCAACGCTCTGCAGGCAGCGGCAGGCCTGGTGGCCATGTGCTGGTGGTCACAGACCAGCACACAGTGTGGGGCTGGGGTGCCAACGCGGTGGGCCAGCTGGGCGCAGGGCGCATGGCCGCAGGGCGCAGCGGCGGGGCCGGCTTGGGAGCCGCCCTGCCTCCATCAGAGACAGCTGCCAGCAGCATGCTCAGCTGGGTGGCAGCACCGCTAGAGGTTGTAGACTCTGCAGCTGCAGCTGCCATGGGGCTGCCCACAGCTGCATCCTGCGGTGAAGACCACTCGGCGCTGCTGTGCCGCAGCGGCCAGGTGTGGGGCGCAGGCAGCAATGCGGCAGGGGCCTGCGGCCTGCCGGTCGTGCAGCTGGCGGCTGCAGCTTGGAGCGAGGTGCCGCTGCCACCGAGCGCAGGGCCGGCAGTGGCGGTCAGCTGCGGCAGGCGCAACACAGCGGTCGTCGCTCGCGGCGGCCGGCTGTTGGTGTGTGGCGCCAACGAGTCTGGCCAGGCTGCAGTGGGGCGCCAGGGCGGCTGCTGCTACCTGCTGGCTGATGTCGGCCCCAGCGCAGCATGGCACGGCATGCAGCGCACCAACCAGCTGGTGGGCGGCGGTGGCGGCGACGCAGCCAACCGTGCGGTCGGCGTGGCGTGCGGCAGCGGCAGCCTGTACGCGCTGACCAGCAGCGGCGAGGTGTTCAGCTGGGGCCAGGGAGGCCAAGGTGTGTGGTTGGTTGGTCTCTGCCTGGTTTTGAAGCACTTGACCTGTGGGCGTCTGTGCTGGGTCAAACATTCCCCCCTTCCTTGCCTGCCTGCCAACCCTTCTTCTGACCTCCACCCGCCCCTTTGCTTGCAGGCGAGCTGGGCCTGGGAGGCAGCAGCAAGAATGTGTGCACCCCGTCCCGCCTGCCCTGGGCGCACGATGTGGCAGCCATGGCGGCCTCGAGCGGCGGACGCTTTGCCGCTGTGGTGGATCGCAGCGGCCGCCTGCTCACCTTTGGGGCAGGTGGGCAGTGGGATCAGCTGCTGGCTGCTTGCCTGGACGCATGGTGTAATCAGCTAACGAGCTGGCATCCTGATTGCCCTCTGGTTGACCCAACCTTCGGCACCCCAAGGGCCCACCGCACCGCTCCCATCCCTGTGCAGGCAAGTCTGGCTGTCTGGGCCACGGCGACACCGCCAAGAAAGCGGTGGGCCGACCCGTCAAGGCACTGGCTGGGCAGACGGCGTATGCAGCCGCAGGCGGCGCCGAGTGGGTGCTTGTGCTGGCGGGGTGGCGGCCGCCAGCAGGGAGGGGCGGCAAGGGCAGCGGCGGCAAGGGGGCCACGTCACCGAGAGCGGCGCAGCTCGAGGCGGACTCACCGCGCGCTGACCAGGTGTGCGGAGCTTGCAGGGGGAGCAAGCGATAACCTGCCTTAACGTAGACTGCCCAACATTTACAATGCCAAGGTTTGCGTGGCTGGTCGCCGCCTGCAGGAGCCGGGCGCAGCGTTCCGCTACCTCGCTGTGGAGCCACCGCCGCCGCTCTCCCCGCGCTCCCAAGGTGCCCTGTCCCCGGGCAGCATGCCCAGCACGCCCCTGGCGCGGCGGCGCAGCAGCGGCGGTGGCTTTGGAGCAGACGCCGATGCAGCCAGCACCGCAAGCGGCAGCAGCGGCAGCTGGCCGGGGCTGCGGGGGCGGTCGGGGCGTGAGCAGCGGCGGGAGGAGAAGGAGCGGCTGGAGCGCAGCGGGCGGCGGCAGCTGCGGGGGGAGGCGGAGCGATTGGACTTGGCGCCTGAGGCTGCCTATAGTCGGCGGCAGCGGTGGATGCGAGACCCACCGGTTAGTGCGAGCCCCATCACCCCACCTGACAGCGGCTCCGAAGGAGGCAGCTGTGATGAGGGCTGCAGCGGCGGCGGCGGCAGTGGAGTGCCTAGGAGGCGTGGCAGCGGCGGCGGAAGCGGTGGACGTGGGGGCGGCGACCACCACATGGCGTATCTGCTTCGTCGCCAGCTCAAAGTGAGGCAGACGGTCAGCTGCATGGGTGATTGAAAGCGCTCCAGGTGCAGATGGCTAGGCAGCACTGTGCTGGCGCTTGCCCTGCTGCCTCGCCTTACCCCCAGCCCGTTGCCCCTGCACGCAGGCATTCAGCAGCGACCCGCGTCAGCGCCAGCTCGTGTTCCCAGCCGAGTTCTCCTCCAGGGATCGCTGGCAGGTGGTTAGGCAAGTGCAATTAACTGCCTGACG
>VFQQ010001034.1_pt1 | contig 43561 bp, 79 predicted proteins | sample 3512341 | NCBI WGS metagenome assembly VFQQ01 (sample SAMN10412373, study PRJNA504923) | tailings metagenome | isolation source: Relicate 2 Philex TSF1 revegetated site | place: Philippines: Tuba, Benguet | collected 2017-08-29 | reverse complement strand
GGATGCAGATCAGCCTTGTCTGCTGAGCATGACAATCAGCAGCCTGACTCCCCACAAACACACACAAGTTGTGGGCCTGACCCACACACTCACCCTGCTGCACAGCCGCCTTTCTAGAGCGCGCCACAGCGCTGGCCCGTTGCCGGAGCAGTGACGCAGCCTGCTGCGCCGCCACTTGCTGAACATCCAGAGGCTCCGCCTCGGGCGGCGCAGCAAACAGCTCAGAGAGCAAGCGGGGCGCATCCTGCTGTGCCTCTGCCACGCGAGCAAGCAGGGCGGTGAGGGCGGGCTGCCAGCGCAGTGAGCACAGCGCCCGCAGCAGGGGCAGCACATCCTGCAGCATGATGGATTGGAGCAGGCGCGGGTCACCACGAGCAAAAGCGCAAGGCAGTCATGGAACTCACATGCAACTCGCTGGTTGTCGAACAACGGCATATTATACTGCCCTTCCCACGTTCTGCGCCCTCACCTTGTCACCCCGAGGGGCCGCGTCAGCCCAAGGCACCGCTTGCAGCGCGGCCAGCAGCAGCGTGCTCCGCAGGCTGGGCACAGCCAGGGTGCCGGCCGCAAGCTGTGCCAGCAGGGGGCCAGCTGGTGTGCCGCCCTCCTCAAAGCACTCGCTGGGCAGCGGGCCCGCCGCCAGCGATTCTGCCACTGCAGCCGCCACCGGCTGAGCATGCAGCTGCTGCACCTGAGCCAGGGAGATGGCCGCTGCACCCGGCCCGCCGCGCTGCACGGCTGCGTGGGCCATGAGCAGCAGCAGCGGTGCAGCGGTGCGGATGCCTGGGAGCACCTCGCCACGGGCCGCATCTGCCAGCAGCTGGACGACCGCAGCTGCTGCTGCAGGGCTGCTGGCCGCCTCCTCAGCAAGAGCCGCCACCACGCGCCCGTTGTGTGCTGCATCTGCCGCATCCTTGCTGTGCTCTGAAGCCTGCTGCTGCTCCTTGGCATTCGCTCGCTCGCCCTTCTTGCCGGCCTTCTTGGCAGACTTGGGCGCTGCGGCAGCCCCGGGCTGCTCCGCATCATCGTCTCCCTCACGCGGCAGCGGCAGCGCCCGCAGCCCTGCTAGCAGAGGGTGCTCCAGCTTGCGCGCCGCCTTGGCTGCAGTGCTGACCACCTTAGGGCCGCAGGCGGGGCTCAGGAGCAGGGAGGCCAGCAGCACCGGCAGCACGCGCGGCAGCAGCGCGGGGCTGCTCTCCACCAGAGGGCCGGTGAGCAGCTTAAGAGCCTTGCGCATTACGCCACGGGCCGCCGCACGCTCCGACTTCTTGGTTGCCCGGTCGGCCGCCTGCAGGCGTCACAGGCAAGAGTCGGCAATTAAAACCTGGCGACACAGTCCGAAGAAAGCGCCGGCGAACTGATGCGGGCCAGCACTTGCATTAAGGGTGTGCATGCTAGGCTCACCAGCTGCATGGCCCGGTCGAAGCAAGCCGCCACGCCGTCGAACACAGCGGTGGGCGGCAGGCGCAGCAGCGATGGTGCGTCCAGCACAGCCTGCACCACTGCCGGGCTGTCGTCGTGCAGGCGGCGCAGCAGGGCTGTGCCAGCTGCCGCCGCGGCCTCGCTGCCTGGGGGTGCCGCTGCAGCAAGCGCGTCCAGCCGCTGTACAGCCTGCACGTAGGTGGCAGGGGGGAAAGAAGCAGGGGGTTCAGTCAGGCATGGCTCCGAAATTGAGTGGCGGTGACAGTTAGCAGGCATGGGCACAGCCCTGCGTCAGGTGTGCAGACTGTTGGCAGACTGTTGACCGATGCACTCACCAGCACGCGCATGCCCGCCGCCGGCGCCTCTGCTGCAGCCAGCAGCGTGGTGCCGGCCTCCAGCATGACGCAGCGGGCAGTGCCTTCAAACGCTGCGCTCAGCAGGGCCAGCATGCGCTGCCGCCGCTCCTCCTGCTGCCCACTGCCGCCCTTCTGCTGCTGCTGCTCTTGGCCCTGCTGCAGCGCAGGCAGCACAGCAGTGATGGCGGCATCCAGCGCCTCTGGGCAGCGCTGGTCCAGGGTACGCAGCAGGCGCAGATGCTGTGTGCGCTGCGCTGCCGCCGCTTCGTCGCCGGGCTGCTCGTCTGCTGCGGCGCGCTGCAGCACAAGCTCCGCAAGCACGCGTGCCGCGTCGCCTGGACAGGGCAAGGCAGTAGGGGTGGGTTGCTTGCTGAGCTTGAGCAGTTGGGGGCAATGGGACAATGGTTGTATTTCTGCCAAATAAACAATGTGACTGGGATAGCCAGGCCATGCTTAGCCACAGCCCCGCTCAGCTCACCCATCTCCACCCGCGCCAGCATGGACTGCAGCAGCTGCTCGCAGAGTGTGTGCTTGGGCAGCTGATCCATGGCCACGGCAACCAGGAGCTGCAGCAGGCGCCCCACGCGGCAGCCCTTGCTGCTCAGCTCGGCCAGCTGGTCAACCAGTCCAGGCACCTGGGGCAGGCGAGTGGGGATTGGCCAGTTGTTAGACTCACGCCTGCTGAAAGTGTTGCTGCCCAGCCCATCTCCGCGCACACAGCCACAGCTATTGCCAGGAACGAAACGGTGCAAGTGCCGTACTTCGACCGTCAATCAAAACTTGGGCAACGCCTGTTCGCACCTTGGCCAGCTGCTTGAAAGCCTTGGGGGGCAGAGCCTTGAAGTGCTCCTGGCTGTTGGCCAGGTGTGCCAGTAGCATGACCACAGAGCCCAGCTGAGCTGGCGAGGCGGCAGCGCACATCGCCTCAGCCATCCCTGCAAATCAAGGGATCAGCACGCAAGAGGGCTGGTGATGCCAACAACATGCTCACCACAGCGCACGTTCAACCACAGTCCAATAAGAAACGCAAGCCACCCAGTGGTGCAGGCATGCAGGTCAGAATGCCTCAGGGAATACAAACTGTAGAGTGATTGCCGCTCAGGGCTGTGGAGCCGTCGCGATCAAAGGGTTTGCATCATCGGCGGGGCGCAGGGCCCGTGCAGGCACACGTATGCACAGCAGAGTGCAACAACCAGGCATGCATCTGCAGCCCAAAGTGCACGCGTCCCATCCGCAGCAGGGAGCAGCATGCTGTGCTGTGCATGCCACTGGTGATGGGTTAACCTGAGCGGTGCCGGATCTGCCCACCTGACAGCAAGTGATCGCTGAAGGTGGCCTTGGATGCGAGCTGGCCGATGATCATAAACGTCGCTGCCCGATAGTCGGCTACAGCAGAAGAGCTCACCCCCGCCAGCATGTAAGGCAGCATCATCCTGTTTTGCAGGGATTGGGGAGGCAAGGAGACATGTCATCGCGCCAGTGTAGATTGGAGGCAGCAGGTGCCGCAAGCAGGACCCTAGACAGACCAAGAGCGGCCATCTCCAACCCTAACAGCCCACCCTGGCCAACACAAAGCAACAACCGCCGCCAGGCGCACCCTGTCAGCTGCTCATCCACGGCCGGCACCTTGTCCAGCAGCTCGCAGGTGAGCACCGCATAAAAGGGCAGGAAGGCGCGCCCCGCATACTGGGCCTCGCCCTGCCGCTGTGCCGCGTCGCACACGAAGCGCAGCAGCGACTGCAACGGCAGGGTGGCAGGCGGGGCGGCAGGCAGAGTGAGCAGGGGGCGACGGTGGGGTGGGCTCACTACAAATGGCCTTGCTCTGTGTAGGCATCTGCAGCCAATCAGAGGCTGTACGACAGTGTGCACATCACTTCTGCCCACTCACCCGGTCGGTGATGCAGCGCAGCACGAGCACTTCACGCGGGACGGGCGCGCCGCTGTGCTGCATGGGCTCCAGGAACGCCCAGCACGAGCGTGGTTCCAGCCGCAGGATCTGCAGTGGGGGCGGCAAAGCCAGCATGCCGCGACGCTGAGACAGGCGCAGCTATAGCAGCAGCATGGCGTTAGGCTCAACCGGCTGTCTGCACACAAGACTTGCAAGCCAGCGGCCAGGCACTCGCTGGCCAGGCACGCCCAGCAGCATGCGCTTGCTGCCCCTTGGCACAGCACGCCCACACCTGCACTAGCCGCACAAACTGCTCGGTCTCGTGGTAGGGCAGGGCCGCTGTCATGAGGGCGTCCACATTGCGCTCGTGCACCCTGCGGCGACAGCATGCCAGTCATGGTTGGTGCAACGGGTAGGCATGCGGGCGGCAGGGGCAGGGGGGACTAGCGGGGCAAGCCGAGAAATGATGCAGCCACATGCGACAGCTCAAGCGTGGGGCAGGAGCAGCACATGTGCACTCTGGGCGCTCTGGATGACGCAAAGCAGGCAGGGGCCATCAGAGATCTTGGTGTGGAAGTGGTGTCGGCATAGTCCGGAGACTGATTTGGAGTAGCAAATATGTTGCTAATCATCGGCCGCGGCGCATGTGCATGCATGAGAGTGGGGCGGTGCGCCAGGTAGAGCAAAGGTGCAAGCGGTGCGCTCAAGTGCATGGACACAGCGTGCAAGCTGCAACTACCCTGCCCAGTGGGCTGTGCTGCCTCAGGCTGCGCACCTGTACTTGCGGACCAGCCACTCCAGAGCTTTGAAAGCGGGGGCCAGCAGGAAGTAGGAGGAGAGCACGGCGCAGAAGCCGGAGATGGCCGAGTCCAGCTGCTGGTTCAGGTCTGCCGTGTTGGCATCCCGGTCGCCTCCCGCCATGGCGGCGGCAAACAGCGTGCGGCGGTAGGCATGGAACCGGCTGTCCAGTGCGCACAGCTGGTCCAGGCCTGCAGGGAGGTTGGGAGAAATGGGACGGTGGGGGTGCAGCGGTGCGGTCAACAGGCAGCGCTGGCGGCGGGCAGTGACCAGCGCTTGGCTCCCATCGGCGCCTCACCCTCAATGCCGATCCTCTGGACCGTCTCGGCATCAATGTCGGCGGCCTCCTGGAAGGAGTAGAGCAGAGAGGCCTTGCCCCGGTGCCGGCGGCCCTGGTCCACGCCCTGGGAGACCGCCAGCTGTTGCAACTGGGCCTGCAGGTCGGTCTGGGGCGGGGCCTTGGGCGCCCCGCCCTTCCCTTTGCCGCTCATGGCTGCTCACGGGTGGTGCGCAAGGGGTAGGCCGGGAGGCCTTCAGTGCTGCCCCATTGCACTTGCACGACAATGTAGGGAGCCGGCAATATGCCATGCATGCGGCCGGCTCCTCCATTGCAGTCCGGCATTGGCCCTGCTGCGCTTTCCTCCGCAGGCGTCTGTCGCCCTGGCGCTTGCAGCTCGGCAGCTCATTCAGCAGGCATCTTTGGCCCATCGGGGCTTGGGCGGACAGCCCGCGCTTGACAGCCGGGAGGCAGCCCGTCGCAGCTGCGGCCAGAGCGCAGCCTCGTTTCGCTCGGCGGCAATCTCTGCTGTTACAGCCGTCTTGCAGCTCTTCAGTGGCGCGGCCGCGACCCCGCCAGCGGAAACCCCACCCTGAAACGGCTGCCGGTTCGCCGCACCCAGCTGCCCAGCGCCTTGCCCGAGGCGACAGCAACCATGACCACGCAAATGCCCTCCAAGGGCAGCCGAGTGTGGGTCCAGCGCCCCTCGGAGGGCTGGCGCCGCGGCACGGTGGCAGGCGCCGAGGGCGGTGAGAAGAGCCTGCGTGTCGTCCTCGACTGCGAGCAGCTGGGCGAGGCGGCCGGCCCCGAGGTCACAGTGCCGCTAGCCGCTCTGGAGCCTGCCAATCCAGTCCTGCTGGATGGAGTGAGGTGCGTGTGCTGCCTTGCTAGCCCCGGGACAGCTACTGCCGCCGCTCGTGACCACCCGGCTTCATGTGCCGTAGAGTGGTGTGCTGCCTTGCCGGGATAACTGTCAGGCCGTCGGTCCGCTGTGCCATCGGCACTAGACCAGAAAAGCAGCCAATAGCAGTGGCGCTGTCGGTCTCGCACCGCACTGCGCACTCCTTGCGGCGCTGGCTGGCCAACGTGCCGAAATGTCCACTTGTGTGCAGGGACCTGACGCACCTGTCCTACCTCAACGAGCCCGGCATCCTGCACGTGCTGCGCCAGCGCTACAGCAGCGATGCTGTGTATACCATGGCAGGTGCGCCCATGTTGGGCACGTGCTCCCCACCACTGATCCCTTATCCACTGCAGCACCGCTGGCCGCCACCGCGCCTGCTCCTCACCCGGCCCCCTGCACCTGCACCCTGCCCCTGCAGGCCCTGTGCTGGTGGCAGTGAACCCCTTCAAGTCGCTGCCGCTGTACGGACCTGATGCGGCGCGCCTCTACAGCCAGCGCAGCCTGGGCAGCCAGGCGGCTGCGGCGGCTGGGGAGGAAGGGTGGGAGCCGCATGTGTTCCTCACGGCCGACCGCGCATTCAAGCAGGTGTGATGCAGTGCCGGGGTGCTTGGTTTCTTTCTGCGCTTGCCCTGCCGTTCGCAGCATTGTAACTGGGAGCACGCAGTTGTTGAGCTGGCCTGCCACCCCCCTGCCTGCTGCAGATGGTGGCGTTTCAGCAGTCGCAGAGCGTGCTCATCACGGGCGAGTCGGGAGCCGGCAAGACGGAGACGACCAAGGTGGGTGCAGCGGGGTGCATGAGTTGGGCCATTCTTTCGCAACTGCAGCCTGTTTAACCTGGTATGGCCGATGGTGCATTGTGACTCATTGCGGCTGCTTACCCCGTGGCGCAGATCGTGATGCGCTACCTCGCCCAGCTGGCTGGCGGCACCGGCATGGAGGTGGGCCGCCGCCGCATGCTTGGCTGGCTATGCCACAGCATCGGTGTTGCTGTTGTTATCAACCCTCGTCCTGCATTTCGGGTATGAGTTGGTGGTCAGCCGTGCTGCGGCTGCGGCCCTCCGTTGCGCCCGCAGGACCGCGTGCTGGAGACCAACCCCATCCTGGAGGCCTTTGGCAACGCCAAGACCATCCACAACAACAACAGCAGCCGTTTCGGCAAGCTCATCGGTGCGCATCGGGGGGGCAGTGATGCTGGCCTGCTTGTGCAAGTGTGCTGGCTTCAGCACTGACGCGCGTGCTTCCTGCCCAGGCAACCTGTGCCACTTGCAATGCACCTGTTGCAGAGATCTACTTCAACCGGGGCTCGCACTCCATCTGTGGCGCGCTCATCCACACGTACCTGCTGGAGAAGTCGCGCGTGGTGCACCAGCAGCCTGAGGAGCGCTCGTACCACATCTTCTACCAGGTGGGGCCACCAGGGCATGTAGTGTGTAGAGGAGAGCGCAAAAGGGCTTGGTTGGGCAGGCGGCAGGCGCTCTCAAGCAAGCTCCTTCTCCAGGACCGTCCCACCCGCCGCTCCTGTCTGCAGCTGTGCCAGGGCGCCTCGGAGGAGGAGCGCCGCCGCTACCTGCTGCCCGCCTCGCTGGAGGAGTTTGCATACCTGAGCGGCAGCGGCTGCACGCGCATCCCCGGCGTGGATGACGCCGCCGAGTTCCAGCGCGTCAAGGCCGCCATGGCGGCTGTGGGCATCAGCCCCGAGCAGCAGGCGGAGCTGTTTGCTGTGCTGGCGGCGGTGCTGTGGCTGGGCAACGTGCAGTTTGTGCCGCTGCATGACGACGCGGTGACGGTGGATGGCGCCAGCATGCCCGCGGTGGCGGCGGCCGCGGCCCTGCTGCAGTGCGAGGAGGGCGCGCTGCTGGCGGCGTTGACCACGCGCCAGATGGTGGCGGGCGGCGAGCAGATCACTCGGGAGCTGGGCATGGAGGCAGCCCTGGACAACCGCGATGCCCTCAGCAAGGCCATCTACGCCGCCGCCTTCCGCTGGCTGGTGGACCGCATCAACGCGGCGCTGGCGGTGGGCGGGCGGCGCGGCGAGACCACCACGCTCTCCATCCTGGACATCTACGGTGGGTGGGGCGGGACTGGGGTGCGGGCGCTGTGTTGGATTGCTTGCCCAATCAGGCTGATGGGGGCTGCCTGTGTTGGATTGCTTGCGCAGTTGGGCAGCTGTGGGTGGAGCGCAAATGGCAGCACTCAAAGGCATCTTGCACACCCCACCTGCTGCCCTTGCAGGCTTTGAGTGCTTCAAGGACAACAGCTTTGAGCAGCTGTGCATCAACTTTGCCAACGAGCGGCTGCAGCAGCAGGCAAGACAGCAGTGGGGCTACACATGTGTGCGCAGCCAATACTTCAACATACTCTACAACTCGGGCTGCTGCCAAGCCCCCAGCTGCCAGGCGCACCCACTCTGCCTGCCGCCTGTCATCGCCCCGCAGTTCTCCAAACACATGTTCCGGCTGGAGCAGGAGGTGTACGAGAGCGAGGACATCGACTGGGCACATGTAGGAGCCTGAGCCGTGCGGTTGAGCAGCTTGCAATCGGTGGATCATACTGCACGCTGGGTCGCCACAAGGATGCCATTACCCCCTTGCCCAGGTTGCACCACCCATACCTTGCCGCTGTTGCTCACCGCAGGTGGAGTTTGTGGACAACCAGGAGTGCGTGGATCTGATCGAGGCACGGCCGCCCGCCGGCGTGGGCATCCTGTCGCTGCTGGACGAGGAGTGCATGGTGAGGCAGCGCATCACATGCACATCACGATGTATTGTGCCGATGTGGCGGTGAACTGCTTTAAGTGCAATCCGTGCCAGCCTGCCTGCCAAACATTGGCTCACCCTGCCACGCATACCACGCAGATGCCCAAGGGCACCGACTCCACATTCGCCGCCAAGCTGCAGCAGCAGCAGGCCGCGCACCCGCGCTTCTCGTACAACACGCGCGCCCCAGGCGATGATTTCACCATTCAGGTCAGATTATTGGAGCTGGGCCTGCATGGCTGCGCCACAGAATGCGTACTGCCTCACGCTGCTGTGGCATACCTGCTTCACACAGCGGCATGTGGTTGCCGTTTGCAAGGATTCGCCAGAGCCTCAGCTGAGCTACAGGCTTGCACTGAATTTAGTCACCTCCTGCCCGCCCTGCGCCCTGCAGCACTATGCTGGGCCGGTGGTGTACTCGTGCTCAAAGTTCCTGGACAAGAACCGCGACACGCTGAGCAAGGGTGGGTGGGGGTGGCTCGGCATTGTGTGCATGATGCATGCCTGCCATATTATCTTCTGTCGCACACTTTGTCAAAAGCTGTGTTTCAGCCCTCCCCCTCTTACCCTCCTCACCTGCAGACCTGGTGACTCTCCTTCAGGCCAGCTCCGCACCCCTTGTTCAGCTGCTGGCTGCCGAGATGGAGCGGGGCCAGGAGCGGCGCGGCAGCCAGACGGTGGGGGCGCGCTTCCGTGAGCAGCTGCGCGACCTCATCCACCGCCTGGACGCGTGAGGCTGAGGGGGCGGTTGTGGCAAGGTGCCCAGGCATGAACAGCTTAGGTTCCCAAGTCAGCTATCCAGCTGAGCTGTCAAATGCTGTGGTGGCCTCACTTTTTGCACCGCGCTCATCTGCTGCCCTCCCTCTCCTTCTTGCAGCACCGCGCTGCACTTTGTGCGCTGCATCAAGCCCAACAGCCAACAGGTGGCAGGCAGCTTCGACGCGCCGCTCGTCCTGCACCAGCTGCGCTGCTGCGGCGTGCTGGAGGTGGCCCGCATCGCCCGTGCCGGCTACCCCACCCGCTACCTGCACGCCGAGTTTGCGGCGCGCTACAAGCACCTGCTGCCGGAGCTGGGGCCGGGTGCGTGGGCCCTGCGGTGCTGCAAAGTCCGGTTGAAGCTGTGCAGGTTGACATCGGATGCAATGCACTGCCCACCACCGTCAAAATGGCATCCACTCACTTGTTCACTTGCTGCTGCTACACGTGTTCCTGCCACCTCACACAACATGCTGCCTGCCCATGCTCTCTTGCAGGTCCGCTGCCGCCGGGTGTGAGCGTGCTGGTTGTGTGCCGACAGGTGCTGGCTCACTTTGGCGTGGATGACTCGCAGTACCAGATTGGGCGCACCAGGTGTGGGGCTGGACGCTTTCGAATGTTGTTGTTTTTGGTTGAGCATGCAATAAAGGTATGGCCATGGGAGCGAGCTGCTCCAGTTGAGCTGCCTGCTGCGGCATGATGCATGGCCCAGTTTAGCACACTGAGCCTCCTTACCGCTGCCGCCCGCTGTGCTGTCTTTGACAGGCTGTTCTTCCGGGCCGGGGTGCTGGGCCATCTGGAGGACACAGCTGCACGCATGCAGCGCGCTGCGCTCTGCATCCAGAGCACCTGGCGCATGGCACGGTGCCGCCGTGCTTTCCTGGCTGCCCGTGCTGCCGCAGTGACGGTGCAGGCGCACTGGCGCGGCCGCCACGGCCGCCAGCTGTTTGCCGAGCTGCTGCGGCAGCACCGGGCAGCAGTGCGCATCCAAGCAGCGGCCCGCGGCTGCGCCCAACGCAGGCGATACCGCCGGGCCCTGACAGGCGTGGTTGCCATCCAGGTGCGGTGCGGATGTCATTGAAGTGCAAAGGTGTCTCTTTTGCTGCCCATGTTGATTACCTGGGTTTGAACATCGCCCCGCCTCCGTGCTCCTTTGCTGCAGATGGCCTGGCGGCGGCACATGCTGCAGGAGCGCGCTGCGGGGCGCTTGCAGGAGCGGTGCAAGCGCGAGGAGTCTCTGCGGGCAGCTGCTGAGGCCAAGCGCCAGGAGCAGGAGACGTTTGAGGTGGGTATTGAGTGTGCGTGGGGCACAAGCGTTGTTGCGGCCTGTGGGTTGGAAGGAGCTTTGCACGTCGTCATGAGACGCATTGGTGCAGTTGCTGCCTGAACATGCCCCTCTGGCCCCTTTTGCCCAAGTCCAGGCCGTTCAGCGCGACTTTGGCGTGGATGCGGGCGAGATTCGACGTGTGCTGCTGCTCTGGCAGGTGCGCCTGGTCTGATGGAGCCTGCCAAGCCTGCAAAGCGAGCACTGCTTGCCATGGGAGTTGCAGTCAGAACTACCATCGCTAGCCCACCATTGCTAAAACTCGCTTGCCTCATGGCGGCTCGCTTTGCCCTCCCCACAGGAGCATAGCCAGGCGTTCATGCAGTGGCGCCAGCAGCCACCCGCTGCGCAGCAGCCCGCTCGCACCGCCAGCTCGCAGCCGCCGGCGGCCGACGACAGCGGGCTGCTCCTGGAGATTGCGGCCGCCTCTGTGGACGCGCAGCAGCAGCAGCAGCAGCGCATGGAGGGCCTGCAGATTTATGCGCACAAGCTGGAGCGCACGGTGGGTATCGCTGTTGGCCAAGCGCCGCAATCCGGACAGCCGCTCGCTGCTGGTTAACTGTCTACTGCTTCGCAATGCTCCTCTGCAGTCAGTGCTTCACACTGCTCTGCCTTGCCCTGCTCCAGGTGGATGACCTACGAGAAGAGAACCAGCTGCTGCGGCGTGCGCTGCACACGCTGCAGGCCAAGGCGGAGTCAGCAGGCGACCCCGCAGCAGCAGCGGCGGCGGCGGCCGTGCTGGGCACCTCAGCTGGTGCCCAGAAGCGGCGGCCATCGCACGCCGCCGACGCAGCAGCGCACGTGTCGCTGAGCAGCAGCAGCCCAGCCGGCAGCACCGGGCTGCCACCACGGCCGCCGGCGTTTGCCATTGCTGCTGACGGCACGTCACGGCCAGGGTCTGGGTCCACGGGGCGCCCCGGCTCGGCTCGGCCATCGCCGCTGGCTGTGCCGGACAGCGGCGAGTGCTCTGACGATGGCAGCGACTCCATCAGCCTCATGAGCCTGAACGACGGAGACGATGACAGCGTTGCCACGGGGGCTGCCACACCTACAGCGGCCTCACTCGCGGTGAGTGGAGGCTCTGTGTTTGGTTGTGCCCAGTGCCCACGTTTCTTGCTGCCTTGCAGCCGCCGGACAGATGTCTGAACCACTCAGGGCCATTACCAAACAGAGTGCACCTTCCCTGCCGTGACTTCGTGCAGGCGCAGCGCAACGATGCAGCCATGGTGGTGCGCTCGCTGGAGCGCGACCTGAACAAGAAGCAGTCGCTGTTTGACGACGACACCGACTTCATTCGGGAGGTCCGCACCGGCCAGGCGGTGAGTGAGGCGGGAGAGGGAGAGCAGCAGCCTACAGCGCGATAGCACGGGCAATTGGCAAGGGGTGCCTGGTGCTGCAATGAATGCTAGTGCCATGCTAGTTTTCCATGGGCACGGCTCACCGTCCCTGCCCCACCACACTGTGCATTGGTGCAGGAGGCCCCAGGGATGCACCCTGATGTGGAGTTCAAACGCCTGCTGGTGCGGTACAAGGACTGGAAGAAGCAGTTCCGCGACCGGTTGGGCGCCACACAAAAGGTGAGGATCACGCTGCCAAGCGAGGGGCCGCATGAGTGTACTGCAGAGCAGCGGCATGTCCGATTTTACCCCCGCTGGCTGCATGAACACCCCCAGCATCTGCGGCCGTCCTGACCTGCTCTGTTGAGTTGCCTTCACGTTGTTCGCAGGTGCTGAAGCAGCTGGCCAAGGACGAGAAGCGGGCGGCGGGGCTGGGCATCAGCTTGGGCGGCAGCGTGCGACGCAGCCCCACCCCCAGCATGCGCCCGCTGTCGCCGTCACTGGGCGGGGCCCCAGGGCTTGCCAGGACCGCCAGCCAGGAGGGGTCGGGAGGTGCGCTGGGCGGAGCCGGCTCCTCCAGCGGCAAGCACAGCATCTTTGCTCGCTTCGGAGCACGCCGCGGCTGAGCAGTGCCCTGCTCGCACTGGCTGGAGACGCGATCCCACTCCCTGTTGACCCTGATTCATGATTGCTATGCTCTTTCGTTATCATAAGGACAGGAACCAATCTCCACTCTCCAAACTGACCATTGCTTTGTTACAAAAAAATGCGCCTCTGGTGCAATGAAATGACTATGACTCTGGGCAAAAGAGCAACATGCTGCCGTGCTTGGCACAATAGCGCGGATCAGGAAGCAGGGTACAAAGCTGGGAGATGGAGGAGGGGATTAGGTGTTGTGCTGCCAGAGAGGTACCTAATTGCCTAGAATGCGGGACTCAGTGTGCAGAGGGACTTCTCACTCGCAACAGCTGCCTCATCGGTTGGGGACAAAGTGCATGCTAGGCGACGCGGCACCAGGCTGCTGCCGCAGCGGTTGTGCTGGCACGGAGGGGAGTGGCAGTGGCATGCCCGCTGCCGCAGGCATGCCTGCCACCACCGCTGGGCGCACATACGGATGATACTGGGCTGCAGGCTGCTGCGGTACTGCAGGAGGGCTGGATGCTGTGTCTGCCAACTGCGAGGGCATGCTGGCGGCTGCAGGGCTGGCAGCCGCCTGCGCAGCGCCGGGCATAGTGCTGCCACCAAAGGGAATGCCCACTGCGAAGCCTGCTGGCACAACCATCATGCCAGCAGGGAAAGCCTGCACCTGCTGTTGTGCTGCACCTGCTGGTAAGCGGCCAGCCGGGTAGCCAGGCAGCCCGACTGGCCGGACCTGCTGCATACCTGGCCGCATCATCTGCTGCTGCATGTGCTGCAGCTGACCAGGCAGCGCCATGCCTGCCGGCTGGACAGCACCTGCGGGCAGCACTGCTGTGCCCGCTGGGATCGCCACCATGCCCGGCCGCATCGGCACAGCCATGCCTGGTATCATCATCAGCTGCTGCTGTGGCACCATGACAGGCCGGCTGCCTGCCGGAAGGGGCATGCTGGGCCTAGCAGCGCGCACCCCTGGGCTTGTGGCACCGCCCAGAGGCACACCCACAGTGGCTGCTGCAGCGCCAGCGGCCGGCTGGACTGCCATGCCCACCACTGCATAGTGTGCAGCCGCAAATCCTGGCTGCTGCGGGCGCAGCTGCTGAGCCATGGCTGCGCTGTGCTGCGGCATCTGCTGCTGGATGCCACCACTGGGGCCTACCATGGGTGCAAGGCCTTGCTGCACTGGCTGGGCTACCGGCCCCGGCGGCTGGCCGGATGCCTGCCCCTGCTGCTGTTGCCCCTGCTGCTGCTGCCCCTGCTGCTGCCCCTGCTGCTGCTGCTGCTGCTGTGCTGCCTGTGCCGCCTGCGTCTTTTGCCGCTCAGCCACTATCTGCCGGATGCGCTGCTGCTGATCTGGTGCCAGGGAGTTGAAGATGCGGCACTGCTCGTAGTAGCGCTTTGCCCGAGCCTGCTGCTGCTGCGCCGTGAGCTGCTCAGCTGTGGGCTGCACGTGCGGCACACCGGGGTTGGCTACAGCGAGCTGCATCTGCGGTCGCGGAGGCTGCTGCTGCCCCGCGCTGGCTACTGCTGGCACAGCAGCTTGTGCGGAGGCTGCCGCTGCTGGTGCACCCGCAGCAGGCTGGCGCTGCATCTGCGCTGCTTGGCCCGTGGTCGCCGGCGCGACTGGGTTGGGCTTGACTGCCGCCACTGCTGTCCCTGTGGCAGTGGCAGGGTTGCCGCCCGGCCGCTTGGCAACAGGCGAGGGCGCCTCATTCAAGACCAGTGGCTGCGCCAAGTCCATGCCTGGGTGCAGGTGCAGCAGGCGGCGCTTCATGCGTGGCGGGTGCTGCGAGCGCGGCCGACGCTGCTGCTGCGTAAGGCGGACGGTGGGGCTGAGCGGTGCCCTGGGCCGTCGCGGAGAGGGCGGCGATGTGGCTGCCGCTGGTGCTGCTGCTGCTGTTGCTTGGTCTAATGCTGCTGGTGCTGCTAGTGCTGCTGCTGGTTCCGCTGCTGCCATTGGTGCTGGGGCTGCTATGGCTGCCTGCACCTGAGCCGCTGCGGAGGGTGGCTGCATCCCAAACGCTGCCACCACGTCGGGTGGCAGGGCAAACGCGGCAGCCACGTCTGGCGGGAGGCCAGCAGGGAATGCCTGCGGTGCCGCTGTCACTGCCGCGACCACCTCTGGAGGGGGCGCCGCCAGAGCCGCCTGCACCGGCAGCAGCGGCTGCACAAGCGGCTGCAGCTTGCCTTGCACCACCTCGCCTGCAAGGGTAGTTGCGAAAGCAGAAGCAATGGTGTCAGAATATGGTCTAAGCAGCAAGCAAGAGGCAGAAATGCCGCAGCTGCAGCTGGGTCTGAAAGGAGTTGCATGTGGCCCAGGCCCGCATGCGCATGCAGACGGGCCATTCAGTGAATCCCTCACCTAAGCTGGGAGTGAGCTCCACCGAACCCGCCCGCATGCTGCCGCCCTTGGACATGCGGCTGGCCTTGGCGCCACCCGCCGCCGCTGCGGCGCTGCCTGAGGGCCGCTTGCGCTTGCTGCCGCGGCTGGCACTGGGTGCCGGCGCCGGCACGCCATCGCTGCTGCTGCGCCCATCCGACTGGCTGAGGCTGGCCTCTCCGCCCGGCTGCGCCACCGTTGCCTCTGGCACCTGGCTGCACTGCCGCTGGTGCTGCAGTGCCGCACAGGCCATCAGGACCTTGTGGCAGCGGCGGCACTCCAACAGCTGCGCCGGCAGCGGGGGCGGCGGCAGCGGCCGGCCCGCCACAGGCGACGGCGACCGCCGGCTGCCTGCCGAGCGCTGCTGCGCTGCCAGCTGCTTGAGCTGCTCCGCAGGGGCCACCACTAGCGGCAGGGCCAGGTCGCCCCAGCCGCCGGCGGGTGTGGCGCCGGCTGTGGACTCAATGGCGGCGGCCTCCCGCTGCACCGCCCCCAGCATGGCTTGCACATCAGCAGCAAGTGCGAGCGCATCCTTGTCATCTGCCCCACATGGCAACAGCTGGAACTGTGAGAGCGGTGCGCGGCGCTCGCTGGGCGGGTCGGCGGGGCGGGCGCTGCAGCAGCAGTGGTCGTGGAAAGCACTAGTCTGAGTGACAGTGCAGGGGAACCAGCAATAGTGGCGCCATGCATGCACCGTACTTGCACGCATTGCTGCCAGCTAAAATTCCTAACCCACAGTCTGTCACGCAGCAACCCCTGTCTTACACACCTCTGCTGCGAGTGCTTGGCGGGCGAGGTGCCTGCTGGGCGGAACACAGTGGCCAAGAAGTCGACCGCCAGATCAGGGAAGTCGCTCCGCAGCGCTTCAGGCAGCCCCTGCAACTCGTTGTACAGCTCTGCGGCGGGTAGTGGTGGAACAACAGTGGTAGAACTGCCCAGCACGCAAGGGAGCACAACCCGGCGGAGCAGAGGTGATTGGCCTGTGCAAGTGCAAGACCAGCTGGTGGATGCAGGATGCTCACCAATGCGCAGTGCCGACACAGCCTCCATCTTTCGGCACTGTGCCCAACCCAAACGCCCAGGAGCTGCGAGGGCAAGGAAGTAAAGCGTCAGAGTGCGTGTTGGTGTGGGTGGGGCGGCAGCACTGGCGGCAGGTGCGGTGGCACAACAGGAAGTGCCCTGGCTGCTCATGCCTCTTCGCGGCTTGCAGGGCACCTTGGGGGCTGAAGGGGATGCCCTGCGAAGGGTCCTAAGCCGCCTGCCCAAAGCCCCGCTCCGGGGCTCCCTGCCCCTGCCTTGCTTGGGCTGTTCAGCAGGCTGAAATGTGTTGCATGAGGGCTGGAAGGCTGTCCGATGCGGTGGAAGGCGCACAGGGCCACCGCAGAGGCCGCAGTGGGGTGCGGCACGCCTGGCAGCGCACCGAGGGCACCCTGCTTTTTTAGCAATGAGGTTGCGATGTGGATGTGGCGTCAGAAGCTGTCTCCTGTGTGCTGGCGGCGACATGCCCGCCAAGCCCTGCTCGACTCCATGCGGCACGGCTCCCGGCAGCCGGCTTCCAATCGGATCGGTCTGCTTTCGGCGCCTGCATAGGTTCCTGACTGCGCGGCAGGGCCCGGCAAGCTGGTGCCCGCTTCCCTTCAGGCACAAGTCAAGACAGCTGCCGGCAGGGCTGCTGGGAGCGGGCGAGACTAGAGCAGAGTGGTGCCGAAAGCGATCAGGGACATGGCGGACCGCAACAAAGTGCTGGTGAGCGGCGGCAGCGGCGGCAGCAGCGGCGGCGGCAGCGGCGGCGGCGGCATACCTTTGCATGTTTGCTTGCCCGGTAGCTGTTGTATCGCTGCGTGCTATCTACCAGACTGGCTGCTGTTGGCAGGAAGATGAAATCCATGCCCTTCTAGGATGCGTTTGAGGGGCCTATCGCAATTGTGCTTGCGACATGCAGCCTGCCTTCCTGCCACACAGGTTGTGGACAATGGGACAGGCTTTTGCAAGGCGGGATTTGCTGGTATGTGCAGGGTGTATGTGGCTTGTTGGTCAGCAACGATGCCTCGCTCATCAGCCTCGCAGCGGCTGCTACAATGCCTCACGTGGCCCTTCTCCCGTGCCCCTCTGCACAGGCGACACGTTCCCTCGGTCGTTCCCATGCATGGTGGGCCGCCCACTGCAAGAAGCCGGCAGCAGCTGCTTTCCGGACGAGCCTGATCCCAAGGTAGGCCTCTCTGCCGCCACCGCCCTGCTTCATGGACTGCCTATGGTGGGCTGCTGCAGCTGACATGCACGGCTGCAATGCACGCACTGCAGCTGACATGCACGACTGCAATGCACGCAGTTGTGCCAAGTAAAACAGCAGTTTATGCCCCTTCTGCAGGGCGTCTATGTGGGTGCAGAAGCGGCGGCTCACAAGCAGCGGCTGGACATCTCCTACCCCATAAGGTGCGCCGCATAGCCCTGCAGCTGTATGCTGTGTATTGTTTCCCACTCCCCCACCCACCCACTTGAGCCACATCTGCCACCAGTCGCTGCTGCACCTCCCTGTGCCTGCCATGCCGCAGCAACGGCGTGGTGGAAGACTGGGAGGACATGGGACTAGTGTGGGACCACTGCTTCAGGGATGTGCTGGGCGTGGACCCCTCCGAAGGCGGCTGCTACATCATGCTCACGGGTGCGCGTGTGATTCGCCATCTGCCATGCTGCCCGTGGTTGCTGCGTCCTGCAGGTGGCTTGAAGGAGAAAGAGCTCAGCTGATTTGCCTCCATACCAGCAACTTCATGCCTCCCTTCCCTGCACTTGTGCAGAGCCGCCGCTGAACCCCAAGGCCAACCGGCAGCGCATGTTTGAGGTATAGTGTCTGCCTGGCGGTTACTGTTCTCGCAACTGGCTGCAAAACACTTCTGTGCCATGCATGGAGATCTTGGCCTGCCATGGTCTTTCCCATCCTTTCCGTGCCGCAGACCATGTTTGAGAAGTACGGTTTTGAGGCGGCCTACATCCAAGTGAGTGCCGCCGCTCGCAGTGCATTTTGCATGTGTTGCATGCAGGTGGTACTGCTGGTCCGCCTGGTGTGCTTTTGCTGCTTGTTCCTGCCCAGCCACTCTGCATCCCGCTTATGCCGTTCAGGTGCAAGCAGTGCTGACGCTCTACTCATTAGGGGCGCTCACTGGCCTCGTTTTGGACAGCGGTGATGGAGTCACACATGCGGTGCGGTGCTGCCTCAATCCCTGCTGCTGCTGCTGCTGCTGCTGCTGCTGCTGCCGTCAGATTGCTGCTGCTGCTGCTGCTGCTGTCACCCGCTCTCGCCACTGCTGCGCCTCTGCGCTCTGCCTCGCCAGAGAAGTCATCTGCAGCTGAGTTTCCCACTCCGCTCGGTTGCCATGCCAGGTGCCAGTGGTGGATGGCTACAGCAGCCCGCACTTGACGGGGCGGCTGAACGTGGCGGGCCGGCACATCACAGCATACCTGGCTGACCTGCTCACGCGGCGCGGATACTCGTTTAACAGGTGCACTACATTTTTATGTTGGGCTGGCAAGCCATGCAGCACCAAAGAGAGCATGCAGACTGCCCGGTCTGCATAGTGAAGCATGCGCAGTAGTGCATGGTCAGCCTGCAATGTCGTGCTGCCTCATTTGGTCTGTACTCCCTGGCATTTGCCTGTGGTCCTGCGGCCTTCCAGCCACCAGCAGCTCAGCAATTTCTACGAGCTTTGTCACCACAGGTCAGCAGACTTTGACACAGTGCGCCAGATCAAGGAGCGCCTGTGCTTCATGGCATTTGACCTGGAGCAGGAGATTCAGGTGAGAACCAGGAGAGATGGACCTTTGAACTACCGCTGTGGTAGCTGCTCCTCCTGCCAAACTGAGAGGCACCTGGCGCAACACGGTATCAGTTGCGCGCTCTGCATGTTGTGCACACTGTGCAGCTGGCGCGGGACACCACCTGCACCACTGAGAGCTACACGCTACCAGACGGGCGCACCATCAGGATTGGGCCCGAGCGCTTCACAGCTCCAGAGGCTTTGATCAACCCCAGGTGTGCGAGTCAGGGCGGCTGTGTGCGCGCAGTTCGCCTGGACAGCTACATCAATGGGCTGGATGGCTCGCCTAATGGCACAGCTTGGTGCAGCTGAGCAGCCCACCTGGACTGCTGCAGGCAACACCGCCACACGGAGTGCAGCCTGGTGGCCTGCGTGGGAACAGCACCTTGGGGATCACAGGGCGCCCCCACCCATTGCGCTGATCCTGCTCCTCGGTTGCTGCAGCCTGCTGGGTGTGGAGGCGCCGGGCATGGCGGAGATGGTGCACAACTGCATACAGGCAAGGGTGTTGACAGCCGACGAGCCGCTTGCAGGAAGTGCACATGCACGTTCGTGGCAGCTACTCATCCATGTAACTGCACACCTGTCGTGCACTGCTCGATTGATACTTTTGTGGCAGTTGGCCATGCAGGGTGCCGATCATACAATACATGGCTGCCTTGCTGCCACTGCAGAATGGCGACATCCACAACCGCCTGCTGCTGTACAGCAACATTGTTTTGAGGTGAGTGCGCATTCCTGACCATGCCACGCTATGCCAATGCCATGCCATGCCGTGCAATGCCATTCCCATTCCATGCTTTGCCATGCCGTGCCATGCCACAGCCTGCTTATAACACCAGGCCACTGTCATGTCATGTCACGCCATGCCTTGCCATGGCATGCCACCCCACGCCATGCCACGCCATGCCACGCCATGCCATGCCATGCCATGGCCATTGCCATGCAATGCAATGCCACGGCATGCAATTGTCATGCCATGTGATGCATGTCGCTGCCATGAAGACATGCCTTGCCTTGCCAGTTCCAGCCAGTGCCATGCCATGCCATGCATGCTGCAATACTACTTGCCATGATGGCAGCAGGGCATGAAATACCTTTGCTGTCTCGCGCTCATCTTTCCTGTGCAGCGGCGGCACCACCATGTTCCCTGGCATCGCCTCACGACTCGAGAAGGAGCTGCGGGCGCTCTACCTAGACAGGCACGCGGCTTCTGGCCGGTTGCTGCACCACTGGCTTCCATGATGGCTGCGTGCATGCAGACCATTGCGGCTGCTGGTTGTTGTTCACGTAAACATTCTCACATTTTGCCCCGCTCCGCAGGGTGCTGAAGGGTGACCGCGAGGCGCTGCGGCGCCTCAAGCTGCGGGTCGAAGACCCACCTCGCCGACGACACATGGCAAGAAAAGATGGGCTGCTGCACGTCTGATGCATGCTTGGAAATCGGGTTTGGAAGTGCTAAAGCATTGCATGTTCCGTGCTGCGGCCCACCCTTGCCTCCATTCCCTGCTCGCCCTAGGTGTTCACTGGTGCGGCGGTCCTGGCCGAGTGCATGCGAGACCACCCCAACTTCTGGGTCAGCCGGGCAGAGTGGGCGGAAGACCCGCATCGTGCGCTGGCCAAGTGCGGGGGCCTGGGCAGCGAGCAGCGATGAGGTCTCTATGCTCGCCATGGTGCCCGCCCTTCTTTCTGTGCTTCATCTTGCCACCTGTGCAATAAATCTGGCATCTCTGCATCTCTGTGCTCCTGTCGCTCACTGGCTGTTTGCGCATGCACAAGCACCTCCCTCCCTGCTCTGCCCCTTCATGTACTGTATTATTGACCTTGCCCCCGATCTGCAACGCTATCCGATTACACCATGCAACCCCATTCTTCGTCATTCGATCACTCACAAAATCAGGGCGGTATCAATGTCGGATGAGATTTGATGGGGTGGGATGCACAAAAAGGGCGCCAGAGCGGCAAAGGGGATAGAGACGCTATGGATTCTAGTCCAGCGCATCCAAAACTGCGTGCGATCCAGTGTGGGGTGGGAATTCGCTAGGGTACAGGCAGGGGGCCGGCGAGAGGGGGCACCGGGGGGCACGCCAGGCGGCGAGCACCCCCGGCGCCGCGCCAGGCTTCTACAAAAGCGGGTACACAAGGGGGGCGGCACGGGCCCTCATCTCAGGAGGCACGGCGCTAGGCCGTGGAAAAACCAAATGGTCTGGAAAAACCGGGTGTGTATATGCGTAGGGCACGCAGACGGGCCCAGCAGCTGTGCAGAGTCTTTGGGTCGCGCGCCGGGGCAGCCGCCCCCGGGGAGGGCGGCGCAGCGGGCCAGAGTTGTCAAAGAATACGGCCGCAAGTGGCGTCAGGCGCGGATGGCGGCCCGTCAGTCGTTGCGGTGCATGTACGCCTGCTCGCTGGTGTAGATGGACACCTGCGCAAGGGCGGGAAAGAGGGTTGGGGGATGCATGCATGGGCGAGGGGGCAGCTTGCGTGGCTGTGACCAGCGACGTCGCCCGCCCAGTTCAAACTACCATGCAGGCGTCCACTTGCTGAGTCACCAACTGCCTGCCGCTCTGCTCCGGCCTGCTCCCAGCACCCCAGCCCACGCACCTGCTCAAGCGCGGAGCGGAAGCGGGGCGCGCCCACCGGGGCATCAGGCTCAAACGTGTCGAGGCTGGACTGAGCGGGAGCGGTGGCCGGCTTGTCCGCCTTCTTGCCGCGCGCCGGCTGCTGCGGCGCCGCCTTGGCCGGGTCGGTGGAGCGGGGCCAGAAGGAGAAGGGCCCGTTGGGCTCGGAGGCAAAAAGGCTGGCCGCGTGCAGCCGCCAGCTGGGGGTGTGCGCCAGCGGGCGCCGGGAGAGCAGCTGCGGCTGCGGCGCCGTGGGGCGGCTGGTCTGGGAGCACACGGTCAGCATCTTGCTTTGCGGGCGGGGCCTGCAAGGCGCGGCGAGAGGAGAGCAGATCGCGCAGGTTGGGCGGAGGTTGCGAGCGTGGTAGAGGCCGCAGCAACCATGGGTCTCCAACCAAGGTGTCCGCTCCCAGCTGCACCGCCGCTCGTGACGGCGGTGCTGGGTGCTGCCTGTGCTGGTCTGCAGCTGCTCGCTGTGTCGGGGAGGCCTTGCCCGGAGCCGGAAGCACCAAGGGCCCCATGCAGGCTGCCGAGCGCCCCCCGCCGCACGCAAGCGACATGGCAGGGGTGGAACAACGCGACGGCCGAGGGGCGGGCCGCGAGGACGCACCTGGAAGACGGGCGAGTGCACAAGTCGCGCTGGGAGCAGCGGAGAGCTTCGAGAGCGGAAAGGAAACAGAGGCGTGGTTGACAGGGAAGGAAGAACAATCCAATCAAGTGGTCTAGGGCGGTTAGAAGTGCGTTTGGCAGCCTGCTGCGGCGGCGCCCAGCGGCGGGTTCATGCAGGACGGCTAGGGCATGTCCCCAACGGCGCCCCGACATCGAGATCGTCACATCTGCGATTGGCCAGAACATATAGGCCCCACATCAGCCCGGAAGCCATGCTCGCTTCCAGCCCAAGCGCCGCCGCGCAGGCGGCACCCCGCCAGCTACCCAGCAGCCGCACAGCAGCATCGCAGCAGCCTGTGATCGTTGGCGGGCGCCGAGCGCAGCGGCGGGCGGCACCCCGCCTGGCGGTGGTTGCCGCCGCCGCGCCGCCTGCGGCAGCAGAGGTGTGTACACAGGCGCCAAGAGCGGCTGCAGCCCGGCACTCCAGCCCAGTGTGATGCGGCCGGTTGGCTGAGGCCTGCCTCACTAATTCGCCACAGCCGCTGCCCTCGCCGTGCGCTCCTTGCGCTCCCCCACCGCGCCCCAGCACCCAGCACCCGCCCTTCTTTTCTTGCCGCAGGCCCTGCAGCGCTTCTCCGCCTTTGACCGGGTCAGCGTGCTGTCAGAGGCGCTGCCGTACCTGCAGCGCTTCCGCGGCAAGACCATCGTCATCAAGTATGGCGGCGCGGCGATGAAGGACGAGAGCCTCAAGGTGAGGCATGTGCCACAAAGCGGCGTCTGCCTGTCTTTGGTTGCTGCTGCCTGCAGCGTTGCTGCTGCCTGCAGCATGGGCTGCCTGCGCCGGTCGCCAGCAGCGGTACACACCCAAATGCACCAGCGGCTGGCGCCTCAAAGCTGCTGCACAAACCCCTCAACACCATCGCCAGGCGCGCGTCGTGTCCGACCTCGTCCTGCTGTCGTGCGTGGGCATCCAGCCGGTGATGGTGCACGGCGGCGGCCCCGAGATCAACACCTGGCTGAACAAGCTGGGCATTGAGGCGCAGTTCAAGAACGGCCTGCGCGTCACCGATGGTGAGCGCTTTGTGTGGCAGGCCGGTAGCGGGCATGCCAGGCGTTCAAGCAGGCCGTGCTCGTTTGCTGCGGCTGGGGCAGGGATGCTCTCCTCATTCAGAACAGCACACTTCATCTCCACTAGCCAATACTACCTTGCTCCTTTGCTCCTCTGTGCTGCAGCTGCCACCATGGATGTGGTGGAGATGGTGCTGGGCGGCCGCGTGAACAAGTCGCTGGTCAGCCTCATCCAGCAGGCAAGCGGAAAACATTTGAACGAGTGGGGAACCCGGCCGCAAGCTTCAACTCACCTTGCGCAGTGGCACGGCCGCTATCGGCAGCGTGCACCGCTGCCGACATGCTTGTTTGGGCACTTGGAAGTAGGCATTATCGTGCATCCAAGCCGTGTCAGGCTGCATGCCGTGCCTGCATCGCATTTGCTGGTTCTCTTTGTGCCGCTTTTTATCGTGCTGCCTGACGCCCCCACCTGCTTGCCCTGCACAGGCGGGCGGCCAGGCGGTGGGCCTCTGCGGCAAGGACAGCGACATCATCCGGGCGCGGCAGGTGCGAAGCAGGGGCAGGCAGGCAGGGATGGCTGCGGTGCTTCAGAGCTTGCGCTTGGAAAGCGTGCCCCTCTCAGCACATGGCCTTGTCCGCCATGCTGCGCCAGCACTTGGGTTCATTGAGGGGTGCATTGTGCCTCTATGCTAGCCTCACCTTGGCCGCTGCTGTCCCTGTACCCACCTGCATGGCAGATGGTTGAGAAGGACATCGGGTTTGTGGGCGAGGTGACGAGCGTGGACCCCAGCCTGCTGCGGGTGAGGGGCCGCAGGCGGGCACATTGTGAGGGGCCGCAGGCGGGCGCCTTGGCCAGGTCCATAAAGCCAGCCCAGCATGGGCCAGTCAGCTGGCCTTTTGCCTTCGCCTGGGCACTGCGTTGTTCGGCTGTATCTGGCACTCAGTCTGTCCCTGCCTCCTCTTGGCTCCCAGACGCTCGTGTCCGATGGCTACATCCCGGTGGTGGCCTCGGTCGCCTCGAATGGCAAAGGGCAGGGCCTGAACGTGAACGCAGACACGGCAGCGGGCGAGGTGAGCCGCCATGTGCCACACGGGAAGTCAGTCCTGGTGTGCTGAATGCCGTACGGCTGCTTTAGTTCCCCATGGACCTTGCTCGGCATGCAAGCGACACGCAGACCCTGACGCCGCCTCCTGCCTGCCTCACCTGCGCCCCCCAGATTGCGGCGTCGCTGCGTGCCGAGAAGCTCATCCTGATGACCGATGTGCCGGGCGTGCTGCGCAACAAGGACGACCCCTCCACCAAGGTGTGCTGCCGCTGCACAACTGGCAGCAACTGGCTGTCGTGTGGGGAGCTTAGACGGAGCCAGAATATGCAGGGCGGGCCCAGTGGGCCGTTTTTGCTCGGCTCGTTTTTTGGGTATCTGCACAGGAGCCTTTTGATGCATGCACGCCTGCCATTTTGCCCATGCCATCCCTTCCCATTTGTTGCAGTACACCGCGCTGACCATCCGTGACTGCAAGGAGCTGGTTGATGAGGGCATCATCGCTGGCGGCATGATCCCCAAGGTGCGCCCTCCTTCTGGCTGGAACGGCTGGGGACGCATGTGTGCGGGTTGGCGACTGGGGCCCCAGCAGGCTGCGCTTTTGGTAGGCAGTGGGATGTCCCGCCAGCCACAGCAGGCAGCAAGACCAAAAGCAGCGCACAGGCTGTTTGTGGGCTCAGCATGGCTGTGCAAGTGGCATGCTCACTCCTGTTGTGCAGGTGGATTGCTGCATCCGCTCGCTGAGCCAGGGCGTCAGCGCGACGCACATCATTGACGGCCGCCAGCCGCACTCGCTGCTGATGGAGCTGCTGACAGACGAGGGCGTGGGCACCATGGTGGGTGCAGCCTCCAGTCATGTTTCAGTCATGATCAGCTTTGTGGAATTAGTATGTTGTATTGTGAGAGCGCTGACATACGTGCGGCACGGAAGCGCAGCCCCACGCGTTTCGCCGCTGCCTTCGAAAGCGGGGCTGCCTGCTGTTTGCACCTCACACCTGCTGCTCCAAACCTGCAGCCTCACTGCCTCCCTCATCGTGCGTGCCCCTGCAGATTACTGGCTAAGGCAGTCGCTGAAAAGCCTTGGTGGCAGGTCGGGTGCCCTCCGACACGTGCCCTCGGGCATGCCCGCTGCCCACGGTGTCCTGAGTCTAGTGCCGCTGCGAGTGGGCCGGCCGCTGAGCTCTTTCTCCTGCTGGGGTACCACACTGTATCACTGTGTTTACTCGTGTATGCTGTGTCCTTTTGTCCTGCTGCCTCCGTGACTGCAATATCTGCTTTTTTCTGATGCTTTCTGCTGTGCAACAATTCCTGACCCACACTGGGGCAGAGGGCAAATCATATTGCAAAATGTGGGAGGGCATGGCCAACAGGTTGGTCTTGGCTGATTGCAGTCATACATAATCAAGGCACGCATGCCGCGGCGCAGGGCGTCACAGAAGCACCGCTGCTGCACGTGCCAATGTAGGGCCTTCTTCAGCAGCCCCCTCGCTGGCCGGCGCCGCCTGAGCAGGGCTGGCAGCCGCAAGCGCAGCCGTGCTGCCGCCCTTGGCCACAGCCAGCAGCCGCTCGCCACGGGACATTCTGCCGCCTGCCTGCCGCTGGGGCGGCGCTGCGCCGCCGCTTCCAGGCCGCCCCGCAAACAGGGGGCTGGCCACTGCCGCCTTGCGCCCCATGTGCATGCCGGCCAGCAGCTGCAGCTTGCCGGCGGCTACGGGCGTGCCCAGGCGAGCCAGCATCTTCTGGCCCCGGCTCAGGGAGGGGCCAGGAGTGAGCTCAACAGGGCGGGGGCTCAGCGGCTCAGGTTCAGGGCCCGCCTCCTCCCCTGGCACATCGGCCGCTGCGGCGCCATCAGCTGCCGCTGGCGGTGGCGCTGAAGCCTCTAGCGCTGGTGCCTCTGCTGCTGCTGGTGCAGGGCCGGCTGCTGGGGCTGAGGCTGCAGGCTGTGGGGCCCTGGGGGCCTGCAGGGCTGGCTGTGCTGCTCCGTCAATGTCCATGGCGTTTGGCCCTGGCTGCTGCGCCTGCTGCCGCGTGCCCTCAGCCCCCTGCGACTTGGGTGCCGGCACTGCTGCGGGTGCCCGTACTGCAGGCGCAGCCTCGCAGACAATATCGGCTGCTAGGATGGCCTCGAAGCCCGCCGCCGCTAAGGGAGCCGCGTTGGCTGCTGCCGCCGGTTGTGCCGCCTGCTCCTGGGCCTCCACCTCCCTGACGGCAGCTGCTGCTGCCGCCGCCGCGGCCACCCGGCCATCGCTGCCCAGGCTGCTCTTGTGCTTGAGGATGCCGCGAGGGCGGGCCGCCTCGTCAGAGCCGCCCGCACCAGGGGCTGCCGTTGGAGAGGCTGCCACACTCTGCAGAGCAGTGGCAGCGGAAAGGCAACTTGACGAGCATTTCATGAGGTTTCAGCAGGTGGGCGGCGAGATACCGGCTGCACCGCCCTCTCCTGCTCCTGGGCCGTCGACTCCATCCCGCTGTCTATCAAGCTCAACCTTAATGTGAGGGGCGGGTGCAACATCGCAGCGGGTGTGCAATGAAACCCTAGGCCCCAGCGTGCATGATGTGGGACGGGCAGATCCGCCAGGTCACAGCTCACTCCTGGCCCCTGCTGCGCCATGCAACTGCAACTCCTCAACAACCCAAATGCACGCCTGCTCATGCGCCACCAGGAGCCTGGCCATTCGGGGCGTCCGCATGGGCAGCCACGCACTGCCCACCTGGCTGCGGGGTGGCGAGGGAGACACGGCCGCCGCTGCGGGGCCGCCCACATACTTCAGGCGCAGCCGCTTCAGGTGCTGCCACTCCGCATCCAGCTGGCCAAGCAGCTGGTTTACCGCCTCGGCGCCGCGCTGCGCCTCTAGCTTGCTGGACAGCTGCGGGGGGCAGGGTGGCGGTTGGGGCATGTTGAGTATGCTCCTGCGTTCGGTATGCTGGATGAGCACACTAATTTGGGGCATGTGAGACAAGGTGAGCTGCTCACGTGATTGGTCGCCTGCCGGAGGTAGCACAACAGCCAAGGGGACCCAACCTGGGCAAGCGGCTGAGACCCACCTGTGCCAGCGCCTCTGCATGCGCGCTGCCTGGCCGCAGCTCGCAGCCCGCCACATCCAGGCGGGCCCACGGCTCGCCCGCATGGTCTGCCAGCCGGGCATTGAGGAAGGCCTCCCGCACCTCTTGAGCCAGCAGCTCGTAGCCCTGTGGAATAGGGTGCGTACGGGGGCCATGCATAACCAGGCGATAAGCAGCTGGGTTGATGACAGCACCTGAGCTGCATGATCGCAGAAGTTGGAGGCCAGGCATCCAATCCCCCATGCGGGCTAGGCCGCCATGCGCCCTGCACAGTCGCAGCAGCCAGCCAGCCGGCATGCCACCTGCCCTCGCACCTGCAGCGTGGGCTGGTCAGGCTGCAGGGAGAGGCGGCGACCCAGGCCCTGCCTGTGCTGCAGGCGGCGGGGGATGACCAGCCCGCCATCGCCGCCGCCGGAGGCAGGCCCGCCAGGCGAAGCAACTGGTTCAGATGCAGAGCCTTGCAGGCCCTCGCCGCCCTCGTCATCCGCAGGCGGCACCGGTGGCAGGGCGAAGCAGTTGGCGCCGCCCTCAGACACGAAGGACATCAGCGCCTGGCGGCGGCCCTGGGGGCCCGCATACGGCCGATGGAAGGCAGCCGCACTGCAAGTTGGGGTAGGGCGATCCGGAGCAGAAGTGAGCTGGCTGGAAGGCTGGCCAATGGCAAGAGGGCAGTTGGAGGAGCCTGTAGATGTTCGTGCTTGAATCGCGGCACACAACTTGGCAGGCAAGGAGTGTAACAAGACCCGTTTGGGCACATTGCACTCACCCGAACCGTGAGAACGCTGGCGGTTGCGGAATGCGCAGCGGCGCAGGCTTGGCGGGGGTGCCTGGGCGGGCGGCACTGCCAGCCGCTTTGCCAGACGGCAGCACAGGCGGGGCAACCACCAGCGGGGTGGGGTGCTGCGCCGCTGGTGCTGCAGCAGGGGTGGGCTGGGCCTCCTGCTCCTCAGGTACACTGAAGCGCACCTGCGCAGGGCAATTGCAGCAGGAACAACGTTAAGATCCCATTGGCTCGGCGCAAACAGCGGAGTTTGCAGATCAACAGCGGCCGCCTGCACTTGCAGTGTACAGCAGGGCGCGCCCGTGCACACTACGCTCCCCACACGCACCCTGCGTGCGCGGCCGCGCAGTGGTGTGGCTTCAGCACTGCCCGCCTCTGGCTGCTGCACCTGACGTGCTCGCTGCCGCTGCTGCTGCTGCTCCCGTTGGTGCTCCCGCTGCTGCTGCCGCTGCTGCTGCGTGTCTGCCACAAACTGCACTGGAGCGGCCCGCTTGCGGCTGCTCCTGCGCCTCGGCGCCGCTGTGTCGGCCGCTGCAGTGGGGCTGCCCGTGGCAGGCGGGCGCCAGAAGCCGGGGAAGTTGTCGGCGCCCTCCTCCTGCAGCCGCTGCTGGCTGCTGACCTCCTGCGGCGAAGACGGTTGTGCCGCACCGGCGTGCTGGTGCTTGGCGGGCGCTGGGCTGGCCTGCTGCCTGCTTTGGACTGCAGGCCGGGTGGCAAGCGGAGAGGCAAGATATGGTGATAAAACAAGATGTGAGGCTCAGATGAACAGCAATAGCTTTCACTATCCGCAAGCCAACCAACCACGGCATGAGCACCAACCGCAGCATGAGCACCAACCCTCTGCCAAAACAACAGGTGCGGCCCGCACCTTCACCATCCAGCTGCAGGGTGGCCTCCAGCCGCGCCTGCTCCGGCTCGGGCGGGCCGGCAGGCTCGGGCGCCCTTGCGCCATGCCGCTGCCAGCTGGGCTGCGGGGAGTCTCGCAAGTCCACAAGCAGGCGGCCCACCTGCAAGCGATTTGCACAAAGTCCAACGGTTGGCAGAAGCGAGAGTAGTGACAGCTGCACACCAGGCAGTCCACTGTCCACCCGCCATGCTTTGCAGACTCAACAGAAACAGGCATTACGGAAGACACAGCAGGGCAGTCGAGGGTTTGGCGCACCTGCTGCAGGGCGGCATCCACATCGCCCTCCTGCGCCGACGCTGCCTGCAAGGGGCTGCCGCTGGGCCGGCCAGGCGAGGGCCCAGCAGCGGCAGCGCGTGCAGCAGCAGCTTGTCCTGGGCGGGGGGCGCTGCCCGGCTCAGCAATTGTAGGTGTGGACAGGGCAGCAGGGGGCGGCCTGGAGGGGGTGCACTCCCCGCCTGCCATCTGGGCTAGCACATCAGGTGGGGCCTGTGCGTCTTGGCCGCCAGCCTTGCTGCCACCTGGGACCGCCATACGGCAGGGCGACTGCGTCAACCGCCGCTGGGCCAGCTGGCGCGCCGCGACAGGCAGCTGCTGCTCTGCTTCTCCTGCCGCTGCGTTGCCGGCTGGCACGTCAACATCCATGCCCTCGGCAATGGTGCGCTCCGCCGCAAGCAGCTGCGCTCCAGGCGGCACCTCCTCTATGGCTGCTGCATGCTGTCCTGCCACTAGCTCAGCAGCCGGGTGCTGCTGCTGGCGGACCAGCCCAAGCAGCCGCTGCCCCCGCGTGCTGCGCCCACCAGCAGCAGAGCTGGCTCCAGCAGGCGTGCCCACCACGCGCCCTGCTGCCCGCACAGCTGGAGAGGAGGCGCCGCTTGCCCGCTGGCTGCGCAGCTGCAGCTGCTGACGCAGCTGCGAGCGGCTGACAGGCTTAGCAGCGGACAGGGGCACCTCCTGCGGAGGGGTGCTCTGGACTGCCGCTTCCGCCAGCTGCTCCCCCGCCTCACCCTCCTGCTGTGGTGGGGCGCTGCAAGGTGGCAGCAGCGGCGCCGCCGGTGCTGCTGGTGCCGTTGCCGCCAAGCCGGCTGCATCCTCGGCACCATGTGTGGGCTCCTGCTGCGGTTCAGCTGCCGGCTCCGCCTCTGCCGGCACGCCATGCGCTTCTGCTGGTGCTCCTGCATCAGCTGCCGCAGCAGGCTGCCGAGGAGCAAACGGCATCAAGCCCTGCAGAGCAGTGCGGCGAGCAGTGTCGTTGGTCAGTGAATGAAGTGGCGCACGCCGGCTTCCAACAGCTACATACGCAGCAGAGCCGCCACAGCACTCATGCCTCTGCCACCAATCCATGGGGTGCGGACCTGCAGGACGCCCAGCGTCAGAATGGTCAAGCCCAGCAGCTGCTGCCGCTTGGACTCAGAGCCGTCGCCATCCGCAGGCTCCACTGCTTTGCGCTTCCTGCCAACCACGGCCGTGGGGGCCACTGCTCCCTGTCGAGCAGCCGGCTCATGGCCCTCTATCGCTGGTGTGTCTGCAGGCTGCACCTCTGGCCGGCCTGCTACTAGGGAGTCTGCTGCTGCCCCTGCTGGGCCACCGCCGGCGTCCGCGGGTTTGAGCCGCACACTCGACACCTGACGAGCACGAGGGCGTTGAAAGATGGTTGGTTGTGCACAGGCAGGCAACCTGCGACTGCTTGGCCGCACCCAGCAGACCACATTGCAAGCACTGCCCTGCCCCTTCACACCCACCTTGACGCGGCGGCGATCGCTGGGTGCTGGCTGCTCCTCCGCTGCGTCGGCTGGCGGCACCTGCTGCGCCGGTGGTGAGGCGGGCAGATCGTCCTCCCACGGCTCAGCGGGCTTGCTGAGCGCGTCGCCCATGGCCGGACGTCGCTGCCTGCCGCTCTCAACCCCGTCTCATAGCCCCTGGGCGGCCTGCAAGGAGTGTTGGCAGCTCGGTTCAAACAAGAGGCGCTCGGCGATAAAGCAGGCTGCCCAGATCGACCACTGGGTCGTCCCGGCACTCCCCTGAGCAGCAGCAGCCCAGCTGCTCACCAGGCACTCGAGTGGGTTTTGGGCCGTGCAGCTGAGCAACAGCCGCGCGCCTGCCCGATGCCCAGCAGACTTGTCGATCGATGCGATCAGCACTGCCGTGGCCGGCAGGCGTGCAGACTGCAGCTGGGCCACCGCTGCATTTGGCATGGGCTCTCTCTTGGGATGAACGAGCGGCACAAAGCCGTGCATCCTTCCATCCTGATCAACCCATCACAAATCACGCACCGATGGTTGGCGCGATGCTGCAAACAAGGTGCCCCACTCGTGGGGTTGCTGTGCGCTGCGCGGGGCAGCCCCCGCAGGTCATGCACATCAGCAGCACAGCCAATCAAGCAGGTGTGGCCCGTCGGGGACGGCGCACGCATGCATGCAGCGGCTTGCCGCCACCGCCTGCCGCCAGCGCCGCCGCCGCATCACTTTAGAGCGTGGCAGGAGAACTGCAACATGTCCATCACTGCCCATCACTGTCTACTGACACCAAACCTCTCATCCTGGCCGCCCATGTGTCCTCTGTGCCAGTCAAGCACTGCGTGCGGTTGCGGGAGTCTGCCAAGTATCGGGGCGAGACGGGCAGCGCGCTGATCTGTGGGCGGGACCTGGTTCAGGAGCTGGCGCCGCTGGTGGCCCCGATGCGGGCGCTTGTGGCACTAGACGGCGAAGCGCTGCCAGGTATGCTAAGCCACCCCCGCCTGCCGTGCCCGCTAGCCACTGCGGTGGTGAATCCTGCTGCCACCCACCAACACCGTTGACGATGCAAGCCTTGGCTCCTGTTCCCTCCCCCCCCTGGTTGCGCAGAGAACATTGCTTCCCAGCGGTACGTCACCGTGACACCACCCGTCATGCAGAAGCTGACGGGGCTTGGGACATGCCCGCCCAGCATGCTGGCAGCTGAGGTGGCGCTGCCGCGGCCCGCAGACCTGCTGCGCACGCCACGTGGGCAGCTGACGCGAGTGCTGGCACTGGATGGCATACAGGTGGGCTAACAAACCGCCACTGTCCGGTTCTGGGTAGCTGGGGTGATTCGGCTGTACTGTTGACCTACCTCTTCTAAGTTGACCTACCTCTTCTGGCTCAGCCGCACGTGCGAGCAGCTGCTGGGCGCTTGTTGTGAGCACAAGTCAAAAGCTGCTTGACCGGCACTGCACCCCCACCATGTCACAGGACGCGGGCAACCTGGGCACACTGTGCCGCAGCGCGCTGGCGCTGGGCTGGCACGCCGTGGTGCTGCTGCCCGGCTGCTGCGACCCCTACAACGACAAGGCCATCAAGGCCAGCAGGGGCGCGGTGTTCAAGCTGCCGCTGGCGCAGTGCAGCCTGGAGCAGTGGCAGCAGCTGGTGGAGGCACACGGCCTGGTCCCGCTTGCAGCAGAGCCCGATCGAGGCAGCAGCAGCAGCGGCAGCAGCAACGGTGGGCAGCCGGCGGCAGCAGCAGACCAGCGGCAACAGCAGGGGCTGGAAGCACCGCCAGGATCCCTGGCAGATGTGCAGCGCCAGCTGGCTGCCCTGCCGGTGTGCCTATGCCTGGGGGCTGAGGGGCAGGGGCTCTCGCCTGGGGTGCTGCAGCGCTGCCGCCCTGTGTCCATCCCGCAAGCGGCGGGTGGGCAGCTAATGGAATCCCTGAATGTTGCAGCGGCGGGTGCGATCCTGATGTTTGCGCTGAGCCGGGGAGCAGCCCCGCTCCTTGCCCAGCTGGCGGCACTGTAAGGCAGGAACACGAGCGAAAAGCTGCAGTGAATTTGAACATTGCGTGGACATTCAAAGCAAGGCATGCCAAAAGAGGATGCCGCAATGGCAGCAAACAGGGTAAAACAGTGTGGAAGGGTTGAGCACGGAAGACGCCAGCAGAGCGGGTGCGGTGCCAGGTGAGCGATTGGCAGTATACAAACGCACAACGGCCAGCAAGCAAGGTGCACTGCAGCACTCAAGTGTTGCCACCCGCGCCAGCCAGCGTCAGCGGCAGGTTGAGTGCGCTGGGCAGCACGTTGTGCGGCATGCTCAGGCTGCTGCTGTAGTTGGCCAGGCTGGCCATGCTGCTCCACACACCGCCGTCCAGGCTGTTGCTGGGGCCGCCGCCTGAATGGCGCGATGCCTCGTATGCATCCCACTGCACACAAAAGCAGCAGAGTGGGTGGGGCAGGAACAGCTGTTAACGCACTGCCGTCGCTACCAAAGCCAGGTCTAAGCCGTGCGCCACCCAGGCTGGCATGCAGCTTCCTGCACGAAATGCCCCAGCCGCTGACCAGCCACCCAGTCACTTGCAAGGGACATAACTCACCAGGTCTACACACGAAACCAGGAAGATGGATGTGAGCGCAGACACAACCATGCCCGCCAGCAGCAGCGGGCCCCTGCATAGTTGGGCATTGCGGGAGCGAGCAGGGAGAGCAGGGGTTGGGCATCTGCAGTTGGTGTCTTGAGAGGCTGGCCGGCGGCATGTGCAGCTTGGTGGGCGCACGCAGAGATCACTATTAGCGTTGGCCACAGCAGCGCAAACAAAGGCCACCCACCTGCGGTCATCAATGTAGGATGCCTGCTTCATGGCAATCTGGGAGTTGCGCCAGATGAAGACAACCGTGGAGTCTGCAGGTGGGCAGCAGGTGGGCAGCAGGGGGGCGCCAGATGGGCAGGGCTGCATGCCTGACTTGCCATCGCACCAGCAAGCAAGACCTTTGGATGCAGATGCACAGCAAGTAGCACGGTGAATGCAGCCAAGCCACTCACATGCCACCATGAGCACGGCCAGGGGCAGGAGCACGAGGGAGATGATCTCCACCAGGTTTGCGCTGACCTGGCGGGAGAGAGGGGAGGGGAGGCAGCCATGTGAGTTGATTCAGCATCAATACGCAGACATCGTAAGATGCCAATGCCACCCTAGACTTGCGGTGTGTGGCACCCTGCCTGCAGGGAAAATGCACACTCATAGGCAGCCCACCACAAGCTGCCCAGTCCGCGCACCGTGTGCATGGGGCTCTTGCTCTTCTTGGAGTTGGCGGCAAAGGCGAGCAGCGCGGCGCCGATTGACCCCAGCGTGATGGCCATGTGCAGCCAGGACAGGAAGGTGCGCTCGCTGGCCAGGAACGTCTTGGGCTCCAGCCGCTGCACAGAGGCAAGCAGGCCAGCAAGCGGCAGACAGACGTCAACAGCAGTGGCTGCTAGTGTTCACATGGAGCTGTGTGCTGAGGGTGCGGACGACTGAGGCACGCGCACACATGCTGTTGCGGCAAGCACACCCATGCTGTGTTGGCGAAGCGGCAAATGTGCAGGGCAGAGGGCGGGCAGGCAGTGCAGGCGGGCTTGCCTGCGGCACGGTGTCGGTGGGGCTGCCCAAGCCCAGCAGGCCCAGCAGGCCGGTCTCCTTCTGCTCTGCACCATGGTCACAACAGCGCTGGCCGACGCAAGTCAGGCAGATGGGTAGCCAGCGGGGATTTTCTGGCAAAACAGCGGGCCATGCCACCCTGGCATCACCACTGTGCAGGCACACGTGCTGAAGCATGCACGGCTGCATGATTGCCCGTCTGAAGTGGCAGCCTCCACTCGGCTGCTGTCTGGCGACAAGAACCGCACTCACTGGGAGCCACGTAGCCGCCCATGGTGTTGGTGCGCATCAGCTGCAGCGTGGGTGCATCGCCCAGCAGCGGGTGGGTGGGGGCAGCTACCACCTGCCGCCGCCGCGGCTTGTTCTCTTGGAACGACACTGCCAGTGCGTCGCGTGCGCTGCGCAACCACAGGAGACAGTACAGCAAGGGTCAATCCGGGGTGATGCATACAGATGCAATACACAACGGCCACACCATATGGCACTGGGTGGCAGGCACCAGAGCGTGCCATGTAAAGCATCACGCAGCAGAGGCCTCACTTGGCCGACATCTGCTTGGGCTCAGGGGCGCTGGCCAGGATGGAGGCGCGGATGGAGGCGTCATCAATCCAGTAGGGCACCGCCTGGTGGGAAATGATGGGGGTGAGAGGTTGCGCAGCGTGTAACTGCAGTGTTGCAAGACCGCGCTGCAGCCTTCAACAGCGCTGGGCCCACGCCCCACAAGCCCAGGGGCGACCTGCCAAGCTCCGTGCCCGCACAGGCACATTGGCGGGCACCCACCTGCACCATGTCTGGGAACAGCACGGCGGTGCCGTGGATGAACTTGGAGGACTTGTGCACCTGCGCAAGGGCAAGGCATAGGCAGTCGTGACCAGTTGGCAAGCAGGGCGGGGCCCGTGCAGCGTGCAACCCGGGGCCCAGGCTCAGGTTCCCGCCCCAACCTGGCACCCAAGGCAGAGCAGCGGGCGCAGCTCACGAGCAGCTGGTTGAGATGTTGCACTTGCTGTTCGCTGAGCTCCTTCCAAAGTCAGCGGTCATCAGCAGCAGCGAGCCATCTGCCCCCACATCTGCCCACCTCTGTGATCAGGCCGCTGTCCATGAGGTCGCGCACCCACTCGGGCGGCTGCTCCCCCTCCGGCAGTGCCAGCTTGATCTCCAGGATGGCGTGGGGGAAGCGCGTGATCTCGGTGCGGTGGATGGGCAGCGAGGGGTCGCGGTACCTGGCAGAGGCAGGGTGCAGTGGGGTGGGAGGGTGCGCCAAGATGGGTGGCATGCAGAGCCTCCCGGCCCTTGGGAGGGCTCGATGCGACAGAAGAAGCCAGCTCAACGGAAGCCAGGGGTAGCCAGCAGCGGCGCAACTGTTTGTCACGCCAATGGTGCTACAGCAATCCACACCCAACAACCTCTCTACAGTAGCCCCCAGCTCCCCACGCACCAGCGGCCCGCCAGCGCGCAGGAGGGGTGCCCCTCCGGGTTCTCCTTGATCATGCACAGGTTGGTGTCCAGCGTGAAGCTCACGGTGCGGTCGTGGCCCATCTGCGCTCAGGAGGGAGGGTGCATTAGGGGGAGCGGGGTGAGGGACGCAGGCGGCTGTACAGGACACTTGCAGCCTGGCGCCAGCGTGGTTGCGAGCGCAACCAGCCGCACATATGCCATTGCGCTCGGTTCCGCCCAGCCATTACCAAATGCGCCAACCAACCGCCTTGCCTGGAAGGCGGAGCGCATGTACTGGGTGCGGATGAAGGGCTTGAGCTGCTTGGAGTCGATCTGCTGCTGGATCTCCGAAAACAGCACGCTCGCCTTGTCAATATCCGCCTCGCTCTTGCCCTGTGACGGTGGGTGCAGGAGGCAAGTATGTGTGCGTGCAGGAGGCAAGGACGGGTGGGCACCACAGCCCTTGCCATGGCCCATTCCCCGACGCATTGCAGCAGTATCGTTGTGCATGTTGCTCCCAGCTCCCAGAAGGGGTCTGCATACCGCGGCCGCACCTTTGCGCGCATGTCGGCCTGGAACATGTCAACCGTGTACTCGCCCTCCAGGTAGGGCACCACCTGCACTGGGTGGGTGGCAGGCAGCGCCAAAGGGTCAGTTTGCAGTTAGCACCCAACTGAGCGTGGCAAACAGGCAGGCTGCGGAGCAACCAGCAAGCGACGTGGGTGCATGCGTGACGTCGTACACCCCCAATCCTCCACGGCTCGGGCCCAGCGCTCGCCTTGGGCTCGGGCAGCGTGAAGCGCTCCTTCACAGACTTCTCGCCTGCAGGCAGAGAGGGCCGGGTGCAGTGCATGGGCCGCTGGGCCAGCATGGTGTCGAGGCGGGCGGTTGCACGGAAGCCAAGGATCAGAAGCGCACAAGATTGGGGAGCTCAAGAGGTGCTTGCCAGTCCCGTGCCACCATGCTTCTGCAAGCCTCCTTGCAGCCACAGTAGCAGGGCCCACCCACCCTTCCACGACTCGCGGTGCGTCTTGCGCTCGATGAAGCACAGCTTGGGGTCGCCAGGTCCATACCAGCTGCAGCAGAGCCGAGACATGCATGCCATGTGAGCAAGATCCTCTTTAGCACCATGGGTGCTGCTGACACGCAATGATGACATGGCGTGGCGCCGGGAGGTTGCACACCACGCCTCTTGAGGCCAATGCCAGCATGCTCCCCCAAAATGTGCGCACTGGCGCACCGGATGCGCAGCGCGATAGCACCGGGCCGCTTGTCCAGGCGGCCATGGTACAGCTCCAGCGATTCGTTGTCAAAGTAGACGCTGCGTAGCAGTGGTACCGTGTGCAACAACACAGATGAGCGGGCACGCTTGGCTGGGGCAGAAGCAAGCATGGGGCCAGTTTGTGTGGAGGGAGTGATATGCAGCAGTCCGTGCTGCCTCTCTCTCTCACACACACACAAGGCAGGCAGGGATGGTGTAGCCTTGCCCCTACCTGTTGACCAGCTGCGCATCGCCGCTATAGTTCTCGGCGTTGAACACAAACACCTGTGTGCACGGCAGGGCGTGCCAGCAAGTTGGATATACAGCCTGCCTGAAGCAGGCAAGCAGTGCACAGGGTTCCCTGGGGCCAGCAGCTAGATACGCCTCGCCCAGCGACATGCCCTTCACGCTGCGCGGCACCTGCACAGTGCGCATTCCGCAAAGCCCCAGCGAGCCTCCGCCTCACCGGCATGTTCTCAATGATGATGCGCTTCACAGTGGACACATCGCTGGTGCGCACCCAGTACTTGGTGGTGGAGCGCTTGAAGGCCTGCAGGCGTTAAAAAGGTGGGAGTGTGGTGCGGTGGTGCGCAGCGAGGAAAGCCCGCCAGCATAGCCAGCGTGCAGCCAGCATGCAGGTCCAAGCGGTCTGCTGGCGGCACAGAGACAGCGTAAAACATCTCTTAAGCCCCAGACTCGAGGCAGCTGCGGATCCAGAGTGGAGGGGCTGCTCAGGAACTGCTCACCTGCGCAGACCCGCCCTGCGCCTCGGCCAGCTGGTCGCCGCGCAGCTGGCTGAAGATGGCCGACAGCTTGACCATCAGGTCACTGTAGTTGCCCTGCAAAGGGGGTGCAGCACCAATGGTGGGCTTGGTGCGTCAACAGCCGGCAAAGTGCACGTACGGGTGCAGGTTTCACAACAAGCAGGGGTACGAAAGGTACCCGCTGCCCAGAGCTGGCCAGAGGCTGTGCCAGCTGAGCAGACCGGCCAGCATGCCTGCCTGCTGCAAGACGACCTGCAACTGTCACCGGCCCCGCAGCCTACCTGCACCCACGGCTGGTTGTGCAGGTGCGAGATGTAGAACTGGCGGCACGGCGTGTGCGGCAGCATCTTGTCGTGCTTCTTCAGGATCTGCACATGGGCGGTACAGAAGGGTTGAAACGTTGTGTACATCTGGACAGGGCAAAAATATGTGTGTGGCAAGCGCGGCAGCCAACTGCCAGCAGGTCGTGCGCCAGCCTGGCCTGGCAGCAACTACCCACCTTGTGGAAGCCCATGTAGTTCAGGTTGACGTACTTCTCCAGCTGCAGGAACTCGTCGCCAATGGCCTTGGCCTCCTGCAAAAAGTCAGGTGCCCAGGTGCAGCACATCAGGCTGCAGTGCTGCCGCGAGCCTGGCTGGCTGGACGCAGGTTCGGTCTCCCAGTGCATGGCAAAAAGCACTACGGCACAAACGCATGTCAGGATGGCCAAGCACCAGAGAGGTGCAGCACACACGGCAGCGCAGCTGCCACGCAGCCGGCGGCACCCAGCAGCGCACCTCGAGCAGTGCGTCCTTCTCGCGCCGCGTCTCTGCTGCATCCGCCTTCTCCTGCAGCCGCGCCAGGCGGCGCTCCAGGGCTGCCGTCTGCGCCTGCGTGAAGCGGTTGATCTTGTGCACCTGCGCACCGGCAGGTGGGCGGCAGGCGCAGCGCAAGGTCAACCGTGAAAGGCCGGCTAGATCTGTTCCAATGCACGGGCTCCTGTCAAGGCCGTGGCTCATGTGATCAGCACAGTGCACAGCGGAGTGGTGCACACATACAGCCGGCACGGCACGCCCCGCGCGGACGCCAGGTGGTCGCCCAGCCGGCCGGTTGGGCAGCAGGGCAGGCGGGGCAGGCGGAAGGCAGCAGCAGCAGCCAGCCAGCAGCACCCACCTGCCCCTCCAGCTGCTTGAAGAAGGTTTCCTCGGCGCTGTCCCGCTGCGCCGCGCGCCGCTGCACTGTCAGGCTGGTGGTGCGCGGGGAGAAGGACAGGGAGGGGTCCAGCTGCGGGGACGGGCGGGAGGCATTCGAGTTAGCGTGCGCATTGGCTCAGCAACATGGACACACCCCAAGCTCAGCAGGCTGGGGTCATGTGCGCGAAAGGCTCCCAGTGCTGCTGCACACCTTGCGCGCCTCCTCAGCCGCCTTCTTGATCAAGTCCTTAAGGGCCTTGTAGTCTGCAGGCACAGAACAGCGGAATCGTTGGTTCAAGCCGCCCCGCAGTGCTGCTGTGATGACAGCCGCTCAACCGCAGAGCTCGCTACAAGCGTGGTGGCGGCGCACATGATGGCAGCACAGACTTGCCTACATACTGCTCAGACCAGTCCGGCCGCTGGTTCTCCACCAGATATTTGCCAAACTGCACGAAAGGAGGCGGTGCCCTCGGAGCGTGGCGGCGGCGGCAGCGGCGGCGGCAGCAGCCCTAGCACCGTGGCTCACAGTGGGCGCACATCGCTGTCATTAATGCAGGCCATTACACTATGCTGTGGAAAATCCCGCCGCGGCTCTTGCAGCCCTGCAAAGGGCACGCTCGGTCTGGTCCGCACCTTCATGGCGTCTGGGCGGCCCGGGGGCGGCTATCCACTCTCTATAGTCTGAGTTCGATGACCGGATGCCAGCGCCGGGACCCAAAGCCCCGTGGGAAGGCCAGGCAAATGTAGGCGGCGCGAGGGGGCTTGCGTGCGCAACGCCAGCCTGCGATCTCAGTCTAGTGGCTGATAAATTGCCCTGATGGCGCCAGCCCTGCGGAATTCCCTTCAGGCACCCGCCAGGCCCCCAGGGCATCTTCCTGTGCGCTCATCGCAGGGTCTTGGAGTCTTTCCTTCCTGCCTTATGAAGGTAGATGGTCAGGGTAAGGAGCAGACACGGGCTCAAAGCTCGCCCCGCACAGCCTTGACCAGCGGCCGGCAAAGCCCCCGCCTGGTCCTCGATAGAATGTGTGCAGGTTGCCATGATCAGGTGTGTACACCACCGGTACTCCGTCAGGGGACCAAGGCATGACGAAGGAGCGATGGAGCATCACAAAGCTGGATACGGCTGAGGGTTCAAGGCCAAGTTCTGAGCGTGCTGGCCGGCTGGAGAGAACGAGCATGCAGACTACTTTAGACAGGATAAAAGTCTTGGTGGGTTTAGGTGGAACAGGTGCGTAGAAGCAAGATGAAGATGGTATCAGGAGGATGTTATTGCCGTGGGAGAGACAGCACACACTCAAAACAGGCTAGGATGCAGGAGTCTCGCAGTCGCAAGTCTTTTGCCACGGGAAGTGCCACACCCCCGCCCACAGGTTGCCGCACAGCCGGTGCAGCACGGTTGCCGCGCGCCACTCCCGGGCCCACTGCACATACTCGGCTGCAAACTCACAGATGCTGCCCCACTCGTATGCCTGCAGTGTGCAGATGTTAAGAGCAGGCAGGAGGGTGGGAATGTGCACAGGTTTAGCACCCAGCCAGCCTGCTGGGGGTGCAGGCGTCTCAACAACCTCCAGCTGTTGGGAGGCAGCTGGCGTTTCGACCTGCCACCCAGCCGGCCCGCCCACCTGCTCGCAGAGCCCCTCAAAGCGGCCGCACTTTCCGGTCCGGAAGTACTCCACGTAGTGGTTGATCTTGGGGCTGCAGTGGGGGCAGGCCATGGCAGGCACAAGATGTTCAAGGGATCAGAGGGCAACAAGGAACCACCAACAAAAAATCTCAACGAGTCTTCCTGGAAATGTTGACAGATGCGCATGCCACTCACCCGTGCATGTGCACGATGCGCGCCGTGGGGCGGAAGGCATGGTAGATTTTGTAGTTGAAAACCTGCACTGGCAAGAGGCGCCAAGAGGAAATTGGTGCAGGCGGCAGCGGCTGTTGAGCACCACTGCGCTGTTCAGTGTCTCCACGTGAGCAGCTGGCGGGTGCGCTCGCCTTGTTGATGGGCTTGCCCTTGATCTCGTGCTCGTAATACTGAAGAAAGGCGCCCTGGTCCACTGGCCCATAGCCTGGCGAGAGGAAGTGCGAGGGCATGGAAGGCTAAATTGACATACCGCGGTGTGCGCTTGGAGGCACGGGCCAGTCGCACAGTGTGCCAGCCTCACCCTCGAACCACAGCCCGTTGCGCTGGCTGAGCGTCCAGTTCACAAACGCCTGGTTGGTGCGCCGCATGTAGGGCAGGTTCCACAGCATCACGCCATCGTTGTAGGGCCACTCGTCAAAGTTCTCATACCTGCAGACAGTTGAGTGGTGGGGCGCAAAGGACGCAACACACGTTGCATTGGCAGGCCAGCAGGCAGCCAGGGGCGGTCATGGAAAACAGGGAGGCACACCAAACTAACACACGCACTGAAAGGCATGCCTGCACTGCTGACGCACAGGCACAAGAGGTGGTCCACCCTGTGGCCAGCTCACCCCAGCCCGAGTGCGCTGGGCAGCGGCGTGCCAAAGTCCACCAGCCGCACCGGCCGCCGGAAGAAGACATCGCAGTCTGCACGCGGGCAGCAACATAACAGCATGTGCTTCTCATCTTGTAAATAAGCAGGCATTGCCCCCATCTGGGGATGGCAATCCCAGCACACTTGTGTTTGCTTTGGTTGCGATGTTGACATTAGGCTGGCAGGGCCATTGCACCAGCGGCAGCCAGGCCCCTTGCCCAGTGCGCACCTGTGAACAGCACGTAGTTGTACTGGTCCAGCTGGGGCAGGATGGGGATGTCCATGCGCTGGAACGCGCCCACCAGCGCGCCGTCGGAGCCGTACAGCTGCGAGTACTTCTGCATAGCAGGGGTTGCGAAGGCATGGAAACGTGGAGGCTCGATGTCAACCAGGCGGGTGTATTGCACACGCTTTGTGGACTGGGCACCGGCTGGCAGGTGATTCTGCTGCGGCCAGCACTCCTCTGCTCATGCAGGCCTTGCGGCAGCCGACAGGGCCCCAGCTCCGCATCCTTTTACGCACAATTGTGAACTCCTCTCTGAAGCGCCGCCCCTCCTGGATCAGCGCCTCCTTCCACACCGGCTCGTGCTGCACAAAACGAGAGCATCCTGGGCAGCAAATTAACAGCAGCAGTTCGGCGAAGAAGGGAGGTGCAGGAGACTGCCCCAATGTGGTACTGCCTGTCCACATGCATACCCAACCCATGCGGTCTAACAGCCGGCGATGCACAACAACTCCACCGGCTGCTCCCACCTGGATGAGGGTGACATCGCGGCTCTGCAGCCAGCGGTACATGCTCGAGTCGGCGCTGCCGCCAAACATGCAGTAGGGCTTGAGGCGCCCCGCCTTGATGGCGGAGGAGACGGCCACCTTGACCATCTCGTCATATTCCGTGCCAGAGGACCAGTCGTTATATGTGAACACCCAGGGCATCCTGTCGTGGGGAAGCACGCAACTTTTCAGGGTATTGTGTTGCGAACGGCTGCATGGCTGGTGGCACACCTGAGATGCAGCACGCGAGCCAGCCTCGGCTCACCGGTACAGCGGGATGTGGGCCTCCAGCGGGATGTTGCCGCCGTTGTAGTAGGTGGCGTAGCGCCCTGCCTGCCACCGCTCCATGATCAGCAGCGCTCCTAAGGTGGAAGCGCTATTGACCACAGTTTGGTGAGCATCCAGGGCCAAGTAGTAGTCAACCTGTAGGTTGCAGGAAAAGGCCATGTGTGACAAAAGAAACGAGATGGCAAAGTAGACCCCTGCTGGCTCCCCCGCCACCTGAGCGGCACAAGGCTCACCAAGGCATCCATTGCAGGTGCCAGCCGGCTGCCTCCAGCGTCCGGCCGAGTGAAGACTTTGTAACTGCAGCTCATGGGAGCAACGCAGCATCAGTCTGACCCAGTTTGGTGCCAACATAGGGGCACCACTAGCACCAGCACCAGCACCAGCAGTGGCAGCAGCAGCAGCAGCAGCAGCAGCAGCAGCAGCAGCAGCAGCAGCAGCAGCAGCATCAGCATGTGGTCCCCCGCTGCACCAGCTTCCTGCTCACCCCTGAGCCTCAAGGCTGCTGACAGCCAGTTCCAAGAGGCCTTTGTTGCTGTCAAGCCAGGTGGCGGTCAAAAGTACCGGGTTCTGCAACACAGGGCAGCTTCCACTGTGAGCTAACGATGCGTGCAGGCCAGGCTGCAGGGCAGCGGCCGCCACTTGCCTGCTTGTCAACGTTGTGCAGGGCCAGCTGCTCCCCAACAGTGTCCGTGTTGTTCAGGCAGTTGTCCACACCTGGGGGCAAACAAGCAGGGTGATGGCCGCATCTAGGACGCTTGCTCTGCTGGACCCAAGGATGGGCGCGCATCAGTGACCCGGCAAGTTTGTTGCATGAGAGTCCCGCCAGGCACATACCTGTGGCCGCCCACGTGGCACACTGCGCAATCCAGGCATCCTCCGCTTTGAGATGCACCACTGTGTAGGCCTTGCCGGCCCTGCCAGCTTGCTGCAGCTGCTGCTGCGCACTGTGCACCGCCTCTTGCAGGGGCGCCACAGGCCGCAGGGCAGCCAGTGCTGCAAAGACCAGCTGCTCGTGCTTGACCATCAACTCTGCTGGCACACGGTAGGCTGGGCAGCTCACCCTGCAGAGCCGGTAGGTACGGCAATGCATGATGCACGCATGGTCAAAGGATGCAGGGCAGCCAGCACAAGCCTGCACTCCCCAAGGCCTCTGCAGCTACCTGAGGTGCAGGGTTGTGGCGTGCTGCTCCTTAAGCGCTGCCATCACATTGTACAGACGGCTGAGCTCCACTGGCTCCGGGGGCAGTGAGGGTGGCTCGCCCACAACGAGAATACCTGCCGCCTGT